>Ga0315279_10002368_pt1 | contig 28506 bp, 25 predicted proteins | sample YL17G06_20_MG_FD_203694 | JGI IMG/M metagenome (GOLD analysis project Ga0315279, IMG submission 203694) | Sediment microbial communities from Yellowstone Lake, YNP, Wyoming, USA - YL17G06_20 | ecosystem: Environmental > Aquatic > Freshwater > Lake > Sediment | place: USA: Wyoming | collected... | reverse complement strand
ATGGCGAGCGTTTTTGCACGGGTTTTTCACGCGGCTGGGGCCGGCCGGCCGGTGTCCGCAGCCGGCGCCCGCAGCTTGACAGTGTAAGTGGCTCTCTCTATAGTAGTTAGCAGCTTCCAGGAGAGCGCCAGAATGATTAAGCTCGACATCGTCAACGAGGTCTCGAAAACCGCCGACATCACGAAGATCAAAGCCGAGTTGGCGGTGGACGCGGTCCTGGACGCGATGCGAGTGTCCATGCAGCGGGGCGAACGGATCGAACTTCGCGGCTTCGGCGTCTTTCAGGTCAAACCCCGCAAGCGGGGCATCGGCCGCAACCCGCGGACCGGCAAGGAAGTGCGCATCCCGCCCGGCCGAACGATCCGGTTCAAGCCCGGCAAAGACTTGCAGAATATCAGCTGAACGGACCGCCGGCCACTCAAACGGCTAGGTTCCCGGCGCGGCAGCCGCGTCGGGACGAAAACGGCTAGGTTCCCGGCGCGGCAGCCGCGTCGGGACGAAGGATTCGCCCGGCGCCCGCTCCTCCGAGCCCTCACCATGCCTGACCCGTTCTCCCCCTCCGATTCAACTGCTCCGGCGCGGGATGACGCGCGCGCCGATGTGGAATTGTACGGTAACGACGAGCCATCCGAAACGACGCCCGAACCGTACCGGGCGGGCGAAGTTTCCACCTACCAGCCGGTCTGGGTGCCGATTGGCGCACCGCGCGTCCGTAACCGCATCTGGTTGCACGCGCTGCTGTTCTTCTTCACGATCCTGACGACGACGTTGATCGGGATCGACCACTGGGCCAGCTTCCAGGACGACTTCGGTGCCGGCTTCCTGTCACAGATGGCGCCTGGTCAGTTCCTCGCGCGTTTCTGGCACATGGGATTCTGGTACAGCGCCACGATCCTGCTCATCCTGGGCGCGCACGAACTCGGCCATTATTTCGCCTGCCGATACTATCGCATCGACGTCTCGCTGCCCTATTTCCTGCCGCTGCCGCCGCCGTTCCCATTGACCGGCACGCTGGGCGCCTTCATCCGTATCCGCCAGCCCGTCACCACGAAGCGACAACTGTTCGACATTGGAGTCGCGGGACCGCTGGCGGGCTTCATCTTGGCGGTGCCGGCGCTGTTTGTCGGCGTCGCCCTGTCGCACGTGGCCCGCGTACCGCCCGATTTCACGGGCCTCGAGCTGGGCGAACCGCTGCTGTTCAGGCTGGCGTCGTGGACGATCTGGGGCCCGATTCCGGACGGCTATTCGCTGAATCTCCACCCGATGGCGTTCGCCGCGTGGTTCGGCCTGCTGGCTACCGCGCTGAACCTCTTTCCCATCGGACAGCTGGACGGCGGCCATATCTCGTACACCGTGCTCGGGCGCCGCTCGACGATCGTGACGCTCGTCATGATGGGCGTGGCAGTGTCGCTGGCCTTCGTCTCGTCCAGCCTGGTGCTGTGGACGGTGCTGATGGCGGCGATGCTGTTCGCCTTCGGCGCGAAGCATCCCCCCGTGATGGACGAACAGGTGCCACTGGATCGGGTGCGGCTCGGCCTGGCGGTGGTGGCCCTGCTCATGTTCGTCGTCTGCTTCACGCCGGTGCCGATCCGGCCGCTGGATCTGATCCGGTAGGCTTCAGGCTCCAGGCTCCAGCCTTCACCGTGCAGGGCGAAGCAAGCTCCGCCCCTACTCGCTACTCACTACTCACTACTTTCAGGGCGGAGCAAGCTCCGCCCCTACATCACCGTCAACGGATCCACGTCGATCGTGACGCGGCGTCGCAGGTCGGGGCGCGCGGCCACCGCCCGCTGCACCGCCTGCCGCATGGCGGCCCGCCGCGTGCCCTTCACGAAGAACTGGGCGCGATGTTCCCCGCGCAACTTCACGAAGGCAGCCGGCGCCGGGCCGAGGACGCGGAACTGGCCCTCCGCCGCCGCGCGGACGCGCCGGACGAGGTCGGCCGCATCGTCCATCGCGGCCTGGAAGCTCGGCCCGCGCACGATCGCGTTCACGAGCGACACGTGCGGCGGATAGCGCATCGCCCGCCTGAATTCGATCTCCCTGGCGAAAAACCCCGGATAGTCCTGCTGGCAGGCCAGCCGCACGCTGTAGTGGTCCGGGTAGAGCGTCTGGATGATCGCGTCGCCCGGCCGCTCGCCGCGGCCCGCGCGCCCGACGACCTGCGTCAGCAGCTGGAAGGTCCGTTCGGATGCGCGGAAATCGGGAAGGCCGAGACCGACGTCCGCCGAGATGACGCCGACCAGCGTCACGCGGGGGAAGTCGTGGCCCTTGGCGATCATCTGCGTGCCGATGAGGATGTCGATCTCGCGCGCGCCGAACCGCGCCAGCAGCGACGCGGTCGCGCCCCGCCGGCTGGCGACGTCGCGATCCAGGCGGGCGATGCGCGCGCCGGGAAACAGCCTGGTTGTTTCCTGTTCGAGACCCTCGGTGCCGATGCCGACGTCTTCGAGGTACGGCGCGGCGCACGCCGGGCACGTCTTCGGGACCAGGGTCGAGTAGTTGCAGTAGTGGCAACGCGCGCGCCGCGCCTGGCGGCCGTGCACCGTCAGCGACACGCTGCAGTTCGGACAATCGATCGTGTTGCCGCACTGGCGGCAGAGGATGGCAATGGCGAAGCCGCGCCGGTTCAGCAGGACGAGCACCTGCTCCTCGCGCGCCAGCCGCCCGTCGATGGCCGCGCGCAACGCCTCGCTGAAGACGACGTCCGGGCCCTGAGCGGCATATTCCTCGCGCATGTTCACGATGCGGACGGCAGCGAGGGGCCGATCGAACACGCGGCGCGCCAGCACCAGGCGCTCGTACCGGCCGGTGAGCGCGTGCTGATACGTTTCCATCGACGGCGTGGCGGATCCGAGCACCATCAGCGCACCTTCACGCCGGGCGCGCACCGCCGCGACGTCACGGCCGTGGTAGCGCGGGCTCTCCTCCTGCTTGTAGGACCCGTCGTGTTCCTCGTCCACGACGATGAGACCGAGCGCGCCGAGCGGAGCGAACACGGCCGAACGCGTGCCGACGACGATGGCGATCTCGCCGCGGCGAATGCGGTGCCACTGGTCGTGGCGCTCGCCGTCGGACAAGCCGCTGTGTTGCACGGCCACGCGATCGCCGAACGCCGCGCGGAACAGGCCGACCAGCGCGGGCGTCAAGGCAATCTCCGGCGCCAGCACCAGGACCGAACGGCCCGCCGCCAGCACGTCCTTCGCCAGCTGCAGGTACACCTCGGTCTTGCCGCTTCCCGTCACACCGTGCAGCAGCGCGACCGCGAACGCCTGCCGGGCCGCCAGCGCGCGGAGCCGATCGAGCGCGGCAGACTGTTCCGCGGTGAGGATGCGGGCGCCACCAGCCTCGCCGGCCTGAAGGCCCGCGCTGCCGTCATCTTCTTCAACCGTGGCGCGGGGCTTCAGCCCTGCCTGGCCGCCGAACGGATCGCGCTCGATGCGCACCCTGCGGATCGCGATCAATCCTCTCGATGCCAGTCGCCGCAGCGTGTCGGCCGCGATGCCGCGATCGCGCAACGCCGCGAATGGAAGTCCTTCCGCTGGCGCCCGCAGGATCTCGAGCGCCTCCCGTTGGCGCTGGCCGACGGCAGCCGCGTGCCCCGCCTCCCGCATCGCGCCCTCGCCCGGATCCTGCTCGCCGCCCGGCTGCGCCGGGCCGCTCGTCCCGGGATGGACTGGCGCCACGACTTCGAGCCCGGCCAGCGTGATCGCCGCCATCCTGGTCGTTTTGAATGCCGCGCCGCAGCCGCGCATCGCCATCGTCCATTCGACGAGCCCCTCGCGTTCGAGGCTGCGGACAAGCGAGTGAATCGGCGGCACCTGGATGAGGTCGGCGCCTGCCGGCAGCCGCCTGGCGAGCACCCGAATGGGCACCGGCCTGCCGCGGGCGAGCGCGCGGAGAATGGCAAGGCGGCCCTTCGGCCCTTCGGACGTTTCACCGTCCCCCACCACCGCCAGGCCCTTCCCGGTAATCCGCACCGCCCGCTCGCTTTCGATCCACGCGAACGGCGGCATCGCGGCGGCAATCGCGTCGCCGGGGCCGCACGCGTAGTACTCGGCCACCCACGCCGCCAGCTCCACGATGTGCGCAGGCAGGAACGGCTCATCGTCGAGGACGTCGATGAGGCTCTTCAGCTCGCCAGCGGGCCCCTGGGGCTCGCCGCTGTCATCCGACGTCCGCCCGTGCGCATCCGTCCTCTTCTCGCGGGATCGGGTTTGCGCACGTTCGTCGCGGGATCCGGCTTCCTTGCCCGCCGAAGCCTCGGCGAAGGCGAGAGCCGGACTCGAGACGTCGTGCGCCTCGCCGGTGCGCACGACGCATCCCGTCACGCGCCGCGATCCGAGGGGCACGAGCACCCGCGCGCCAACCGGCGGCAGCTCGAACGAATCGGGAACGAGGTACGTGAGGAGGTCGAGCGCGGGAACGGGGACGGCCACCCAGGCGAGGCGCATGATCACAGGCAGCAGCGAGTATGAATCGGCTTGGGGCTTACGGCTCAGGGCTTATGGCCCGCCTGGCTGAGAGCCTCGAGCCGGCCTCTTCATTCCAACTTCGGACTTCGGACTTCGGACGACGCATGTCAGATACTGCTCAGACCTCGTCCCCGTTGAGAATCGCCCGGACCTTCTTCATGTCTTCCCAGACGTCGCGCTTGCGATCCGGGCTCCGCAGGAGGAACGCCGGGTGGAACGTCGGGATCAGCTTCGCGTGCCCGTACGTGTGGATGCGGCCGCGCAGACGCGAGATGGGTTCCTGCGTCTTCAGCAGCGCGCGGGCCGCGAAGGTGCCGAGCGCGACGATCACCTTCGGCGTGATCGTCTCGATCTGGCGGAACAGGAACGGCTCGCACATCTCCACTTCGTCGGGCTCCGGGTTCCGGTTCTCGGGCGGGCGGCACTTGATGACGTTGGCGATGTACACGTCGCCGCGCTTCAGGCCGATGGCTTCGATGATGCGCGTCAGCAACTGGCCGGCGCGGCCGACGAACGGCTCGCCCTGGATGTCTTCGTCGTGGCCAGGCCCCTCGCCGACGAACATCAGGTCGGCGTTCGGGTTGCCGACGCCGAAGACGATCTGCCGGCGTCCGAGGCGGTGCAGCTTGCAGCGCTGGCAGTCGCCCAGATCTTCGCGGACCTCGCGCAGTGCGACGTCGGGCGGTTGCCCGTCGCTCGCCGCCTCGATTGACTGCACAATCTCCGATCGTCCGGTGTCCGGCGTCCGGTGTCCGGTGTCCGGCTGGAAGTCCGGACTGCTCCACGCCGGATCCCGGCTCAGTCCCGGCACGCCGAGTTCCTGCAGGAAGCGCACGTGCTCGGCGAGCTGCGCCTTCAAGTCGGCCGCGCGGTGGCGCCCGGTGTCTTCACTCATGGAGATCTGAGATGCGACGTTAACAGCCCGTGGTGAAAGTCCGAACGGGCCGTTGATGGGCCGTGCAGACTTCCACCACGGCCTGTTATGGCCGAACGGCCCCCGTCACGAGTGACGGGGCATCCCGGCCAGCGTCCGCTCGACGCGATCGAGGAGCGCGCGTGCCACCTCGGCCTTTGCCTGCTTCGGCAGCGCCTCCTCGCCGTCGGGACCGATGATCGTCACGACGTTGGTATCCACCTCGAAACCTGCATCCGGCCGGGACACGTCGTTGGCGACGATGAAATCGACGCGCTTGCGCGCCCGCTTCGCCCTCGCCCGCTCCAGCAGATCATGAGTTTCCGCGGCGAAGCCCACGAGCACGGGCCGCCCGCTCGACCGCGCGGCCCGGTCAGAACCGAGATCGGCCAGGATGTCCGGCGTTCGCGTCAGCACGAGCGTCAGCGGGCCGTTCTGCTTCTCGACCTTCTGCGCCTCGTGGCGTTCGGGTGCGTAGTCCGCCACCGCCGCCGCCATCACGACAAGGTCCACCTCACGCGCGCGCGCCATGACTGCCTCGTGCATGTCGGCCGCCGTGCGGACGCGAACGACCTCATCGACCGGGGGCGGCTCCAGCGCCGTCGGGCCGGCCACGAGCGTGACCGTGGCGCCCCGCCGTGCCGCATCGGCCGCGATCGCGAAGCCCATGCGTCCGCTCGATCGATTGCCGAGGAATCGCACGGGATCGAGGTCTTCGTGCGTCGGGCCGGCGGTCACCAGCACCTTGCGGCCCTCCCACGAACGATCGCGGCGCAGCACCCGCTCGATGGCTTCCACGATCTCCGCCGGCTCGGCGAGCCTCCCCTTGCCCTGCCACCCGCAGGCGAGAAATCCCTCGCCTGGCTCGATGACCTGCACGCCTCGTTTCGCGAGAACCGCCAGGTTCGCCTGCACGGCCTCGTGCTCGAGCATGTTCGTGTTCATCGATGGCGCCAGCAGGACCGGCGCGCGCGTCGCCAGGTACAACGACGACAGGAAGTCGTCGGCGATGCCGTTGGCGAACTTCCCGATGATGTTCGCGGTCGCCGGCGCCACCAGGAGCACGTCGGCCGACGAGGCCAGGGCGATGTGCTCGATATCGGCATTGAGGCCCGGCGCGAACTGGTCGGTGATGACCCGCCGCCTCGTGATCGCCTCGAAGGTCAGCGGACCGACGAAGCGGCAGGCGTTGCGCGTCATCACCGCGGCCACCTCGTGCCCGCGCTGCTGCAGGCCGCGCGCCACCTCGACCGCCTTGTAGGCGCCGATCCCGCCGCTCACGCCGAGTGCAATGAGGGCCATCTGAACCTCGCGGCCGAATCCGCTGTCCGGTGTCCGGTGTCCGGAGTCAGGAGCAACGCCTCCCTGCCAACCGACAACTGCCAACTGCCGACCGCCAACTGCCAACTCCTCATTTCTCATCCTGGTCCGACGCTTCCGGCTCGATCCGCTTCACTTCGCCCGTCAGGACTTCCTGCTGGGCGATCTTCGTGGCCTTCTCGGGCCCGTTCACGCGCGGCCGTGCGCCCTTTATCAGCTGCTTGGCCCTGGCGCCGGCCACGGCGACGAATTCGAAGGAGTTCTGCAACTTCGTGCGATCGATCAATTGACTCTCCAATGGCGGCCTTCCCGGGCTGAAGCTCGGGGTCTACCCGCCTGACTGCTCGCTCCTGAGTCCCGATTCCTCAAAGGTCTTCCCGATCCGCTCGGCCTCCGGCCGCATGACATCCTGGCGCGCGCGCTCGGCCAGGACGATCGCCCGCAGCCGCGCCACGGCGCCGTCGAGATCGTCGTTGACGACGATGTAATCGTACTCCGGGAAGGCATCCACTTCTTCCCGGGCGACCTGGAGCCGCCGGCGAATCTGCGCGTCGGAGTCCTTGCTGCGACCGCGCAGGCGATGCTCCAGCACCTCGAACGAGGGCGGGAGCACGAACACCGTGGTCGCCTCCACGCCCCGGCCGCGGACCTGCCGGGCGCCCTGCACGTCGATGACGAGAATCAGGTCGGTGCCGGCCGCGAGCTCCCGCTCGGTCTCGGCGGAACCGGTGCCGTACAGGTTGCCGAAGATCTCCGCCCACTCCAGGAATTGACCCGCCTCGCGCATCTGCTCGAAGCGCTCGCGCGAGACGAAGTGATAGTCCACGCCGTCCGACTCGCCCGCGCGTGCGGCCCGCGACGTGAACGACCGCGAAATCTCGACGCCCGGCGTCAGCCCCACCAGCCGCTCGACCAGCGTGGTCTTGCCCGTGCCCGACGGCGCGGAGACGATGAAGAGGATGCCGCGGCGGGTTGCCTCATTCGACATTCTGCACCTGCTCGCGCATCTTCTCGAGCTCCGCCTTCATCTCGACGATGAGTTCGGACACCGGGACGCCGTCGGCCTTCGATCCGATCGTGTTCACCTCGCGGTTCATCTCCTGCAGCAGGAAGTCCAGCTTGCGCCCGCACGGCTCCGGGCCCTGCTCGAGCGCGCTCCACTGCGCGAGGTGCGCGCGAAAGCGGACGACCTCTTCGCTGATGTCCGAACGCGCCGCCAGCCGCACGATTTCCTGCGCGACCGCCGCCGCGTCGCCCTGGAGGTCGCCGGGGAGCTCCCGGATCCGGTCTCGCAGCCGCGTCTCGAGCCCCTGCCTTCCCTGCTCGGCCGCCACCGCGATGCGATCGAGCAGGTCGGAGGCCGCCGCGCGCCGTCCGGCCAGATCCGCCGCCAGGTGCTCGCCTTCGCGGACCCGCATCGTGTCGAGGTCGGACACGGTCCGGTTGACCGCCGTCTCGACCCCGATGCCGAGCGCCTTCGCCTCGGGGGAATCCGGGTCCAGGGTCCGCTCGCGGATCGTGAGCGCCTGCGGCATGCGCACCAGGTCGGACGCGCCCAGCTCGCCGTTCACGAGCCCGGACGCGCGCGCCCGCTCCAGCGCGGCGTGCACCGCGCGCACGACGTCCTCGTTCAATTCCACGTCGACGGTCGGCACCTGGCGCGCCTGCACGCTGACGCTCAGCTCCACGCGGCCCCGCGCCATGCGCCGCTGCACGAGCGCGCGCAGGCGCGACTCCATCTGGGCGAGCAGCTGCGGCAGCCGCACCTGCACGTCGAGATAGCGGTGGTTGACCGACCGAATCGTCACCCCGATGCTCGCCTGATCGATCTCGTGTGTCCGCGAAGCGAACCCGGTCATGCTCTTGATCATCGTCGATAGTCGATAGTTGACAGTTGATAGTCGATAGTTGATGGTCGATGGTTGATGGTCGACAGATGGTCAACGATTGACTATCAACTATTGACTATCAACCATTCTACAGGGGCTCGAGCGCGCCGGGCCCCTCCATCTCGTCGGCCGGGTCCTCCGACCTCGCGCCTTCTCCATCGGCCCCGCGCCGGCCAATCAGCTGCAGGGCGTGCAGCCGCGCGTAGTGGCCGTCGCGGTGCGCCAGCAGTTCCTCGTGGCGCCCCACCTCGACGATGCTGCCGCGCTCGAGCACCATGATCACGTCGGCGCGCTGCACGGTCGACAACCGGTGCGCGATGACGAGCGACGTCCGGTTGCGCATCAGGTTGGCGAGCGCATCCTGCACCAGCATCTCCGACTCGGAGTCGAGCGAGGAGGTCGCCTCGTCCAGGATCAGGATGGGCGAGTCCCTGAGCAGCGCGCGCGCGATCGCCAGGCGTTGCCGCTGGCCGCCCGACAGGCGCTGGCCGCGTTCGCCAATCCGCGTCCGGTACCCGAGCGGCAGCGCCTCGATGAACTCGTGCGCGTGCGCCGCGCGGGCGGCGGCCTCGATGGCCTCGCCCGTCGCGTCCGGCGATCCGTAGGCGATGTTGCCGGCGATCGTGTCGTCGAAGAGCACCGTGTCCTGCGTCACGATCGCAACCTGGCTGCGCAGCGACTGCACGGTCGCCCGGGTGATGTCGAGGCCGTCGATCAGGATCGCGCCCGACGTCACGTCGTAGAAGCGCGGGATCAGGTTGACCAGCGTCGTCTTGCCCGCGCCGCTGCGGCCCACGATGGCGACCATCCGGCCCGTCCCGATGTCGAACGACACGTCGCGCAGGATGTGGCGCCGGTCCCCCTCGTACCTGAAACTGACCGCGCGGAACTCGATGGAGCGATGGAACCGCGGGAGCGTGACCGCATCGGGCGCGTCCGTCACCTCGGTGTGCGTGTCGAGCATCTCGAAGATTCGCTCCGACGCGGCGACGGTCTGCTGCAGCACGGCGTTCACGCGGCTCAGTTTCTTGATCGGCGCGTACATCGCGAACAGGCAGACGATATAGGTGGCAAACGCGCCGCGCGTCAGCTGGTCCGGGTGCGCCTGGATCCGGCCAACCGCGTACCACAGCGCCCCGATGATCCCGAGCCCCCCCAGCACCTCCATGATCGGCGGCAGCGCCGAAAGCGCCATCATCACCTTCACGTTCGCGCGATAGAGGCGCTGGGCGGCATCCGCGAACCGGTCCTTCTCCTTCTGCTCGGTGCCGAAGCCCTTCACGATGCGATGCCCGGTGAACGCCTCGGTGCTCACGTGGAGCAGGTGCTCCAGTTCCTCCTGGCTGCGGCGGGTCACCTTGCGCAGGCGCTGCCCGATCCGCACGAGCGGGTACACCACGATCGGGGCGCCGGTGAAGAACACCAGCGTGAGCTTCGCGTCCAGCCAGAAGAGCACCGCGGCGAAGCCGATGAGCGCGACCGATTCGCGCAGCAGGTCGCCGAGGGTGTCCGACACCGCCTGCTGGATCTGCGCGACGTCGTTGGTGATCCGCGAGAGCAGCTGCCCGGTGCTGCGCCGGCCGAAGAACGCGGCCGACTGATCCAGCATGTGGGCGTAGAGCGCGTTGCGCACGTCCCGGACGACGCGCTGCCCGACGTCGGTCATCAGGTAGGCCGAGCAGTACCCGCCGATGCCCTTCAGCAGCGAGGCCGCCACGATGCAGCCGGCCACCCACCACAGCCGCTCGCCGTGGTCGAGCACCTTGTCGAAGACGTCCTTGATGAGCGTCACCAGGTAGGCGGAACCCGCGCCGTAGAGCACCATCCAGAAGACGGCGGCATAGAACCGGCGGCGGTAGGGCGCGGAGTACCGATAAAGTCTGCGCAGCGCGTTCACTCTGTAAACCGGTACTTCAAAAGGACCCACAGCGCCGTGAACCCGTCGCGCCAGGTGATTTTCTTGCCCTCTTCGTACCCGCGGCCGTCGTACGTGATCGGCACCTCGTAGACGCGGTAGTGGCGCTTGAAGATCTTCGCCGTCAGCTCCGGCTCGATGCCGAAGCGGTTCGAGTCGAGCTGCATCGAGCGCAGCACCTCGACGCGCATCACCTTGTAGCACGTCTCCATGTCGGTGAGCATCGTGTTGTAGAGCACGTTGGTGATCGACGTCAGGAGCCGGTTGCCGAGGTAGTGCGTGAACATGAAGACGCGGTGCCGGCCGAGGAACCGCGATCCGTAGACGACGTCCGCGCGCCCCGAGCAGATGAGATCGATGAGCTCGGGATACTCCTCGGGCGAGTACTCGAGGTCCGCGTCCTGGATCACGACGATCTCGCCCGTCACGTCCCCGAAGCCGCGCCGCAGGGCGGCGCCCTTCCCCCGGTTGCGCTCCTGCAGGATCAGTTTGAACCCGCACTGCTGCTGCAGGCGCTGCAGGGTGTCGCGTGTGCCGTCGGTCGAACAGTCGTCGACCACGATCAGTTCGATCCGCAGCGGCACGGCCAGCACGCGGCCGATGATCTGCTCGATCGTCTCGCGCTCGTTGTAGACCGGCATCACCACCGACAGGATCGGATCCTTCAGGATGCCGCGCAGTCCGCCCATCAACAGTCCCCTTCCGCGAAACCGTCCGGGTGCGCGCGGTGCCACCGCCACGCCGTTTCGACAATCGCCTCGAGTTCCGCGTAGCGGGGACGCCACCCGAGTTCGCCCTGGATCTTCGCGTTCGACGCGAACAGGACGGCCGGGTCGCCCGGCCGCCGCGGCGCCGCCTGCCACCTCACCTCCCGCCCCGTCACCCGCGACACCACCTCGATGACCTGCCGCACCGAGTGCGGTCGCCCGTTCCCCAGGTTGTAGGCCGCCGGGGGTGCGCCGCGCTCGAGCGCGTCGAGCGCGAGATGGTGCGCGTCGGCCAGATCCGTCACGTGCACGTAGTCGCGCAGGCACGTGCCGTCGGGCGTCGGGTAGTCGTCGCCGAACACCTGCAGCGCGCGCCCGCCCGTGGCGGCCTCGATCGCGCGCGGGATCAGGTGGATCTCGGGACGATGGTCCTCCCCCAGATCGCCCTCCGGATCGGCGCCCGCCGCGTTGAAATAGCGCAGCGACACCGACCGCAGGCCGTAGGCGCGGGCGTAGTGCGGCAGCGCACGCTCGATAGCCAGCTTCGTCTCCCCGTACGGATTGATCGGCCGGGCCGGCTGGTCCTCGGCGATCGGCACCCGCTCCGGCTCGCCGAACACGGCCGCGGTCGAGGAGAAGACCAGGTGCGGGACCGACCCGCGCACCATCGCCTCGAGCAGCGCCAGTGTGCCCCCCACGTTGTTCGCGTAGTAGCCGGCCGGATCGTGCACCGAGTCGCCCACCGAGAGCCACGCGGCAAAGTGCATGACCGCGGTGACCGCGTGCCGGCGCATGACGTCGCAGAGCCGTGCGACGTCGTGGACGTCGCCCTCGACCAGCGTCGCGCCCAGCGCCGCCCGGCGATGGCCGGCGGCCAGGTTGTCGTAGATGACGACGTCGCGGCCTGCGCGGCCGAGGAGTTTCGCCGCGTGGCTGCCGATGTAGCCGGCGCCGCCGGTGACGAGAACGGCTCCCAGGACTACCTCCCGATCGAGAAGTACGTGAAGCCGTGGGTGCGCATCGTGTCCTTCGAGTACACGTTCCGGCCGTCGAAGATCACCGGCGTGCGCATCAACTTCCGCATCTTGCCGAAGTCCGGCTCCCGGAACTCGTTCCACTCGGTCACCAGCGCCAGCGCGTCGGCGCCCGTCAGCGCATCGTAGCTCTTCTCGGTGATGGTGATTCGGCTGCCGAAGATCGCCTTCGCGACGCGGCCGGCCTGCGGGTCGTAGGCCTGCACCCGCGCGCCTGCCGCGAGCAGCTTCTCGATAATCGTGATCGCCGGCGCTTCGCGCATGTCGTCGGTCTTCGGCTTGAACGACAGGCCCCACACGGCGATCGTCCGGCCCTTCAGGCTGCCGAAGTGCGCCTCCATCTTCGAGACGATGCGTCCCTTCTGCGCCGCGTTCACCTGCTCGGTCGCGCAGAGAATCCTGAAATCGTACCCCTTCTCCTGCGAGAACTTCAGCAGCGCCTTCACGTCCTTCGGAAAACAGCTGCCTCCGTAGCCGACGCCGGGAAACAGGAACGACGAGCCGACCCGGCGATCCGACCCGACGGCACGCCGCACCTGGTCGACGTCCGCCCCGAACAGCTCGCAGACGGTCGCCACCTCGTTCATGAACGAGATCCGGCACGCGAGCAGCGCGTTCGCGGCGTACTTGCACAGTTCCGCGCTCGCGCAGTCCATCACCATGATCGGGGCGCCGGTTCGCGTGAACGGCGCATAGAGGTCCGTCATCAGCTCCGTCGCGCGCGGGTCTTCCGCGCCGATGATGACGCGGTCCGGCTTCATGAAGTCCTCGACCGCCGCGCCCTGCTTGAGGAACTCCGGGTTGCTCACCACGCTGAACGGGTGCGTCGTCTCGCGCCGGACGATCTCCCGGACCTTCTGCGCGGTGCCCACCGGCACCGTGCTCTTGTCCACGATCACCTTGTAGCCGTTCATCGCGCGCGCCACCAGGCGCGCCACCTCGAGCACGTGCTGCAGGTCGGCCGAGCCATCTTCGCCCTGCGGTGTCCCGACGGCAATGAAAATGATGCTGGCCTGGCGGACCGCCATCGGAAGCGCGGTGGTGAACACCAGGCGCTTCTCGGCCCGGTTGCGCCGCACCAACTCCTCCAGCCCGGGCTCGTAGATGGGCATCTTGCCCCGACGCAGCATCCGGACCTTCGCTTCGTCCTTGTCGACGCAGATCACCTCGTTGCCGTTCTCGGCGAAGCAGGCGCCGGCAACGAGGCCCACATATCCGGCTCCTATGACTGCGAGTTTCATCCTCGAACGCTCCTGGCGGGCCCTCGGGGCCGGCCCCGCCGCTACGAAAAACGGCTGACGTTAGCACGGCGCCCGATGAGTGTCAAGATACTGACAGCCAAGCAGTTAGTTGTGATCCGCGCGCCGGCGGCCGGATTTCACCGCTTGCGGCCGGAGGCCGCGCGGCGGTAGTGTCAACAGCCGTGCGAATCGTCGTTGATTATCGGGCCGCGCTGCGGGCCAGGACCGGTGTCGGCCAGTACGTGTTTCACCTCGTCTCGGCGCTGGCCGAGCGCGACGCCCTCGACATTACCGTCTTTTCCAGTTCCTGGAAGGACCGCCCGATTCCGGCCGACCTGGCGCACATGCCGAGGGTGCACCTGGTCGATCGCCGGATCCCCGTCAGGGCGCTGAACCTGTCCTGGCATCGCCTGGGGTGGCCGCCTGTTGAGCTCCTCGCCGGACGTCGCTTCGATGTGGCGTTCTCGCCTCACCCGCTCCTTCTGCCTGCGCGCGAGGCCGCGCAGGTGGTCATGATCCACGACCTGGACTTCCTCGCACACCCGGAACGAACCGCTGCCGAGATCCGCCGCGACTATCCGAAGCTCGTCCGTGAGCACGCGCACCGCGCGGCTCACATCATCGTCCCCTCGAACTATACTGCACGGCAAGTCGAGTCCGAGCTCGGCATTCCCGCCGCGCGGATGACCGTGTGCTATCCCGGCGCGCCCGAGTGGGTCCCGCCGGCCGACCGGGGTCTCGAGCGGAGGAAGCGGCACGTCCTGTTCGTGGGCACGCTCGAGGAGCGCAAGAACGTCGGAACGCTGCTCGGCGCATATCGGGATCTGCTCGGCCGCCGGCCCGACGTTCCGCCGCTGCTGCTGGCCGGCCGTGCGCAGCCGGAAGGGGCGCGCTGGCTGGAGGAGATCGATCGGCCGCCGCTTGCCGGACGGGTGCGGTATCTGGGCTACGTCACCGACGAGCAGCGGCGCGAGCTGTTCGAATCGGCGGCACTCTTCGTTTTGCCATCCCATCATGAGGGGTTCGGCTTGCCCGCGCTCGAGGCGATGACCGCCGGCGTCCCGGTTGTCGTGTCGAACCGTGGCGCGTTGCCGGAAGTGGTGGGCGACGCCGGGCTCGTCGTCGAACCGGACGATGGCGAGGCGCTCAGCGGGGCGATGGAGCGGATGCTGACCGACGACGCGTTCGCGGCGGCCTCGGCGGCGAAGGGACTGCAGCGGGCCCGGCAATTCCGGTGGTCGGAGACCGCGGCCTCGGCGCTCAGGGCGTTCGAACGCGCGCTCGAAGCAAGACGCCAATGAACATTGCCGTCGATGCCCGCGAACTGATGGGAAACCCGACGGGCGTCGGCACGTACCTGACGCGCCTGCTCGACCAGTGGGAGACGATGAGGGAGGCACGCGCGCACCGATGGGTCCTCTACTGCCCGGGGGGTGAAGCGTCGTCTTCCGGCACGGTTGAAGCCTTACCCTGCACGCCGACGCGTGAAGGGAGGCAGGCCGAAGGCGGGACGCGGCGCATGGAAGGCGGGATGTGCGAGGTCCGGACGGTGCGGGGGCACGCCGGCACCTGGTGGGAGCAGCGCGCGCTGGCGGCCGCGATTCGCCGGGATCGTCCTGACGTGCTGTTCGCCCCCGGTTACACGGCACCGCTCGCTGTTGGCGTTCCCGTGGTCCTGACCATCCACGACGTGTCGTTCTTCGCGCATCCCGAGTGGTTCGGCCGGCGCGAAGGGCTGCGAAGGCGCGTGATCACGCGCTGGTCGGCACGACGAGCGCGAACCATTCTCACCGTGTCGGAGTTCTCGAAACGCGAAATCGTCTCGCGCCTCGGGGTGCCGGACGGCCGCGTGGAGGTCATCCGGCACGGCATCTCGCTGCCCCCTGTTCCGCCGCCAGCCGATCCGCGCCCGCCCATGGTCCTGTTCGTCGGTTCCATCTTCAACCGGCGTCGCGTCCCGGATCTGGTCCGCGCCTTCGCGTCCCTGGCGGCAGACGTTGCCGGCGCCCGCCTCGAGATCGTCGGTGACAACCGGACACACCCGCACGAGGACCTGGACGCGCTGGTCCGGTCGCTCGGCATCACCGATCGCGTGAGCGTTCGGTCCTATGTGACCGGCGAGCAGCTGGAGTCCCTCTATTCGACCGCGCGCGCGTTCGCGTTCCTCTCGGAGTACGAGGGCTTCGGCTTCACGCCGCTCGAGGCGCTCGCCCACTGCGTGCCGGTCGTCGTGCTCGACACGCCGGTGGCGCGCGAAGTCTACGAGGACGCGGCGATCTACGTGCGCCCCGGCGATGTAGCGGGCACCGCCGACGCGCTCGCGCGGCTGCTGCTCGATCCGGACGTCCGCGCCGCGCAGTTGCGCCACGCGCAGCGCGTCCTCGGCCGGTACTGCTGGCATGAAGCGGCGCGCGCGACGCTGGCCGCCCTCGAACAGGCAGGTGCGCGTGGCTGATCTCGCGATCGTCGTCGTCAGCTACAACACCCGCGACGATCTGGCCGCGTGCCTCCGTTCGCTTCGCGAACCGGCGCCGGAGGTCAGCCATGAAATCGTCGTCGTCGACAACGCGTCGGCTGACGGGAGCGCCGAGGCCGCACGCGCCTGGCCCGGCGTGCGCGTGATCGAGGCGGGCGCCAATCTCGGCTTTGCGCGCGCCAACAACGTCGGCATCCGCGCCAGCGCGAGCGAGTTCGTGCTGCTGCTGAACAGCGACACGGTGGTCCGGCCCGGCGCGGTCGACCATCTGGTGGCGGATCTGCGCGCGCATCCCGAGGCGGCCGTCGCGGGTCCGCGCATCGTCGATGGCCAGGGCAGGCCCGAGATTTCCTTCGGGCCGATGATGGGCCCGACGAACGAGCTGCTGCAGAAGGCGCGCGGGCGGCTCTACGCCCGCGGTGCGCGCTTCGTCACCGCGCGCGTCGAGCGGCTGGTCCGCACCGAGCACTATCCCGATTGGGTCAGCGGCGCGTGTTTGATCGTGCGCCGGACGGTGGCCGAGCAGGTCGGCCTGCTCGACGAGCGGTTCTTCATCTACGCCGAAGACGTGGACTTCTGCGCCGCCGTGCGGGCGCGGGGCCACAAGGTGCGCTTCACGCCCGCGGCCGAGGTCGTCCATCACCGAGGCCGCTCCGTCGCGACGAACCGGCCGCTCGTCGATGCCGCCTACCGGCGCAGCCAGGTGGCGTTCTACGAGAAGCACCACCCCGGCTGGGCGCCGTGGCTCAAGGCGTACCTGCGCCTGCGCGGCAAGTTGCCCCGGTAGGAGCGGAGCGTGCCCGCCCGCTGCTGCCCGGGTGGGGGCGCAGCGTGCTCCGCCCGGTGTCGCCTCCCGTCCCGGCGCCGTGGCGGCGCGATCGGCGCCTATCTGCATGGGTTCACCGGCGCGGCGGCCCTGCGATCGCGGCATCTGTGGTATCGTTTCCCATCCTCTTCGCCCCCTTCTTGCAGGCCGCAGCGAGGAGACGGTTCCAGGGCCTGACGTCGCTTTTCAACAGGCTGATGACGGCGCGTATCGGCATCGACGCCCGGAAACTACACGATTTCGGGATCGGCACCTACATCCGGAACCTGCTGAAGCAGCTGGCGCGGATCGACCAGGTGACCGAGTACGTGCTGGTGTGCCAGCCGGGCGATGTGGCCATCGTCAACGAACTGGGAGTGAACTTCCGGGCGGTGGCCGAGCCGTCGGGCAACTACTCGATCAGCGAGCAGGTCCGCATTCCGCTGGTACTGCGGCGTGAACGGATCGACCTGTTTCATGCGCCGCACTACGTGCTGCCGCCGCTCACGCAGTGCCGCTCCGTCGTGACGATCCACGACGTGATCCACCTGCTGTTCCCGCAGTATCTGCCCGGCCGGCTCGCACACGTGTACGCGCGCGCGTGCCTCTGGGCGGCCGCGAAGCGATCGGATCGCATCCTGACGGTGTCGGAAACGTCGAAGAACGACATCCTCCGGCGGTTCAAGGTGCCGGCCGAGAAGATCGCCGTCATCTACAATGCCATCGACGAGCGGTTCAACGTGAAACCGTCGGCCGAGCAGGTGCAGCGAGTGCGCGAGCGCTACCAGCTCGATCAGCAGTTCGTGCTCTACGTGGGCAACATCAGGCCGCACAAGAACCTCGAGCGCCTGATCGACGCGTTCGATCGGCTGCGCCGGTGCGGCTTCGAGCACCTGCGGCTGCTGATCATCGGCGACGAGATCTCGAAGTACCCTGCGCTGCGGCGCGCCGTGCACAGGCACAAGCTGCACAAGTACGTGCGCTTCCTGGGGTTCGTCCCGATCGAAACGCTCGCGGTGCTCTATCGCCTGGCCGACGTCTTCGTCTTCCCTTCGCTCTACGAAGGCTTCGGCCTGCCGCCGCTCGAGGCGATGGCCAGCGGAGCGCCGGTGGTCACGTCGAATGTCTCGTCGTTGCCCGAGGTCGTCGGCGACGCCGCGCTACTCGTGGACCCCTACGATCCGGAGTCGATCGCCGAGGGTATGCGACAGGTCCTGACGGATGCCGATCTTCGCGCCACGCTGCGCGCGCGCGGCCTGGCGCAGGTGCAGCAGTACTCGTGGCAGCGGTCGATCGAACAGGTGCACCGAATTTACAACGAGGTTCTGCAGGGGTAGCAGTGGACAACCGGCAGCCGGACAGTGCCACCGGTCTCGGGGTCCCCGGCGCGGCTGCCGCGCCGGGGGCCCCGCTGAAGACCGGCGGTCCCACGGCGGGTCTGCGCGTTGCGCTGGTTCACGACTGGCTGACCGGGATGCGCGGCGGCGAAAAAGTGCTCGAGGTCCTCTGCGAGATGTATCCGGATGCCGATATCTTCACGCTGCTTCACGTGCGCGGCAGCGTCTCGGAGACGATCGAACGGCACCGCATCCGTACTTCGTTCATCCAGCGTCTGCCGGGCGCCGTGCGGCACTACCGGCGCTACCTGCCGCTGTTCCCTATGGCGATCGAGACGTTCGCCCTGGACGACTACGACCTGGTCATCAGCAGCAGCCACTGCGTGGCCAAATCCGCCGTCGCCCCGGGCCGCGCGCGTCACATCTGCTACTGCTACACGCCGATGCGGTATGTCTGGGAACAGCTCGACGCCTACTTCGGGCCGCAGCGGGTCGGGCGGGTCAAGGCGGCGCTGTTGCGGCCGGTGCTCGCCGCCCTGGCGCGCTGGGATCGCGCGACGGCCGGGCGGCCGGACGCCTATCTCGCCGATTCAGCGCACGTTGCCTCGCGCATCCGGCGATACTATAATCGCTCGGCTGCGGTCGTGTATCCGCCCGTCAACACCGCGTTCTACCATCCTGACGGCACAGCGGCGTGCGATTACGCGCTTGTCGTCTCGGCTCTCGTGCCGTACAAGCGTGTCGACCGCGCGATCGAGGCATGCCGGCTCGCCCGAATGCCGCTGAAGATCGTCGGCTCCGGTCCCGAGGCGGCGCGGCTGCGGCAGATGGCGGGCGAGAGCGCCGAACTGCTCGGAACGAAGACCGACGACGAGATTCGGGCGCTGTATCGGGGCGCGGCGGTCGTGGTGCTGCCGGGGGAAGAGGACTTCGGGATCGTGCCGCTCGAGGCACAGGCGTGCGGCCGCCCCGTCGTCGCGCTGGCGCGCGGCGGCGCGCTCGAAACGGTGGTCGACGGCGTGACCGGAGTGCTGGTGCAGGACGAATCGGCCGAGGCGCTGGCCGACGGCCTGCGCGCCGCCATGCGCCGTTCGTTCGACCCGGTGGCGATCCGGCAGCACGCCCTCGCGTTCAGCCGCGACCGGTTCGCGGAGGAGATCGAGTCATGGATCGACGCGTTCGTCCGTGACCGGCGGCCAACCGGGTAACTCCACGGCCAACGGCCAACTGCCGACTGCCAACTGCTGACTGTTGATGCAATGATCAAGCGCTACAACCGGCTGCTCGCGGCCTTCTACGTGCTGTCAGACGCGCTGTTCGCGGTGACGGCGTTCGTGCTGGCCTACCTGCTCCGGTTCGAGACCGGCCCCTCGATCTGGCCCGGCCTGTTCGCCGTCACCAAGGGCTACCCACCCTTCGGCCAGTACGTGAGCGTCCTCCCGCTGGTCGCGGCCGTCGTCCCCTTCGCGTTCTACATGCAGGGGATCTACCGGCTGCGACGCGGCCGCTCACGCGTGGACGATTTCTTTGCCGTCTTCGTCGGCACCATCCTCGCCGTGCTGCTCGGCCTGTTCGGCACCGTCTACTTCGAGACCTACTTCGCCAGCGACGCCGCCCGGAGCAGCGGGGCGCTGGAGGTCTCGCAGCTCGTCTGGGCGCTGTTCCTCGTCCTGACCGTTCTGTTCACCTACTCCTCGCGGGAACTCGTCCGCCAGACACTCGAGCGCCGCTGGCGCGCGGGCATCGGCCTGAAGCGGATTCTCATCGCGGGCGCCGGGGACCTGGGCCGGGCCGTTGCCGACAAGATCCTCGAACACCGCGAGCTGGGTTACCAGATCGTCGGGTTCGTGGACGACCGCGCGACCGGCGACCATCTCGGCCATCGCGGCCTGCCGCTTCTCGGGCCGCTGTCGGAGGCGGCCGAGATCGCCCAGCGCGAGCAGGTCGATCACCTCTACATCGCGCTGCCGCTCGAAGAGCACGTGAAGATGCTGCAGGTGGTGGACGCCGCCAGCCGCGAGTGCATCGAGCTGAAGGTGGTCCCGGACCTGCTGCAGTTCATCGCGCTGCGCGCGCGGCTCGAGGACCTCGACGGCGTGCCGATCATCAGCCTGAACGACGTGCCGCTGCAGGGGTTCAACACCATCCTCAAGCGCCTCATCGACATCGGCATCTCGGCGGGTGCGCTGCTGGTGGCGGCGGTGCCCATCGGGGCCATTGCCGCGCTGGTGAAACTGACCTCGCCGGGCCCGGTGCTCTACAAGCAGGAACGCATGGGGCTGGACGGCAAGGCGTTCAACGTCTACAAGTTCCGCTCGATGTTCCACGGCGCGGAGCGCCAGACCGGCCCGGTCTTCGCGCGCGACAACGACCCGCGCTGCACGCCGTTGGGCCGCATTCTCAGGCGCCTGGATCTCGACGAGCTGCCGCAGCTGTGGAACGTGTTGAGAGGCGACATGTCGCTGGTCGGACCGCGCCCCGAACGCCCGTACTTCGTCGAGCAGTTCAAGCACCGGTTCCCGCAGTACATGCTGCGGCACAAAGTGAAGGCCGGGATCACCGGCTGGGCCCAGGTGAACGGGTGGCGCGGCAACACCTCCATCGAGAAGCGCATCGAGTACGATCTGTACTACATCGGAAACTGGTCGGTCAGCCTCGATCTGAAGATCATCTGGCTCACGCTCATTCGCGGCTTCTTCAAGTACGCGCACTGACACCCCCCTATGAGTCCACGAGTCGTCATCACGGGCGCGGCCGGTTTCATCGGTTCGCACCTCGCCGACGCCCTGCTCGATCGCGGCTGCTCGGTCGTCGGCATCGACAACCTGCTCACCGGCGACATGGCGAACATCGCCCACCTCGCCAACCGCGATTTCCTCTTCATCAAGCACGACGTCACCAACTACATCCACGTCGACGGCCCGGTGGACTTCGTGCTGCACTGGGCGAGCCCGGCCAGCCCGATCGACTACCTCGAGCTGCCGATTCCGACGCTGAAGGTCGGCGCGCTCGGCACCCACAAGGCCCTGGGCCTCGCCAAGGCGAAGGGCGCCCGGTTCGTCATCGCGTCGACCTCGGAGGTGTACGGCGATCCGCTGGAGCACCCGCAGAAGGAAAGCTACTGGGGGAACGTCAATCCCGTCGGCCCGCGGGGCGTGTACGACGAGGCGAAACGTTTCGCGGAAGCGATGACGACCGCCTACCACCGCTATCACGGCCTCGACGCGAAGATCGTCCGGATCTTCAACACCTACGGGCCGCGCATGCGGGTCAACGACGGCCGCGCGGTTCCCACCTTCATCTCGCAGGCGCTGCGGAACGAGGACCTGACGATCTTCGGCGACGGCCGCCAGACGCGCAGCTTCTGCTACATCTCGGACCTGGTGGACGGCATCATCCGCCTGATGCACTCCGAGGTGAACGACCCGGTCAACATCGGCAACCCGCACGAGATGACCATCGAGGAGATCGGCCGCGCGATCATCCGCATGACGGGTTCGAAGAGCCGCATCGTCCATCGGCCCTTGCCGACCGACGATCCGAAGGTCCGCCAGCCCGACATCACCCGCGCGCGCACGCTCCTCGCGTGGGAGCCGAAGGTCTCGCTCGAACAGGGCCTCACGCAGACGATCGAATACTTCCGCAGGAAGATCCAGGCTTAAGGCGTAGGGCTGATGGCTTATGGCCGCGCGCGGCTGAAGCCCGAAGCCTGAAGCCTGAAGCCGTGGCCCATGGCCACCAACAGTACGGCTCGAGGTCTTGAGCCTCGTGGGGCCCCAAGCCCAGTCTGGCCCTGAGCCCTGAGCCTTGAGCCCTGAGCCTATCGTGAAGGGACCGAGGGCTGCGGCTGGTTGATCATGCGCGCGACGTGCACGATGTAGTGGATGCCGGAGACGAGCGTGACGGCCAGCGACAGGTAGACGCAGACCGTGACCAACCGGGAGGCTTGCTCGAGGAAGTTGAAGAACATCACCACGACGCACGTGATGATGTAGACCGCGGTTGCGATCTTGCCGTAGATCGACGGCCGGAACTGGCGCCGGCCGACAGTGAGGGTGACAAGCGCCACGGTCAGCACGATGACGACGTCGCGGCTGATGACGAGGATCGTCAGCCACAACGGGATTCGGTTGATCAGGCCGATGCCGGGAATCGTGAGCACGATGAAGGTGGTTACCAGCAGCAGCTTGTCGGCCATCGGATCCAGGAACGCGCCCAGACTCGTCTGCTGCCCGCGGCGTGCGAACCAGCCGTCGAGGCCGTCGGTCACCCCCGCGAGGGCGAACACGCCGAGCGCCCATCCCTCGTGCTCGTAGACCACGAGAATCACGAACGCCGGGATGAGCAGCATGCGAAGCAGTGTGAGCTGGTTCGCGGTCGTGAGCGTCTTCACCGTTTCCCTTCCCCGGAACGCGGGCCGATTGTCGCGTTCCTGCCGACCAGCGTGTCCACCCGATCGAGCACCTGCACGGCCTCCTCGCCCGACACCGCCTGCGCCGGACGGAACGTCCCGTCGTCGAACAGCGGCATCACGCCCGCCGAAACGACCTGCGCGGCAGCAGGATAACCCAAATGACTGACCGGGAGGTCGGCAATGCGCCGCGGCGCCCCGCCGGCCGGCGCCCCGGCCCCTGGTGGCCGGATCGATTGCCAGCGCGCGGCGAGCGCGGGCTGCGAAGCGGCCGCCAGGTCCAGCAGCCGGCTGACCGCCCGCGCGAGGTCCAGCCGCCGGACGGGACTGCGAGGCTGAAAGGTGTGGTTCGCATTGGCTTCCATGATTCCCGCCCGGACGACCGAGAGAATCCACGACGCGGCCCAGTGCCCGCGCGTGTCGGTGATGAGGACGGAGTCGCGCGGTTGCTGCGCGGCGAGGAGTCTCGCGAAACGCACGCCGATGAGCGCCGCGAGATCGCCGCGCGTCAGCCTTGGCGTCTTCGCGATCTCCCCGAACTCGACCGGCAGCCGGGACAGCGACGCACGCGCGCGCGCGCGCTCCAGCTGCGCGGCCAGCGCCTCGCCCGGCTCGACCGCGGCCGCCCGCGTGTAGGCCTGGACGGCGGCGTCGACGTCTCCCTGCGCTTCCAGCAGTTCGCCGAGCTGCACGAGCGACCGCGCGTCGCCCGGATCCATCGCGACGGCCTTGCGGAACGCCTCGAGGGCCGCGCGCGAGTCGCCTCGTTTCCGCTCCACCGTCCCGAGGTCCCGGTACAGGAAGCCGCTCTCCGGCGACGCCGCGATCGCGCGCTGGTAGGCCTGCCGCGCCTCGTCGTACCGTCCCGCGTCGGCCGCCCGCCGCGCCGTCGCGATTTCTGCCTGGAGCGTGCCGAGTTGCAGCATCTGCAGCCGCTCTGCGGCGATGGTGAGCGACGGATCGACCGCCAGGGCGGCCTGGAAGGCGTTCAGCGCCTCGAGCGGCCGGGCCAGGCCCAGCAGCGCGTCGCCGCGGCCCACCAGCGCCGGCGGATAGCTGGCCGACTGGCGCAGCGCGAGATCGAACCGCGCAAGCGCCGACCGGTAGTCCTTCTGCGCGAGAGAGACATAGCCGAGGCCGGCGTCCGCGGGGAAAAAGCGGACGTTCCGCTTCAACGCCGCCGTGAATTCCCGCTCGGCGTTGCGCAGATCGTTGGCCTGCAGGAAACGCCAGCCCCGCTCATGCCGCCCGGCCGCTGCCGCGTCGCCGGCGAGCGGCGGTGGAACCGGTGGAAAGACGAAATCCGGATAGTGCGGCGAGGTGGCGACGGGCACCGGGGGCACCTTGGCCGCGCAGGCGGCCGCGAGCGCCAGGCCGATGCCGAGCACGAGCAGGCGCACGATCGGGCGCCTCACCGCGCCTCCGTTCTTCCGGACACGAGGCGATCGAGCAGCCGGCGCGGCACCTCCGCCTCGATCGTGATGTGGCCGTCGCTCGTCGTGTGCGTGAGGACGCGCGCGTGCCGGTACACCAGCGCGATGCGCCGGCGGTCCGCCTCACTGGTCGCCCGGAAGTGCAGCACGACCGGGCGCGTGTCGAGAGCGAGGCGCGACGAGACCGTCTCCAGCAGATCGGCGCGGCCCTGACCGAAGAGCGCCGCCATGCACACCGACGCCGGATATTGCTGCTGCAGGCGCCGCTCCTCGGCCTGGTCGATCCGGTCGCACTTGTTGAAGACCTCGATGGCCGGCACGGTCCCGGCGCCCACCTCGTCGAGGACGTGGCGCACCGCAGCCATTTGCCGTTCGCGATCGCGCGCCGCGGCGTCGATCACGTGCAGCAGCAGGTCGGCCTCGGCCACTTCCTCCAGCGTCGCCCGAAACGCGGCGACCAGCGAGTGGGGCAGCCGATCGATGAACCCGACGGTGTCCGACACCAGCAGGTCGCGGCGATCCGGCAGGCGCACGCGCCGGATCAGCGGATCGAGCGTCACGAACAGCGCATTCGACGTCTGCGCGTGGTCGCGGGCCAGCAGGTTGAACAGCGTGGTCTTACCGGCGTTGGTGTACCCGACCAGCGCCACCGTCGGCACCGAGGCCTTGTGGCGCCGCTCGCGCAACTGCGCGCGGCGCTGCCGGACGCCGTCGATGTCGCGCGAGATCGCGCTGATACGCTGCCGGATACGCCGCCGATCCGTTTCCAGCTTGGTCTCGCCGGGGCCGCGCGTCCCGATGCCGCCGCCCAGCCGCGAGAGCGCGACGCCGGCGCCCACCAGCCGGGGGAGCAGGTACTTCAGCTGCGCGAGCTCGACCTGCCACTTCCCTTCACGGGTCCGCGCCCGGCGGGCGAAGATGTCCAGGATCAACTGCGTCCGATCGACGATCTTCCGATCCACCTTCGCCTCGATCTGGCGCAGCTGCGCGGGCGTCAGCTCGTTGTCGAAGACCACCACGCCGACGTCCGCCTCGGCGCACAGCTGCGCCAGCGCGGCCACCTTGCCACTGCCCAGGAACGTGCTCGCATCGGGCCGTTCCCGCTCCTGGAGCACGCGCGCGACGACCGTGGCGCCCGCCGCCTGCGCCAGCCCGGCCAGCTCGTCGAGCGACTGCTCGGCATCGGCGCGCCGGCCGAGGCCCGTCACCAGCCCGACCAGTGCCGCGCGTTCAGTTGATTGGGGCGATCGACGTGCGGGACCTGGCATGATTCACACGCATTCTAGCACGCGGGCCCACGGCACCACGCCCTCGCGGACCAGCACGGGCGCCGGGCCCGTGGCGTTCACGATCGTCGAGGGCAGTCCGCCCGGCGTCGGTCCGGCGTCGAGCAGCGCGTCGATGCGATCGCGAAGCGGCCCCGCAATCCCGTCGGCCGTGCCTGGCGCCCGCTGCCCGGACGGGTTCGCACTGGTCGAGGTGATCGCACACCCGCAGGCGGCCGCAAGCAGCCGTGCCACGTCGTGATCGGGCACGCGCACCGCGACGCCCCCCCCGCCTGCCCGGACCAGCGGCACGATGCCTGGAGAGGCCTCGATGATGAGCGTCAGCGGCCCGGGCCAGAACCTCGACGCCAGCCGCCGCGCCAGATCGGACATGCGGCCCACGTCGCGTTCGACCTGGCGCAGGTCGGCCGCGATGAGCGGGATCGCCTGGCCGGCTGGCCGGCCCTTGAGCGCGACAAGTCGCTCGACGGCAGACGCGTTGCGCGGGTCGACGCCGAGACCGTAGAGCGTATCGGTCGGATAGGCGACGACGCCGCCCGCGAGGATCACATTCGCCGCGCGCCGAACCAGGCCCTTGTCGGGCACGAACGGATCGACGACAAGATGGTCCATGTCGGAAGTGCGAGGTGCGACGTGCGACGTGCATGGTGCTACGTGCTATGTGCTGCGTGCCAGGCCCCTCGCACCGGGCACTGCACCTCGCACCTCGCACCTCGATCTACTTAGCACTTTACTCCCTTATCGAAGATAATCCACTCACGAGCGATGTCCCATCTCCCCCAGCTGCTGCTCCTGCTCGCCATCGTCATCGCGGCCGCGAAACTCGCGGGCGCCGCCGCAAATCGTGTCGGCCAGCCCGCCGTCTTCGGCGAGATCCTGGCCGGCCTGCTGCTCGGCCCGACGCTGCTGAACCTGCTCGGTTGGCCCGTCTTCAGCGCCGGCACCCCGCCGCCCGGCACCGCCGCTCACGCGCCGCTCGCCGCGATCGTTGGCGATCTCGCGGACGTGGGCGTGATCCTTCTCATGTTCATCGCGGGGATGGAGACGGATGTCGCCGAGATGCGGCGCATCGGCAAGGTGGCCTTCTGGTCGGCCGCCGGCGGCGTCGTGCTGCCCCTGGTCGGCGGCGCGCTCACGGCCGCGGCCTTCGGCCTCCCCCTTTTCTGGGAAGGGATCTTCATCGGCACCATTCTCACCGCGACGAGCGTCAGCATCTCGGCGCAGACCCTCATGGAGATCGGCGCCCTCCGTTCGAAGGAGGGGTCGACGATTCTGGCCGCCGCCGTCATCGACGATGTCATGGGCATCGTCCTGCTCTCGGTGGTCGTCGCATTTGCGCGAGGTGGCGACAGGCTGAACCTGGCGCAGCTCCCCCTCATCGCCGTGCGCATCGTTGCCTTCTTTGCGGTCGCCGTGTTCCTTGGTCGCTACCTGCCCGCGCTGCTCCGGGCCGCCGACCGGCTCGGCGTGAGCCAGGCCCTGCTCGGGATGGTGCTCGTGGTCACGTTCCTGTATGCGTGGGGCGCAGAGTACGTCGGCGCGATGGCCGCGATCACCGGGGCGTACGTGGCCGGCGTCCTGTTTGCGCGGACCCCGCACAAAGAGCGAATCGACAAGGGGATCCACCCGCTGACCTACTCGATGTTCGTCCCGGTCTTCTTCGTCAGCATCGGCCTCCACGCGAACGCGCGTGAACTCGGCGCCGGCGTGTTGTTCACCCTCGTGCTGGCGGGCGTGGCCATCGTGACGAAGATTGTCGGCTGCGCGGCACTGGCGTCGGTGTTCGGATTCACGAGGCGGCAATCGGTGCGGGTCGGTATCGGCATGATCTCCCGCGGTGAGGTCGGCCTGATCGTCGCCAGCTACGGCCTTGCGCACGGGATCGTCGACCGCCAGGTGTTCTCGGCGTCGGTGATCATGGTGCTGGTCACGACGATGATCACGCCTCCGCTGCTGCGGCTCGTGTTCCCAACGCGGCGCCCGCACCGTGCGCCCATGGTCGAGGAAACCGTCGCCGGCCCGCCTGAAGAAACCGAACGGCGCCTGAAGTACTGACACGCCGCTCGTGGGATCCGGCTCTGGCCGGACCCGATCATGCAGGGGCTCATGGGGGGTCAGGACTTGCGTCCGCGCTTTCCCGCGCCGGCGTGCCTGACGACATCCCGCGCCGGACGACGAGGGCGAGCACACCGAGCGCGACCACATCCAGGGCGAACACCGCGCGGATGCTGGCGACCGCCAGGAAGCCGGTGAAGATCGGTGCAACCGCCAGGGCGGTGAGCGAGGCGCCGCTCAAGAGCCCGAACGCCGTGCCGTGCGATCCTTCCGGCACGACGAGACCCGCCGCGGTGTACGCCGCGGTCATGCCGGCCCCGATGCCCACCCCGAAGAGTGCCAGCGACACGGCGAGCCAGGCCAGGTTGGAGAACCCCACGAAGCCCACCGAACCAACAGCCGCCAACGCGGTGCCGGCGACGACCAGGCGGCGGGCGCTGATGCGTCTGATGAACCGGCCGCACAGGTGATGGCCCAGCGCGCCGGCCCCGGCCACGAGCGAGAAGAGCAGGCCGGATACCAGCGCCACGCGGCGTGCCGACACGCCCAGCGCGGCGACGTGGAGCGGCAGCACGGGGCCGAGGCTGCGATCGGCGTACTGCAGGCCGAACAGCACGCTCATCAACAGGCAGAAGTTCTCGAGCCGCAGCACCCCACGGAACGTCGGGGCTGCGGCTGCCCGCCGGCCCCTGCGCGGGGGCCGCGCGCTTTCATGATAGAAGAACAACACGACGAGGAACGCCACGCCGTACAGGGCCGCGGTCACGAAGAACGCCCGCCGCAGGCCCACGATGCCGGCAATCGCGCCGCCGATCACGGGGCCGAGCGCGGGCCCCAGGCGCTGCGCCGTCTGGACCATGCCGATGGCGGAGGCCATGCGGTCGCGCGGCGCCGATTCGGCCGCCATCGCCAGCGTGAGCCCGCCGTACCCCGCGAAGAGGCCCTGCAGGGCACGCAGCGCGAACACGTGCCACGGGCGCGTCGCGTACGCCGTGGCCGACATGATCACCACGAAGCTGATCAGGGAGCGCTCGACGAGCAGCTTGCGCCCGAACCGATCCGCGACGCGACCCCAGAGCGGTGAGAGCAGCGCGGTGACGGCCGGGCTGATGCCGAGGCAGAGCCCGGTCCACATCGCGACTTCGCCGACCTCGGTCACGCCGAGCTCGCCGATGTAGAGCGGCAGGAACGGCATGACCAGCGTGAAAC
>Ga0315279_10002367_pt1 | contig 28521 bp, 16 predicted proteins | sample YL17G06_20_MG_FD_203694 | JGI IMG/M metagenome (GOLD analysis project Ga0315279, IMG submission 203694) | Sediment microbial communities from Yellowstone Lake, YNP, Wyoming, USA - YL17G06_20 | ecosystem: Environmental > Aquatic > Freshwater > Lake > Sediment | place: USA: Wyoming | collected... | reverse complement strand
CGGGCTGCCGCCCGACGCGCCGGTCGGGTCGCCCGCGCGGGTGAAGGTGATGTCCACGCGCCCGCCGGCGGGATCCACCTGCTGCGTGAACCCCGAGTTGAGGCCTCCCTGCTTCATGAAACTGCTCTCCTGCACGCCGCGCACGCGCAGCACCGCCGAGTTGAACCTGACCGTGAGGCTCAGCGTCGAGATGCCCGTCGCCCCGCTGATCATGATCGGCACCGTGTAGGGACCACCGCCGACGCGAAAATCGGGCCCCGCCACCGTGACGGCGACCAGCGCCCCGCCCTGGGCCGGCGCCTGGGCCGCCGGCGCGCCCGCCGCCGGCTGTGCGGCAGATGGCGGCTGCGCGCCCGCGGGCGGTTGGGCGCCCGCCGGCGGCATGCCTGGCGTGGGCGACACGGTGGGCGGCACCACCGGCGTTGGCGCACCAGGCGGCGCACCCGCGGCCTGCCCGCCCGGCGGCGTTCCAGCCGGCGGGATCACGCCGCCGGCTCCGGGCACCGCAGCATTCGGCTGCGGCGGCACTGGCGGCTGATCGCCACCTGCCGCCGGCGGGGCCGCGATGAGCGGCGGCGGGCCGCTCAGGCCCAGGTTGGTGGCGGTGCCGATGTAGATCGGGCTCACGTCGCGCTGCGTCAGCTCGTGGCTGCGGATGATGTGCGGCGTGAGCAGCATGACGATGTCGGTCTGCGTTGTCTGCGTCTTGTTGGACGCGAAGATCTGTTTGAGGATCGGAACACGCAACAGACCGGGGAACCCCGTGACGGTGCGACTGTCGTTGGTCTGAAGCAAGCCAGCCAGCAGGTTCGTCTCGCCGTCGCGCAACCGCAGGCGTGTCGTGACCCTCCGCGTACCGAACGAAGGCAGGTCCTGCCCGGCCATCGAGATTGTCCCGAGGTAGGTGCTGTTCTCGAGCGACAACGTGAGGATGATGTCGCCATCGAAGGTCACACGCGGTGTGATCTCGAAGTTCAGACCAACGGGCCTCATGGTGAACGACGAGATGGGCATGGCGTTGATTCCGCCCCCGCCATATGCGCCGAAGGTCGTCGACGGCACCGGAATCTCCGACCCAAGGTTGAGCATGAGTTTCTCGCCTTCACTGCCTCGCAGCTGCGGCTTGGCCACCAGCTTCGTGTCGGTATCCGACTCGAGCAGCCGGATGATCGCCGCGGGAATCGACAGGTAGAAGTCGCCCTTGTTCAGGCCGGTGAGCGAGTTGAGGTTGAACAGGTTCGTGTGCGTGGCGCCGGTCGCGCTGGTCGTGGTCGTGCCGGTGGTACCGGTGCCTCCCGTCGTGGTGCTCGTGCCCGGGACGACCTCGGGCGAGAACACCAGGTTCGCGGAGTAGTCGTTCAGGTCGAGGCCGTACTGCTTCGCCCTCGTGCGGTTCACTTCGAGGACCTCGACATCGAGCACCAGCTCCGCACGCGGTTTGTCGTTGGCCGCGATCACCTGCTCGAAGATCTTCGCGACCGCCGCGGTCGCCCGCACCGTGATGGTGTTCGCGGTCTTGTTCACCTGCACCGTCGGCTGGTTCGACGACCCGGCAACGCGGATGACCAGGTTGAGGATCCCCGTCAGTTCGGTTGCGTCGGCGTGCGAGACGTAGAAAACCTGGATGACCTGCTCCTCGTACTGCTGCCGCTTCTGCGAGGTGTCGACGATCACCAGGATCGTGCGGGGATCGAGCACCTTGTAGAAGAGCGTGTTGGCCGCCATGATCTGGTTCAGGGCCTGCTCGAGCGTCACGCCGCGCAGTTCGACGGTGTACGGCCGTTGGTCGACCTGGGTCGCGGTGTCGCGGTCGTAGGTGACGTTGATCCCCGTTGTCTGGCCGATGAAGTCCAGGATGCCGCGGACGGGCGCGTTGTTGAACTTGATGTCGAGCGGCTGGCGCGACGCCGGATTGAGCGCGGGCTCGGGCGACAGCTGCCGCGCCTGCTCGCGCATCTGCTCGATCCGCGGCTTGGGCCGCGCCGCCTCGATGCGCTCGACAATGGCGCGGTTCATCTGCTGCACCTTGGCCGCCAGTTCGCCGTTCAGCGGATCGTAGTCCGCCGCCCGACGGTACTCGCGCAGCGCCTCGTCCAGCTGCCCCCTGGCTTCGGCGATGCGTCCTTTCTCGAGGTGGGCGATGGCCGCGTTCTCGAGCGCGCGCTGCAGCGCCACCTTGTACTCGGGGCTATTCGGCGAGGATTGGGCGGCGCGCGTGTAGTACGCGACGGCCGTATCCCAGTCGCCCGCCTGCGCCGCCGTTTCCGCCCGGGAGAGTGCGCGCCCCGAGGCGCACGCGCCGGCGAGTAGCGCCAGCGTGGCGAGGAGTGCAAGTGCGGCGGACCGGCAGGTCCGTCCTGACGTCGGTGCTGCAAGCGGTGCCGTCACGCGTCGGCCTCCATCGCGGGGTTCGCTGCCGCGGATGGCCGCGGGCAGGGCCCCAGTCGTCACGTCGGGCGTTACGATCCGGTCAGCCTGATCGTCTGCCGGCCTCGCCCATCGACATACGCCATCTCGATCGACTCGACGCCGATCCGCAGGATCCGGTACCGGCCGTCGATGATGTCCCCCTCGCGACCATAGAACACGTCGTGCGTCGAGACATCGCTGAGTACCGCGAGTTTCTGGTCGGGGGTCTGGACGATCCCGATGAACTTGACCAGGATCGGCGGCGGCGGGGGCAACACCGCCGGCACCCCGGGAACAGCCGGATGAGCGCCCGGTGCGCCGGGTGCGCCGGGTGGTGGCGGTGGCGGCAGCTTCGGCTGGAACTGGAACAGGTTCCGCCCGCCCGGCCCCGGTGGCGGCTGGTTGCGCGCCGCCGCGAGCGCGTCCAGCCGGACGGGTGGCACCGCCGTCACCGGGGCGCCCTCCCCTCGCCGGGCATTCACCCGCGTCCCGGTCCGGCGCGCGGCGGGGGCGCCCGGTGACTCGCCTGCGCGCGGCCACTCGTAGATGACCACGGCCGCCAGCCCCAGGACCAGGGCGGCCAGCACGATCAGGCGAGGCTTAGGTCGCATTGCCGCCAGTCCAGAAGTAGGTCGAGACGGCCAGCGTCAGGACCAGGGGCGCATCCGGCTCGTTGCGGACCGTCAGCACCATGTTGTCGATGACCAGGAATTCCGGCGCGGTCTCGACCGCGTGGATGAATCGCCGGACGTCCTGGTAGCTGCCGTCGAGCACGAGGATGAGTTGCAGCTTCGTGAGCGGGCTGTTCTTCTCGGGCGCTGCCTCGGCCGTCTGCCGCTGGTAGCGGAGGTTCGACTCCGCGCCCAGCTGCGCCAGCCGCAGGTACGCCGCCTTGCGCGCGTCCCCGGGCGTGCCGGGCAGCACCTGGTGATAGAACTTCTGCAGCTGCACCTCGGCGGTCTGCTTGCCGGCCTGCGTCGCACGGGCGCCCGCCAGATCCTGCTCGGCCAGGCGCTGTGCCCGCGCCGCCGCGAGCACGCGGGTCTCGCCGGAGGAGACGCGTCCCTGCAGCGGGTAGACCAGGATCCCGTAGGCCGCCAGGTTGCCGGCGATCGCCACGGCAATCGGCACCAGCACGGCACGCTTCTCCACGATGACGCGACCGAGCAGACTCACGGTCAGCCGTCCCTTCAGTTCGAATGCCGGCCCTTGCCGACGTAGCGGCCGTTCAGCACGGTCTCGCGCAGCCCTTCGGGGTTGACCATCTCCTGGCGCCAGGTGATGTCGGCGAACGCGCCGCGCGCCTCCAGTTTCTCGGCGAACTCGTTGATGTCCTCGGCGCGCCGCCCCACGACCACCATGTCGACGAACAGGCGGCCCTGCTTGTCGACGCGGGGCGTCACCGCCGCGACCCGCACGTCGGCAGGCAGCGTCTGCTCGAACTCCGACAGCAGTTGCGTCCACGAGAAGGCGCGCCGGGCGATCAGGCCGTTCGCGTCGGTAGCGGCCTCGGTGACGGCCTCCAGCTCCGACGGGTCGATGCCGCGCAGGATGCGCTGCGCGGCGCCGCGGGCCTCGGCCGCCTTCTTCTCGGCCCGCGCGGCCTGGGCGCTCTGCTGCACGTCCTTCCGGGACAGCGTCACGAACGTCAGCACGTTGAGCGCCGTCACCGCCAGGACCAGGATGCCGACGATGGCGAGCACCGTGTGCACCAGCCGCTCGTTGTAGAACGGGCGCGTCGAGAGGTTGGTCGAAATCATCGTTGCAGCAGCCCAATCAGCGGCGAGTACAGGTCGAACAGGGCCTGGTCCACCCCGATGCGGTCGGCAAACCGGACGCCATCGGCTCGCATGATCTGCACATCGGTGCGGAGGCGTTCCTCGAGGTTGCGGCGCAGCCAGTCGCCCGATTCCATGCCGGCGTACGCCGCGGCTGCGCCGACCAGGACCACCCGCGAGAAGCCGGTCCCGCCGAGCCGATCCTCGTAGTACATGGCCGTCTGGTGCACCAGCCCGGCCAGGTTCCCCTCGACCTCCTCGCCGCGGCTCCGGTAGAAGATCAGGTCGCCGCCTCGCAGGATCACCATCGTGGCGCAGTGCGAGGTGACGTGGACCAGCAGCCAGTCGCCCGAGGGCCGTTCGTGTCCGGCGAGCGCGGCGTTGATGACGTTCAGGCTGGCCAGATCGACCAGGCCGGCGTAGGCGCCGGCCGCTTCGCACGCCGCCTCGTACTCGCGCACGACGTCGCGCCGGGTCACCACGACGACGAACTCGCGCCCACCGCCGTCGAGCGCGGCCCCCGGGCTGTGGGTGATCTGGGCGTCCTCGACGCGAAACGGCGCCGCCTTGCGCACCTGGAACCGGATCAGCTGATCCAGGTCCTCGGCGCGCGCCGGCACCTTCTCGAACCGCAGCAGCGACACCTTGCCGATGGGGTCGGGCACGGCCAGCGCCACGCGGCGCGGGTGCTGCCCCATCCGCTCGAACACCCGCCGCAACGCCAGGGTGACGGCCGTCCGATCCGCGATGTTCGTGCCGTTCAGCTGCGGATCGATCGCCCCCGCGGGCAGCGGCTCGGAAGCGTGCGCGGTGATGATGGGCGCCTCGCCTCCACGGGCGACGCTGATGGCCATCACCCGGTCGGCCGCGATGCCGACGGCCACCTGCGGGCGGGAGCTGGCGAAGAAGGAACCTGGATTCATTCGACGAACGTCACCTTGTTGATCTCCCGCAGGGTTGTGGTCCCGGCGAATACCTTCTGGACGGCCGACTCGCGCAGGAAGGTCATGCCCTCGTCCCTGGCGGCCTTCTTGATTTCGGAGGTCGGCTTCTGATCGAGAATCATCTCGCGGATCGGATCCGAGAGGTCCAGCAATTCGCAGATGGCCGTCCGGCCCTTGTAGCCGGTGCCGCCGCACTCGATGCACCCGGCGCCCTCGTAGAACGTGTGCTCCCGCGCGGTTTCGACGCTGAGCCCGGATTCCTCCAGCAGCGCCCGGCTCGGCGCCATCGGCCGCTTGCAGTGCGGGCAGATGATGCGCGTCAGCCGCTGCGCGAGCACGCAGTTGAGCGCCGACACGAACTGGTAGGCCTCGACGCCCATGTTGAGGAACCGGCCCAGCACGTCCACGACGTTGTTGGCGTGCACCGTCGTGAAGACCAGGTGGCCGGTCAGCGCCGACTGGATTGCGATCTGCGCGGTCTCCGGATCGCGGATCTCGCCGACCATGATCTTGTCGGGATCGTGCCGCAGGATCGATCGGAGGCCGCGGGCGAAGGTGAGCCCTTTCTTCTCGTTGATCGGAATCTGCGTGATCCCCTTCAACTGGTACTCGACCGGGTCCTCGATCGTGATGATCTTGTCCTCGGGCGACTTGATCTCCGACAAGGCGGCATAGAGCGTCGTCGTCTTGCCGCTCCCGGTGGGCCCGGTCACGAGCACCATCCCGTACGGCTCGGCGATGTACTTGCGGAAGCGGCGCAGCTCGGACTCCGGGAAGCCCAGGATGTCGAGGCGCAGCTCGTGGAACTGCTCGCTGATCGATTCCTTGTCCAGGATGCGGATGACCGAGTCCTCGCCGTGCACGCTGGGCATGATCGAGACGCGGAAGTCGATCGTCTTGCCGGGCAGCCGCAGCTTGAAGCGCCCGTCCTGCGGGACGCGCTTCTCGGCGATGTCGAGCTCCGCCATCACCTTGATGCGCGAGATGATCGAGCTGTGGTGCTGCTTCGCGATCGGCCGCATGGCCGGCTGCAGCACGCCGTCGATCCGGTACTTCACGTAGACGGCGTCGTCCTGCGTCTCGATGTGGATGTCGCTGGCCCGACGCTGGATCGCCGTGAAGATCGTCGAGTCCACCAGCTTGATGATCGGGCTGATGTCGCTCGTCAGCCGTTCGACCGTCAGGCTCTCCTCGCCGTTGTCCTCCTCTTTCAGCAGCTGCATCTGGAAGCTCTCCGTCGCCTCTTCCAGCACTCGCTGCGAGCTCTCGCTCTTCTTCAGGATCGACTCGATCGAGGACCGCGGACCGACCGTCACGCGGATCGAGGTCGCCAGCAGCACCGCCAGCTCGTCGATCATCGGCAGGTCGCTCGGATCGGACACGACGATGACCAGCGAGGCGCCGTCGCGCTTGTACGGGACGAAGCCGTAGCGCAGCATGAGATCGGCGGGAATCGAGCGGAACAGATCGTGATCGATGCGGAACTGCTCGAGATCGACGAACTCCAGGCCGTAGCGATCGGCCAGCCGCCGCGCCTGCGCGACTTCCGCCAGGCGGTCCTCGCTCGGCGGTTCGACGCCCTCGGCGTACAGCTGCCGGTGATCGAGGTTCGGATCGATGACGGGACTCCCAGGTTCCAACGCGATTCTCCTCAGTTGGCCGTTGGCCGTTCGCCGTCGAGGCCGGTACACCGCCGACTGCCGACTGCTGACTGCTAACTGCCAACTGCTAGCCGCCAACTGCTACTGCCACCTGTCACTGATTGACCACGCCCGACAGCTGGAACAGCGGCATGTACATCGCGAGCAGCAGCGTCGCGATGACCAGCCCCATGACGACGAGCATGACCGGTTCGACCAGCGTCACGAAGCGGCCGAGATCGGTTTCGATCTCCTCGTCGTAGAAATCAGCCAGCGAGTTGAGCATGTCGCCCAGCGCGCCGGTCGACTCCCCCACTTCCGCCATCTTGATCGCAACCGTCGGGAACACGCCCTGCTCGCCGAGGGCGGTGGCGAAGGCCTCGCCTTCGCGCACCTTCTGCCCGACGATCTCGAACTGGCGGGCGATGTGCCGGTTGCCGATCGAGCGCGCGGTGATCTCGATCGCGTTCACGAGCGGGATGCCGCCGCCGAGCAGCGTGGCGAGCGTTCGGGCGAGCTGCGAGGTGGCGAACTTCCGCACCGTCGCCCCGACGCCGGGCACCCGCAGCACAAAGCGATCGAACCGCCGCCGCTGGCCCGCCTGCTCCAGCCACGCCACCACGCCGCCCGCCGCCACGGCCAGCGCGGCCAGGATCAGCAGGAACTGCTGGCGGATGACGGCCGACAGGCCGACGATCGCCCGCGTCACGAGCGGCAAATCCTTGCCGAAGCCCGCGTAGAAGTTCCCGAACTCGGGGATGACCTTCAGCACGATGATGCTGACCACGACGAGCGACAGGGCGACGAGCACGGTCGGGTACACGAGCGCGGCGAGTGTCCGGCGCCGGACGTTGCCGATGATCTTCATGTAGGCGACGTAGCGCCGAAGCACGGTTTCCAGGCTGCCGCTCTTCTCGCCGGCCATCAGCGACGCCGTGTACACGCCGGGAAACAGATCAGCGTGCGAGGCGAACGCGTCCGACAGCGCGGTGCCCGCGCGGACCTTCTCGTACACGTCGTCGAGCACCGACTTGAACAGCGGGTTCGTGAGCCGGTCGCGCAGGATGTCGAGCGACTGGACCAGCGGCATGCCCGCCTTGAGCAGCGTGGCCAGCTCCTGGTTGAAGACGAGGAACTCGCGAGGAGGAATGCGGCGGCGCTTGGGGAGCGCCAGCGAGAGCGCGCCGATGCCGCGACGCGGCCGGAGCGCAAGGACGCACATCCCCTTGTGCTCGAGCTCGTGTCGCAGGTGCGCTTCGCTGTCGGCGACGTAGACCGACTCGATCACGTCGCCTTCGGGCGTTCCCAGCCTGCAGCGGTACTCCATCGTAACCCACGCATGAACAGGAAATTAGGGGCTTTCCAACCTGGGATTATATCAAGTTTAACCGCTCAGTCCCGGCCGCTCTGCGCCTCCCACGGTCCAGGACCCCGATCCGGCCCCTGCTCGTTTAGACGCCTCGCTCGCTCAAAGGGCTTGTGGCGATACTCGGCAGGCACCGGCGCATTGGCGCAATGCGGCATGCGCGCAGACATCGGGCCAGGCCCGTGCCGCGCGCACCCCGCGCTGCCGAGACGAGCCCGGCGCCTACCGCAGGCCCGCGAGGTTGAGGACCGCCCGGACGTAATTGCGCGTCTCGGCGTAAGGAGGGATGCCCTGGAACTTCTCCACGGCTGCCTCGCCGGCGTTGTACGCGGCGAGCGCGAGCGTCACGTCGAAGCGATCGAGCAGGAGTTTCAGGTACTTGATGCCGCCTTCGATATTGGCTCCCGGGTCGTACGGGTCCTTGACCGCGAACCGCCGCGCGGTGTCGGGCATCAGCTGCATCAGCCCGATCGCCCCCTTGTGCGACCTGGCCTCCGCGCGGTAGGCCGATTCCACCTGGATCAGGGCGCGCACCAGCTTCGCGTCCACGCCGTGGCGCGCCGCCGTGCGATCGATCAGCGCGGCGTACTGCGCCGGCACCTGGATGACGGAGGCGAGAGCCTGAAGGTCGCTGGCATCGTCGGCGACGGGCACTTCGTCCGGCGCGATGCGCTCAATGAGCGCGCTCGGGCAGACGATCTCTCCGCCGCCGCGCAGCAGCAGGACGATCGCCTCGCCGTCCTGCCGGTGGCCTTTCACCGACATCGTGCGGCCGGTGGAGAAGAAGACCAGTTCGGCGGACGCCACGTTGGCTGCCGCGAGGCAGGCGCCGGCGATGAGGGCGATGCGGAAGACGCGAAACCCCATCACATTATTCTACTGTGGCTCCACGAATGCGTGGAAGACACGAATGCCCAGTTCCCGCCCGTCGGCGCTCTTCAGCGCCGGGAGCAGGGCCGGCACGAACGTCTTGTCGACGACGATCTTGACTTCCGTCATGTCCGCCGCGCCAAGCTGCGCGGCGGTCAGCGCCACCTTTCGAAGCGTTTCGCCCTGGAAGCTGAAGCTGTCCACGACCTGGTCACCCAGGCGCAGCGTCACGGTCTGCTGCCCCCCGGCCGCCGCCGGCGCGCCGTCGGCGTGCAGGTAGAACCAGACGTCGCGCCGGGGATTCCGGAAGGCGAGCGTCGCCTCTTTCTTCGTCCACTGCCATTCCGTCGCCGGGTTGTCCGGTGCCACCTCGGTCGGGTGCCAGCCGTCCTTGTAAATCAGGAACACGTTCTCGGTCTGCGGCAGCAACTCGAACTTCAGCATCTCATAGGACTGGTGGCCCTTGTCGTTGGCCGAGAGCGTCAGGCGCTTCCCTTTCGGCTTGTACAGGCCGAGTTCGACCGTTGCTTCTCCGACATACGGGTAGACGGGCGTGAACATGGTCCGCGTGTACTCGATCGTCTGACCGGGCTTCCACTGGCTGGTCGGCACGGGCGGGTGGTGGTCGTCGGTCCACATCATCTCGCGGGATCCGGCCTCGAGAAAGTGCACGAACACGTAGTAGTCGCCGTCGATTTTGCCGGCCTGTGGCAAAACGACGAACCGGTACTTCATTTCCACCGGGCTGCCCAGTGGCACCCGGGAGTGGTGGAAAGACAGGCTCGCCGTCGCGACCGGCGGTTCCTGTGGGGCTTTCGGCGCACAACCGGCCAGGGCGAGGAGCACGAAGCACGGGACAAGAAGTCGAGTCTTCATTGAAGAATCCTGAAACCGTATGCCGCGGACCGGCTGAAGCGCGGAACGGGGCGTCCGGGCGTCATGTCGGGTCCATTCTCGAGGTGATACTGCGCAGGGCACCGAATCATAGCCCACGAACCGACGGCACGCAACGATTGGGGAATGACGCGGGTGCCCGATGAGGCCGGCACTGGACCAGGGGTCCGGCGCGGCGGAGTTCATGCCCTTGCCGCCCTTTTGTCCCGCACCCCGGGCATTTCCCGCAAGCCCGTATCTGCGTGCCATTGTTGGACTTATGGTTGAGCTGGGTGCCCCGGCGGTTGACCTTGGCGACCCAACCGTGGTAGGTTGCGAGCGTCTTTGTAGCTGAAGCGTAACGCGTCGCTGTTGTTTCAGAGGACGACTAGCGAAGAAGCCTACTGTTGCCCGCGCCCTCGAGCGCGAAAGAAGAGCCTCCGGGTCAACCCGAAACGTCCAGTGTGCCCTCAGGCTGGACCCTGTAGCGGGGACCCCGTCGCGACCGCCGCGGTGGGGTGCTCGTGCGGAGTACCCAATGGTCCCAACAACGTTGCTGCGAACGCTTGCAGCCGTGAGTATCGGTGCGGTCGTCGCCGGGTGTGGTCCCCAGCTACAGAACCAGCCGCCGCGAACGGTTCCCGCTCCAATCGCCCAGCCGGCGCCCTCGCCCGCTCCCCAGCCGAGCGTACCCCCCGTGGATCCGGTTGCCACACTCATCGCGACCTCCCAACGGCATTTCGATGCGGGTCAGCAAGAGGTGCGGCTCGGCCATCTCGAGCGTGCGAAGCTGGAGTTCAACTTCGCCCTCGAAGTGCTGCTCGAGGCGCCCAACGGTGGCCGGTCCGACCCGCGCCTGCGCGAGCACTTCGATCGGCTCGTCGATCGCATCAGTACTTATGAGATTACGGCGTTGACCGAGGGTGACGGCTTTGCCGAGAAGCGGTACGAGCCGGCCTCGATCGACGCGCTGCTCGAACTCTCGACCTTCGAAACGCCGAAACCCTCGTCCGCGCTGCAGGAAGCGGTCAAGAGCGACCTGCGGACGACCGCGCACGACATTCCGATCCCGTTGAACTCCCGGGTGCTGGCCTACGTCGATCTGTTCCAGGGCCGGCTGCGCGACTGGATCCAGGACGGGCTGCGGCGAGGGGCGCGCTACCTGCCGATGATCCAGAACGTGTTCCGCGCCGAGGGGCTGCCGCTCGACCTGGCGTACGTGCCGCTCATCGAGAGCGCGTTCAAGCCCAATGCCGTATCGCGCGCGAAGGCAAAGGGCGTGTGGCAGTTCGTGCAGGGCACGGCCCTGGCGCACGGCCTGAAACAGGATTGGTACATCGACGAGCGGTCGGACCCGGAGAAAGCCACGATTGCGGCCGCCCAGTACCTCAAGACGCTCTGCTCGCTCTTCAGGGGCGACTGGCACCTGGCGCTCGCCTCCTACAACGGCGGCCCGGGCCGCGTGCAGAAGGCGCTCAGCCGCAGTCGCATGGCCGATTTCTGGTCGCTGGCCTCGAAGCCGAAGTTGCTGCCGCGGGAGACTCGCGAGTACGTGCCGATGATCCTGGCGGCGATGGTGATTGCCCGCAACCCGGTGCAGTACGGCTTCGAGGTGCCGACCGCGGCCGACGCCGCGCCGGCGGTCGACAAGGTGAAGTTGACCCAGGCAATCGATCTGCGCCGCGTGGCGGAATGGACCGGCGCGTCGATCTCGGAGATCCAGGCGCTGAACCCCGAGCTGCGCCGCTGGACGACGCCGAAGCGGCCGGACCCCGGCTACGAACTGAAAGTGCCGCCGGGAACCGCCGCGGCGCTGCAGGAGAAGCTCAGCCAGGCAGAGCCGAACGAGCTGGCGACGTTCAAATGGTACGCGGTCAAACGCGGCGACTCCATCGCGACGATCGCGCGCAAGCTGGGCGTCAGCCGCAGCGAACTGGCGGCCGCCAACTACCTCTCGGTGAAATCGAGCGTTGCGCCGGGCCAGAAGCTGATCATCCCTCGTGAATCGACCGTCCTGCTCGCCGCGCGTGCCGATCGCCCTCAGCCGCCGCCTGCCTCACGCGCGGTCGTCGCCGGCAGCGCGATGCTGAGCGAACCGCCGAGCGTGGGACCGTCGGAAAACGTGAAGTTGATCTACCGCGTGAAGTCGGGCGACTCGCTCTTCTCGATTGCCCGGCTGTTCAACACGACCGTGCAGTCGCTGAAGCTGTGGAACCGCCTCCGCACGAGCGCGATCAGGCCTGGCGATCGGCTGACGGTCTTCACCAGGCGCGCACCGCTCGGGACGTCGGGGAACGTGCGGTAGGCTTTCGGCTTCGGGCGCAGACAAAGGGCGGCTTCCTCCGGGAGCCGCCCTTTTTTCGTCGGCAGTTTTCGCGCTCCCTCGCCGCCGGACACCACGCAATTTCTTCAGCGTCACCTCGGCCACCGGGCCGCCTGTCACGGATTCTCGAAGAAAAACGACACCCGGGGCGAAGTCTTGCGGTTTGCACCCGATGGTTCCGTGCTCGCGAGCCTTCGCACAGCCGCCGTGTTCGGCGTGGAGGCGTACACGGTCCACGTCGAGGTCGACGTGTCGTTCGGCATGCCCGTCTTCACCATGGTGGGGCTGCCCGACACCAGCGTCCGGGAAAGCCGGGATCGCGTCCGCTCAGCGATTCGCAACTCCGGTTACGAGTTCCCGGGGCACCGCATCACGGTGAATCTCTCGCCGGCCGACGTCCGGAAGGCCGGCGCGTCGTTCGATTTGCCGATAGCCCTTGGGATCCTGGCGGCCAACGGCGTCGTGCAGCGCCGGCTGGTGGACGATCTCGTGCTGCTCGGCGAACTCTCGCTGGACGGCGCGATTCAACCGGCCCGGGGCGTGCTGCCGATCGCGGCAGCCGCGCGCCGCGACGGCGTGGCGGGCTTGTTGCTGCCGCTGGCGAACCTCGAAGAGGCCCGCGTGGTCGGCGGCGTCAACGTCTTCCCGGTGGAATCGCTTGCCGACGCGGTGCGCGTCCTCAACGACCCGGCCGCGGCTCCGGCGGAGGCACGCCCGGCGTGCAGCTCGGCCGTTGCCGCCGACGTCCCCGATTTCTGCGAAGTGCGCGGGCAGGCGCTCGTCAGGCGCGCGCTGGAAGTCGCGGCCGCCGGCGGTCACAACATCCTGATGATCGGCCCGCCGGGCTCGGGCAAGACGATGATGGCGAGGCGCGTGCCCGGGATCCTGCCGGCGCTCGCCTTCGACGAGGCGCTGGAGGTGACCTCGATCCACTCGGTTGCAGGGACGCTGCCGCCGGGCGTGGGCCTGCTGCGCACGCGGCCGTTTCGCGCGCCGCACCACACGATCTCGGATGTCGCCCTGGTCGGTGGCGGATCCATTCCCCGGCCGGGCGAGATCAGCCTCGCGCACAACGGCGTGCTGTTCCTCGACGAGATGCCGGAATTCGACCGGCGCGTCCTCGAGGTGCTGCGCCAGCCGCTCGAGGACGGCTGCGTGACCATCGCGCGGGCAAGCCGGACGACGGTGTTTCCTGCGCGCTTCATGCTCATCGCCGCGATGAACCCCTGTCCCTGCGGGTACCTCGGCGACCCGGCGCGGGCCTGCCGCTGCACGCCGCTCGAGGTGCAGCGCTACCGCAACCGGATCTCCGGGCCGCTGCGCGATCGCATCGACCTCGTCCTGGAGGCGCCCGGCCTGCCCCTGAGCGCCCTGACCGCGCCGCCCGGCGGCGAGCCGTCCGCGAAGGTGCGGGACCGGGTCCTGCGCGCGCGCCGCCGGCAGGCGGAGCGCCTCTCCCGGCACGGCTACCGCCTGAACGCCGAGATGCAGGGGCGCACCATCTGGCGGCACTGCCGCCCGGACGAAGCGGGCGTCTCGCTGCTCGAACTCGCGTTCAGACGCCTGAGCCTCAGCGCGCGCGGCTACGACCGGGTCCTGAAGGTGGCGCGCACGATCGCGGACCTAGCCGGATCCAAAACGGTGGAGGCAGCGCACGTCGCCGAGGCGTTGCAGTACCGCGTGGCGGACTGAAGACCGACTTCCTACTACCCATCCGCTTCCTCCATCGCCCGCTGACCTCAGTTGCCGGCAGGCACGACGGCAGCTTCAAGCGGTCGGGGGTATCCTGGGCGGACCAATCGAAAGCGAGTCGTGACGAGGCCCGGCGTTCCTCGGTGGGTCGTCGCGACGGGAGCCCGCCGGAAACCCGGAAGGCCTGTTCCTCCAGCCGCTTCCGGCCGATGAAACAGAGAAAGCGCCCTGTCTGCGCGCGTCCCGCGAACGGCTCGTGTCGCCCGTGCGGGGGGAGGCGAGCAGGAGGGACGACCAGTCATGAAGCCGGGATAGAATGTTGTCGCCGTCATTGCCGTAGACGAGCCAGCTCAGACGCTCGATCGCCGTTTGGATCAGGCTCAGGAGGCGGAAGCGCGCGCCGCCGCGTGAGGGCATGACATGGATTCCAACACGGACCCGACAGGTCGTGCGGAGGCCGCCCCGCCGCGTCCAGTGGTCGAAGCGCGAGACCAGCTGTTCGGCGAGCGGCTGCTCTCCTGGGCGCTGATCAACACTCGCGACCTGATGGTGGCTGCGCAGCACGCGGCGCAATCCGGCGGCGGGCTGGCCGACAGTATCATCAGCCTCGGCCTGCTCCCGGAAGCCGACACCTATGCTGCGCTGGCTCGAGCCACCGAGATGCCGTTGGTCGACTTGCGCCTCGTCACGCCAGACGCGCTGGCCCTGCGGCTTGTCCCCGAGCGGGTGGCCCGCAGGCATGTGATTCTTCCCGTCAGCCAGGACAACCGGACGCTGACCTACGCCGTGGCGCGGGCCTACGACAACGAGGCGGAGCGGGACGTCAGGTTCGCTGCGGGCCGCGAGCCGCATCCGGTTCTCGCCCCGCGGTCGCAGATTGCGGCCGCGATCGACCGCCATTACGCCAATGCCGGGCAGGTCGAGCTCCTCGTTGCCCGCATCCCCAGCCAGGCGGCCGTCGAAATGTTCGACCCTTCCTCCACGCCTGGCGGCAGTGATGTAGCTCCGGCCATCCAGCTCTGCAACCACATCCTGGCGGACGCGGTGAAGGCCAAGGCGAGTGACGTGCACATCGAGCCGTCCGCCTCGGGCGCGACCGTCCGATATCGCCGGTTCGGTATCCTGGAACCGGTGCTGACGCTGCCAATGGAGGCTGTGCGCGCCGTCACCAACCGGTTCAAGATCATGGCTCGGGCGGACATCACCCAGACACACCGGCCGCAGGACGGTGCCTTCCATTTGCGTATCAACGGCGCGCCGGTTGATGTTCGGCTGTCGACCTTGCCAACGATGCATGGCGAGAAGGTCGTGATGCGAGTGATCGACAGCGTCAACGAATTCGTCGCGCTCGACAAGCTCGGCTACGACGCGATTACAGTGGAGCGATTTGCGCACGCGCTCGACCGCCCCGACGGCCTGGTCCTCGTGACCGGACCGACCGGGTCTGGAAAGACGACCACCCTGTACGCCGCGCTGAATCACTTGCGCACCGGGCGGACGAACATCGTGACCGTCGAGGACCCCGTCGAGCGGCTCATCGAGGGGGTGAGCCAGATACAGGTCAACAACCTCGGCGGGGCAACCTTTGCCACCGTCCTGCGCTCTGTGCTCCGCCAGGATCCGAACATCATCATGGTCGGCGAGATCCGGGATTCCGAGGTGGCCCAGATCGTCGGGCAGGCGGCCTACACGGGGCATCTCGTGCTGAGCTCACTCCACACCTCCGACACGGCGTCGGCGATCGTGCGCCTTCTCAACCTCGGCCTCGAACCCTTCAAGATCGCCGAGAGCCTGTCCGCCATCGTGGCCCAGAGACTGGTTCGAAAGCTGTGCCCGCACTGTCGAGTCCTACACGACGAGCCCGAGGCCAGGAGACTCGGCCGGCTTCAGGGGGTGAGTTCAGTTCCCGCAGCGGCCGGACGCGGGTGCGAGCAGTGCAGGTACACCGGCTATGTGGAGCGGGTTGCAGTCGCCGAGCTGCTGGCCCCAGACGAGGAGCTGCGGGAGGTGATTCGGGCAGGCGCTTCGGCTGGCACGCTCAGGGCGGCGATGCGAGCCGGCGGCTGGCGCTCGATGCGAGAAACGGCCGTGGAGTTGGTGGCCGGGGGGACGACGTCAATCGAAGAGATCAACCGCGTGCTGGCGAAGGACCGCATGCCCGCGGCAACGGCTCGCAAGAAGCAGCGTGTCGCGATCGTGGACGACGATCGAGTGACTCGGACGCTGGTGAAGCGGCTCCTGGAGGCCGACGGCTACGACGTGCTCGAGGGCGAGAACGGATATCAGGCGATCGACCTGGCTCGTCGTGAGCGGCCGGACCTCCTCTTGATCGATCTGCTCATGCCAGAGATGGACGGGTATCAGGCGATCGCGGAGATCAGAAAGGATCTGTCCCTCGTGTCCCTTCCCGTCATCGTGCTGACCGCGGAAAACAGCAGTGGAGTGGAGCAACGCGTGCTCGAGTTGGGCGCCGACGATTACCTCGTCAAGCCGTTCGAGCCGGCCGTCCTGCTTGCGCGCGTCCGCGCGGGCCTCGAGCGCGTCAGTCAGCTGGCTGCGTGATGTGCCGCGGGGAACACCAATGAAACTGCTCGTCGCCGACGACGACCCGATCTCGCGAGAGCTTCTGCGCTGCACGCTGACCCAATGGGGCTACGACCTCGCCGTGTGCGCGGACGGCGATCAGGCGTGGCAGGAGCTCTCGGGACCCGACGCTCCCACCGTCGCGATTCTCGATTGGATGATGCCGGGGATGGACGGACTCGAACTGTGCCGGCGGCTCCGGAACACGCCGACGTGTCCGTCGATCTATCTCATCCTCCTCACGGCCAACAATCGGCCCGACCAGATCGCGGAGGGTCTGGGAGCGGGGGCCGACGACTACATCGTCAAGCCATTCCACCACGAAGAACTCCGAGCACGCATCCGGGCAGGCATCAGAATCGTGGAGCTCCACCAGGCCCTCCAGGAGCGCGTTCGCCAGCTCGAGGCGGCGCTGTCGAACGTCAAGCAGCTGCAGGGCCTGCTACCGATCTGTTCGTACTGCAAGAAAATCCGCAACGATTCCAATTACTGGGAGCGGGTCGAGAGCTACATCAGCGGGCACACGGACGCGCGATTCAGCCACGGCATCTGCCCGGATTGTCTCGCGCAAGTCATCGAGCGGGAGGGCCTGAATAGCGAAGGTCCCGAGAACGTGTTGCCCGGGAAGGGGCGTGACAGCTAGCGCTTCACCTCGCGGCTCCCACTCGCTTCGGTCGCTGGTTGGCGAAGCAACGAGGCGCACCATTGTCGCTCTGCGATCGATCGTCCGGGACATCACCGATGGCAAGAGGGTAAAGAACGTTGAAGAAGCACATCGAACATCGCAAGGAGCAGGTGAAGAAGAGGACGGCCGATGTGTCGGCAGTCAATGAACGGCTCCAGCGTGAGATCGCCGAGCGCGAGCGGGTGGAGCAGCGCCTCCGGATCGCGGCCGAGAGTTTGAGCGATGTGATCTACGAATGGGACATTCCGAGCGGCCGCGTCGACTGGTACGGCGACATCGACAAACTGCTCGGTCATGCCGCGGGGACGTTTCCACGGACGCTGGAGGCTTGGCGGGAGATCGTGCACCCGGAGGACCTCGACCGGGTGATGGCCGCCGTCGAAGCGAACCTGAAGGAAAACGAACCGTACCACCAGGAGTACCGTGTCAGACACAGGGACGGGAGCTGGTGTTACTGGGCGGCCTACGGATCCGCCGTCCGGGACGAAGAGGGCCGGCCCTGCAGGTGGGTCGGGACCATCACCGACATAACGAAACGCAGGCAGGCCGAGGACGCGCTGAAGCGACTCGTCGCTGTCCTGGAGGGCACGAGCGATCTCGTGGCCACGGTCACGCCGGACGCCCGGCTCCTGTACATGAACAAGGCCGGCCGGAGAATGTTGGGTCTTGCGGAGGGACAAGATATCGGCGGCGTGTCGATCGCCAGCACCCACCCCGAATGGGCTGCGAAAGTCGTCGCGAACGAAGCGATCCCCGCCGCGGCGCGAGACGGGCTGTGGGCTGGCGAAACGGCCATGCTCGGAAGGGATGGAACGGAGATCCCCGTTTCGCAGGTGATCATCTCGCACAAGGGGCCTGATGGAAAGCCGGAGTATCTCTCGACGATCATGCGCGACATCACCGATCGCAAGCAGGCGGAGGAAGCGCTGCGGAGCTCGGAACACGAACTGACCATCCGGAACCGGATCATCGAGGTCTTCCCCACGATCCCGGACGACGAGATGTACAGCGCCGTGTTAGGTATCATCCTCGAGACTTTCAAGAGCAGGCACGGCGTCTTCGGGTACATCGACGAGAACGGGGCCGTCGTCTACCCGTCGATGAGCCGCGATGTCTGGGACCAGTGCCAGGTTCCTGAGAAGAGCATTGTGTTTCCCCGCGAGACATGGGGGGACACTTCGTGGGTCCGGGCCATCCGGGAAAAGAAGTCCAACTACACCAATTCGCCCTCGCCCAAGATCCCGAGGGGGCATCTCCCCATCGACCGGCACATCTCGTTGCCCCTGATTGACGAAGGTGAAGTTATCGGGCTCATCCAGGTGGCGAACAAGGAGACGAATTACGACGAGGACGATGTCCGCCTGCTCGAGAGCGTGGGCCGGACCATCGCCCCGGTCTTGAAGGCGAGGTTGCAGAGGGATCGGCAGGAACGGGCGCGGAAGCAGGCCGAGGACGCGCTGAAGCGACTCGTCGCTGTCTTGGAGGGCACGAGCGATCTCGTGGCCACGGCCACGCCGGATGGCCGGCTCCTGTACATGAACAAGGCCGGCCGGAGAATGTTGGGTCTTGCGGAGGGACAAGATATCGGCGGCGTGTCGATCGCCAGCACCCATCCCGAATGGGCTGCGAAAGTCGTCGCGAACGAAGCGATCCCCGCCGCGGCGCGAGACGGGCTGTGGGCTGGCGAAACGGTCATGCTCGGAAGGGATGGAACGGAGATCCCCGTTTCGCAGGTGATCATCTCGCACAAGGGGCCTGATGGAAAGCCGGAGTATCTCTCGACGATCATGCGCGACATCACCGCGCGCAAGCGGGCGGAGGAGGCGCTACGCCAGAGCGAGGAAAGGTCTCGAATCCTCTTCGAGCAGGCAGCGGACATCATCCTTCAACTGGAGATCACGCCCGAAGGAATCCCCGTGATCCGGGAAGCGAACAGCGCGACCTTCAGGCTCCTCGGATACGAACCGGACGAGCTGATAGGCCAGCCGGTATCCGTCATCGAGGCGGCGCCCGATGTGTCCGAAGTAGTGGCTGAGAGGCGGCAGAACGTCCTTTCCGGAATGGGGACGGTATTCGAGGCAAGGCACCGGTGCAAGGACGGCACGACCCGGGATTTCGAGTGCTCGGCGACGGAGATGCACATCGGTTCGAAGACCGTTGCCATTTCGGTCGAGCGCGACATCACCGCGCGCAAGCGGGCGGAGCACGCGCTGCGCCAGGCAGAAGAGAAATATCGAAGCATTTTCGAGAACGCAGCTGAAGGGATCTTTCAGAGCACACCGGAGGGGAGCTTCTCGACGGTCAATCCGGCTCTGGCGCGGATGTTGGGCTACTCCTCTCCCGAAGAGGTCGTCACCACGATCCGGGATATTGCACGCCAAGTTTATGTCGAGCCTGAACAGCGCACGGAGCATGTACGATTGCTGCAAGCACAGGGTGAAGTGCGGGGGTTCGAGTGCGAGTTCATTCGGAAGGATGGGGACAGGATCCTGGTATCGGTGTGCAGCCGCGCCATTCGCGATGCGACTGGCAAGGTGTACTACGAGGGCACCGTTGTGGAGATCACCGATCGCAAGCGAGCCGAGCTGGCGCTGCGGCAGGCGAAGGAAGCGGCAGAGGCCGCGACCCTGGCCAAGAGCGAGTTCGTCGCGAACATCAGCCACGAGATCCGGACGCCGATGAACGGGATCATCGGGATGACCGAGCTCGCCCTCGACACGGCGTTGACTCCCGAGCAACGGGAGTACTTGACGATGGTGAAGGCGTCCGCCGACGCCTTACTCGGGCTGATCGACGACATCCTGGACTTCTCCAAGATCGAAGCACGGAAACTGGAACTCCACGTGCTGCCCTTCAACGTGCGCGACGTGGTCGACGCTGCCCTGGGGGCCGTTGTTGTGAGCGCGCAGGGAAAAGGACTCGAACTCGCCTCGGACGTGAGTGAGGACGTTCCTGAGACCATCATCGGTGATGCGGGCCGCCTCCGCCAGGTGCTGGTCAATCTTGTCGGCAACGCCGTCAAATTCACGTCTGTCGGCGAGGTCGTGGTGCGCGTGCGCAAGGCATCCGCCGGCGACCACAGAGTAGGTCTCGACTTCACCGTTGAGGATACGGGCATCGGCATTCCCCCAGAGAAGCAACAGATGATTTTCGAGACGTTCACGCAGGCAGATGCCTCGACCACACGCCGGTTCGGCGGGACTGGCCTGGGACTTGCCATTTGTACACGGCTGGTCGAGCTCATGGGTGGGCGCATGTGGGTGGAGAGCAAACCCGGTGTCGGCAGCCAGTTCCACTTTACCGCGACCTTCACACCGGCAGAGGGCGTGCCCGCGAAGCTGGACCGCAGCGCGTTGGCGGCCGTGCGGGTACTGGTCGTCGACGACAATGCGACCAACAGGCGGATTCTCGAGGAGGTGACGACTCGCTGGGGCATGCGGCCGTACGCGGTTGACGGCGGGAGGGCTGCGCTCGCCGTGATGAGAGAGGCCAGGATCGCGGGCGAACCGTACCCTCTGGTGCTGCTGGACGCGAACATGCCGGACATGGACGGCTTTGCCGTGGCCGAGCGGATTAGAGCAGACCCGCGACTGGCGGGCGTGACGATCATGATGGTGACCTCATCCGGGCAGCGAGGCGACGCGGCGCGGTGTCGGGAACTCGGCATCGCGCGCTACCTCACCAAGCCAGTCCGACAGTCCGAGCTGCTCGACGCCATCATGGGTGCCCTGGTCGGCGTGTCCCTCGGGGAGAGGTGCGACGCGGCGTCGGTCAGGAAACGGGCGGCATCGGAGCGTTTGGTCGTGCTGCTCGTGGAGGACAACATCGTCAATCAACGCCTGGCCACTCGGTTGCTCGAAAAGGAGGGGTACGAGGTGAGCACGGCCGCGAATGGGCGCGAGGCGCTTGAAGCGATCGCGAAGGGCGCCTTTGACCTCGTCTTGATGGACGTGCAAATGCCGGACATGGACGGCTTCGAGGCGACCCGGGCAATTCGGGCCGGGGAGCGCAGCCTCGGTGGACATCTACCGATCATCGCGATGACCGCCCATGTCATGAAGGGAGATCGCGAACGGTGTCTGGACGCCGGGATGGATGCCTACGTGGCCAAGCCTGTGCAGCGGGAGGTGCTCCTGGCGACGATCGACCGCGTGCTGGGAAGATCCGCAGGTCAGGCAAGCGAAGCGACCGACAGGGAGATCTGCGATGCCGACGCCCTGCGAGCGCGGGTACCGGACGAAGCGATCCTCGATGAGGTGATCGCGTTGTTCTTGCAGGAATGCCCGCGCATGCTGGCTGATGTTCGTGAGGCCGTTGAACGAGGCGACGGCGCGAAGATCCGGTCGGCAGCGCACACGTTCAAAGGGGCGGCTGGGAATTTTGGTGCGGCGCCCGTTGTGGAAGCGGCCACGCACCTGGAGATGATGGGCGAGGCCGCTGATTTGGACGGCGCCAAAGGAGCGCTGGCACGCCTCGAGCGTGCTACGGAGCGATTGACTGCAGCGCTCCGGCGGCTGGCCCGCCCGAGTTGACCCGCGCACCCCACATCGCCTGCGCAAGGCCGAACAGCCCGTGGCACAAGTGACTTGGGTGACCGGTTCGAGCGGCGGCAATGATGGGACATGAACGGGGCCGCCGGCCTGCGCCTCGGACCGGATCTCCGCCTCGGGGCAAACCGAACTGCCGAATCCGCCAGACGTACCGGGCCGGTCCTCGCCCGACCGCTGGCGCCTCCCGGGCCTTGACCGATCTTCGACACTTTGGAGGCACGATGTCTACTGCCTGCTATCTACCGTCTGCCGATCCCATCAACCAGTGCCTTCATTCTCTCCCAGTGCGCCCCCTTCCAGTAGATTCGGTCGCAGCCCGGGCAGCGATAGAACTCGTGGTAGTGTGCGCGCGTTCTCGGCGGCAGGCGATCGGCGATGGCGGCTTTCGCGACTTCCTCGATGAGGGCGTTGCAGCGCAGGCAGCGCCGGAACGGCTGCGCGCGGGGGGCGAGGTCGAAACGACGCGAAACTTCCACGAGCTGCCGCCGCGGATCCGTCGACCGCACCCAGTACCCGTATTCAACGATCGCGCGCTTCAACAGGGCCGCGTCGCGGGTGAGCAGCACCCGTTTCTGCCGGCTCGAAATCGCGGCGAGTTCCTCGTCTTGGGAGACGTTCGAGTAGAGGCAGTCGAAGCCGGCCAGGCGCAGGTACGCCGTGAGCCGGCCGAGATGCGTGTCGAGGACGAAGTTCAGTTGGTCGAGGCCGGGCGGACGGACCAGCGAAACGGGGCCGGCGGCGAGGTCCCGAAACTGCGGGTAGACGGCCACCCGGTCGCCGGGCTGAAGGTGGTAGGAGAAGCCGACAGGCGTGCCGTCAGCAAGGACGAGATCGACTTCCGGGTGCGGCACCCCAAGCGACTCGATTGCATCCTTTATTGACACGCGCCCGTCGAACCGATGTTCGAACGACATCTGCCGACGGGCGGGCGGCAGGAGGTCGTTGAGGCTGCCGTAGAAGCGGAATGTCGCCTGGCTCACGCTGGCGCAGTCTATCATCGCGCGAATCGTCCCGGCCCGGCTGCCTTCCGCGAGTCGGCGTGGCGCTTCCCGTCACCGCTGGCCCTCGATGGTCCGTCGCGCACCCGGGCACGCAGGTTCGCCGTGTCTTCGCTGCTCGGCAGTTTTTACTTCACCGCCGAGCGGGTCGTGTGTTAAATTGCGACTTCCGCGGCGGTGCTGCACCGTTCAACCCGCCGCCGGGCCAACTCAGCGGCCCATTCGAACCATTGGCTCGAGGAGTGACTTCAAAGCGCTATACCATCGTCGTCGAAAGCCACGCGACGGGCGTCGTCCGTCGCTTTACGATTCGCCCGCGGCCGCTGCTGGCGTGCGTTGCCCTGCTGTTCTCGATGCCGGTGCTCTTCGGCCTCGGTGTGCGCTGGAGCGCGCGCGCGGAGATGCAGGCGCTGCGTGACGCCGAGAGAGCCTCGCAGATTGAAAACGCCAGTTACCGGGAAGCGACCGCGGACCTGACGGGCCAGATCACGGCGCTGCAGGAGACGATCACCGAGCTCGGTAAGCGATCGGTGCTGGACCCGGAACTCGCCAAGGTGATCTCCCGGCTGCCGGCCCGCATCCGCAACCAGGCAGTGGGCGGCGGCACCAGCGACGGGACGGCGGTCCGCTCCGCGTTCTCGGCGGCGGTCGCGGGCCCTGAGGACACCTTCGGCCTGCTTCGCGATCTGCTCGGCCGCCTCGAAGATCGACTGCAACTGGTCCGCACGGACATCGAGAAGCGGTCGGCGCTTGCCGCGGCCACGCCCAGCACCTGGCCGACGCACGGCTGGTTTTCCGCGCCGTTCGGGCACCGGGAGGATCCGTTCAACGGCGGCGAGGAGTTCCACACCGGCATCGATCTGTCAGCCGACAAGGGCCAGCCGGTGGTCGCCACGGCGGCGGGCACGGTCGAATCGGCCTTTTTCAACGGCGCGTACGGGAACATGGTGGTCATCGACCACGGGTTCGGGCTGAAGACGCGGTACGCACACCTGTCCGGCTTCGCGGTGAGGCCGGGCGACAAGGTCGAGCGCGACCGCGTGATCGGGTACATCGGCTCGACCGGCCGGACGACGGGGCCGCACCTGCACTACGAGGTGCTCGTCAACGGGCAACTCGTCAACCCGATCCTGTTTCTCGGACCGCGCTGAGCGCACGAGTCCTCCACTTCAGGCACCAGCCCCTGACGCCCCTTCGGGCCTACGACGCCCGACCAGCGACTGCGACCCGCCTTCGCCCGCCTGATTGCGCGCGAGCTACGGCGTGGCCTCGCCGAAGCTGCGCGACGGGTCAAGCGCGCAGCGAAGGCGGGCCAACGACCACCCGGTTCCTTGACCTTGGCCTGAAGCCCTTCGTACAATCGAAGCAGTCCTCTCATCCGGCGGCCCCGGCGCGGCGGGCCACCCGAGGCAATCCTCACGCATGGTAGGCAATCTCCTCGCGAAGGTCATCGGCACGCAGAACGAGCGCGACCTGAAGCGCATGCAGCCGCTCGTCGCCGAAATCAATGCGCGTGAAGAAGCGGTCCGGGCCCTCCGCGACGAGGAGTTGCGGGCGAAGACGGCCGAGTTCCGCGAGCGCCTTGCCAGCGGCGCGCCCCTGGACGACCTGCTGCCCGACGCCTTCGCCGTGGTGCGCGAGGCCGGGCGCCGCACGCTCAACATGCGCCACTTCGACGTCCAGCTCATCGGCGGCGTGGTGCTTCATCGCGGCAAGATCGCCGAGATGAAGACCGGCGAGGGCAAGACCCTGGTGGCGACCCTGCCGGCCTACCTCAACGCGCTCGGGGGCAAGGGCGTGCACGTGGTCACGGTGAACGACTACCTCGCCCGCCGCGACTCGGAGTGGATGGGGCGCATCTACCGGTTCCTGGGGATGAGCGTCGGCGTCATCCAGCACGATCTGAACGATGCCGAGCGGCAGGTGGCGTACGGCTGCGACCTCACCTACGGCACCAACAACGAGTTCGGCTTCGACTACCTGCGCGACAACATGAAGTTCGAGCTCGCGCACTACGTGCAGCGCGGGCACCACTTCGCGATCGTGGACGAGGTGGACAGCATCCTGATCGACGAGGCGCGGACGCCGCTCATCATCTCGGGTCCCGCGGAGGAGTCGACCGACCTGTACTACGAGGTGGACCGGATCATCCCCCGGCTGAAACCCGGCGCGGTGACCCGCGGCGACACGAAGGCCGAGGAACGCGAGGCGCTGGAGGCGACGGGCGACTACCTCGTCGACGAGAAGCACAAGACCGTGACGCTGACCGAGAGCGGCATGGGGCAGTCCGAGAAGCTGCTGGCGCACCGCATGAACCCGGGCGGCCTCTACGACCCGAACAACATGCCGCTGCTCCACCACATCAACCAGGCCCTGCGCGCCCACACGCTCTTCAAGCGCGACGTCGACTACATGATCAAGGACGGCCAGGTGGTCATCGTCGACGAGTTCACCGGCCGGTTGATGCCGGGCCGGCGCTGGAGCGACGGGCTGCACCAGGCGGTCGAGGCGAAGGAGCACGTCAAGATCGAGCGCGAGAACCAGACGCTGGCGACCATCACCTTCCAGAACTACTTCCGCAAGTACAAGAAGCTGGCCGGCATGACCGGCACCGCCGAAACCGAGGCCGAGGAGTTCGCGAAGATCTACAACCTCGACGTCATGGTCATCCCGCCGAACAAGCCCCTGCGCCGCGAGGAGGAACCCGACACCGTCTACCGGACCGAGAAGGAGAAGTACGAGGCGATCGTCAACGACATCATCGAGAAGCAGAACGTCGGCCGGCCGGTGCTGGTCGGCACGGTCTCAATCGAGAAGTCGGAGCGCATCTCCGGGATGCTCAAGCGGCGCGGCATCAAGCACGTCGTCCTGAACGCGAAGTTCCACGCACAGGAAGCCGAGATCGTCGCCCAGGCGGGCCGGAAGGCCACCCTGACGATCGCCACCAACATGGCCGGCCGCGGCACGGACATCCTGCTGGGGGGCAACCCGGAGTTCATGGCGCGGCAGCAGTGCCTGGCCGAGGAAGTGGCCGAGAAGCTGTCGAAGGGCGAAGAGCGCTTCGTGGACGACGAGGAGTTCGTCTACTTCTTTCACCTCGACGGTTTCTACCGGGTGCCGCGGGGACACTGGGATCGCATCTTCAGCTACTTCAGGAACCTCACCGACGGCGACCACGAGCAGGTCGTGGGGGTGAGCGGGCTGCACATCATCGGCACCGAGCGGCACGAGGCGCGGCGCATCGACAACCAGCTGCGCGGCCGCGCCGGGCGCCAGGGGGATCCCGGCTCGTCCAGGTTCTACCTCTCGCTCGAAGACGATCTGATGCGCATCTTCGGGTCGGACCGCATCGCCGGTCTCATGCAGCGCCTCGGCATGGAGGAAGGCGTGCCGATCGAGCACCGCATGGTCACCAGGGCGATCGAGCGGGCGCAGAAGCAGGTGGAGGGGCAGAACTTCTCCATCCGCAAACACCTGCTCGAATACGACGACGTGATGAACAAGCAGCGCGAGAGCATCTACACGCTGCGGCGCGAGTTGCTCGAGGGCGCCGTCCACGTCGCCGAGAACGAGGTCGTCGGCCTGCGCGAGTACCTGATGAGCCTCGGCGAAGACCTGCTCGACGAGCAGATCGACAAGTACCTGCCGGGCAACGAGGCGACCGAGTGGGATCTCGATGCGCTCAAGCGCGAGGCGTCCCGGCTCTTCGCGCTCGAGCAGGCCGACTTCGACCGGGCGCCGTTTGCCGGCAAGACCGCCGACGAGATCCGCGACGCCTTGTGGGCGCAGATCAAGGACCGGTACGAGGCCAAGGAGCAGTTGATCGGCCCCGAGCTGATGCGCCGCATCGAGCGCGACATCATGCTGCAGATCGTGGACGTGCAGTGGAAGGACCACCTCTACAGCCTCGATCACCTGAAGGAAGGCATCGGCCTGCGCGGCTACGGGCAGCGCGACCCGCTGGTCGAATACAAGCGGGAGAGCTACGACCTGTTCCAGGACATGAAGGCGCGGGTCGACGAGGAAATGGTGCGCTACCTGTGGTGGCTGCGGCCGGTCGAAGGCGACGCGGCGGCCGTCGCCAGCCCTCGTCGTGCCGCGCCGCGCAGGGCCGCTCCCATGGTCCTCAGCTCGCCCAGCGACGCGGCGTCGGTGTTCGGATCGGCGCCGGGCGCGGCGGGCGGCGGCAAGCGGCAGCCGGAACGGACCGGCGGCGACGACGTCGTCCGGACGATCAAGCACGATCAGCCGAAGGTCGGCCGCAACGATCCATGCCCGTGCGGCAGCGGGAAGAAGTACAAGAAGTGCCACGGGGCGGCCGCGTGACAGGGCCGCGACGGGACATGGCCCACGGTTGTAGGGGCGCAACATGTTGCGCCCCTACGTGTATCGAACGGCCGTCAATACGGCCCGGGGAACGTCGATGGATTTGAAACCCGAGATGCCTTCGGTCGTGCAGGTGGAGAACGGCCTGGCGACCGCGTTGACCTTCGACGACGTGCTGCTCGTGCCGCGGCACTCGAAGGTCCTGCCCACGCAAGTGGACGTCAGTAGCCGCTTCACGCGGAACATCCGCCTGAACGTTCCGCTCGTCAGCGCGGCGATGGACACCGTCACCGAGTCGCGGCTGGCGATCGCGATGGCGCAGCACGGCGGCATCGGCGTGATTCACAAGAACCTGTCGATCGAGGAGCAGGCGTCGGAAGTCGATCGCGTGAAACGGTCCGAGAGCGGGATGATCGTCAACCCGATCACGCTCTCGCCCGACCATCGCATCTACGAGGCGCTGGCGCTCATGAAGAAATACCGAATCTCGGGGGTGCCGATCACCGAGGACGGCAGCAAGGAAGGCCACCTGGTCGGCATCCTGACCAACCGCGACCTGCGCTTCGAAACCAACATCGACCGCCCGATCCGCGAGGTGATGACGCACGAGGGCCTCGTGACCGTGCCCGTGGGCACGACGCTCGAGCAGGCCAAGCAGATCCTGCACGAGCACAAGATCGAGAAGCTGCTGGTCGTCGATCAGCACTACATGCTGAAGGGCCTGCTCACGGTCAAGGACATCCAGAAGCTCATCAGGTACCCGAACGCCTCCAAGGACACGCTCGGACGGCTGTGCGTGGGCGCCGCGGTCAGCGTCGGCAAGGACGCGGTCGAACGGGCGGAGGCGCTGGTGGCGGCCCACGTGGACGTGCTGGTCGTCGACACCGCGCACGGGCACTCGCAGCGCGTGCTCGACATGGTGAAGGAGATGCGGCGGCGGTTCCCGGACACCGACCTCGTGGCCGGCAACGTTGCCACCGAGGAGGCGACCGAGGATCTGATCCGGCTGGGCGCCGACGCGGTGAAGGTGGGCATCGGGGCGGGGTCGATCTGCACGACGCGCGTCATCGCCGGCATCGGCGTGCCGATGATCACGGCGATCATGGACTGCGCCCGCGCCAGCGTCCGCAACGACGTCCCGATCATCGCCGACGGCGGCATCCGCTATTCCGGGGACATCACCAAGGCGATGGCCGTCGGCGCCAGCGCGACGATGATCGGCAGCCTGTTTGCGGGAACCGACGAGAGCCCTGGCGAGATGATCCTGTACCAGGGCCGCAGCTTCAAGGAATACCGGGGCATGGGGTCGATCGGCGCGATGCGCCGGGGCAGCCGCGATCGCTACTTCCAGGACGAGTTCGATCTCGAGAGCCAGGAAGACGGCGAATCACCGGAGAAACTGGTGCCCGAGGGGATCGAGGGCCGCGTCGCGCACAAGGGAAGCGTGGCCGCCATGGTGCACCAGCTCGTGGGCGGCCTACGCG
>Ga0315279_10002366_pt1 | contig 28527 bp, 23 predicted proteins | sample YL17G06_20_MG_FD_203694 | JGI IMG/M metagenome (GOLD analysis project Ga0315279, IMG submission 203694) | Sediment microbial communities from Yellowstone Lake, YNP, Wyoming, USA - YL17G06_20 | ecosystem: Environmental > Aquatic > Freshwater > Lake > Sediment | place: USA: Wyoming | collected... | reverse complement strand
TCTGGTTGCTTCTCTGCGATTTTTTTTCTTACCTCAAGAAAATGATTCGTTAAACCATACATGCCATGAAAGTCAGAGAAGGCAAGAATTTTCATTTTTGGGCTCACAAATTAAAATAAGCATTATTTTGGCCGAATAGACAATTCGAGCACAATATTGTTATTTTCGATGGTTCGGTCTTCGATAGATACTCGAATTTCTTGTCCTATTATTTTTGAAAGCTCTTCTCCTAAGAGGACACAGGGCTCAAGGAGTGAAACTAATGCCGCAGCAATAGGTGTTTTATTTGGTATATTGTATTTTTGGATAATCTCATCGAAACAATTCAGTTCAATTTCGGAAAGCGTATATTTTATGGTAATTAGGACATCAACTTGACTACCGCCACGGTGAAATTCGAATTCAATTCGTTTCGGAAAAGGAAAAACTTCGGTATACCATTCTGTCAGGAATTCATTCCCTTTTTCAATAAAGAGTTGTGAAAGGTTAATCACGCCCTGACTTTTCGTATATTCTTCCCATATAGTTTGAAATTGACTCAAAAAGCGTGGATATGCGACGCGTTTGCGCACCATATTCAATTTCAAATATGCATGAAAATTCTCGTCGCCACGATCGAATTGCGTGTGGTGCCCTAAAATCTCATAAAATTTGCAGACCTTTTTCGTCATTAAAATCAACTAAATCTTATTCGTAATTCATAAAAATGTTATTCAATTTCATATTATAACAAAATTCAAAGATGATGCAATCCAAAAAGGTTAATCCCAAATTTGAAGAGGTAGGGCTTTTAAGGTGTGATTATGTTTGAATATTAAGAGAGGTAAGTGAATGGAGCTTTCCCCGAAAGTGAGTTGGTTTTTAAAGTATCTCGGCATTTTTTTCATAATTCCAATTATTGGGACACTGGCACATGAGCTAGGACATTTTTTGGTAGCAGTTATTTATCAGCAACCTGCCGGAATTGCCTATGCTTACACTTATTTAATAGGGTCTAATATACTCACCCCTGAGCAATGGCTCTGGTTTATCCTGGGCGGACCAATCTCTACCTGGACGGTTGCTGCTTTAGGTATAAGCATTATTTTATGGAAATATCGCTCGATGCATGATGAGCAGACAAAGCAGATTGGGGTGGGGCAATCCGTTGCCGTTCTGGCAACTTCCTTTGGTCTCCGCTTCATTTTTAATGCAGGGGTTTATTTTATCTCTACCACTCTCTTAGGGAATTCCAGTGGTGCGGATGAAGTTGAAATTGCAAAAATCTTAGGTATCAGTCACGATTTAATGATGTATGGCAGTGCAATTATTGCTTTGCTATTGATTTTAACCGCCCTCTATTACCTTCCTCGCCATCAACGGTACATTATTTTAATTGGAGGTATTATAGGTGGAATTCTTGGATATCTCTTCTGGTACTATTGGATAGGTCCGATAGTTTTGCCCCTCCCTTAAAAAAGAAAAGAATTTAATATATTGTTCTATTGAATCTTTAGGTTTCTTTACACGAGAGTCCTTTCAATTGATCCGAAATCTGCCAGACTTTATCCTCAAGAAGTTCTCGAATTCGAGTTTTGGTTTGTAATTCTTGGTTCTCAGCCTGAAGAACTTGTTTTTTCTGCTCTTGTGCTGCCAATTGCTCTTTTAAGCTTGCTACTTCACTTTCAAACATCATTATCTTATGCTCAAAGGATTGAGCGACCTGTGACTGAGTCGAATCGATTCGCGCCTGCATCTCCGATAATTTAAGGTTTAATTCAGCCAATTTCTTTTCAAGATTCGACCGAAGCTCCGTGATCCCTAATTTGCTTTCCTGGTCCTCATTTTCGAGATTTTGGATTTCATCCTCTTTTTTCTGAATTTCAGATTGAATCACACCTAATTCGGATTGTTTTGTTTTTAATTGGTCTGTTAAATCATTGATTTTGTTCTCTGAACTTTGCTGATAATTTGCTAACATGGACGATTTTTGATTAACTTCTGCAGTTAATTTTTCATTCTCCTTTTTCATGTTTGTCCAAAGAAGCCACCATGAGGTAATAAAATCTTGCACAACCGGATGGAGTAATCCCCAATATTCTAAAATAACTGTTTCGATTTCTCGATGATCTCCACGAACCTGCTCAAAATCATATAAAGGCGGTAATTCACTATCCAACTTTCGCTGGTAATCCGATAATCCTTTTATTTTCCATAAAGAGTTTTCAGACATCCTCTACACCTCACTGTTCCAATAAATTAGATGGAATCTCATCAATAATTGCTTTAATTGAACTGAGTTTCTCTTGAATTAGTTTCACCAGCTGAATATTTTGTTTGAATTCTTGATTATTCTTTTCGAGCTCACTTAGTTCGATCTTATTGCTTTCAACGGTTTCAGTTAATTGAAATCTCTCCCCATCTAACTCCTCCACTCTTGTTTTAAACTTCTCGGCGATCTCAGTTGCACTTGCTTCGAATTCTTCTTGGCGCTTAGACATTTCCTCATTCAACTCTTCGCTTCGCTGCTCGAGTTTATCCTTTAGTTCTTCTGACCCCAGTGTCTGATAACGAATTGCTGCTTGAAGATCCTCTGTAAGCTGGTTCTTTTGGATTAACGCATTCTTCGAATTTAAAATTTCTGAGTTTAAATTTTTAATATCTTTATTCAATTGCTCTATTTTTGCCTCGGAATTTTGCTGTGTATTGGCAATTTCTTTTTCTAGTTCCGCTAACTTCATTTGTAACTTCTGATTTTCTTCTTCCGCTGTTTGCGTTTCAATAAACCATGAGAAAACAAAGTCTTGCTCCAGTGAGTGCAAAATTTCCCAATTCGTTCTAATAAGTCCATCTAAAGTCTGATGCACCGGGCTTTTCGCTGCTATATCATAATCTGGAGGCGCTTGACTCGAGATTTTATTCATATATCCGTCCAATTCTCGAATTTGCCAGAGCGTTTTCCTTTTTCGAAAAAGAGGCATGATGTTTCATCTCCCATCAAATTGTGTTTTGAGAAATATACTATTCGTTTTTTAAATAGTTATTTCCAAGACCTAAAAATATAATATAATCAAAAAAACATAGAATGAATTCAATATTATTGAACATCCGAATAAAATCGGGCTTTATAACCACGCATTCTGAGAAATCTTGCGGTATAATCGACAAATTCGCGTAGGGTAATCTTTCCCAATTGCTGATAGCTCCGCTGTCTGTCTTTTCTATACGCCTTTTCTTCCACAGCTCTTACGATTACTCTTCCAAAAAGGGTCCCTAAATGGTTCAGGACACGACGGTGAAATTGTGTCCCGAAAAGATGCTCATGGCTCTTCTCCGACTGATCTAACATATGATTTATGCATAATAAGAATAGTTCTTGCGCTTTCGGTGACATCGTTTCCCAATCGGTGTAAAAATGCTCCCGTTTTTGAGATCGTAACGCACCCAAAGGCATAAACGTTAATGGCCAGCACATCCCAGGATATTTATTTAATTTTTTAACCATATCGATGGTTGCTTGAATATCTTCCTCTGTATCATCCAACCCTAACATTAGCGTGCCCGCTGGATAAATGAAATTCTTGGTTAAGAGTTTCCAACTCTGCAAAACAATCTCGGGCCACTCATCTGCTTCAAAGGGTGCCCCTTTAAATGGCATATATTTTGCGGCTAACCGGATCGACCCAGTTTCGACCCCCGCTTGCACCGAGGAGTAATGCTCTCTTGAAAGATTGAGTTCCTCCTTTAACGCTTCTATTTGCTCTGGTGCTGCGTATGCCGCCGCAAGACAGGCGTGTGAGAGCGAGATGGACCCAATATCGGGGAGTTTCTTCACTTCCTTCACCAGATTAACTAATCCCCCATTCGGAACCCATTCATGCTGGGCTGTTCCATATCGAAACACATCTTCACTCATTAACGTTACATTCTTAGTGACTCGTAAGTTCACTTTTATTTCTTTTAGTATCCGATCAATTGGAATCCATTGGAATTGCCTCACAGAAGGGTCACAGAATTTGCAATGCCGGTCACACCCACGTGAGATTTCAACGAGACCCCAACTCACTGGATGGGCTATCGTTGGAATTTTTACCTCTTTCAGTATATTCTTTGCCCTCACTATTTTCGGTAGCTTTTCCCCCTGCAAAGCTTTTTTAATGAGAAGGGGACCTTCAACTTCAGCATCGCCAATAAACACACAATCAATTCCTAAATTATCGATCTCTTGCGATAGTAATTCAAACTGATTAGATCCGCTCCCTCCTACAATTATAGGTTTATCAAATTGCTTCAGTTTTTGAATTAATTCTGTGAATTTTACCAAAGAGAGGGGCGGTATAAAGGACGCTGGATCGCCGGTTAAGTTGTATTTCTTGTCTCCGAAGAGCCCCATACTCGTTACTGAAACTGGGCCCAGCCCTAAGGGGTCCATGGCGGAGACGCCAAAAACTTTCGCATCTTCGGCATATTTCTCTATATTATAGGGCGAATACACCGCACAATCGATCCCCGCCTGTAGCAGAATTGCTTCAAATTTCCGTAGCCCGTATATGCAGTCGTAAACCACCCCGTTCTTTGTGGGAGGCTCTTTAAACATGAGTTTTTCTAACATATATCTAACTATAAATGGGATCTGTCCCCATGGAGCACCTGGAAAGAAGCTCGGCAGGAAAAAGCCGATATCAGGGCTTGAAAAATTGGTAATATCTGCCGTAAGCATTACATCTGTCATATAACCCACCTAAGAAAAGTTCAATTATTTTCAGAGGAATGGAATTAAGGAGCCGACTCAATTATTTGAAGGTATTAATACCTATTTAAGTATTTTAATAAAGTTATAGGAATTGCTTCTCTCTAAAATTCAGTTATTATTCCTTATTTTAAAACGAGTTGGCTTTTAATTTTCTCCATATCATTAATAGCTTTCAAACAATCAAGAGCAACCGTCGCGTACTCACAATTTTTCGTTTCTTCAAATTTTTGCTGCACTAAATTGTGCACTTCAATAATCGCATTCTCAAATTCCATTATTTCTTTAAAACTAAATCCTCTATATGTAGTTAATTTCAGTTGTGCTTGATTTTTACCGAGTTGTTGATACAATTTTCGGGCTAAAAGAGTCATAAATTTGAATCCGATTCATTTATCTATAATTCCGCGTAATATCGAAATATTTTGTCTTCCAATTTTCTGTCATTCAGAATTTTATGTTTTTTATGTTTTCTAGAAATTGTATGTGGAAAACCCAAACCTTTGTATGTAGGTTATGTAACTACGGTGAAAGAATGAGCAAATTAAAAACCTATGAAATGCCTGTAGCGTTAATTCCCGAGAAAGCAGAAATAGAGCTAGATGAATCGATCGGAGAAGAGGCGGTTCTATGTCCTGAATGTGGATCGCCAGATATCGTCCGTGACTATGAACATGCCGAACTAGTCTGTAGCGCCTGCGGTTTAGTATTAATGGCGTCTATCATAGATAATAGCCAAGCAGATAAACGAGCTTATACCTCGGAGGAAAGACAGGCAAGGGAACATACAGGTGCTCCTTTGTCTTCGATGCTCACAAACTATGGATTAACTACAAAAATTGATCGACGACGTAGTTCGAATCGCTTCAATCGAATAAAGCAATGGCATACACGTTTAGACTGGCCCCGCAGGAATTTACTCATTGCTACAAACGAAATTCGCCGGCTAGGCTCACTTCTCGGAATTCCAAAACAGGCAATGGAGGATGCTGCCGTATTATATCGGAAAGCCTTCAAACTTCAATTATTGCGGGGACGTAGTATAAATTCATTTGTCGCTGCTTGCGTATATCTCGCTTGTCGACAACATAAAATCCCTCGTACCCTAAACGAATTATGCGAAGTAGCGAAGAGCAAGGCAAAAACTATTCGACACTCGATTCATATAGTTGTCCGGGAATTGAACCTTAAAATATTTGCCTTAAACCCCTCTGAACTCATCGCCTGCTATTCAAACAATCTGCATCTAAGTCCAGATACTGAAAAACGCGCCCTAAATATAATTCAGAATGCAAAAGATGCGAATCTTATCTTAGGAAAAGATCCCAAAGGTGTTGCTGCCGCTGCCATTTATTTGGCTTGCATAGAAAATGGCGAGAAACGGTCCCAAAGCGCTATTTCCGCAATCACGGGCGTCACTGAGGTTACCTTACGCAACCGATTCAAAGAATTGAAAGATCTTTTATAATCTTTTTCTTTTTAAAATTTGAAAATTTCTATAAACAAATTTGCATTTTTCTCATTTTTTTCTAAACCTGCTTAAGCCTCTCTAAACAAAATTATTTTTGGAAAAAAAAGATTGGCATTGGTTTTTTGCTGGGCAGGTAAATCGCACAAACTTTACCTTGAATTCAGAACAATAGAGTTGGAAAGCAACGTTGAGTGAATGGAAAGAATAAATCACGAGATTCACGTAAATACGCGAAAGAACTTTAATCCATGTCATATCTCTGGATTTCTGTAATTGATACTCAATAGAATTAGTGGAGGAACCGTCTCAAAGAAATATAGAACCTTTGCATTCTCCTTCTTTCGTTCCTCAGGGGAAATTTTAACAATCATTGGAATTTTAGTTTTGTCGAGCGTTATGAACTAGCGCCTTATTCCCATTTACAATACCAATGCCATTTTTATTATTGATCATCCTTCATTATAAAGGTAACGTTTTGAGTTAAAGGTTACGTTTGAAGGCGAGAAGAGGGGGACGGGCGGGCAGCGGACGGAGAATAGGGTTACTCCACTCTAGAAAAAAATTACATTTATTTATTTGATTATCTGCCGCCCGTCACTGGATGCGGAGCCAACTGGTCTCCGGACGGATGGATTTCACGAGCACTTTCTTGACCAATGCAGCCGGATATACCGGTATTTTTTCCTCAATTACATATATAAACACCTCTTTATTTTCAGTGATATTAAAGACCTTGTACCAGAAGCCCTGAAGAAATTGTTTTTCACGTGTCGGGACTACCTTTGCGATGACATAGGCAGGTTTATTCCTCACCAGAAATCCCCCGAACGCCAAGGCCAGCAAAAGATGTGTGGATAAGGGCTGGTCCCCATATGTCAAGGATTCATTCAGCAAGGCCAAGTCTGGCGATTTTAAGATGGTTTTCCAGAGCTTGAACGGCGATCCGATGGTGAGAAGCGATTGAGTTACCCCATCTAGATCAATTCGTTGGGTAAAATCGTGTCCGATGAGGTAGCGTGAAAAGGTGGGGACCCGTTTTACGCGCGTCATGCGGGCAGCCAGTTGATCCGCAAGCGCCAATTTATAGTAATACCCAGCAACCCTCGTATCATGCCGCTTCTCGATGCGGCGGAGAAACTCGGTTAATCGGATTTCGGTTTTCTCACGGAGATCATGCCACTCATAGTGTAATTTAAGTAAGAGCCCGCATAACGTTGGAGTGGCTTTATAATAGTCCTTTAAGAGATCAATACCGCCGACTTTTGGAACAAGATCGTGGAGCAAAACAGCTTTCAAAAATTGTTTTTCTTCATCAGTGAAATCAATAATAGGCGGTGAATAAGTGCCATGATGATAAATCGGTGAAACTTCAGGGTTCCGTAGACGAAACTTTCCCAAACCAGCACTGCGCAGCTTTCCAACCCCATTCAAACCTATCTCTGCAATATTTTTATTGTATTCGGGGTAGTTTGTCTGGAAATGCATCATGAAAAACTGGGGGAACACCTGAAATTTTAAATCATCTTTTATATGATACGTTTTCTCTTCGAACTCTGGGAAAGACTTGGGGATCAATTGATAATCATAAGGAAGCAAACTAGGCATTTGCGATCGGAACAGCTGACTGAAGTCCTGGGAGGCATTATTATTCCGGGGAATGAAGTCACTCATAAATTCGATGATAATTTCGTCAGAAGGAGGATTTGGGGGGGTATATTCATAGATATTTGCAGCCAAATATTTACATAAACCATTGCAATCCGACTCTTTTCCCCCGAATTGGAACTCCAAGTTCTGCTGAATGGCTTTTTTGAAATCCTCAACTTGATCGGTTATAGGATTGAGTATATCAAGAAGGAGAACATTCTCCACCGTGAAAATTTTACGCGGCTTGAAATAAAGGGACGTATGAGGGATGACCCTAGAGAGCCCATTATAATACTCGTAGTGGAACCTGGCAGGTAGCGCATAAGGCGCGAAAAAATCGTTCTTATCGGTGTCAGCCCACTTCGCAGCATCTACGATTATCCCTAATGCATTCGTTCGATGATTCAAGTAGCGGTAGAAGTAATGCCCTGAGATGAATCGGTCCTTATGCAGGAGAGGCGTGATCACCTGAAACTCAGCCCGAAGGAAACGCATTATTGATCCCCTACACTACCTTTGAAAGTATTCAAAGCATACTCCGCAAATTTCGGATCAATAATATATTCAGATTTAGTTTCTTGAAGCTGAATGCCGCCAAACTCCACGATACGTACGTGTTTCTCTTCTTCTTTAATGAATGTTTCGATTTCTGCGAATCGTCTATTGGTCTGTGCACTTAATACTTTAATTTTTACCAGCCCCGACCCATTATTCTTCCCTGCCCCTAGTTGAATCCCCTCTTCCGTATTAATTTCAAAAAGTGCATCCAGAAAGAAGCCAATGTTTTCAATCAGCTCTTTTTCTGTTCCCGTAGTCATCGAGAAGACGACCTTAAAGGGCAAGGTTCCGCTCACCGCATGTTTCATGAAATTATTGACTGCTAAGTCTGTCCTTCTATTGATGATGTTAAAGGTCTCGGTTTTTAGGGTCGATTCGCCATCATTATACACGATACAGTGATCCAATCCGAATATTTCTCCGATCTTTTCTTGTAAATACTCAGTAACTCCAGTGGGTATATTTTCAGCCATCGCTTTAACAATATAGGGTGGGAAAATCTTCACAGCCGCGTAATTCTCTAAACTCCCAAAGAGCCGCCGCACTAAGCACATCGGCTTACAAGTACCTTGAAGATGATACCCCATCGCGACATGATCCTCTAATATCTCGGGGTGCGGATAGTTCGCGGTTGGGGTACAGGGACCAAACGGAACTTTACCTTCCTCCTTCAACCTTAATAACCGCGTTTCTGCAGCCCTTCGCAAGAATCCGCGCAGCCCCTTCAGTTTATACAAAATTAATTCTACCTTTTTTTCCATCTCTTTCTTCGCCGAAGTATAAGGCACCTTTACGGTCTTGGATCCGACTTTAAGCATGTAAGAACCCTTCCCAGTTGCGGTATTGAGCGTTTTGATGTCATATCCCACAAGTTCACAATAGAAAGTTATTTCACCAAAATTTGCGCATTTCGCTACTTTGCGCATTTCTCCTTCTTCGGAGGGAGTTTCGCGCATTTTACTTTCTTCTTCATTTAAAATACTATTATTCTCTATCATATTCTTCACCAAGACCTTATTTTCTATGATCATATTTAAACTCCCCTCTATAAAAATATTACATTTATTTTATTTCATTCGTTTCTATTTTTAAAATTAATCGGATTATTTTCGAGGAGATTGCGACAAAAGAAAGAGATATTCAATTTAAAGAGAATTATTTTAGGGATAATTGGTGATTTTGCCAATTAATTATTCGGAAAATCCGAGGTTCAATTTAAAATATCTATTTTTTTTAGTTATATGAGTTAAATATATTCTAAATAATTGTTTGGGTAAAATCAAGAATTTTCTAAAAATCATAAAACAATTGAAGGCAAACCAGAAATACGATATTAAAAATGCTTTCGTTGGATAATCAACGAAGTGCTTGAATCTCTTATAATTGAGCAATATATTATATTATTCAACCAATTTGGTGATAAAGAGATTTCTCAAAACACTATTACGAAAATAAGCAATGCTTTTAGAAATTTTTAATTTCTATACTCCTTCTATCAAGTATATAATTCTAATTTAATTACCAATTACCTCTTTATCCTCTCTTATGTGCATTGAAACGTTTTTTCCTTTCAAAGAGTCCAGAGTACTAAATTATGTAGCGTTCTATAAACGTAATAATCGAAGATATAGGTTATAAGGCATTTTTTACCTATTCCTACAAAATTTATATCTTGGAAAGAAAATATTTTATATTCATATAATAGTATTTGGGGATCGAATTGACTTATCTTTTGAATGATATCCCGGATTCATTACGCACCAAACAATATTTCCCGCTCGGCAGGCATCTGTGGCGGATTTACAAGGCATTAGGATGGGATTATTTAGGGAAAAACATTGGTTCTGCTATTAATTCTATTAATTACGACCTTGTTAAAATAAGGTTAAATGAAGCGATTATGACGGCCAAAGCAACGATGGATGGGAAGATCCCTAATCCCGAAATCGTGATTGCAGACACGTTATTTCCCCCAGGGGGGGCAATTCGAGCAGACCTCCAGCAAGGCGTTATGAAATTATATTACGGCGATTCGACTGATTGTACTTACATATCGATTCGGGATGACACGCAAGAGGTTTGCTTAATGCTCAATGCCCATTTGGAAGATGGTATACCCGTTGATTGGTGGTTTATTGGTTCCGATGATGAGCTCTTAGAACGCCGGCATATTAAATTAGGGTATAAGTTGAGGGATATCCCGAAAAAAAGTAAGAATCTCACCGAAATGGGATTTAAATTCATTGATATCCTTCGAGATATCCGCAATGAGCGGACCCCACAATGGATAAATTCGCCCTACCAAACGGCTGCAGTCTGGTCAACAGGTGCATGGAATTTAGGGTTTGAATTCTCGAGTTATGAAGGAATTGCTGGCTTATATGATGGGGTTGCCGCAAAATTATATGGATTTCCAGATCATTGGTATAGTTATGTACCATGGCCGCCGCTCGTTCAAACTGCCATTTATTCTGGCCGAAAAAAATTCATTCTCTTCTCAGTTGGACTTATGGCAGAGAGTCGTTTATATTTTCAACATTTGGAAGAGGACTGGCAAGATGTGACAAAAACCAATTTTCCAGAAATTTGGGATGTAGGCATTGTGCAACAGTGGGAGAAGATGGGTGTGCCTTTCCCGAAACAGACTTTAGAATGTGTTTTACCGAATTATAAGGATGATAAAACATTTCGAACTGAAAAATTTGAGTGGCACTATCCATCGAGTCCTTGGATTACGCTTGATCGGCTTCAGATGGATCTAATAACAGCATTGAAGGGATACTATTTTGATATCAACCACGAAACTGACCCGGAGATCGCGGATATTCCTTCCAAAATTATCTCTAATGGAATTGGCCGCAATACCGAAATCATTCACCTGCCTTCAGAGATCCAAAGAGAATAATTATTAATTTATCTTTAGGCTGGATACTGGTATGAATGACCTCAAACAATTCATTCTCAATATCGTTACAATTTTTTCTTTTATACTCTATGGAATTGGGATTTATTTATATGTGACGATACCTCTCGGGAAATGGGATAATATTGCCGTCGATTTAGCGATTCAAATTATAGGTCCTTTATTGGGAGTGATTTTGATCATTGTTTCTGGATCATTAATTTTATTATTAACTTATTATATCCAAAAACTTAAAATTGCTAATGTATTTCTCTGCTGGTTTTGGATTTTTTCGCTGTACCAATGTGCTATTAATACAATTTTACAAATTAGTACGAAGAACCTATCAATCAACGAACCTATCAATCAATTTTTCAAAAATCTTTTCCCTACTTTCTGGTATCCTGCTAAAGAAATAGTTTTTCTTCTTATTTCTCTGGTTCTAACTTATTTTTGGATAAAGAGAATTAGCAAAACAGATTTCAAAAAATTGGATATTTTGCTAATCGCTTTAGCGTCTTTTATCTTAGTAGGGGGAACAGTAATCAGTCAGCTGTTCTTAATGACGTAAAAAATACATGAAAAAAGAAGATATAAACCAAGACTTTCTCGATCTTTTCAATTTTCCTCAGTACTTATGGAAGATTTACCTTTTACTGCTTGATGCGTTCGTAACAGAACTATAGTCGCTATTATTTGGGTTAAAATGATAAAAAGCAAGGTTAATGTAAAATTTACATTGTATTGCAATAGCAAACCAAAAATTCCCCCGCTTATCAAAAAGCCAACACCCAAGCCTGTATTGAAGATTCCATAGGCTGTACCTCTGGAAGAAACTGGTGCAAATTGAGTAACTGCCGCCCGGTAAATTGATTCTTGCATTCCCAGAACGATCCCGAAAAATGCAGCCGCAATTAACAAGGTTACCACGTCTAAGGTGTTAACCATTGCTAATACTGATGGGAATAGCGAAAGAATAAAGGCTATTGTTAATATTTTGACTCCGAATTTATCATATGCATATCCAGCAAGCAGAGCAACCGCTGCATCTACTGCTTGAATGAGTAAATAGATTAATGGCACTTCAAATGGCTGAAGAATGAATGAAGCTCTGTATAATATGAGGACAACTGGGATAAGTCCTATGGTATTTAGTATAACGGCCAGTGTATAGATGTAAAAGGGCTTTTCAAGTTTAATTTTCGATTCTGGGGTTTTAGGTTCCAAAATGGTTTTTGGTCCTGTCTTTCTATAATTATAGGTTAAAACCACAATAAGTATCAAGAATGGCACTAGAAGGAAACTGAAAGTTTGCTGATAATTATTGCTGCTATAAAACATTAGAGCTGCAACAATAAGAGGTCCTGCAATAGCACCAATTTGGTCTAAGAGTTCATGGATTCCGAAGGCTTTACCTGGTCCCACCCCTTTACTTACAATGGATAATACCGTATCCCTGGAAGGCGCCCTAATGGCTTTTCCAAGCCTCTCAAGCAAAACAAAAATGATAGCAATCTCCCAGGTACTGGTAAATCCTAAAAGCGGGATTGAAACAATTAATCCATAACCTATAAACAAGAAAAGCCAATATGCGCGGGAAGTATCCGCTAAATATCCACTAATAAGTCTTACGCCGTAGCCTATGAATTCGCCAAGTCCGCCAACTATCCCCACAATAACAGCGGATGCGCCTAAAAAATAAAGATAATCCGGCACTAACCCGCGAGCGCCCTCATATATGATATCGCCTACTAAACTAACGATTCCAAAAAGAAGAATGCTTATATAGGCATTTCTGGAGGTAAAAACTTTACCATTCACAATCGTCATCTGCTAAGTATTTCATTTTTTGATATCAATGAAATAATATTCACCCATCGCTTTCTGCTTGCGATCCAGTTCTGAACCCATCTTATTCACGCGGGGCCGGAGCGATTTTGCATCGCGGCGAAAAGTCACCTCAACATCTTTCAAAAATTTATTCATACCAAAGCGCAAATTAACAGGTGCAGAGGCAAACCCCTGCTTTCCAGGTTCGCCTGAAAACACAATGAGACTATCTGACATAAAATCCACGCAGAGAATGTCATGTTCGACAATGAAAGCAGAAATTTTTCTATTTTTTATATTTCTTTTTATCATTTTTGTAACCACCAACCGCGCTTCCGAATCCAGGAAGGCGGAAGGTTCATCCATAAAGATTAAATTCGCATCCAGATGGGACAGGGTTTCAGCGATGTATGTTTTTTGCAACTCACCGCCCGATAACTCTTTAATATAGTGATCAAGAAGATTTTCCAGCCCCAATGGCTTTATTATTTCTGCTCTATAGATTGAAGTATGAAATGCCTTTCCTGCTACGTCTCTTAAGAGTTGTTCAACAGTTCCATCGTAATCTGCCTTTATATACTGGGGCTTTACCGCGATTTTCAGTCTAAATTTTTTCAAATCTTCCTGAGATAAGCTTTTTCGTTCTTTTTCAACTTTTTCTTGGCTTTCTGTTTTGGTCTCAGGAGCCTGTTGATTATTTTGCTCTTCATCAACTTTTTCTTCTTCACCCTCTGAATTTTCAAGTTCCCCTTCTTTAATTTGCTCTTCTTCTGATTCTTCTTCTTCCGCTTGCTCTCTTTCTAACCTTTCTTCTTCAGCTTGCTCTCTTTCCAACTTTTCTTTTTCTGCTTGCTCTTTTTCCTTTCTCTCACTCTCAAGCTGCTCTTCTTCAATTCGTGTCGCATATCCGGATAGCAAACTAAGCATTGTAGTCTTTCCTAATCCATTTCTACCCACAATGCCGATTACTTCTCCTCTATTGATTACACCTGCAGCGATTTTCAAGGTGAAATCCCCGAGTGTTGTAGTCAATTCTGGGTAATCTAAAAGTTTTTCACTCGCTGTCCAGCCATCAGTCGCTTCAGGTATGAGGCTAAAAGCAATTATTTCATCTCGAAACCGAATATTTTCATCGGGTAATTCGCCGTGCAAATATAAATTTAAGCCCGCATTTGTATTATGCACATGTGATACGATTCCATAGACCCCTGGAACACCATATAAAATACAAACAAAATCTGTAATATAATCACAGATGGTCAAGTCGTGTTCAACAACACCAACAATTTTATTTTCTTTCTCGGCAAGCTGACGAATTAATTTCGCCATTTCTAACCGTTCTCGAACATCTAAAAAACTGCTTGGCTCATCAAATAAATAGACATCGCGATCACGCAGATATGCCGCAGCAATACTCACTCTTTGCAATTCCCCTCCTGATAGAACCTTAATATCGCGGTCCCAGAATTTCGTGAGGTTTAATTTTTCTTTAACTTCCCTCAATAATCCTCTTTCATCCACTTTTTCTAATAAGTCGGATACCTGTCCTGAAATGATTTTGGGTAAATCTGCGATGTATTGTGGCTTCGCAATGACTCTCAGCTGATTTTCCGATAATTTCTGAAAATAAGCTTGTAACTCAGAGCCCCGAAAGTATTTAATAATTTCATCCCAGTCTGGTGGATTTTCATAATCACCCAGATTTAACTTTATTTCCCCTGAGAGAATTTTTAAGGCGGTTGTCTTTCCCGCCCCATTAGGGCCAATAATGCCCACTATTTTACCTGGCATCAGGGGCGGTAGCCGAAATAAAACAAAAGAATCTCTTCCATATCGATGCGTGCTGTCTGTTTTCAATTCTTCAGGCAAATTTACGATACCCAAGGCTTTAAACTGACATTTTTTAGTGCAAATTCCGCATCCTGTACAAAGTGACTCCACTAGATGCGGATATTTCATCCCTGGTACTTTCAAATAAATACAATCCACTCCTGTTCTCACGACTGGACAAAACTTTATGCATTCTTTTCCGCAGTCCTTGGATTTGCACCGCTTTTGGTCTAGTACCGCCACACGCAATCTGGAACACAACCATGAAACTTATTCTAATATTTTTGGTTTATTTTTAAATAAAATTTGTAACTAAATTCTTATATTTTTGGTTAGATTTATCATTCTCAAAATCATTTATTGTGAAGTACATGAGTCGCTTAATCGAATTTAAGAAGAAACTTGGGACTTTTTTTGGCAAACGAATTGAGGTTCCCATGCTGTTATTAATCCGCTTTCTTGAAAAAACATTCTTAAAGAACATACGATATTATTTCTACCCAAAAGCAAGTCATTATTGGGGTGGAATTGTCGTTCCTATTAAAGAAGCAATTCATCCATCCATTGAAATAACCACTTCACAAGAGATAATTGAGATTGCGAAACGAGCGGGTGTGATCGGGGTAATTCCTTGTTTCTGTCGCACATATGTTTATCATGATCATGAGTGTAAAGCACCAGTCAAAACTTGCATAACACTGGGGACCGGCCAACGAATCAAAGACTTAGCGAAAAGTGAAATTTTTACACATGTTTCTTTAGAGGAAATTGAGGCAATTTTAAGGCAAGCGGATGAGTACGGATTGGTTCATCAATTAATCTATTTTCCCAATCCTGAATTTTTCTATGTCATTTGCAATTGTTGTGATTGCTGCTGTGCGGTGCTCTCAACCTATAAACGACTAAAAAATCATATTAAACAATTCGGTGATCCTTTATATCTAATTAAACCATCCGATTTCATTGCAAAGGTCGATGCGGATCTATGTCAGGGATGTCAAACTTGCCTTGCACGGTGTAAATTTTATGCCATTGAGATAAAAGACAATAAATCTATAACGATCGAATCAAATTGTAAAGGCTGCGGTTTGTGTGCCACAAAATGCCCGACTGGTGCTCGGAAATTGTTTTTGCGAGAAAAAAAAGAGGAAATTTTTTAGAGCGGAGATTTATATCCATTTTTTATGTTCTGAATGATTTCAATCGCATCATCGCAAGCGCGATTAAAATCAAATCCTTTATCGTCAAATCCTAATACATCCACGAGTCTGTTGCTAACATTTTTTGCAATTATATCTTTCGCTTCAATCGAAACATCAAATTGGGCATCCTGGTAACCGACAATTAGAGTACCCGTATCCCAATCAAAGTCACATCCGTACAATTCCCGCTGAATATTAATTAATTCCCCGGGATGTTTATCAGGGTAAGCGAATACCAATTCGGGTGGTTCAGGGACGCGTATGTCTTGTAGATACAATAGGGAGTGTTGAATGAATTGGCCTAGTAGCCAGAGGTATTTATAGTATATTTGAGGTAAATCTGAATTCTTAAAACGAATCAACTCATCCGAAATTTTTTTCACCAGCACAATCTATATTTATTTCAAAATTTTCAAGGTCTCGTTAATTATTTTAAGCAAAACGACAAATAAAAATATAATCAATTTTGGGATGGTTTCTATGTCTTATGTTGAACGGTCTTTCGCGTGGTTTATAAGAAATAGGGTGATAAGAGGCTTTTCAATTCTTTCAGGTCCGAACCTCCTATTTTATTCTATTGTAACGTTAATTTGGTTCGTGATATCGCCGATAATCCTTGCACTCCATAATATTTTTGGAAATGCGTTTGTTACTGTCACATTACAATTAGAAATTGCGACAATTCTTTCTTTTCTAATCTCTGGTATTATACATTTCTTTATATCGACCCCAAAAAAGCGCATTCTTTTAACTCTTATCATTCTAATTATAGGGTTTGTGTTATTTTTAGTGATTATTCCCATTCAAATTCAATTCTATGTGCCGGTTTTCGGAGCCATAATCAGTCCAGGTATTATTGGTATGGCGGCTTTTATCTCTATTCGCGCCTTTAATACCTCTTGGGTTGGTCGTCTGATGATGATTGGGAAGCCGCCCAAAAAGATTTTCATGCACAAAATTGCAATGTTCATAAATATTGTGAGTATTTTGGCGCCTATTTTTCTTTTAATCCGTTATTTTCAAGGCGCTTTGATTTTTGATTTAATTCTTGGGATTTTTGGATTTAGCGCTTGGGCCATAGTTATGTATGCGACAACGCATTTTCCTGAACATTATGCATACGATATTTTCGCATCTATTCTCTCAGCCACTTATTTGCTAGTTTTAATTTTTTATTTCTTATATATTACAACATCATTGGTGGCAATTATTTTTGATCTTATTTTTCTGTTATTTGGAATCTCTACGTTGGTCCAAGTTCTGTATTCTAAGAGAAAAAGTGAGAAAGTTTCTGTACTTGTTCCCAAATCGGTTCAATCCCCGGAAGATTCAAGCATCATCATTATACAGGATGAAGATGAAGGAGAAAAAACGAAAGTAGGTCCTATTATTGATGAATCAGAATATTCAATAGAGCAAGAAATTACAGAAGTGCGTTCCAATTATGAAGGAATAATAGTAATAATATTAGGGATAACTTTATGCTTTCAATTTATTCCATTGCAATTAATTGGATTGACAACCAATTACCTTGGATTTCTCTCCTTTCCATTTCAATTTAGTTTTACCGAGTATCAATTCACTTTATTTCTGATAGGTTATTGTCTAATCATCGCAATTTGTATTGCCTTTAAACTTTCTTTGAGATTCCGCGGCTATACCACAAAAACCATGAGCGAACGTGCTGCTTTCCTCAAGTTTCTTACGCTTATAGATAAAAATGAACGTAAGCGACTTTTAACTGAAATTTCAAAAACAGTCCGAGATATTCTGGTTGGTGGAATAATGGATTTAATTGAAGGCGAACGGAGTCGTGTTAGTGACGGCATTCAGAAAGGACGGAAATTTTTACGGCGCTTATTCGGCATGGACGACGAGTGATTTATTCACCTTTTTAAATATTAATAATGGAAAAATAGCTGCGAGGCCTATAAAAAAATAAATAACTATTGAAAATAAAACCCAATTATGTTGAAATTTAGAAGTTCCTAAAAATAAAACGCTTAATATTACTACGGATGCACATTTTTCAACCAGAGAAAATGAAATTTTGTCAATAGTATCTTTGGGTGTATGATAATATGAATATGTTCCGCCTTCTTCAAAAATTGAGACTGCCGATATTTGCTTGAGCCAAAAGGTCTCATGATCGAATCGGGTATTTTCAGGATAAGGCGAATTAGATTTTATAAAAGTTGTATTTGCACTGGAAGAAGCTTCGATGATGGCATCTGACAGCCATGTTGATTGCTCATTTTCAACAATCGAGAATTTGTCTCCGGAACCAATCATATCTAAATTGATCACACCGATTATCTTTGAGACTTCCCCTTTGTGGTCATTAAGCCACGCTTGAGATCCAATGAAGGCCTGTTCTTCCCCGGCAAACGCTAGAAAAAGAAGGGTTCTATTGATTATACCATAATTCTGAATTAAACTCATTACCTCCATACACATCGCCACCGCCACCGCATTATCATTTGCACCAGGCGCATTTCCCGTGTCTGAAATTGAATCATAATGCGCAGATATTATGACCAATTCATCTTTTAGATTAGTTCCATTTATGCGGGCAACTATATTTGAACTAATTGTTCCATTATATACCCAGGTTTCCTCTTTTACATCCGTAACGTTTAACGTATTTTTTAGCATCGATTGAATATAATTCGCTGCCAAGTTACATTCAAGACTCCCCGTTAATCGCGTTCTATAAGAGCTTAAATCTTTTGTAATATTATAAATTCTGGCCAAGTTCAATTGATTTAAGATTGAATTATCCATCTTTTGGGTAATTTGGTTAGTCGCTCGATTATTATTCATACCAATAAAAGAGATAATAAAAATTAATAAAATTGAAATCGCAAAAAATTTCTGCCACTTCATTTGAATTTTCTTCTCACTGACTTCTTTAGTTTGGATCTATAACTAATTATTTCCTGTTCAAATATTAATTTTTTAATGCTCTTTCTCAGATTGATTCTTTACAAAATTTTCCTAAAACTGGTTAATATTATAATAGTACTACGGTTATAGCTTTCGATTCCGCAACGGGATCACAAATCTTCCACTATTTTCTCCAAAAGTTGCTTTAAACTCATATGTCTTTAGCTTTTAATGTGCGCGCCATGAAATTGAATAATACCCTACGAATTTATCATTAGATTTACTTGATTAAAAATTTTTGAATCCCCCCATTTCAAACATCTAGTCTGAATAGATCATAATTTACGCGCGCGAAACTTGTTTTTGAATTTTTCAATTAACTTGACCTTAATGGCGCTTTAGTTGACCGATCAAGTCAACATAAGATTATTGGTCTAGGGAAAAAATAATTCTCATAAATCGATCGATCTTCAAAATCAAAAGACTAGGTCATCATTACGCGTGCAAAAACGACAAAATATCAGAAACTTTAAATAGCCTCTAATTCGTTTCCTATATTGATAATTTCATGGATAGTTAAGGATCATTATCCGATTATCCTGAAATTTTTCAAAACCAACCACTTTGATATAAAAAATATTGAAGGGAGAAAATATGGCAAAGAAAAGATATTTTGCTTGGAGTCCTCTTCGGGCTTTAATGGCTAGTGTAGGCGCAAAGATCGTAGCACGTGATGCAGTGGGCTTCCTAATTGATTGGTTACAAGAAAAATCAATCGATCTGACACAAAGAGCCCTCATTCTCGCACGCCATGCGAAACGCAAGAAAGTCACGAAAGGCGATATTGGACTCTCAATTAAAGGCTACTAAATAAAATATTTAATTAAATAATCTTTCTTTTTTTTTTGAATTCTTCTTCTGATTTATTCTATTTCTCATAGTTTTTGTATCGTAATCAACCCGCTTTTGGAATAAGACCGTAAAAGCGAAAGAAGTGTCCGTGGATCTTGGTTTGTACTTTTCGCAATTTCATATACTGTATTTGTTCCATTTATAAATTTAAAGAGAAGGCGACGTGTATCTGAAAGTTTCTCTAATACTTCTGGAACTAGCTGGCTGTGGGGAATTAAATGTGTAAATTCCTCTGCTACATATGATTCCTGCAATGAATTATGCTTCTGCACATAATTTGTAAGGATTTCTTTCAGGAGATCGTTAAAAGGTGAGAGGTCTGCAACTTTCACATTCAGATTATCCTGCGATATCATTCCTAGAAACTTTTCAGCAACTTCGGCTAAAACTTCTTGAATTTCATTATCTTGTATATCCGTCGTTCCAACAATGAATAAAAAGTCATTTTGCACTAAAAATGAAAATTTTATATCTTCGGTTTCGTACTTCTTGGGTGTGCCTACTCCTATCTCACCCGCAAAACTTGCAATCGCGCTCAAAAATCCTGAAATCAAGGCCGAATCCAAGACTTTACTTGATAATTCCAATTTCTGACCTATTTGTATCAACTTTTCGATTGGATTCACATGAAAAACTGGGATTCCGTCTTTTAAGATAAAAATGTTATGAATTCCTGCCATTATCTCACCTTAATAACAACTTTTCTAAAGATACCCGGTCATATAAAAGACCATAATATTGGAATATTACACATTTTTTGCATGTAGATCCCCCTTTGTGTTATCCAAAGCACTTATAATCTCATAATATATAATATGAGATGAATTCTATTAGAAAACCCATCTATATAAAAGGTTTTTAAGGAATTCTCGTTATTCTTACAGTTTTTTCAGCCTTAATACAATTTTCGTTAGGTTTTTATAGGTTTTTTTTTAAATATAATTTAATAAACAAAATTGGGACCGAGATATTATCCGTACATTACAATCCTTCTTTAAAATTCAAATGGCGATGTTTCAAAAATTGACATCAAAATGTCAAATATTGCCCTATTTCACTCGAATAAACTCAAAAGTTCCAATCGAAATGCCTCTAAAAATTTAGATAGAACTATCAAAAAAATTATATAAATAATCAAGTCGTAATAAAGGTTACCAAAGTGGAAGGAAATTACATTAACTAAATGTAATATTTCAAGAAAAAATACAAAAAAATGGAATTTATTTTTAAAAAAATTAAAAATGTGGTGTGAAAAATGGTCACAAGCGATAATACTCGACTTATGAATGAAATACTCCCAGAAGTGCGAACATCGCGCATGGATGTTGAAAAATTCGACAGTGGTAAGATTATTGATTCATTAATGCGTGAGACTGGGATTAATCGTGATACTGCAGAAAAGGTCACTACAACAATCCTGAAAAGAATCCTCCAATCGAGTGTTCAATGGCTCTCAGGGCCAGCAATTCGTGAGATGTGCTGTTCAGTTTTGGCAGAAATGGGACTATTAGAGGCAAGAAAGCGGTATACGCGCATTGGAATGCCCTTAATGGATTATGAGGCACTTCTTACCGAAGGAATAAAAGAAAACGCGAATCAATATGACAATCCGGAATCTATTCATAGTTGGGCGGCGGATCGAATTGCTTCCGAATATGCATTACTCCGCTTACTAACCGAAGAACAATCTAAGGCGCACCTTAAAGGCGATATTCATATCCATATGCTCCGCTATTTCGACCTAAGACCCTTCTGCCAGGAGTGGGATCTACGGATGATCTTACAATACGGACTCCCCCCTTGCGGCTGGCGGCATTCTGCTGTTTCAAAACCTGCCAACCATGCAATGGTAGCGATTCTTCATGCCGCAAAATGGCTGGGAATCGTGCAAGGTGAATTTTCAGGAGGACAGGGTTATGATAATTTCACGGTCTTTATGGCACCATATCTAAAAGGGGCTTCTTATGAGGATGCCAAGCAATTGGCGCAATGCTTTTTATTTGAAACAAATCAGATTTATGCCGCACGTGGCGCACAAGTTCCCTTTACCTCCATTTCCAGTCTTCCAACAATTCCTGACAGTTTAATGGAGGTCCCGGCAGTCAGTTTTGGTGGGCAATTCGATGGGGTTTATGGCGATTATCATGATGAATGCAATTTATTCTTTCGGGCGCTTTGCGATGTTTACTGCAAGGGTGATGGGACCGGCAAATTATTCAATTTCCCCAAGCATGAAATCAAACTAAAGAAAGAATGGATGACGAAATATGAGGATGAATATATGTTGGTGAGTCAGGAGGCCGCCAAATTCGGTCTGCCGTATTATCTAAACCTGACGGCGGACTGGATGCCGGACGAAGTCCATAGCCAGTGTTGTCGTATTATCCTAACTCCAGATGGTATTCGCAAAATCTGTAATGATCCAGATTTATTCGATTGGAACAAGTCTTACATGAATTTGGGCAGTCTTCAAAGCGTAAGCCTCAACCTGCCGCGGTATGCCTATCAATCGCGGGGCGATGATGATTTATTATTTGAAATTATCGATAGGAACCTTGACCTCTGCCGGGAAATTCTGATTGTAAAACAGGAAGTTCTTCAGCGAGCAATGGAGCATGAACTCATTCCTATCTGCGCAAGTAAACTCAATGGCGTCCCGCTCCTTGATTTCAGAAAGCAATCGCTTTCCATTGGGTTCGTCGGGTTGAATGAATGCATGCTTTCCCATACAGGATATCAATTGCATGAGAACACAGAGACCTATGAATTTGGGAAGAAAATTCTTCATCATTTATATAATAAATGCGAGGAATATACCCAGGAAAATCTGGTGAAATTTTCTCTTTGGGAGCAACCCGCTGAATCGACTGCAGAACGATTTGCAAAGCTAGATTTAATTCATTATCCTAATGAAGCTATTCCCTTAGGTGAAAGACCAGATTACGTCTATTACACAAACTCAGATCACCTAAACTATGCTGCAGATATTCCATTATTTGAACGGATTGAAAAACAATCGGCGTTTCATCCGATAGTTCAAGGTGGCGTCATCACCCATATTTGGATGGGCGAGGCGCACCCGGATGCCGAGGGCCTCTGGAAATTCACGAAGGCAATTGCCAATACCCCCACCGCCTACTTTACCTTCACTAAAGACTTCACGCAGTGTTTGAATTGCCTGCGATTTCTCGATGGGATCTACAATACTTGCCCTCATTGTGGTGCAACTGATGATGCTCTTGAATGGTGGTCCCGCGTCACTGGCTACTATTCCCGTGTCAAACGTTTTAATAAAGGCAAATTCCAGGAATGGCACGATCGGAAACGCTATGATATCACCGTAGAATCAAAATATAGCTAGAATCTTTTTTTTCCTTCTAATTTTTATATATCTTTGCTTTTAACTCACATAAAACTTTTTTTAAATAGATATTCGATTAATAGTTATCACCTATGGAAACCGATAAAGCTATCATTCAAGAATTAGAGCAGATTGTGGGGAAACCGATTCCCCGCCTGAAGGAACTTAATTATGAGAAGATCGGTCTTCTTCTAGATGAAAATGAAAAAGTCATTTCTCTTAATCTAAAGGAATGTAAATTGTCTAAGGTTCCAGATATCTTACTGCAGCTCAAATCGCTCCAATCTCTAAATTTGAGTTTTAATCAGCTCACGGCTCTGCCAGAATCCTTTAGTAATCTGGAATCTCTACGGAACCTAGTTCTGGGGGATAATCAATTAATGACTCTCCCATCTTTCTTAGGAGATCTGAAATCGCTCCAAACCCTTGATTTATGTATGAATCAACTAAGGACTCTCCCAGCGTTCTTAGGAGACCTGAAATCGCTCCAAACCCTTGATTTAAGTATGAATCAGCTAGGGACTCTCCCAGCTTTCTTAAGCGATCTGAAGAGGCTCCAAAAACTATATTTATTTAATAATCTGTTTACAACACTCCCGGAGTCCTTTGGGCAGTTAAATTCGCTCCAAATACTAAATTTAGGGCATAATCATCTAACAGCTCTGCCGGAGACTTTCGGAGATCTAAAATCCCTCCAACATCTCAGTCTGCAAATTAATCAGTTAACGATTCTCCCAGAATCCTTTGGTAATTTATCCTCGCTCCAATCCTTGCTCTTAAGTTTTAATCAATTAACGGCGCTCCCGGAGTCCTTCGGTAATCTCCGATCGCTCCAAAATCTGGATTTGAACTACAATCAATTAGGAGCGCTCCCACAATCCCTATTTTGTTTACGATCCCTTGAAACTTTATGGTTGAGCCATAATCAGTTAAAAACTCTCTCTGAATCGTTGAACAACCTAACTTTACTCCAAGAATTATTATTGAACCATAATCAACTAACTTCACTCCCGGAAGCTCTACTCTCTTTATCAAATTTAAAATGGCTCGATTTAGTGAAAAATCCACTAAATAAAGCTGTGAGCGCACTTCTAGAAAAAATAAAGAAAAAAGGAGTTAAAATAGATAAATAAAACCGTTCTAATTTTTCATTCTTGATATAGAATTTGAATTATTTACTATTATTCAAGGCACCAAGAACGTTCAGCCAATTTTTGATACCGTTTCAAGAAGGCATTTACGAACATTTTTAGTTGTACGTCCTGCCCTAAAATCGCTGCGAGAAACCCCTTGAATATCCCAAAAAAGCGTGAGAGCCCCTGACTCATTTTTCTCCATGAAGAATTTAGATAAACTTTCAGGTCGTTTTCTGATATTTTAATGCCCTTATTATCGGATATACTTACACTAATCAAATATTCACCAAATTCCATATCTTTGGAGAATTTAAATCGAATGGGTTTTACTAGCTTTGAGCAGCTTGAAGGGATATTCAACTTATATTCTTTTGTAAAGTAAATTTTATTTTCCTTTTTTAATTCACATTTCAATTTTGCGTCGATAATTTTGTGATTATAATCATTGATAATCCATAGATTTGCCGTTAAGGTGGATTCCCGGGTAAAATATTCGTTCCAAGACCAGGCCTTCAGGGGGGCAACAAAGAGCTCCCGCAAGTCAAATACTATTAATTGAAGGCTTAAAATCTTAGGGATTGGGAAAGTGGGAAGTTCGATAGAGCATAAAACCGGTTGGTACGCTTTCTGCACTGCGAAATAGGCATCTTTTGGATTTCGAAAATAATCAACGATCGACCACGTAATTGAAGGCCACGCATCATTAAAGGTAAAAAGGATGCTCCCATGGATTTTCCCCTTGCCCCTTCTAAAAGATTCTATTCCAAATTTTAATAATTTACTTTGATACAATTGACTTAATTTGATGAATTGTTTAAGCGTTACACCTCCCTTATGTCCTTTCAAAATTTCTGCAAGATATAGGGCGAGTAATTTCTGAAAATCGCGGTATTCCCATTCATTATTGATTGGCCACCAATTCTCACGCCCTAAATCTAGCCAAAATTTGCTATTGGCATTTGGTAAGGATTGCGCCCCAAATTCGTTCGGGTTCTTTCCTCCTGGAAGGGTGAGGAAATTGTAATAACTGCTGAAATACCAGCCAACGAAAGGATGGTCTTTCATTTCTGCTCTCAATAAGATTTTCCGGTTACATTTATCTAATTTCTCAATGGTTTTTTTTAAAGGAATATCTAATAAAAGTTGATTGGATCCCATGGGTTCGCAGTGACAGCACCATAGAATGATAGAGGGATGGTTGTAGAATTGCAAAATGAGTTCCTTCATTTGTTTGCATGCTGCTCGAACCCGAGTTACGTCATAATCCCATAACATCGGAAAATCCTGCCAAATCAATACACCCTCACGATCACATACTTCATAAAATTTTTGCGGTTCTACATGATACCCGAGGCGAAGAATGTTCATATTCGCATACTTTACCAATCGAATATCTTCCTCGAATTTTTCAGATGTCATTTCAGATAACCAACAGGAAGAAAAATAGCAGCTTCCCCGCAAGAAAATTGGCACCCCATTTAGATACCAACCATCTTCCTTTTCTTCTAAACACCTAAACCCAAATATCGATTCTTCTTCATTTACAAGTTTATTATCTGTATAAATTTCTGTTTTTAGTTTATATAAATTTGGGTTGCCTAGATCCCAAGTCCACCACAATTGTGGCTCCTTAAAAATGATTTCAAATTGAAAATTGTTGCTCTTGGGTTTTAAAAGGATTTTCTCTTCATAACTTTCCTGGGCTCCCGTAAAATTGAGGGGATCAATCGTGAGTTTGATCTGGGTTTCCAAATCATCCTTTCTGAAGTTATAACATGTTAAATCAATTAAAGCCGAGATTTCTGTGTCTTTAAATAAAGGAGATATTCTAATATCCTTTATATCCACCCTTTTAAAAAATCTAAGGAATATAGACTGCCAAATGCCCCCCGATCCTTTCTCCTGACCCCTCAATGAGACCGTGCCCGGTCGAAGGTCCCAATGCACCAGACCTCCTTTAAATAACTTCTTTTTTAAGGGAAAACCAGGATCGTGAGGCGCACAGCATCTAACCACCAAAATATTCTTCTTTTTTAATAATTTACCCGCTATTTGAAATTTGAAAGCGGCAAAATACCCCTCATGCGCTCCTAAATAATTCCCATTAAGCCAAATTTTAGCATAATAATCAATGCCTTCAAAAATGAGTGATATTAAATCATCATCTGCAAAATCCAAATTAAATTCATGTCTAAACCAGACTACCCCATTATAATCGAGCCCATTAAGGTACCAATTTGCGGGAATATCCATTAGATTCCAAGTAGAATCATCATAATTGATCTGCCAATAGCCTAGCCCAACACCTTCATCATGTTCATCCACGCAAAATTTCCACTTTCCATTCAACGAAATAGTACTATTCATTAAGCTAGATTTCAATCTTGAGGAGGATAAATTTGCCTTTATATTTAAGAATAATAATTTTTAAGAATTATAAAAATAATAATTATTCTCAGATTAATTGAAGAGAGGCGAAGATATTTTGTTAGATATTGAAGCAACCCCTGAATATTTGAATATGCTGAACAAGGGCGTAGCCCGTGAAATCCAAGTTGCAGTCCAATACATGCTGCAACACTCGAAAATGGAGAAACTCCTGCGCAAGATGATTCCGGAGAATATACTCCTCGATAAAACCACCTACGAGCAGGTAGGAAAGGTTTTGAAGGAGTTTGCCATTCAAGAAATGAAACATCTTGGCAAAATTATGGAACGCATTTATATCCTGGGTGGCGAGGCGACCACCAAACCCAGCCAAATCGAAATCGGCAATTCCCTACGGGAATTTGGGGAACTTGGGTTGAAAGCCGAAGTGGAAGCCCTCCAGCTCTACCGGCAAATCATCGATATGGCAGGGCAACTCGGCGACTGGGAGACCCGGGAGATGTTCGAGGATATTTACGAGGATGAGGAGAAACACTTTCTCCAATTCCAAGACTACAGCGAGATTGAGGGGGAGCCTGACTTCCCTGAAGCGGCGGAAGAGGAATTCCAAGCGATTTATACTAACGATTGGATTGCCCTACTGAATAGAGCGGTCGCTGGCGAGCTTTCGGCTATCGTGCAGTACACGAACCAGCATGAGAAGGCGAATGCAGAGCTCAACCGCCGAAAGAAAACGGCGCTGGAAGTTATTACCAACAAAACCAAGCCGAGCGTGTTCTCCGACCTCCTTAGACCGATTTTCTTGCAAGAGATGGAGCATTTGGAGAAAATCGCAGAGCGGATTTACGAGATCAAGAAAGAGGCTACCGCAGACGTTGAGCCCCTCCCGAACATCGGCGGTGAGGTCGATGACTGGATACAGAACGATCGGGATGCAGAGGACTACGCCATCAAGCTCTACCGCCAAATCATCAATAAGGCCCTAGAGATTAATGATGTGCGGACCCGGCTCATCTTCGAGCACATTATTGACCAAGAAGAAGAGCACTTCTGGCGGTTCGACGACTTCACGCCCTAAAATTGAGGGTATTTTTAATTAATTTTTATTTTTTTTATTTATTGCTTTTTTTTAATATTTTTTCTTTTAAAACATTAATTTGTTAAGAATTCCCGTGGATCGGTGATTTCTCCTTTTAAGGAACTTGCCGCAACAGTAGCCGGCGATGCAAGATATATTTGAGCGTCCTTACTGCCCTGCCGCCCAAGAAAATTGCGATTAGAAGCCGAAAGACTCACTTCACCCGGTGCAAGCGTACCAAAAATACCGAGGCACACCCCACAAGTGGGATGGGTCACTAATGCGCCTGAATCGATAAAAATCTTAAGAAGACCTTCCTTCATTGCATTCAAATAAATTTCTTTTGAAGCAGGTGTGATAATGAGTCGTACATCTTTGTGAATCTTTTTATTTTTCAAGATTTTAGCAGCGATTCGGAGATCCTCCATTCGCCCATTGGTGCAACTTCCGATGAACCCTTGATCAAATTTGACCCCTTGCACCTCATCAACAGGAACTGAATTTTCGGGACTATGAGGTTTTGCCACTTGGGGTTGCAATTCATTAACATTCAGGTTAAGTTCAGAACTATAATTCGCATCTGAATCCGCCCGTATA
>Ga0315279_10002365_pt1 | contig 28549 bp, 25 predicted proteins | sample YL17G06_20_MG_FD_203694 | JGI IMG/M metagenome (GOLD analysis project Ga0315279, IMG submission 203694) | Sediment microbial communities from Yellowstone Lake, YNP, Wyoming, USA - YL17G06_20 | ecosystem: Environmental > Aquatic > Freshwater > Lake > Sediment | place: USA: Wyoming | collected... | reverse complement strand
CAGGATTACGAGCATGCCTTCCACAACCAGGAGCATACCAGGAACGAGCGATGCCAGAGTAATGTTCTTTACATTCCACTTGTTCGGATTAGGAGTATGTTTTACATGGTCGGTTGCCAGAGACATGGTTACGAAATCATTCGCAAATATGAGCAATGACATTCCGAGGAGAGAAAGCACAATGTCATGCAACCAGAAGAAGCACAAGGTTAGCAAACCGACAAATTCTATAACCTTTGTAACCTTATTTATGACCCATGTCAGCATTCGTTGATAGGTCTGCCTGCTTATGGTTACCGCATTGATTATGACACTTACACCCGGTTCGGTTAAGACCACGCTCGCAGAAGCCTTTGCCACATCGGTTGCATTGCTCACCGCTATCCCCATCTCCGCCTGTTTAAGTGCCGGCGCATCGTTAACGCCATCTCCGGTCATTCCTACCATATGCCCTCTGGATTGCAGAAGTTTCACTATTTTGTACTTGTCCTCAGGATATATCTCTGCAAACCCATCGCTTTCTCCGATAATCCTCACCTGTTCATCTTCGCTTAAGCCCTCGATATCTGCCAGCCGGATAATGTTACCGCCGATCCCTGCCTGAAGGGCTATCTCTTGAGCTATGGCCATATTATCGCCGGTAAGCATTATCGGCTTTATTCCCAGCTTTCGTGCCTGTTCTATTATGCTTTTTGAGTCCGGCCTGGGCGGGTCAGCCAGCGGCAGCAATCCCACAAGTTTAAGATTATCCAAGTCATCACCTTCCGATCGAGCTACCGCAATCGTTCTGTACCCTTTCTGAGAAAACTCTTCTATGGTTCTGTTTGCCTTCTCTATAGTCTCTTGATCGGTTCCCCTGCACATGGATATAACTATCTGGGTTGCACCTTTAATGGCTCTAAAGCGCTTTCCCTTGGTTTCAATAATCGCCTCTGCTCTCTTAGTTAACGGATCAAAGGGTGTGTATGAGATCTGTTTGTACGTATTAAAATCGGCTCCCATAGTTTTGGCATATTCGATAACTGCAATATCTATCATGTCCATGCCTTTCTCTCGAGATGCTAAACCGGCTATTGTGACAGCATCCTCTTTCCTGAATCCAGAAAAAGGTATGGTATCGATAACTGATAATTTGTTCTGAGTTAATGTACCTGTCTTATCGAGGCAGAGGACGTCTATCGAAGCGGCATCCTCGATCGAATCGAGCCTGGTTACCAGTGCTCCTTTTTTTGCGAGTTCCATTGCTCCGACTGATTGGACTATAGTGAGAACGGCCGGAAGGGCTACAGGAACCGCACCCATCAGGAACATTACAGCGAAGGTCATTATCAATAAGATCCCCACATTCATCAGTAAAGCATATATTGAAACTAAAATTGATGCGGCTATACCCAGATACATCATATATTTGACTACAGCCATCATCACTTCCTCTTGATGGGACTTCGGCTTTGCTGTTTTGACCAGTTCCGCTGTTTTGCCGAAGTATGTGTTTGCGCCGGTATTGACTACTACAGTAGTGGCTTCACCTCGCCTCACTATGGAGCCTGCATAGATGATGCCTGATTGATGTGCCTCTACAGGTAGAGATTCCCCGGTCAGAGCTGATTGATCAACGGAAAGTTCGCCGCTCACCATCCCAGCATCTGCAGGTACTATATCCCCGAGTCCGACGGCAATGATGTCTCCGGGTACGATCTCTTTAGCCTCTTTCATTACCCATTTCCCGCCCCGCAGTACCTTTGCCTTTAGCGCCAGTTTTTTCTTCAGAAGCTCGACCGCTTTTTGCGAACCCCGTGAGTGCAGGTGGCCTATGACGGCGTTTACCGTGAGCAGTAAAAGGATGATGATCCCTTCAAGATAATGTTTCAATACGAACGAGAGCCCCATCGCCAACTCCAGCAGCCACGGCATAGGGCCCCAATAGCGCAACAGAAATTCAAGAAAGAGATTCCTCTTTTTCTCTTTTATTTCGTTATACCCAAATACCTCAAGGCGATTCCCGGCTTCGGACTCGGAAAGACCGTCCGTGGATGTCTCCAGGGATTTAAGGGTCTCCTCTGGGGAGATTTTTTTATACTCAGATGTGCTTCTGACTTCTAAGTCCATAAGAACATTTCGTTCTTTCATCCTTCTATCTGCACTTGCGGGGATAGCCATTTCTATTGTTCACTGAATTCTTGAGGACTCTTCCGGAATAATACTTTTCTTTAAATAAATCGGCCGAACCATTTCTCTTATTAATGGAAGTTTCTTGGCGAACATGAACGAGCCTAAAATACATAAAACCCCGCCTATTATCAGAGTATTCGGAGCGCCAATCTTGCTCGCTAGGCTCCCCGCTAATAAGCTTCCGAAAGGGGCCATACCCATAAATGACATCGTAAAAAAGCTCATCACCCGACCACGTTTATCATCCTCAACAATCGTCTGCAAAATAGTATTGCTCGATGCCATTTGTACCATCATTCCAAAACCGGTAAATACCAATAGGAACAAAGATAACCATAAGACATGAGATAGAGAAAAAGTAATGAGTCCACTTCCAAAAATAATGGAAGCGGCTACTATGATTCTGCCCAATCCCAATACACTTTTCCTTGATGCCAGAAAAATGGCACCGGCTACAGCACCCATCCCTGAAGCTGCCATAAGAAAACCGAGTGTATGAGGGCCACCATGAAGAATATCTTTGGCAAAAATAGGCATTAAGACTGTGTAAGGCATTCCCATTAGGCTGACCAGACCAAGGAGAAATAGAATAAACCGGATGGGGGCAAAACCAAAGGCATAAGTAAATCCTTCTTTCAAACCATGCCAAACCCGGGTCCTCTGGATTTCTTTTTTTTTAAATGTGGTTTTCATTGCCAGGAGAGCCACAATCACAGCAAGAAAACTCAGCCCATTGAGAAGAAAACATAATCCTTCCCCCAAGATCGAAATCACGATGCCTCCGATGGAGGGCCCTACCAATCTGGCACCATTAAACAGGAAGGAGTTCAAGGCAATGGCGTTTGATAAGTCTTCTTTTTTTTCTACCATATCCACGACGAATGCTTGGCGAGCCGGTGCATCAAAGGCATTCACAAAACCAAGGAATAGGATGAGGATGATGAGATGCCAAACATCGATCATGCCGGTCAAATCCAGAATAGCTAAGATAAAGGCTTGTATCATAGCCAGTGTTTGTGTAATGACGAGGATGCGATGGCGATTCAATCGGTCAGATAGAAGACCCGAAAAAGGAGCTAAAAGAAAGGTGGGAATCAGACCTAAAAATCCAGCCATACCCAATAAGAAGGCTGAATTGGTTAAACGATAGACCAACCAGCTCATTGCAATCTGCTGCATCCAGGTGCCGATCAGAGAGATGCCTTGGCCACCGAAAAAGAGGCGATAATTTCGATGGGTGAGAGCTCGAAAGATCAGCTTTAGACCTTTCGCATCAACAGAGCGGGATTTATCTGATTCCATTCCTCTTGAAGGGAATCCTTTTTTAGAACCAATCTTTTAATAAGATGCCACACCAATTTATATTTTCCTTTGTGAGAATTCAATTGGGTGAAATCGGTATTTTAGGGTGAAAAACACTGTATCTTAAAGTTCGTGCTTAAAACTGGTTAGCTAATGAATCAATTTACCTATCCTTGACCACCTGACCATATCAAACAGATTTCCAGCGTTTCGATCCCTCTAAAAACCGAAAACACCAATGTTTTTAATTTTTATCTTCTTGAGATCGTACCCAGTGATGTCCTGACCCTAAATATAAAGAAAGTTACCCAACGGGTCAATTAATATTTTAGGATGTGACCCTTTCTGAACTTCTCGCAACGAGAAATATCCTATCTCTTGCAACGGTCTAATATTATGGACCAGACTCCCTTCTTGACTGAATCTCTCCAAAATGGGATTATTTATTTAGTTTAAATGCACGGGTCAATTCATAGACTTCAAGGAATCGGAGAGCTATCGTACAATTATAAATTATAAAAGATTTTCATATTAACCTTTACCCCAAAAGTGTTCTCGATGCGAATCTTACTGGTTGAAGATGACCTAAAAATTGCTTCTTTTATTGTAAAAGGGTTAAGAGCAACGGGTTATGCAATTGATCATGCCACAGATGGAGAAGAGGGCCTCCATTTGGCCTTAACCGAACCTTACGACACAGCCATCATCGACATTATGTTGCCCAAACTGGATGGTTTGGCGCTTATTGAAAGAATGCGTAAAGAAAAAGTCAATATTCCCGTCATTATTCTGAGTGCGAAAGATTCGATTGACGACCGGGTCAAAGGACTCCAGATGGGAGGAGATGATTATCTCACTAAACCATTTGCCTTTTCCGAACTTTTGGCCCGTGTACAGGCCTTGATCCGGAGGGCGAGCGGCCTTTCTGAGCCAACCCGTCTTACCGTTGGGGATTTGTCCCTAAACCTCCTCTCACGAGAGGTTACACGAGAGGGTAAAAAGATTGACCTCCAGCCAATCGAGTTTTCCTTACTGGAGTATCTCATGCGAAGCGCAGGGCGGGTCGTTTCAAAGACCATGATCATGGAACATGTCTGGGATTACAATTTTGATCCCCAGACCAATGTGGTCGAAGCAAGGATCTGCAGGCTGAGAGACAAAATCGATAAGGATTTTAAGAAAAAAATGATTCATACCGTCCGGGGAGTGGGATATGTCCTTAAGGAAACGGATTAACCTTCGATACACTCTCGCCTTTCGATTGACCCTTTGGTATGCCGGGGTCTTCACCGTTTCGTCTTGTGTCGCTTTTCTCCTGTTTTACATCCTTATCACCTCGTTTATCCGAGAACGCACCGATCAGGAACTCTTAAGCCAGGTCAATCGGTTCTCAACGCTCCTTGTTACAGAAGGGGTGGAGGCAGTCAAAAACGATGCCGTGATTGAAGCCCAGGCAGCCGGAATAAAAAAGGTGTTCTTTCGGCTCCTTTCCCTGAACGGACAAGTCTTTTCCTCATCCAACATATCCTATTGGAAGGATATCGAAATTAATGAAATGGCCATAAAGGAGTTGCTTCAAGGCAGCAGCCATGTGTTTGAAACCATCACCATCTCAGACCACAAGGATGAAGTCCGTATACTTTATGCCTTGCTCAGCCCCAGCATCATCTTGCAGGTTGGCCAGGCCATGGAGAGTTATTCCCGATTTCTCGATGCCTTTAAGGGAATCTTCATCACAACGATGACCTTCCTAATCATATTAGCCGCAGGAGTCGGTTGGTTTATGGCCCGGCGTGCAGTTTCTGGTGTGGAAGCAATCACCCAAACGGCTCAAAGTATCTCCGGAGGGACGCTGGGAAAACGAGTTCCTGTGAAAACAAGAGGTGATGAGATTGATCAGCTCGCAATGACCTTCAATCAGATGCTCGATCGCATTCAAACCCTGGTGATCGAAATCAAAGAGATAAGCGATAATATCGCCCATGACCTGAAGAGTCCGATTACTCGAATCCGGGGGATCGCAGAGGTGACCCTTACCAATGGGAAATCTATGGGTGAGTATGAAAGCATGGCGGCCAGCACCATAGAGGAATGCGATCGCCTTCTGGACATGATTAACACGATGCTGATGATTTCAAAAACGGAGTCGGGCGTGGATAAACTCTCGCGTGAGGAGATCGATCTTGCAGGTCTTGTCCGGGAGGCATGCGAACTCTTTGAGCCCATCGCTGAAGATAAAAGGGTAGACCTGAGCTGTGATGTGCCCAACAAAAGCTATCTTGTTGGAGATAATCGAATGATTCAACGAATGCTCTCCAATCTTCTTGATAACGCCATAAAATATACCCCAGTAGGGGGAACGGTGAGTGTTTCGCTTTCAGAGAATGATGAAAGAGATGCTGTGATCACTATCGAAGATACTGGCATTGGCATATCTCCAAGCGATCTCACCCGAATTTTTGATCGATTCTACCGATGTGATCAGAGTCGATCTAAGCCTGGCATTGGTTTGGGACTTAGTCTGGCAAGGGCCATTGCGCGGGCTCATGGCGGGGAGATCACAGCCACGAGTACCCCGAATCAGGGGAGCACCTTTACTGCCACGCTCCCCAAATCCTTTCCTTCCCGATCCTAATACAACCGCATTCATTGACAATAGGTCGTATAGCCCTTCTCGCAACATTACCAATCTGTAATCTTCCAGTCATCTTCCCGTTAACTTCAAGTTTTAATATTTAGTCAAAAGCAAAGGCTGGGTCCAGCCAAAAATCAAAAATCCAAAAAAGGAGGAAAAACATGGAACAGAAAAAACGCTTCAAAACAATTCTCATCACTTTATTAATGGTAGGAACCTTTCTGGGAGTAGGGTATGGGGTGTCAACAGCCGTCAAGCACTCCGATACAGCGGTTTCGAAAGGATCCACCGTTTCCGAGACCCCGATGGTACCGGCAAATTTCAGCGACCTTGCTGAGAAAGTCCGTCCCGGTGTGGTCAATATCCAGGTGGTCAAGAAAGTAAAGAACATCGGCCTTGGATCCCTTAATTTCTTTGGCAACCCGTTTGGGGAGAAGAATCCTTTTGGAGACTTTTTCGGGCCTTTTCCCGAGGGGAATCCGCCCGGGGGTTTCGAACAGCGGGGTGTCGGGTCCGGGTTTGTCATGAGCCGAGAAGGGTATATCTTAACCAATAACCACGTGGTCGAAGATGCGGGCCAGATCAAGGTGAAGCTCGCGAATGGAAAAGAGTATGAGGGCAAAATTGTAGGTCGGGACCCAAAAACCGATCTGGCTCTCGTCAAGATTGAAGGAGTCTCAGATCTGCATCCCCTTAAGCTGGGCAATTCGGAAGACCTGAAGGTGGGCAGTTGGGTGGTAGCCATCGGGAGTCCTTTTGGATTGGAGCAGACCGTGACCGCGGGCATTGTCAGCGCCAAAGGAAGGGTGATTGGGTCCGGACCGTATGACAATTTCATTCAGACAGATGCCTCCATCAATCCCGGAAACAGCGGCGGACCGCTCATCAACATGAAAGGGGAAGTGGTAGGTATTAACACGGCCATCATCGCTTCAGGCCAGGGGATTGGATTTGCGATTCCGATCAACATGGCCAAAGAGATTGCTCCCCAGCTCCAGGAGAAGGGACATGTCACTCGGGGATGGCTGGGGGTGAGCATCCAGGAGGTGACTCCAGAACTGGCAAAGTCGTTTGATCTTAAGGAAAAGAAAGGGGCTCTTGTTTCGCAGGTAGTCTCAGGCAGCCCGGCTGAAAAAGCAGGAATCGAGCAGGGTGACATTATCCTTGAGTTTGATGGCAAAGAAGTTTCGGATGCGAAAGATCTGCCCCGGATCGTTGCATCGACTCCGGTGGGTAAAACCGTGACCCTTAAGGTATCGAGGAACGGAAAAATCACTGACCGCCATGTGAAATTAGGGGAGATGGAGGAGAAAGTGGAAGTTACGAAAGCACCTTCCCATAAATCCTTGGGGATTACTGTGCAGAACCTCACCCCTGAAATCGCGAAGGGGCTGGGTCTGAAGAAAGAGACGGGTGTGGTGGTGACCTGGGTTGAACCAGGAAGTCCGGCAGCGAGTACGGGAATTCAGACAGGGGATGTGATTCGAGAGGTCAACCGAAAACCGGTCAAAGATGCGGAGGATTTCGTTCAGAAGATTGAAAAGGCCAAGGGACAGGGCAACGTCCTCTTTCTCATCCAGAGGGGACAGAACAATCTGTTCGCCGCCGTAACACCAAGGTAACTTCCTTAGCGCCTGGTCGGAGTATCAGTAAGGATACACCGATCGGGCCTTTTTTATCCTCCGGATAACCATGGAGAGCTCAAAACGGAGGTACAAGAAAGATGAATCAAAAAATCATCATTAAATCAGACGACTTCAGTAAAGAAATTTTTTCTTTCCTCAATGAGGTGGGGGCAGATATACCAATTGACTGGAACCTCAAAGCCTTAGACCGGATCAGGAATGCGGTTATTGAAGCCTTCGAAAAAATGGGAGTCACTCTTGAGGTCGATGACCGACTCCAATCTATCTCCTCCCCTTATTTAACCCAGAGAGAGGTGGAATTGGAATGTATCACTGAAGAGACCCCGTTGAGGCTAAAGTGAGTGCCATAATGGTACACGCTTGACCGTGTATAAGGATTTTGTCACCATCAAACACATAGCCTTTCAATAGGCGAATATTTGATGATGGATGAACCTCATCTCCATTCGCTCAATAGCGAAACATATTGAGGAGGTCGTTGACATCATCCTGGCCAAAATCTTTCAGAATCTTGTACTCCTCTAAACTCGGTCCGAAATTACCTTTTCTCGTGTTCTATTAACTCTTCAACCTCCTTTTTTCCTTCTTTCAATTCTTTTTCTTGCTCCTGGTCTTCTATTAACAAGAGAGCTTGGAATTCTCCCACATGGGTCTTTTCCTCTCTTGCTACGTCCAAGAGTAATTTCCTGATATTATCATTTTGGGTCGTACCTGCCATTTGTTCATAAAGGTTGATGGCATCTAATTCAGCAATCATCGCAGCTCTGAGTATCTCTTTGTCTAAGTTTTCCCTTCTTATTCCGTCAAGATCGATTGGTATTTTGGATAACATATCTTTTTCCTCCAGCACTATTCTTGCACCATTAGTTCTGTTCACGAGATTGGGACATTGTTCTTCCCATCCTTATTTGGCAAATATCATCTTCAGTGAGATCATCAGCAATGCCACTCCGAATACCCTTTCTAAAGTAACATTGGATAATTTTGTAGCAAACTTGGCACCTATCAGACCGCCGATAAAGAAACCAATACAGATGAAGGAGGCTATCTTCAAATCGACATATCCTTGCTTATAATATGTCCAGGCGGCCAGAAAGCCAATGGGAGGGATAGAATTGAAAGAGAGATAATTATTTTTAAAATAACCACCAACTTGATTATCATCTGGTATCATCTCCTTTTAGCTCTTGCCATTGTCGGTGGTCCAGTTTTACCCTGTAGTCGGTTCTCCATAATCACCTGATCGATAATCTCTCCACAAAAGATGCATCTCCACCCCCAATAATGTTCATGGGGACCGTAAAATTTTTGATAAACCATATTACTGCTACAGCGATAACATTTCATATGAACCTCCAGAGGTCATCAGGGTGGTCGTTACCTCATCCTTCCTTCGACTGCTTTCCAATTAATATTCTTGAAAAAGGCCTCAATGTAATCAGCCCTCTTCAACCCGTAGTCGATCATAAAGGCATGTTCAAAGATGTCCAATATCAGGACGGGGTTACAGCCAGCCGGGTGGCCACCATCATGCTCATTGATCCAGAAGTTGATCAGCCTTCCTGTAAGGGAATCCTGATAAAGAATGGTCCAACCAATTCCCCGCATCGATCCCACCCCTTTAAACTCTTTCTCCCAGGCTTCGAAACTTCCAAACTCTTCAGAGATTTTTTTGAAACACTTTCCTGCCTTTTCTAAACCTCCTTTGCCACCGAGATTTTCGAAGTAATACTCATGAAGCCTCATCCCATTGAATTCCCATCCGAACCTGCGCTTCAATTCGGCAAACTCCGGAGAGCTCGCCTTTCCCTCTTTGAGCATCTGACCGAGGATATCGATGAGTTTATTGGTATTTGTGACATAACCTTGGTAGAGGGTAAAATGGTTTTTGAGGAGGGTTTCACTGAATCCCTCCATTCCTAAGAGGCCGCTGTAATCCTTGGCCGTATAAGCCATCTTCTCCACTTTTCCTCCTTGGGCAAAAGAAAGGTTAAATTGCCCTGATAAAAATGCAATACCTCCAAGACTTGACAAGAATAAAAACTGGCGCCGATTAAAGGAGAGTGTTTTCATTAGCATTTTTTCATTTCTTTCAACTTTTGGCTCGGCCTTTTTCTATTTTTTCTCCCTCTTCATTCTCTCTTTTTCCAACTCCTTCTTGATTCCTTCCACCCTCTCTCTGAACTCTTCCGTAACACTCCTCGATTGAATGTGATCGGTGATAATATGGGGCGTCAAAAGAAGTACTAACTCTGACTTCTTAGTTGTATATTCCTGGGCTCCAAAAAGAGCACCCAAAATTGGGATCTTGCTCAGAATAGGGATGCCTGACTTGATCACATTTTTTGATTCTTCGATCAGTCCTCCTATGACAATGGTCTGCCCCTCTAATACAGAGAGAACTGTTTTGGCTGTCTTTTTTGTAAAGACCGGAACATTGGAGAGATTTCCGAGAGGAAGAGCTTTTGTGTTCACATCGCTCTTCTCAATCTGCAGCTCCAGCGTAATCAAACCACCGTCACTAATCCGGGGGGTGATAGTAACTATGATACCAATATCTTTATACTCAATCGTCCCTTCGAGAAGGCCTGTTGCGGGGGATGTCGTCGAAGTGCCGGGGAGGAGGCCTGATGTTGTTGTGCTCGATCCATAGGCATACGTGGACGTAAGGATAGGTTGTGATGATCCAACTTGTATTTTGGCTTCTTTATTATTAGAGGCAAGAAGGTGGGGTGAAGAGATGATTTTCAGACGGTTATCCGTTGCTGCCGCGCTGATCGCCGCAGTTATTCCATTGGCTACTTCTACAATTGAATATCGGAGGACTCCTGCACCTGGTAACGCAGCAGCAGCAACGGAGGGGTCAATTGGCGGAGTACCAGGGGTGGTTCCAAAGGAAACGGTCTGGCGATACTTGCCGGCTCCAAGGCCATCGACAAATTTTCCCCATTCAACTCCGAACTTGTTTGAATCATCGAGGGTGATCTCCGCCAGTAAGGCTTCGATCAATACCTGTTTCGGATAAAGGTCAAGTTTCTTAACTGTTTCGAGAATACTCTTGTAGTCCCTGGCAAAGGCCCGAATAACCAGTGAATTGGTTGTTTCATCGACAACAATATTGATCTCGCCTTCTGGTACAGCCCCCCCCTCTTCTCTAGCGGGAGTTGTGGGAGAAGGAGTGGGGGGGGATTTGACCCCTCTCGGATAGGTAAGTTGTTCGGTAACTTTGTCTTTATACTCTGTTTTCTTATCTTTCGTCGTCACATAGATCTGCTTTAAGACTTCAGCCAGATCCTTGGCCTTCGCATTCTGGACATAATAGACGAAAACGCTGTATTTCGTTCCTTCTGTTGGTACTTTGTCCAGCTCCTTAAGCCATCCTTCTACCTTCTGAAAGATATTAGGGATAGAACTGACAACCAGAAGAGAATTGATCCTCGTAACAGGGGTGAAGGTAATGCCTACCCCTCTCCCCGATTTTGTGGAGACTTCAAAGGAAGCGAAGATCCGTTCCATTTCCTTGGCAACCTCATTGACATCGGAATTGAGGAGGGGATAAATCCTGACTCTCAAATCGGTGAAGATATCGAGATCGAAGAGGTTGATGATATCCACGGATTTTTTGACATTGGAGGCCATGTCGCCAATGATGAGAATATTATGGGGTGGGTGCTCCACAATATCCGCCCCATCCGATAGAAAGGGTTTGATCATCTTGGAAACTTCTGCCGCGGGAATATACTTTAATGAGACGATCTGTATCGTATATCTATCTCCGGAAGGCGGTTTCCCTGATTCCAGAGTTGCTGAGGGAGGAATGGGTAACTTCTTTGCGTCAATCAATGGGACGATTTCATATACACCGTCCTTCTTAACGGCGGTGGCTCCATTCAATCTCAGAATCGACTGGAAGATAGGAAAGATGTCTTCAGTGGATATTTGTCCTGACGTGTGAATATTAACGACCCCTTTCACCTTAGAGTCAATGATGTAATTTATTTTCAATATTTCTGCCATCACCCTGATGACTTCATAAATATCAGCATTGTCAAAATTGAATACAACTCCGGAACCTATCCTGGGGGGAGTCGGGCTTACCGGGGGAGAAGGAGGAGTCGCTACTGGCGCTGGGGTTGGCGGCGTGGGCTGAGGCTGAGTGGGAGCGGAAGCGGGTTGCGTTGTTGTAGTTGGAGGTTGAGTCGTTGGCGAAGTTGACGGCTGAGGTGCAAGGCGTCTTCTCAGGGAAGGTAGTTGACTGGGAGGACTTGGGGAAGGGGGAGGAGTCGGAGTTGAAGGAGTAGGTGAAGGTTGAAGCTGAAGAGGAGGAGTAGGTTTCGGTGTCGGGGTCTCTGAGGGTTGAACCGGGGTTGAAGGTTTGGTTGGAGTCGGAGTTGAAGCTGGAGGCTCAGACGGTGAAGCCTGGGCTACCACATCGAAAACGGGAGTCATCCTTTGAATAACGAAGATGTTGTTGACTTGCTCTTTAAAGACCTCTCCATTAGGTTCCGCCTTCAATCCCGTTTTCGTTCCTGGATAAATGACGATTCCAAATACCAGGCACAAAACAAAAATTTTCATCCAAAAACGTGCAATTTTTTCCATATGGTTATGGTCACCTCTCTTCAATTTCCCCCCATATTTTGTGTTGGAGTTGATGTTGACGGCGTGTAAAATGGACTTCTCCCCCTTCTGATATCTGCTGGAGGAGATGTCGGTCTCACAGGGCTGGTTGGAGGAGGGGTTGCCACTTGTTCTCCAGAAGCAGTAGGCTTTGATGCCCCGATGGATGGGGGTGGTGATGCAGGGACAGGACCTCCTGTTGGTGTGGTAGGTGGAAGTGATCCCGTTGTCCGGGGAGCAGGAGTGGGCTGAGTACTTGTGACCGTAGCAGGTTTCGCCTCTGTTCTGACATCCATCCTCTTCTTTGGCATCTTCGGATCGTAAAGAAGAACTTCAAAAGCATCCCCCTCTGCTTCCAAGGTAATCCGGTCAGATGATATTTTTGCCAACTTATAATCTCCAACCTTGTCTCCCACCTTCAAGCTCAATGTTTCCCTCTCTCCACGAAGGAGGGAACGACCGGGGTTGACAATCGAAGCAAATTGGTACCCATCACTAATCGTTACGCCATAAAGAATGACTTGAGGTCGAACGAGCTTCCTCGTATCAGATGATTGGACGGGGAAATCTTTTCTTTCGGGACTAAAAATATTTTTTTCGGCGATGGCAACATAGGATTGAGAAGGACCAGCGACTTTCTGAGACCGTAATGCCGGTGGATTCTCGATCTTTGCTTCCTGTTTCTTTGCCGTGCTTCTTTCAGGGGCGGTCTCGATGGGGCGAGTCCAGGTCTCGTAATTCTTGAGAATCAGAAGAAAGATGACGAAGAGAGCAACCAGACTTAAGACCGCATACCTCAGTGACACTAATCTTGTCCCCCCTTCTCTTTGGACTTGGCACCCTTCATCAATCCGGAGATGGCCATGCTTCCCTGGACGTTATTGGGCATCCGGATGTTAAAGACAAGCAGGTCCATCTCTGAAATCATCAATTCCTTTTGATTGTGCTCAATATCATAAATAAATTGGCCCAGGCTTGACATGCTGTTTATCGGGTTGAAATCGACCTGAATGGAGATCTTTCGATAAGAGTTGATCTCTTTAGGCTCCAGCATTCTGAAACTGCGGATGGCAATGCCGTTCTTTTCCGAGAGCCCCTTCGCGATTTCCTGAAGACTCGCCGACCCAATTTGGGGGGTTTCTCCAGGGAGGAGTCTTTCTCGAGCTTCTTCAAACTGCTTCAAAGTCCGGTCGAGTTCCTCCTCCACCGCCTTACGGTTTTGAAGATAGTCTCTATACTTCAATATGGTCCTCTTTTTCAGGGCGATCTCCTCTTCCGCTTTCTTCGCCGCTTCAAAGAGAGGGAGGACCCCGAGGACATAGATCAGAATGCAAGTCGCAATCCCCGTGATCACCCAAAGGACCTTTTTCTGCGAAATCTTCCACATCTTAAAATTTTTCAAACTGAAATTTTTCAAAAACTCCCATTGCTTCAATATCCCAGCTACCTCCCTTCAATTCTTGCTTTGATTTTGAACCTCTCGTACTCCTTCGTCTCACTGCCCCTCATCAGTCTTTCTTTGGTTACAGGAGCTAAGAACTCAACCCTCTCAAAAAGAGGCGATTTGTCGAGGAGGGGGATCAAATTAGAGGCCGAGTCGGCAAATCCACTGATCTCAATCTCTTTCGCGGTATATTTAAAATTCCAGATCCATACCGTATCAGGCAGGATTTTGGTCAACTCTTCCAGAATCGCAGTTTTGCTGACTTCTCCTGCTCGGATTTTCTCTAACTCGGAGATCTCTTTACAACATTCGTCCTTTTGCTTTTGCAGCTTCGCGATGGCCTCCACTTCAGGCCTTTTCTTCTTAATCTCGTCGTTGACCGAATTCAATTCGCTTCTGTATCGGATAATCGCCCCTGCTCCCCATGTCAACGTGAGGGCCAATGCGATGGAGGCCAAGATGACGAGAAGTGGTTTTCCGATTTGCCTCACCTTTTTTCTCATCTCAAAGGGGAGGAGATTGAGGTCCAATGGAGGCGTAATCAGCCCCTTGAGAGGAAGGCCAAGAGAGGGATAAATTTGATACGGTTTCGATACTCCCTGCCCTGCTTCGATACGATTCAAAGGAGGAGGAAGAACCCCTTTGACCTGATCCGCTTCTTTAAGGTTGGCGAGCGTCGTTTCATCAGCGTCTAATCCGTACACGAAGAAGGTTGATTCTGAATAAGAATGGCCATCCTGAGATGAACGCTTTAAAGTATTCATGATTCTTGATGCTCTTTCCTCCCGGGGTAAGGGAAGATGGAAGCTTTCTTTCCACTCCTTCCCCTGGAGGAGATCCATCTCAAAGAATGGTTCTGTCACATTGAGCAAGATAGAGGTTTCATTCTCTCTCGCTCCTTCGTTATAAAGGAAAAGATTGAGGGCTGCCGTGGAAGGAATTTGGACCGAAACTGGTTGAATTCCAATCTTCTTTAACAAGGCCAAATAATAATCCACTTCCGTCTTTTTCACAAAAAGGACAAAAAGATGGAGCCACTCTTTTTCTTGCTTGAGGATATGGTAATCGAAGTAAAACTCTCCATTTTCAAAAGGGGTATATCTCGATGCCTCGTATTCCAACACCTTTCTCAGATTTTCTTTTGTGGCGATGGGAAGCCTGATGAAACGAGCGACCACCTTGTCTCTCGGTATGGCCACTGAGACCTTTTCTTCATTGATCTGATTCTTGGAGATAAATGCATTGATCAGGCTAATCGTCTCTGTCTCTCGCTCTTCTTTTTGAATTTCAGACGAGATGGGATGAATCCTGTAATCCGCCAGTGAGATCTTCCCTAAAGACTTCTTCAATAACGTCAGGATGAGATAGTGTTTCCTAAAATCAATCCCAAAGCTTGAATCGGAGATTAACCTGCGGGTGAATAAGTCAAACGATTCTTTTACCACTTTCATCTCTGCAAACCATTTCCTTATGATAGAATCCCTCTTTCTCTCCCTTTGCGATATCTGCCAGGAGGAGCAGGGAGCTGAAAGACATTGAATCAGATAAGCACGTCAACCCATTGAATCATTCGATATCCTTTTTTATCCTGCGGATCTACTTTTACAATCACTTTTAAGCCTCGAGAGGATGTTCCGTCTTTACTTTTTCCTTTCGATTCAATCGTATAGTAAGGGATCATGGATTGATACGTGATGAGTCCGAACACTTCTCCGATGAAAGGGACGAGTTCAGGCACCCTTTGGAGGAGATCATTTTGGTTTTCGAACCTTTTCTCCTCTCGGGCCTTTATCAGGCTTTGAGAAACCTCTTTCGGAATGCGTAAAACGACTCTCAAGACGGGCAAGGTGGCGCTATTAATATCGATTTGTTCACCAGATGAAAAGATGGAGAAGACATCTTTCAATCCAACCCGGTCAACCTGTGGCCTTTCCTCTCCCTTTTTGATCCTCTTCCTTCCATAATAGAGTTCTGGGGTGACCCCTCGGACGAGGAGAAGTTCCTCAATCGAATCGAAATTGCCGTTCTTACAATTGTAGGGTTCTTTCAGGGATTGATAATAGTCATTCTCCGCTCCATTGAGACGTTTGAAATCATCCGGGTCCCTCCAGTCCAGAATGGAATCCACCACGATGTCCCTTGTCTCCCCCTCCAAGCCCAATTGCTTTATGATGTTTCGAAGCGTTTTCTCCGACACAGCATTAATGTTCACCTTTCCAGCCTCGCCCATGATCCGGAGCTCATTGACACCCAGATCGGAAGAAAGGGAATAAAGCCTGCCATCGGTAACCCACTCTTTTTTCTCCGGAGGAATCTCTTCGCTCTTCAATGTCTTTCTCATCTGTTGAATCCTTGGATCATGTTTGAAGATCAACTCGGCGATGGCACGTTGAACGCCTCCTTCGGCCATCGCATAGAGTTGCGTTTCTTCCTTAAAGTTTTTCGTAATATTGACTTCTGTCCTCATGGCGAAGCAGAATTCTAGGACAATGACCGAAAGAATTGTGATCACCCATAAAACCATGATTAAGGCCACACCCCTTCGATTGCGGATTGTGGAATTTCGAATTTGGAATTTGAGATTCATTTAGTAACCCGATCGCTGAAATCTTTGTTGAATAACCCCGCCTCTTAATCCGGTGGGGAATGTACCAAAGACCTCAGGTTTCCAAGCCGGAATGGATACCAAGAGGGTGATCGGAAGTTCTTCATTTCTTTCATTCTTGCAGGTCATCGTCATTCGGATGGCCCTGGGCAGCTCTTTTTCCTCCTTGGCATTCCACTCCTCCACCCAGCCCTCTGGCTGGTTCTTTTCCATATTTTCTTCCCTATAGTATTCAAACCTGACTTTTGAAATTCCCTCACACAGAGAAACCCCCGATTCTTCTTTTGGATGCTCTTCAAAGAGATCCTTGTTGAGAGCCCTCTGCTCATAAAGAACCAAACGCCCCTCCTCCTTTCCCTCTTGTTTGAACTCATAGATGGCATAGACAAAACCTTCAGGCTGCCTTGCCTTGATTGAAACGGCAGAAACAAATTTCAAGGCCTCAGGTTTTCCGTCAAACGCCAGATAATTCCCCTCGGCCTTCTGGGTTTTCACTCTATAAGGGACAATCGACTTGAACTGGCGGGAGATCAGTTGTGAGGTGATTCGGACCTTCTGATACTCATCCTTTAAGGAATCTCCCTTTTCCCAGGCTGAAACGCCCATTCGGAAGGCTCCAAAGATGATAAGAAGAATGAACGCAAGAATCGTGAGCGTGATGGTGACTTCAATCAACGTGAAGCCTTGGCTCATTCCACTGTGAAACAGAAAAAAATTAGCTCTTCTTTTCATCATCCTTGATTTTAATGGTCCTGTAAGATTCGATTCGGGCAGACCTCTCCTTCGGACCCGACTTCCACAGGACCTCGACTCTGACCTCGAAGAGTTCGACCGGAGGCTTAACGTCCCAAGGTTTTTCTACCGGAAGAAGATTCACCTTCTTCATCGCAACCCGCCAGTGATAAACATCGTCGAAATCTCCCTCTGAAGTCCCTTCTTCAATGTCTGTCTGTGAATTTATCTCTTCCATTCTTGCATGAGCGTAACTAACTGCCCTCGTATATTCTTTAGAGGTTCTCGCCAAACGGAGGCCACCTGCAAAAAGTTCGATGATCACGGTCAACGCAATTCCCAAAATGGCAAGGGCGACAACTACTTCAATCAATGTGAATCCCTTGTCAAATGCTCCGTTTCCCCGGCCTCTTTGAGACATATACCCCAACCGTTTGTCCGATTTGATGAAATCCAAATGTCAAAATCCCTGCCTGTGGCAGGTAAATGCCAATGAATGTTTAAATGGCACAACGTCAAACCGTTGATTCCTTTTTGATAAATTTTGTAATTTGGATTTTGAATTTCATTCGAACCTCGAAATTTGACATTATTTCTTTTCTCTGTCTAAACCTTCTCAATCTCCACGATTCCCGTTAGAAAATGAACCTTGATCCGGTATCCCTTCCGGTCTTGGCTATCCAAGAGGATCGTTCCTCCATTCGACCCTCCATTCGGATAGAATTCAATTACAGAGTAATCCGAAGGGTATTGAGGAGAATCCGCCTTCACCTCCTTGATATCCACTCCCTTAGGAAGCGTGTACCTCTTCTGACTGGATTTATCCTTTGCTCCCTCGTCCTCGTCTTTTTCCTCTATCGATTGGACCCGTACCTCTCTCAGATCAGGATCGAAAAGAACTTGATAGACTCTTCCCTGATTCACTGCCTCGCTCCGGTAATATCGAAGGATGGCCGAAATCTTTTTGGCAGCCCCTTTCAACTCTACCGTCTTCGAGAAACGAGAGAGAGAAGGCGTGACAAGAAGCATGGAGAGGCTGATGAGGATCAGAACAACCATCACCTCAATCAATGTAAAACCCCTGTTTTTCACTTCCCCACATCCTTCCAGCTTACAATATCCTGATTCTCTCCCTCGCCACCTTCTACGCCGTCAAGTCCGAAGGAGACGAGATCGTATTCACCGTGTTCTCCCGGGCACTTATAGACATAAGGCTTTCCCCAGGAGTCTGAGGGAATCTCCTTGGGAAGGTATGGGCCTTGCCATCCTTCCATCCCAGAAGGCTTTTCTCGGAGGGACTTCAACCCTTCCTCGGTGGTAGGATACCTTCCTACGTCGAGCCGAAGAGCATCCAGGGCAGTGCCAAAGAGTTCAATTTGTGCCTTTGCTGACTTTTGTTTTGCGCCGCTTAGCTTGCTAAATAGTTTTGGCCCGACTAACGAGGCTAACAACCCGATGATGATGACTACGATCAAAATCTCGATCAACGTAAATCCGCGGTCTTTTCGCCTTACTCCTTCTATCATCTCACCTCCCTCGAACAATCCTCCTGCCCCCCTTTAAAGGGCAGAAAAGGGGATTAGAACGGAATCTCATTGATGCTGAAGATAGCTAACAGAATAGAAACGACGATGAAAAAGACAACTCCTCCCATGATTACGATGATCAGGGGCTCCAACAACGAAACAAACCGTTTGACCGATGTCTGGACATTCTCTTCGTAAGTCTCCGCAACTTTAGAAAGCATTTCGTCGAGCTTTCCGGTTTCTTCTCCCACTCCGATCATATGAACGGCCAGAGGCGGGAAAACGCCCGTCTCTTCCAGTGACTTGGAGATCCCTTTGCCTTGTCTTAACTGATCGTGGACATAGCCAATCGATCTCGCAATGGCCTGGTTCTGAGAAATCTCTTTTACTAAATTGAGGGCTCCTAAGATGGGGACACCGCTCTGGAGCAAGGTTCCCAGCGTCCTCGCAAACCGGGCAACTTCAATTTTCTTGATGAGATCGCCAACGGCGATCCAACGCAACTTAAACCGATCCCATCTCAGCCTTCTCTCTTCCTGCCGGGTGTAGCTTTTAAGACCGAAATAAATTATGGCCACAATTCCCAAACCCACCCACCAGTAACCCCTTACGCCGTGACTGAGGGAGAGGACGATCTGCGTAGGCAGAGGAATGGCCTGCCCCATATCCGAAAAGATCCTTGCGAATCGGGGAATCACAAAAGTCACCAGAATGATGAGGGAGACGCCGCTCACAATGGTCAAGATGAGGGGATAGATCATGACAGAGATCAGGTAATCTTTGATCTCTTTCGTGCTTTTAAGATAATGGGCCAATCGAGACAGAATCGTGTCTAAAAAACCTCCTGACTCACCCGCCTTGACCATATTGATGTAGAGTTTTGGAAAGATGTGAGGGTATTGGCCCAATGCCTCTGCCAAAGAACTTCCTCCCTCGATCTTCTTCAAGATGTCTTTGACCGCTTCTCTCAACCTTCCATTCTCTGTCAAGGCTCCTAAGATGCTAAGACTCCGGTCGATGGGTAAGCCTGCCGAGAGAAGAGTCGAGAGTTCCTGGGTAAAGACGAGAAGGTTTTTTAGCCCAACGCGCTGGGGGAAAGGAAGGGAGAGACGAAACCCCTGCTCCCTTTCGCGAGCTGAAGTAATACGTATGGGGATGTAACCGAGCTGATGAAGGCTCACGAGGACGCCCGCCTCGTCCTTTCCATCCATGGAACCTTCTACTGTTTGTCCACTAACAGTCGTGGCTTTGTAAAGAAATTCGGCCATTGTTTGCTTATACCATCTCTTCTTCCTGGGTTACCCTTAGTACTTCGGAAACAGTGGTCACCCCCTGTTTGACCTTCAGCCAACCATCCTCCCTGAGCGTCCTCATACCATCTTTTCGAGCTGCTTCCTTGATGATGTTGGAATCTTTCTTTCCCAAAATGAGCCTTTGGATATCATCCGTGACCTTCAGAAATTCAAAGATTCCCAAACGTCCCCAATATCCTGTGTGAGAACAACTTTCGCAACCCCTGACTTCAATGATATTTGGATTTTTAAGATCTCCACTGTCGAGTTTCATCTCTTTCAGGATCATTGGATTGGGAGAATAAGGTTCCCGACAATCAGGGCAGGCAATTCTGACCAGGCGCTGTGCCAAGATGCCGATGATCGTTGAAGAAAGAAGGTAATCTTCCATCCCCATATCGATGAGCCGCGTCACAGCGCTTGGAGCATCATTCGTATGCAGCGTGCTCAGGACAAGGTGACCGGTCAATGCCGAGTGGATGGCAATCTCAGCAGTCTCTGCATCCCGGATCTCACCAATGAGGATCACATCAGGATCCTGCCGGACAATGGACCTCAAGGCATTAGCAAAGGTAAGTCCGATGGATGGTTTCACCTGAATCTGATTGATGCCTCGTAGTTGATACTCCACCGGGTCCTCTACGGTAATAATCTTTTTGTCGGGGGAATTGATCTTTCCCAAAGCACAATAGAGCGTGGTCGTTTTGCCGCTTCCCGTGGGTCCGGTCACGAGAATAATCCCATGGGGTTTTTGAATCAGCTCCCTGAACCCTTCCATCGTATCTTCTGGGAAGCCTAACTTTTCAATATCCAACACGATGCTGCTCTTGTCCAAGATTCGGAGAACAATACTCTCTCCGTGGATTGTTGGAATCGAGGAGACCCGGAAGTCGATCTCTTTTCCTTTCACCCGCAGCATGATCCGGCCATCCTGCGGGAGGCGCCTTTCCGCAATATTCATTTTTGCCATGATTTTAACTCGTGAAACGATAGCAGCCTGAAGCCGTTTGGGAGGAGATTCCACATCGTGAAGAACCCCGTCAATGCGATACCGGACCCTGAACTGCTCTTCAAAGGGTTCGAAGTGGATGTCGCTTGCCCTCAGTTCGATGGCCCTCGTAATGATAAGGTTCACCAGTCTGATAACAGGTCCCTCAGAGGCCATATCCCGAAGATGGTCAACATTCTCTTCGTCTTCTCCCTGATACTCTGGGATGCCATCCATATCCTCAATGATTTTCTCCATGGAAGTGACGCCTGTCCCGTAGAATTGTTCGATGGCCCACACAATCTCCGACTCTTCTCCCATGAGAGGTCGGATCTCATAGTCTGTCGCCAACCGGATGGCGTCAATCGTATAAAAATCTAACGGATTGCTCATGATGACCGTTAATTCATTGTCGATTAAGCGGGCGGGGATAAATTTTAACTCCTTCATAAATTGAGCCGGAAGGTGGTCGATGAGCAGAGGTTCTTTAGGAAAATCGTCCTTGGTTGCGAAAGGGACACCAAACAGTTCTTCAAGGGTTGAAAGAAATTGATTTTCGGTGAGAACTCCGGAATGGATAAGATGCTCTCTAAGGGAGAGTTCCTCAGGCGGCTGATCTGGAGGGAAAATTTTCTCCAAATCCTCTTTCTGGATCAAACCCTTTTCAACCAGGAAAGAAATGATTCGGGTATTGATACTCTCCATCGCTCAGTCTTTCCCATCTGTGATTTTTCTAATCAAAAATGTCCTGTCTCCGGATCACAAACATAATGGACTAAAACGTTAAAGATTCGTTGCTGCCTATTGTATACTGAAAATCCATCTCCTTCAAATAGAGAGGAAACTTCTCAACCTCTATCTTCACCAATGCTTTTCTTTCGAGAAGGCCTGAGATAGACACGTTATTTTGGGAATTCTCACCGGGTTTGTTCTCATGCTATCCCTTAAAATAAGTCTATGCCGCCTCGGTTTCATCTTTGGGCAAAAAATCCATAATAACCCTATCAGAATTATCGTCTCTTGGCAAATCTTTTACTCCTCAACCGATGAGCAATTACCCGAGAACTCCGCTCTCCCATCGCATAGCCATAAAAAAGTACCTTCAACATCAACTGAGGATGGTAGGCCGTACAACCTAAATCTGAATATCGGTCGTAAAGCTCCCTCAAATCAAGCTCATCGACCACCTCGTTGATCACTCGGGCCATATGATCCTTGGGAAGAAAATCGTCAAGAGAAGGAGGGAAAAGAAACATCTGATCTTGACTATATTCCTTAAATGGCACGTACTGCCTCCTTTCAGCACTCTCTATATCATAAATCGCTGCAGGTTTCATGCCATCATTTTGGGACAGCCTCACACTATCCATTTTAATAGAGACAACATTCCATCTATTTGTAAACTCCTTTATTTGCACTTTTTATCTAAAGACAAGAAAAACTAATCGAGCCAACACTTCAAGGCAAAGTAATTTTCTGCCTCATTTTCATATCTTTATCCATTTCTCAAACGGATGACCTTGATAAAAATCCATTGAATATTCAGAAATTAATTTTGAAACTTCTTCCTCGGTCTGTTTCGCTGTATCATCTCAATAACTTTAAAAGGCGTTTTAGTCTGTGCTGCATGCAAGGTTTCCCTGAATTTCTGATCCAATGACCGAAGACCCTCTTCATGTTCATAAAGATGAAGCCAGTAATCCCTTCCATAAGTGATCTTGGGATGGTCATCGGAGATCCTCTTGTAGATTCGCTCCATGGCTGTTTGAACTGGAGTGTCCAGGAAGAAGTAAAGATCTCGGAATGGAAGTCGAGAGTAAAGCTGGGCGAATCTCAACTTACTCTCGATCACCATTCTCCGGCTAATCCATGGGTAGTAAAAATCGCTATAAATGGCCGAATCAATAATCATACATCGAGTACCTATGACCGACTCAGGATGGTATTTTTTGATCATGTAGGGTTCTAACCACCCCTGGAAGAAAACGAAAAGAAGCCTTGTCAGCCCTATCCACTGCCTTTTCTTTGTGGCATCAACCGTCCTAAAAAGATTTTCAAAAAAATTTGCCATCTTTGGAAGGCAGTGAGAGATATCTCCTTTCCAGATAGAAAAGGGATTTCTTCCCGTCCTGCAGATGGGAAGGTAATGGCTGAGAGAATAAATTGCTCTTAAAGTTGTAGTGCTTTTACCCGAACCATCGATACCAATGACGGAAATTCGAAGAGGCTCCATGTCCAACTACCGAACCATTTTATAAACAATAACCTTTTTCATCCCTTTCCCTTCAAATTGAATAAGTTCAACAAAATCTCTTTTGATGAGTTCGGCATTTTCAGGAAAATCGATGATCTCTCTCCCCCGGATGGCCAAATAGAGAGCTCTCTTTTTTACCATTGAAGCCCTTATCTCATCGAGCTTATCTTTTTCAAAATCGATATATCCATATTCTCCATCAGCATAGTAGGCAACACGTGGCACAGTGGTGAAAATGGTCATTCCTTTCCCGGATTGATTTTTAATCCACACCCCTGCCCACTTCTCGGGCAAACACTCGTATCTTTGAGGTTTTAAGGTTTTGGGAAGGACGATCGCTACCACCAGGAGGAATAATATCCCCCATACGATTATAGACCCGTTTCCTGTTTTCCCTCGGGGAAGTAAACGGTGAGATCCTATCTTGTCATAAATCCAGTGATAGGTAGCGACAATGCCCTCTCCGACCCAATAGATTGAAAATAGTAATAAAGGCAACACATGTCTTCCGCTAAATTGATCAGTCTTAATGGTTTCCCCTCCAACCCACTCCGTGATATTTAATACGAATAAGAATAAAACTGCATAATGTAAGATGCAAAATGATAAAAGGAAACCCTCCCCCATTTTAAAATGAGAAAAGCGTCTCTTCCACAAACCAATCATTGCAAAGAAAATATACAGAGGATGATATATGGAGAAGATCCCAAAGTTCAACCTCTTGAGGCTGAACAGGAACTTATTAATGAATGGAGCCTCACCTTCTGTCATTCCTAAACCTAAAAACCAAGCCATTGTCTTTGCTCTACTCAAAGTCCATACACCAGTCGTTTCCTTCAAATGAATGAGATAAGGAAGGAAAAGGATACACGATGATAAGAGTAGGAGGAGGATAACCATCCTTTTTCTTCCTGGAATGCTGAATTTCTTGACAAAAATGACATAAAAGAAGATGACCAAAAGGACTTCAAACCCATCTGGCCTGACAAGATAAGCGAGGGCTGAGAAGAGTGGAATAAAAAGATAGGGATCTCTCTTTTCACTTTCGATTGTCTTCCAGGCAAACCATAATGCCGTAGCAAGAAAGAAGAAGTATGTAGACTCTTTAAGAACGTCTGCTGAAAACCTACGAATATAAGGGTGAACGGTCAAGAAAAAAGCCGAAAAAAAAGCAATTTTCTGATCGAATATCATTTTTCCCAAAAAATAAACCGGAAATATGATCAGGATTCCGAAAAAAGTGGAGACCAATTTCCCGGCCAGCTCGAAATCAGACACACATCGAGAAACAGATGCAACGATCAAAGGATATAGAGGTTGTTGATTATGGCTAAGGGCCTTTCTGAAAAGGCCTGAAGCAAAATCTTTGGCAATGGGGATATATTGGAATGCGCCGTCCAGGGAGATGACATAGGTTTGAAAGAAAAGATAAATGCTGAGGAGAAGGGAAATTAAAAGGAGTATCGCAAGATCAATTTTTTCATTCTCTGTCATATTTATCCAACCCCTTCCCCCTCTGTCATTCTGACCCTGAGTGAAACGAAGGGGAAGAATCTCACTAATTCGTCAGGAGAAACTCCGCGAAGCAATCCCTTGTTTTGGATATTAATCTTGCTTAATAAGCCGACCTACTGAAGAGACCTCTCCAGAGAGTCATAAATAAAATCTTCACATCAAAACCGATTGACCAATTCTGAATGTAATAGAGATCATGCTCGATTCTTTTCTCAATGGAGGTATTCCCTCTCCATCCGTTGACCTGGGCCCACCCCGTTACTCCCGCCTTGATTTTATGCCGAATCATATAGAGCGGAATTCTATTTTTAAATTCTTCCACAAAATTGGGTCTTTCTGGCCGAGGGCCTACCAAACTCATATCTCCCTTGAGCACGTTAAACAGTTGGGGAAGCTCATCAAGACTGGTTTTTCTTAAAAAGGCGCCAATCTTTGTTCTTCTTGGGTCGTTTTCTTTCGCCCAAACAGGGCCCGTCTCCCTTTCAGCATCCACTTTCATCGTTCTGAATTTAAGCATCTGAAAAGGATGACCATCCATTCCAACCCGCACTTGTCTATATAGAACCGGACCTTTTGATGTCAGTTTAACTAGAATACCGATGACGAACATGATCGGAGATACGATCGCCAATATCAGGGTGCCTAATGTAAGATCAAATGTTCTCTTGGACACTCTATTCCACCCGTATAAAGGAGAACTCTGGAGGCTCATAATCGGGAGGTCACCTAATTCGTCCATCCCCCCTCTCAAGCCAAGGTATTGATAGGAACCCGGTATCACCTTAATATCTGACAGATGGCCCTGGAGTGTCTTAATCAGGCTTTCAAAACAGTCATATTCGTTGATGGGGAAGGCAATAAAAAAGATGTCAATCCTATTTTCGGCCAGAACCTTATCAAGGTCTTCATAGAGTCCAACGATGGGAACATTCTTAATCTTCTGTCCAACTTCTTCAATCTTTTGGGCCAAAAACCCGGTTACCTGTATTCCCAGTTCCGGATAGAGTTCAATTTTTTCCAAAACCTTCTGTCCAAGTTCCCCTGCTCCTGCGATCAGAGCAAACCGCTGGTTATATCCTCGTTTGCGAAGAATCTTCAGGATCTTTCTGGCAATAAATCTGCTCAGATTCAGACCAAAAAGGCCCATCACCCAGAAGTAGAAGAATGCCAACCGTGAGAATTCGAACCTCCTAAAAAGGTAGATCATCGCGATCAAGATCAGAAAGGTTAAGGTGAGGCTTTTTGTAATATCCCAAAATTCTTTAATGAAATGCTCTATCCTTCGAGGTCGATATAAACCAATTTTGCTCGAAACCAATCCCCATATCAACCAGAGAAGCACTAAGAATTCGATATAAGTCAAAGAAGGAGGAACGCCTAATGTGGGTGGCTCAATCAGGTCAGTGTAAAATCTTAAAGCGTAGGAAAGGATCCAGGCAAAAGAGAGGATGAGCAAGTCCGAAATGATAAATAGGGACTTAAAAAACTGGGCATGTTTTTTTAGCATCTCGATTCCATCTTTTCAAAAATATTCTTTTTGATCTTCTCTTTGAAAATCTCCCTGTCCCACTGAAGGGCATGGTTTCTGATCGCCACTGGATCGAATTCCCTTTCGATCTTACTAAACTGCTCTACAGCATTGACGAGTGAATCGACACTCTGCTCACGAAAAAATAGTCCAGTTGAAGCTTTGTCTCTTCCCGGATCGGGTTGATCATACGGAACGATGGTTTCCAATGCCCCTCCCCTGCCATAAGCAATCACTGGTTTCCCCGAGGCCATCGCCTCCAAAGGAACGATCCCAAAATCCTCTTCGCCCGGGAAGATCAATGCCCGACATTTCAAATAGCCCTCCGCAACCCGTTCGTCTGGTTGCCATCCCAAAAACTCCACATTTGATCTGGCCATCGATCGCAGCCTCTTCTCCTCAGAACCAGAACCAATAATCTTCAGGGGGAATCCGAGTCGGTTAAAGGCCTCGATGGCCAAGTCGGTCCTTTTATAAGGGACAAAGGAAGAGACAATAAGAAAAAAATCTTCTTTCTTATCCTGGAGTCTAAATCGGCGGATATCCACTGGAGGATGAATCACTTCTCCCTCCCTTCGATAGAACTTCTTGACCCGATTCTCCACATGTTTTGAAATACATAAAAAATGGTCCACCCGCTCGCTCGATGTCACATCCCACATTCTCAGATAGTGAATGAAAAAGGGGATCATTCTGCTCTTTTTCTCGCCGAAGTAATCCCCATACATATCCCATGCATACCGCATGGGCGTAAACAGATAGGAGATATGGAGAGCATCCGGCGGGGGGATGATTCCTTTGGCCACGCAATGACTACAGCTCAGAATGAGATCATATCCCTTCAGGTTGAAATGCTCCACAGCCATTGGGAATAAAGGGAGATACCTCCTGTAGCCCCTTTTTGAAAAAGGAAGCCTTTGAACGAAGGAGGTCTGGATGGGCATCTGTTCGATGATGGATGAAACCGATCGGGGGATGTGTAAGAGGGTATAGAGGTGAGCATCCGGGAATATTTCACAGAAGACCTCCAGACACCTCTCCCCCCCCCTCATACCGGTGAGCCAATCATGGATAATGGCCACTCTCACGGGTCGGCAACCTATCTTTTCAATAGCTTCAAATCGTTTTCGACCATCTCTTGAACGAGATCGGTCAATCGGTACCGGAAATTCCATCCAAGCTTTGACATGCCTTTGGATGGATCGGCCACGAGATTGTAAATTTCAGCGGGTCTGTAGAACTTCTCATCCGTGACCACAAATTCCCTGTAATCCAACCCCAAATAATTAAAAGCAATCTCCACGAACTCCCTGACCGAATGGCTCTCAGCGGTTCCGATCACGTAATCCTCGGGCGAATCGGCCTGGAGCATCATCCACATGGCTTTGATATAATCCTTCGCATGGCCCCAGTCCCTTCGAGCATCGAGATTTCCCAATCTCAGCTCCCGGGTCAAACCCAGTTTGATCTTTGCCGCATGCGAAGAGATCTTCCGTGTGACAAATTCAAAGCCCCTTCGCGGAGACTCATGATTGAAGAGAATCCCGTTGACGGCGAAGAAACCATAAACCTCCCTGTAATTCCTCACCAGATGGTATCCGGTCAATTTGGATATCCCGTAAGCCGAGCGCGGTTTAAACTTGGTGTTCTCATTCTGCGGCGATTCCTCCGCATTTCCAAACATCTCGCTGGAGGCGGCAAAATAGAACCGGCAGGAGGGGACAATCTGTTTGATCGCTGAAAGGATGTGATGGGTCCCGTTGATATTTGTCATGAGGGTTGAGAACTCATCCTCAAAAGAGTAAGCCACAAAACTCTGTGCGGCGAGATGATAACATTCATCGGGCAGGACCTCCCTCACCACATTGAAGATGCTCGGATAACTCTCCACCGATCCTGGATGGATGACCACTCTATCCAGAAGATGTATAATCCTGGACATGCGATGCTCGGGATCCTCAATGGCTGCGCGTCTCACGATTCCGTGGACCTCATAGCCTTTTTCAAGAAGAAACTCCGCCAAATAACTCCCATCCTGCCCTGTGATGCCAGTAATAAGGGCTCTCTTCATCTGATTTCTTCTCCTATTATTTTACTTACTAATCAGTCCATAATTGTATGGACACTGAAGACTAAACAGACATATTTAAAATTTGCCCAACTTTAATCCCCTCCCCCTGTCGATGGGGGAGGGTGAGGGTGGGGGTGGACAAAAAGCAATCTGGTCCCCCCTCCCCTTCATCCCCTCCCACCGAAGGGAGGGGAGATTTTCCTCGGAAGAATATGTCTA
>Ga0315279_10002364_pt1 | contig 28552 bp, 26 predicted proteins | sample YL17G06_20_MG_FD_203694 | JGI IMG/M metagenome (GOLD analysis project Ga0315279, IMG submission 203694) | Sediment microbial communities from Yellowstone Lake, YNP, Wyoming, USA - YL17G06_20 | ecosystem: Environmental > Aquatic > Freshwater > Lake > Sediment | place: USA: Wyoming | collected... | reverse complement strand
CCATGAAAGAATTTCTTTTTTACCTCGTTTAAAATTTCAGCGGGTTCTGTGCTTTTTGGTTCCCATACCATCAACATTCTTTCCGCAATTGTGCGTCCAATATCACGAAAATCTTTTTCTGCTTGTTCTGCCCCTCGTTTGTTAAGTATGAACCCCATCACATCTGGAAGACTATATTTAACGGTCATGAGCAGACCTTGTGCCTTATAAACGGATTGAATATCACCTATTCTCGTCGTATTTTCGCCCTTCTTCTTCATACTATTTCCCAGCAAAGCGTTATCACTTGATTTTCCCTAATCCAGAAACGTTCATTTTTGTATACCCATTTTTGATCGACATAAGCCCTGATCTCATCTGGATCGTACCCTAAAAACAATAGCACGCATCTCATCCAGATCATTCCATAGTTAATATTAATAAAATATTATAACTTTTTAACATTTAATTTTTATAGTGGAAAAACTCAAAAATTGATAAACCAATTAGCGCCCCATTTTTCTTATTTTATTAGACTGAGAGAGGGGAGATTAAATGGATTCCAGAAAAAAAGAGAATTTTAGTCAAGACTCAAATCTTATTTCAAGAGGAGATCCCCAAACATTTTTTCGGATGAAACTGAGCACTGTCTTCTTAAGGATCGTTTATCCTGGCGTTTTAACAGCTTTTCTAACGAAATATGATTTTGAAGCTGCTAAAAAGCATGTTTGGGACCTTGGGTATAGAGTTTCAAAGTATGTTTTCAATTATTTCAAAACAAAATCCAATGAATTTGAAAAAATTATCGACGAAATAGGTGAGAAAGTATGGGGGACAAAATTTAAAATTCAATTTAATAAAGCGAGGGCCGTATATTTGATAAGTCCTAAAACTTGTCCATTATGTGAGGATATGCCCCCGCTTGACATGAAGGGGTTGCACAATTGTTTTCCCTTCGAAGGTTTCCTAATTGGATATTTTGAATTATTAAAAGCACACAACCTATTTGATTATAAAGAAATGTCTGTTAAGGTATTACAATCGAAAGGTAGCGGGGCTGATAAATGCCTTTATGAAGTCAAAATAGTAATATGAGGAATTAGAAATGGCTAGCGAAAAATTATCGGGATTTAAAAAAGGAATGGCGGGTCTTGGGAAAAGATTAGCTTTTAGAATGATGAAGAAAACAAGTTTTTTATTAATAGCAGATCTTTGCAATGTTGTGATAGACAAATTTAGTGATATATATGGTTCACGGTCTGCAGGCATAAAGAGATATGCTGATATAATCAGAGAAGAGTCAATTGGCGTAACTTCAGACATAGTTGAAACCCCTATTCTTTTTGGCATATCCCTGAAATCATTCCTCTCCACGAATTTGAAAGATTTAACATTTATCATTGAATTAGTCTTTTATACGGTCTTAGGGGAGAAATGGTCCTACTTTGTTACCAAACCCGAGTATATTCCAGCCCAATTAAGCGGGAAAAAATTACCTCAATATATACTGCGGATTGTACATTGTCCATTTTGCCTCAATATTACGAAAGAGAAAGAAGATGAGAGTACATTAGAATCCGGAGTGACCCATGGTACTTGGTTTGCAAAATTGATAGAAGGAATAATGCAAGGCCTTATGGATTATATAGGATTAGAATACAGGGTTAATGGTGAAGAAACACAATGCTTTATGAATGGTTATGATTATGGCGAACTGGTTTATACATTATATCCAAAGGAGAAATAGAGAGAAGAATATAAACAAAGCCTTTAAGTATTGCGAATTTATGCTTAAATATAGTCCATACGCATCACTCGCTCTTCTATAGACAATGAAGCGATGTCTTCCTAAAGATTGCATGGCTTTTGAATTTCGGAGATAAGGAAAATAATAAATTTGATTAAACGATACTATTTTTATCTATTTGATAGAATGGAACAGATATGAATACTCGGAAAAAAAATTATGTAACGGCTCGACAAATCGATGGACGATCGGGGATACAAAGCCCACATGAACGCGAATTAGAAACAATAGGCAAGAATAAATTAGACCTTTTTTTAAATAATCCCCAAGAAACCATAAAAAACATAGTTGAGACTAAATTGAATGGAATAATTGAGGATATCAGATTTAACGAACAATATACGATCTCTTTTGAGTATTTTCCTTCGGTTAAGATACATATTCTATATTTCAATTACGGGGAAGAAGAAGGCGAACCAACTAGTGGCGCGGAGCTCAAATTCCTATTCTCAGGGGAAAAAGTAATGTGGGTTCCTAGTGAAGACTTAAATAGTTTTATTGATATCGCATTAGAATATTTGGAATATCTAATTATCTCAGATGAACAGATTTATAATTTATCGACTGAGAAAACATCGCTTCTAAAAATGGCAATAAATCAACGAACTGAACCTTTTCTGAATTTAAAGCCAGTCCATTTGAATGCGCTTGCAAAGTTCATTGGCGGCAGCCTCGAACAGAATGATATCAGTTGGGCATTATTAAAGACTTTTTTTCCAGGAATTGAAGTTATCCTTTCCTATGAATATAATAGCAGAAATTTGGATGTCCAGTATGGCGGTGCCAATATTGAAAATATTAATCCGTATGCTCGAAATCAATTGGGTATCTTTTTCATGAATCACTGTCTACGATTTGTTTCAGTAACATATCCTGCTGTAAAGATGCCTCAAATTATGAAACAAATATTTTCCTTCTCTTATCTGAAATCTCATTCTCAATAATTTATCTCCTTAAAAACAAAAGGTAATTAAAGCGCAATACTTTCTGTGCAACCTAATTTTTATAACTCTGTCCCACAATTTTTACAGAATAATTCATTTGGCTCATTTTCAAATCCACACTTAGGACAAAATATAACACTCGTAGCTGGATGAATGGTTCGGAGTGGCAATGAACTAATCCCCTGAGGTTCCTCGGAAGGAATTCTTTGAGTTAGTGGTATTGATCGAAGTGATGGATTATGCGAAAATGGCTCTAGTCTTTGCATAGGCTGACTAGATGGTGGTGCTGATGGTCTGCCAGAAGGTGTGTGCTCTCTTCTTCCAGGCAATTGAGGTTCTCGACGGGTTTTATTATATATTAAAGCTGAAATTACAATTACTGCAATTATTCCAACGATTATTAAAATTATCATTATACGGTTTAAAGGCAGCGTATTATCCGACTGCGTTATTTGATAATCCTTATTGCGATTGATATAATATCCAGGCGACCAAGAATAGTCAAAGGCATCGAAGTACACGTAAAATCCACCAGTTGAAGATCCGCCCGTATATAAATCGAGGGTGGTTATATTAGTCGCAGGACCATCAATGTAACATCCGCTAGCTTTTTGGATGCTATCGACCCAGACAGCGAATTTGTCAGTTGTGCAATCGAATTGTAATCTGAAATGGTGCCATATTTCGTTGGTTAAATTACAAATTGTATGCCAAGCAATTCCATCATAGTATGAGAGTTCCTCTTTAGAAGTATCCATCACGAGATATATGAACCCAGAGGCACCTCCAAGACAGAATTGGTGAGTGCAGGCGAGCCCCATTTTATTGCCATAAAACCAGAATTCTATAGTGCCTGCTGTTTGAGCTGGAAAAGTAGTTCGCAAAGTAGTATATCCTTGCCCATGGGTGTCAGGATTGTTATCATATAGTGCAATAACGTTGTGATGTCCTGCCTTCTCGGCGAGGATATAACCATCCGTATTCGGACCATGATACGGGCGAGTCCACCCAGCTGGGACAAGCCCATTCGGATCATTCGTAAAACTATAGGTTCCTAAATAATCCTTCGGGGTTGTGTCCGGAACCGTATTTCGGTTTAAATAATAGCCAGAGGCCCATGAATAGTCAACCGCATCCACATAAAAACTCCCCGCCATGGCTGCAGTTTGGAAAACAATGCGAGTATAGGTAGAAGGGTGTTGAAATGTATCTGTAGGAAACAATTGAATACCATTTAACCACATCTGGAATGAGCTGGCCCCCGTTGGTCGAATTCGGACATGATACCAAGTTTCTCCCATTAAGCTATTTGATAAAAGATCCGAACTTGAACCTCCATTAATAATATTATATAACTTTTTTTCGTAGAAATGGAATTGCATCCAGATATAACTGCCACTACCGAAACCCGTATTTTGAATATCGATATCCATGCGGGATCCATTCTTACCATATACCCAGAATTCCAGATTATAGCCATTGCTGGGTGATTTGCTCCCAAAAATTTGAGTCGCAGTCGGATCAGCCGTGATACGTGTGAGGTTCAGTACTTTTCCATGGCCCGCTTTCTCAGCAACGACACTCACTGCCGAACTTGCTGGTTCCGTAATTGTCCACCCAACAGGATGAGTTCCAACAGCATCATTCGTAAAACTATAAAGCCCGAAGTAATCCTTGGGTTTCGATTCGAAATCCATATTTCGGTTCAAATAATAGCCAGTAGACCAAGAGTAATCCACCGCATCGATATATTGATGCGTATTTACAGAAGGATTTGAACCACAGAAAAATACAATGTGTGTTAATGAAGTTACTGCTACATTTCTCATATTAAATCCGGTTCCACCATCTTTTTGCGTACCATCAATCCAGAGCCACCATTTTTTACTTGTGCAGTCCCACTGGACTCTAAAGTGGTACCAATGGTTTATGCTGTAAGACATAATATCATGGAAATTACCGTCATAATACTGAAACATTCCAGCATTCCATTGCACGCCTAAATTCCAAGAACCCCAACTTTCCTCAATAGGAACTGAGCCAAAATCGGTAGACACCATTTGTACCCAAAACTCGATGGTGCCTGTTACCCTATTAAAATCGTTTCGGATATAAGCAGACGTTGAGGCATCATTATCATATTCATGCACAACTTTACTGTGACCACCAAAAGCACTAATTACATTAGTTGAACCGCCAGACGGGTGAAAGCACGTCCATCCCGCAGGCTCAGCCCCCACAATATCATTAGTAAAACTATAGGTTCCTAAGTAATCATATGAATTTTCTAAGGAGTTAATATCCGATTGCATCAATTCATTATGAGCGGGAATTGAATTGTTCATTTGACGAGGAAAGCCGACTAATATAGCTCCTATGAATAATCCTAAAAAGAGTAGACAAAAAAGTCCAATTGAAACTTTTTTTTGTCCCAACAAATCTCCCTATTTTACTTTTAGTTACTATAAGAATATTAAAGTTGTTTATATTTAGAGATTTCGATGGTTAATCTAAGAACTGAGTCTCCATTTTCGATGCAATTCCAATCAGATAAAGAAATACTGAATCTTATAGGGTGTTCACTAATCAGATTGGCTGAATACTGTAAATTATTTCCCGACTTTTGATAGAATCTGTTAATATTTTTAAATATTTTTCTTGCTTTTTAACTGGTAAATAATATTCTTGCCTATAAATCGTTTTGACGTATTGAATCAACGAATCTGATTTAATATAATTTATTTCAGGTGAAGAAATCATCACAAGATACATAGGCAATTCTTTCCCGAGGAGTGGGGGTTCTATATAATCCACTTCCAAAAAAGTTGCATTGAACTTTTGATAAAACTTAATTCTATTAACAATTTCTTTTTTCTCAGCTGAATTCCGTGCCAATTCTGGCTTTTCCACCTCAAAAAATATTAATGGACTGACCTTATATTCTTCTGCATCGTTAAAGGCTACATCCTTTATCTTCATAACTAATTGAGATCCAATCCCCTTATTTTGATATTTCTTTTCAATTGCGATATATGCGGGGTAAGTGAATTCCCAATAAAAAATGCTAATTCCAAATCCTATTATTTCAGCTTCGTTATATATACTGAATAAATGCTGATTTCCTTCAGATTGCCTTCTCTTTTTCTTCAGATCATATTCCAGAAGTTCCCAAGGAACCCTCTCATCAATTCTAAAGGAGGATTCATATATTGCCTTCATTCGATTCAAAAAAGAATCTGTTAATGAGCTAATCTCTTCAATCTGAATATTTTTCATAATAATTTCACTTATACAAATGGAAAAAGAATATTCTATTGAAAATCGCTTTTTAATCATTACTTTTGATATTTTATTTCATTATTTAACCTAAGTTGTTCACGATTCGTTCAATTTCTGGGATAGCTTCTTCAATATTTCTTCGAACACATCCAACATTTCCGAGATGTTCCAGTTGAGGTAATCTTTGCTTGATATAATTACAGGTTTTGCTCCAATTAGTTTCATCGGCAGAGGTGGCAAAGCAAAGAAGTTTCTTATCCTTCAAATCTAATTTTGCAATTTTTTTAACTAAGCCTCGGAATGTAAAGAAAGCGGGTCCGCCAGCATGCGTACAAGACCCAAGACAGATTATATCAAAGGGTACCACAATATCCGGAGTCTTTATCTTTTTATCGCGATAAATTTCACATTCAATCCCTTGATTCTCCATCAATTCCTTTATTTTATTGCCCAATAGCTCTGTATTGCCCGATCTTGTATTATAAATAATAATAGCTTTCATAACCTTCATCTTCTGTTTTCACAAGTTAATCTTTTCTCCATTGAAATAGCGCCTTCAATGCCATTTAAATATTTCATAAAGGAATTATGAAAGTCCTTGGTCCTCGTAAATCCCATCTTTCTATACAAATGCCTTGCAGGCAAATCTTCATATGTTACATCCAATGTCATTGACCCTAAGTGCCTATGCCGTGTTATCTTTTCTATTACTTGGAGTACTTTAGTGCCAATCTTGAGGTTTTGATATTCTGGCAGAACTCCTAATAGTTTGATGTAGCCACTATTCGTATTAAAATCTTCAAAAAAGAACCAATACATGCCGAGCATTATTTTGAAAGCCCGCTTAAACCCAAATTTGGTATAAGACCGAAAAAAGTGCAGATTCATCTTTAAAAAATATGGAAAAAACGAGATCAATTTCGGATCTTCAAAATCAAGATGAGCTGCAGCTATAATTTTATTATCTATTACGACGACTAAAAAATTTCTTAAATCCTTTTCTCTTATCACTTTTTTGTAAAAATTCTTGAAAAGTTTTCTTCCAAATTCATAATCTGTCCCATATAAATAGGAAAAATCTTTATAGAAGGCGCTGAAAAGAACGCTTGCCAGCTCTTCGACTTCAGATAGATTTGGATATCGGATTATCATGAACTACTCTGCCTTTTGTACTAATGAGATTTGCACCTCGCCAAATAATTTTGGAGATCCCCAGGACCGGTTTTCATACGTGATTTCTTTCTGAGTATCTTCGTACAGAAAAGTTTTTAGTTTTTTTGCATAGATTAAATTTCGGGACTTCATTAATGCTTCTCCAATGGGGATTCCCTCTAGTAGTAACTTATAAAAACTGATTGAAAATTCTTTAATTGCCTCATCCTCTACTTCCCAATTATTTCCGACGCATCCTAAGGCACCACCTCGAACCAGTGAGATTGAAACCCCATCAAATTTCACAACACCCTCTTTTGATTCGACAGCTTTGATCCTGCTTGCATCACACGAGTTCAAATAGATTAAGGGATGGTAGCTTATCTGATCATTCGTTTCCTTCAAAGTAGCCTCTAGTTCGTGCCCTGTGAGTATCACCTCATCTTTCAAAACGAGGCCTGACTTGGCAGGTACTTTTTCATTGAAGATAGTATGTCCAGCGTAATGAATAAGTTGGTATTTCCCAGATCCAAGATATTTTAAAACATTTTCCTTGGAGGCATCATCTCCAAGCAATAGTTTTACCTCATCCACAATAAAAATGTTGACAAGCGCCTTACGGATTTCTTCAGATTCCTCGCTTGTATATTCTAAGTCTCCAAGTGGATTACCGATAATAAGGACGTTTATTTTGTCCTTCCCGAATTCAATGGGCTTAATCAGTTTATATTCCGTCGGCTCCATGACAATATTCCCCGTGGCTAAATCATTCATTATGAAATTTTCTCCATCATGGAAAAAGTCCCAAGGTATCTCGAAATCATCAATCTGCAATTGGAGAAAAATAGGGTTTTCAGGATCTTTTGTTAAATAGAGGAAAACGTTACGTATTGTCGCAGGTAGTAACAGAAACAGTATTCTTCCGAGAAAATAAAGAAGATCGCAATTTAAATCCTCTGCTTTGCATCCTAAGGTTTCATTTGTATCGGGCGGCTTACCATAAGCTTCAACTTTCCAACCTAGAAAATCCTCATCTTCAATTAATAATCTGCAACTCTCTTTATCTTGTCCCGAAAATGGAAAGTAGTGGATTACATCAAAAGTATGAAGAATAATATTCCGTGCATTTTGATCTATGTAAAAATTATCCAAGACACGGACTGGCGCTTGAACCTTACTTTTCTGTGTCAAACGCAACGAAATTTTATACTGATTTCGGAGTTTATTAAGTGTAAATTCAATGCGTGATGCCTCTATTACTTTATCTCGAGGCTTTTTCTCGATTGCGGTTAAAATTGCATCACTAACATCGTAAGTCTCTTTTGTTGCCCACATAAAAATTCTGTATAAAATTCCACTGAACTCTGCATCTTGGTCTGAAATGGCGTTGCAAAGTAAATTTGCCCAGAAATTCTCCGCATGACTGTAGCCTATGAGTGATTCTATAAACCATGCATCGCGAAGCATATATAGTACATCAAGATCTGTGTAATTTAAAATATTTTTAATGAGATTTGGAATTTTTTGGTATAATCCGTCTGCAAGCTTGATTTGTTGCGAGATATATAGATGCGTTGATACTGTCAAAATTAATTTAATAAATTCTTTAATTTTTGTTTCTTCAATTAAATTCTGATTTTTTATTATTATTTCCTCAATTTTGTTAAAAATTTTGATGGTCTGCCCAAAATTGTTACTATCTATTAATATATTCAATAATTTAAAGGCAAGATCAAGTTTTCCCTCCGCCTCGCTTAAATAGATGACACTGTTTGCCCCTACATCTATATAATTCTTAAGCCAATTTTCTTTGTTGACTTTAATTAAATTATTAACTACTTTTTCCACTATTTGATATACCCGCTTTACTAATTCAACATCGGTATGGTTAATCCCGAGGTTGTTGAGCGTATGTAAAAAGTGATATAATAACTCATATTCTTCTTTCTTATTCATTTCATTGGCAAATCCAAGGAATTCTTCGATAATTCTATTGACTTCACTTTCATTTTGCGAATAAATCTCATCGTTAATCAGCAGGCAGAATAAAAGAAAAGCATGCTCTTTTCTATCGTCTTCCACTAAATTATCGATTCGGACAAGCTGACGCTTGATTAGTTCATTATATATCGATTTTCTCAGATTTAATTGATCTAGATATTGAAAATACTGCAGAAACCCTCGATCTAAAATTTCCCAATCCGATTTGTCTAACGTTTTCTTGTTCAAAATTGCCTTAATCTCTTGGTATAGAAGTTCCCTTAATGCCAATAAATATGCATATGTGTCTTCGATGTTTTCCTCGCCCCAGCTATTTTCCTCATCTTGCAACTCTAACACTCTTTTTATTAAACTCAGTTTCATTTCATCGCTGAATTCTACCCCATTTCTCAACAATCCATATATTGCGTACCCATTTGAATAAGAGACATCTGACCAAAGCCCTTCCGGTGAATAATTCTCCATGAACCATTTAATGGCACTATTCTTGCCTTCAAGATAATCATCTCTTTTTAGATATGATTGGAGAATCAAATAAAATGCTGTATAATGCGGTACGACGATACTTCCATCTTGTTTAGATTGTTTTGAAGTAAGCCATCTCATTGGCCTTTTAATTAATTCCAAACTCTCATCCGTACCCGCCTCCAAAAAATACCAAAGTACAAATGAGGATTCCCATAATTCATCATTCCATAAGCCATCCCGTGAGTCCTGTTTATGCTTGATCCAATCCTCTGCATCTTTGATAATTTCTATAGTATTAATTTCCTTTACTTTCACCTTTGACAACGCTTTTAAGGCTACAGCCGTTTCCCATTGCTCTTCCATCCAAGAAACGCCCCGCCTTTCATTCAATAACCAATCAATCCCATCCCACAAAAAGGAGGACTGAAATGAGAATCCATATTGAATCAATAAATCTAAAACATAGGCAGATTCACGCACACTACCCCAATTTTTCTCAGGATTAAATTTCTCTATCATCCATATTAAAGCATTATCTAATCCATCTATCAAATTTAATAATAAATTCGTCTCTACCATAATCGGACACCAATTTTCAATTGATTTTTCAAGGCTATTTCATAAATGGTGCTAATAAATCTTACATCCATTTTGATTAAATCTCTAAAAAAAGATTTTCTTAATCACTAGACTTTTCTTTTACTTTCTTTCAATTGTCGAATTTGTTGATAAATCTGAAATAAACCTTCAATATCCTTAGAAACTTTTTTAAAATAGAATTTCAATTTACGATGGTAATTGAGATCCACCTTAATTCCTCTTGAACTGAGATTTTCATAAAGCTTCTTGGCCAGTTCTTCTCCATAGGCATCAAAATCGGTGAGAATAATTACTTTTTTAAATTTGGACGCGATATCACAGATTTCAGTTTGGGAATTTCCCTTGAAAGCAATTATATTCTGCTCAATGCCAACACTTTGAAGTGCTTGAACATCATTATTGCCTTCCACAATAATGAGATTCGTAACTACTTCTGATTCTTGTTTCAAGGATTCCAGAAGGTTCTCGATTTCATCGAATTGTTTTTGGATTAGATGCATTGTGACAAACCTTTCCTTTATCGCAAAAAGCAAGAGCATAAAGAGAAAATGTTTTTAATCGCCCCAATCCTCGCTCTCTGCCGGAGGTCGAAGATTCATTTCCTGAAATACCTCCCGCTGAATCAGAAATCGCAAAATTTCGTTGGTTCCTGCAACAATGGATGATAATCTTGCTTCTCGAAATATTTTTTCGATAGCATAACCTTGAGACCCATCAGGAAGGAGAAAGGTCCCTGAATCCTCGTTCCACTCTCCCTTCATATACCCCAATCCACCGCAGACTTGAAGCGCGGCATGTGCGCATTCAAAGGCGATATCCGAAGCATAAACCTTTGCGATTGCGCCGAGCTTTGATGCTTTTTTACCGGCATCAATGGCACAAGCTGCCTGATAAACGATATTTCTTGCGGTTTCCAGTTTTATAGCCATGTCTGCGATTTTAAATCCAATTGCCTCGAAATTCCTAATTGGTTGTTTGAATTGTTTCCGTTTAGTCGAATGACGGGCTGCAATTTCGAGCGAGCGACGTGCTAATCCTAAAGATCCAGCTGCCGCAAGAGTCCGCTCACTATCCAACTCATCAAGAAGGATTTTTGTGCCCATTCCCTCCTTTCCTAATAGATTTTCTTTTGGTACAAACATATTTTCAAAAGTGATATAGCTGTTTTTTAATCCATTAACGCCCATTAGATTAAAATCGCCCACAACATCTAACCCCTCAAAATCGGATTCAATGATGAAAGCCGACATGCCCACATGCCCTGGGACGGTAGTATCTGTGAGGGCCCAGAGAGTCATTATGTCTGCTTCGGACCCATTAGTGATAAAGCGTTTTTCGCCATTTATAATATAATAATCTCCGCTGGGATCTAACTTTGCCGTGGTCTTCATACTTCCAATGACATCAGACCCTGCTGCTGGCTCGGTCATCGCAATTGCGCCAATACTATCTCCAGACAAAATTCCCGGCAAATACTTTTGAATTTGCTCTTCTGTCCCAAACCGTATTATTGGGATACTGCAAAAGATTGAGCAATCTAAAGCTGCGGTCAGTGCTCGCATGCACCATGAAATTTCCTCAGCCAGAATTATTCCAAATTTAATTCCTTTCTCGGTTCCACCGATTGACTTCGGAAAAAGCACTCGAAGGTAACCGCGGTCTCCCATCTTCTTAAATAAATGGCGAGGAAACATTTTTTTATATTCCACCAGATCTGCTTCAGTATATACTTCATTTAAAACCCATTCCCGGACTTCCTTTCTGAATTCAGTTTCTTCTTCGCTTTCCAGCACATTCTCTGTTGGATAAAATGAATAATCTTGCGCCATTCTCATTCATCCCTTCATTTATTCGCGGATAAATTTTAATGACTTCTTATCTTAACTTGTCGAGAATTAAATGTTATTTATGTAAAAATAGTAGGTTATACCCGTATTTGACTTTATTTAGGAGATAATAGTGTAATAATGCGCTCCAAGCCGCTTCATAAATTTATCTCGTTGAAATTCAGTGAAATATTTGAAGGATTGTGTCTCCATTTTCAATTTTTTATCAATAAATGCAACGTATTCATGATTACATTTCTCAGATCGGATTAATAATTTGAAAGGCGGCTCGCTCTCCTCAAACACCTGCTTTAGCAGAAATAAATGATGTTGTAATTTACAATCAGGACAGTCAATGCCCAAGGGATATGCCTCGGGAATGATTAACTTCTTTTTAATTTGTTTCTCTAAAAATTCATAGGCCATCTCCTCAGCTTGAGATGTTTGCTTAACGATATCTGTAAAAGAATTCTGCCCATTACATAACTGTAAAATCTGAATTTCTTGGAAAATTGCTTTGAATTTATCATCTAATTTTTGCTTAAAAATAGGATAATAACTTGGTAATTCCTTTCCAAATATTTGTTTTTCGATTTTCTCCTTTGGAATAGGGCGTGCTTCCGCAGCCTTAACAATTAATACCTCTCCTATCAACCCATCTATCATATTACTAAATGTTTTAATATTTTTTTTAAATGAAAGGAGTTGAGCGATATTGCCCTTTTCCGCAAATAGGACGACGATACTTTTCTCGGAAATCTTAAAAATCATTAAATTCTTACTGGAGAGGGGAATACAGTAATCCCCAATTTTAATATAATTCGTACTCATCTGAACGGTGCTCTTTATGACTGTCTCATACGGTTTTAATTGTGAATCGATGCACTTAAAATTGCCAAGGATATCCATTATGGAGACATATACCCTAAATCCCATATTAGTCATGGACATTGTGATTTGCTGCTTAATCGCATCCCATTGTGCTTCCAACTTTCACCACGCTTTTAATCTTCTTTATAATCCTCCGATACCTTACCTGTAAGTAGTTTGGAAACCTTAATCGCCATCCCTAAATGATGGAATGGTTTGATTGCGACCCGTCTCTTGAGCAACATCCCAAGCACCACAAATAATTGTTTTACCTTATGGAGAAACCCCCCTACTTGAATTTCCGCGACTCTTCCAACATCGCTAAAAACGCCCTTAATAATAAGATCCGCCTTTTCATATGCCCAATCGTAATACTTTAACCAAGAAGAGCCACACCGGATACATTTCTCTATAACCGTTTTAACTATCGGTTTAAATAACTCTAATTCACTCACTTTGCCCGTAAGATCCATGGGTTCTTCGATCACGTTCAAATCCGACCAGATTCCGCCCCAGCCACAATCACGGCAAACTATACTTGGGGTTGGGAACATTTCGTAAGTAATTCCAGGACGCCCTTCTATTTCTCCAAAATGGACAACGACAGCCTCATGCTCATTTGGTAAGAGAAATTCGATGTTTTTCCCTTCAAATTTCCCTTTTACAAATAGTTCTTCTCGCTCTTCTGGGGTCAGGGCTCGCAAACAGCCGATAAATAATTCTCCTAAAACTTCGCCCGCAGTTTTCATGTTACTTGGACACTCCTTTCCCAATTCCTGTCGAAATGATATGTTCTTTTCCGTATGATGATTCGGCCGATGATTCGTGCGTAATGTCAGTATAAATCCCTGAAAACACTTCCTCTTCCGTGAGCCCCCATTCGTATGGCATGATGCGTGCACCTTCTGGATAGACGAAATCAAAAGCCTCATTTTGCCATACCTTTTTATCCTTTAAATTGGGTGGCTTACATCCTAAACTTTGCCGCGGTGTTGGGACTCCTCTATCCTTCATATTCCTTGCTATAGAACCCCACATCTCTGGTGCAGTATCCTTATAGAATTTTATCATTCGTGGTTCAAATCCGTTAATATTGAGTTGATTACTAGTGAGCAATCCCGTAAGTCGGATCATGAATTCTGGGCGACCCATGGCAAAGAGGAGACTCATAATAGGAGGCCAGGGCACATAACAAAAATAGTGGTCCGGCATGCCATAGATTCTCTTCGCATTTACGCCGTCCCAGATGTCCCCCATCGCGCTGTAACTGGAGGGGTCTTCAAAAATATTCACAGCTGAAGACATCCAAATTACCGCCATCGAATACGCCGAGGTAGCCCATTGTGGGCTTCGCTCATTCCGAATGTCCTGGAGGATATCGAGAACGCGAAATCCCGCCTCTGTGAAATTACTTGACTTCTTCGGGATATCTCGTAACTTATAACCGTATCTGAGGTGGCGCCGTTCAAAGACCTCGTCGTCTCCAATTAGGTACCAGTAATCGACAGGTACTCCATCTTCCATATGACCGTTAATGAGGAGATTTATCTCGTAATTCTCATCATTGACAACTAAGAAGGTGATATCCGTCGAATTTCCGTATAAGAGTTTCGTAGTCCCCATTTGAAGGTCCGACCGGACATATAAGACAGGTGGGAAAAACCAGGTGGTTAAAACCTTTTCGGGATTGGGAATTTCTCCACTGACCGTTTTTTTAGCGGTCTGGACGGCAATCATAAACTTTTCGCTTAAAAACTCAGCAGCATTTTCAAAGAACCCGAGTTTTTCATCAGTCACCTTTCCCATAAAATACTCCCAGCCCAGTTCTCGGAACATACGATAGGTATTCTCACCCAGGGGTAAAAATACTTTGGAGGGATACGAATCGGGAATATCACCCATTGTATAAGGTGCCATTTTTCTTTACTTCCTCTCTAAATTTTGTATTAGTTTTATTATTCGTTTAATATTAGCTGTAATACAGATAAAAATTGATAAATTATTTTATGAAAAAACTCCTATTTATAATAATATAGAAGAAAAATAAAGCTACATTACATTTTTTATAAAACTTTTACAGCCTAATTCGTTTATAAAACTTTATTCTTCTTAAAGATATAAGTTTTTGAAGAAGGCATACTTTATTGCTTGGGTGATACCAGAACTGGATAATCCATCGAAAATAAGGCATAATAAATTTCAACTTTAAATGCTTTTTATCAAATTAACCTGGCATATCTTAGCATTTTGGCATGAACTGCATGATTTAATCTCTATTTTAATAAATTGATCAGAAATTAGTTCGTCTTTGATTTCCTTTTTTTTGCAATGTAGTTCTTTTTTTGGGCATTCGTAGGCCGTAATCTTTATTCCTTGCTGTGACCGCTCTTTAACTTCTTCAAGTATTGAGATTGCTTCTTTTAGATTATATCGGATCGTTTCATCGGTCTCTTCTTCTAGCATATTATCCAAGATTGAACGCGATTCAATTTTTTCATATTTTCCGATAGCCCATGCCGCATTAGAACGTACCGAGGCGTCTTCATCCGTTTTCAATAACTTTATCAATAAATCATATGTTTTTTCAGCATGAATTTTACCAAGCGTCCACGCCGCCAGGGCCCTTATTTCACTATCGGGATGCGTTAGAAATGGAATAATTTTATCTATACTCTCACTCGCCATCCGGCGTCCCAAGGCATCGAGTGTTTCAAGAACGATTTTTTTATTGGGATTCTTCAACAGTTTAACTAATGTATCGCTTGATCCGATGCGCGAGAGCGTCCATAAAATAGACTCTACAAGTTCATCATCTTGAGCTGTTTTTAATTCTTTAAGTAAATATGGTACTGCTCTCGGATCTTCCAAATTACCCAATTGCGCAATTGCTTCTTTGACCGAATCTTCGTCTTTACTCTCTAAATTTGCAATTAGCTCATCAAATTTTGTCATTAATATAAAAAAGAGAAAAAGATATATTTAAATTGTTATTCAAGGCGTACCTATTCGGCTTTTATTTCCGGAACAAGGACTTTTTCAGGCAATGTGCGAATTATTTCTTCTGCCTCAGCTATAATAGAATCAAATAGTTCCTTAACCTTTGGGATACTATGTATTCTACCAGCTACACTTCCCCCTAAGATGATAGAGTTTTCTTCATCGCCTTCAAATAATTTCGCCAGACCCTCCATCTCAAGTTTCATAATGGCTTCATTTGATTCCACCGGGATTCCTTTAAACAGATTTCCGCCTTCAAGTTTGATAGTTTCCTCAACAATTTTGAGAGATTGTGGATTTCGTAAGAATCGCATTGGTCCAAACAAACCACGACCGACAAGCGTATCCTGCTCAGTTCTTTTTGTAATAGCTTCCTTCCACATCGGCTCAAAATCAGATTCTTCCGTTGCGATCATCCGGGTACCCATTTGAATTCCCACTGCCCCCATCGCCAATACCGCTGCGAGACTCACCCCATCACACATTCCCCCACCAGCAATGACTGGCTTTTCTATTGACTTGACAACTTCAGGTACTAGAACCATTGTGGAGACATCCCGCCATGCACAATGCGCGCCCCCTTCTCGTCCCGTGGCAATTACAAAATCGACACCTGCTTTTTGGGCTCGTTTTGCATGCTCTACGGCAGGTACAACATGAGCCCACTTCACTCCAGGCATTTGTTCCTGTAACGCCATTCGTGTTGTTTTGGCTCCTTTATCTGCAGCATCTACCGCCCATGGTAACGGATCTCCTGCGGAGGTAATTATCAATTTAAGTTTCTTCTGCACCTCTTCTGATTCATTCCATGCCTTAACTGTCCCTTTCAATAACCGTATTGCAACAGTTACAAACTCATTGGATACTGGGCAATTTACTCCGAAAACTGCATCTGGATAATCTTTAAGTTCTTCAACCATTCTGAAAATGGAATCCTGGATTAAATCGCTAGGTTTCCCCCTTCCAAAAATTTTACTCGCTGCCTCTGGTGTTGCCGCGGATAATCCTACACCCATTCCAATCGTCGAGATTATGCCCACACCACCTGCTTTTGCCGCGGCTGAACATAATTTGAACGTGGAATAGGGTCCCATGCCCGCTTGAATAATTGGATATTTTGTTCCTAATATTTCTTGAAACTTAGTTCTAATCATAAAAATCAACTCAATATGTTTTATAAAATATTATTTTATAAAATTTTAATCTAAAACCTATTTAATTTTAATCTAAAATTGTATATTTAATAGATAGCTAAAGAGATATTATTAAAAAAAATGAATGGATAAAGTCCATACCAAAGGTGGAAGAATTCATGACGATAGTGCTAGTTACAGGTGGAACCGGCTTCCTAGGAACTAATATAGTTTTACAATTATTGGAATTAGGATATGAAGTAAGAGCATTTGGACTACCCGGGTCAATTACAAAATATATTGAGAAACCAGGGGTTAAAATTCAATTTGGAGATATTGTCAATCCTAATGATGTTAAGAAAGCCATCGAGGGCGTGGATGTTGTAATTCACACGGCGGGCGATACGGGCTTTTGGAAAAAAATGTTCAAACGGCAACGAGCGATTAATGTGGATGGGGTTCGGAATGTTATGCAAGCCGCTCTTGATGCTGGGGTACAAAAGGTCGTGCACACTGCTACCGTTGATACAATGGGATACAATCCTGATGGTCTTGCAGACGAACACTGGGATGATGACCCTAAACATTTTAATTATGCCCATATCGGCTATAATTATGCAGAAACCAAGCGAGAAGGCGAACAGATTGTGTTTGATTTTGCAAAAAAAGGGCTTGATGTAACAATAATCAATCCGGGTAGTATGATGGGTCCTTATGATCTTACACTTCAATTCGGTCGCCTTTTCATGGACATCCGGGATAAAAAAGTTCCGGGGATTCTTCCAGGAGGGTGTCCCTGGGCCCATGTCGCTGAGGTGGCGAAGGCTCATATTACCGCTATTGAGCAAGGGCGTAAAGGCGAGCGATACACCTGCGGCGGGGTGCATGAAACTTATAAAACCCAATTTAATTTAATTGCCGAATCTATTGGCGTGAAACCTCCAAGTTGGGTAATGCCACGCTGGTTTGTGGTATTTTATGGATACCTCAGTGAATTTTGGTCTAATTTCACCAAAAAGAAACCCCAGATTAATCCGGGACAGGCTCGTTATATGTCCGTATTCCCCAAATATGATTCTTCTAAAGCAGAAAAGGAACTCGGTTTCAAGTGTCTCCCCTTAAAACAGATGGTCGAAGATGCCCGAGATTGGTATATTGCAAATAGCTTCCTATAATCATTGCAATTCACTCCTTCTGTAATTATTTGGGAAATAACCATTTTTTTGAATCAACTCTTCAAATCTGTAGATTTAATCGGGTTTTTTTATACAAATCACCGCAGAAAAACCTTTTATTTATGAACATTCTAATAAAAATCTTTAGGATTATCCCTAGAGAGATACCAATATTAAATGAAAAAGGGTAAAAATAGGCGATATTTAATGCGAGGACGCCGATTAATTCTTTTTACTTTGATGTTAATAATAACATTTAGCCAAATTATTGCCATTAAAACAAGCAATATGCCAATCTATAATGAGAAATATACTATTACTTCACCTGAAGAATTATATACAAAAGGTATTGGAGATATTTACTATCGAGATACTTCCGGGTCATCGATAGGTGTTTGGATAGAAGGGGATTATGCCTACATTGCAGATAGCACTAGTGGCTTAGCCATCATTGACATATCGGATCCCACTCATCCTGGGGCTCCAGTTTATTGTGATACGAATGGCTATGCTTATGATGTCTGGGTTGAAGGCGATTACGCATTTATTGCCGATTATGCAGGGGGCTTAGTGATAATAAACGTAACTTATCCTACCAAACCTGTAAAAGTGAGCAATCTAGTTCTCACAGGTTGTGCCACGAGTATTTGGATTGAAGGCGATTATGCCTACATCGGAGCTTACGATAAGGGGCTTGCAATAGTCGATATTTCGAATGTATCAAACCCCCGCAATCCAGTCTATAGGGACACGAATGATTTACCCTTTGACGTTTGGGTGGAGGGTGATTTCGCTTATGTGGCAGATTCGTCCACCGGCTTAGGGGTGATAAATATAAGCAATCCGAAAAATCCGAGTCTGCCAATATATTGTGATACCTCCAATGCCAATGGAGTTTGGGTCGAAGGCGATTTAGCATTCATTGCTGATACCGGGAGCGGGCTTGCTATCATTAATATTACCAACCCAAGAACTCCAAGCTTATTTGCGTCTAGGGATACTTCAAACAATGCACGGGATGTTGTTATAACAGGAGATTACGCCTTCGTAGCATGTGAGACATACGGTATAGCTGTAATTGACATATCAGATCCCGCAAATCCGAGTCAACCTATTTATAGAGACACTGGTTACGCACTAGAGCTGTATATTGAAGGAAATTATATATTTGTCGCGGATGGTATATGCGGGCTTGCGATAATAGAGATAGCTGAACCTCCAAACCCTGAATTACCTATCTATAAGGCTACAGCTTATGCTATGGAAATAGACATTGAAGGAAACTTCTTATTTGTTGCCGATGGAGGTAGTGGGCTAGCCATAATAGATATTGCCGATCCCCTACATCCAGCTGATCCAATTTGGAAGAGTACTTCGCCAGGATCGGCGATGGGGGTCTGGGTTGAAGGGGATTATGCTTACATTGCAGACGGGTCAAGTGGTTTGGCGGTTATTGACATTTCGGACCCAATGCATCCCGTGAATCCAGTTTATTGTGATACTAATGTCAGTGCTATAGATGTTTGGGTCGAGGGAAATTATGCATTTGTTGCCGATCATTCTGGAGGACTGGTTATAATAAACGTAACTTATCCTACCAAACCTGTAAAAGTGAGCAATATAACTCTTACAGGGTGGGTCACATGTCTTTGGATTGAAGGCGATTATGCCTATGTGGGTGCTTACGATAAGGGGCTTGCAATAGTCGATATTTCCAATGTATCAAACCCCTGCAATCCAGTCTATAGGGACACGGATGACTTACTCTTAGATATCTGGGTGGAGGGTGATTTCGCTTATGTGGCAGATTCGACTACTGGCTTGGGGATAATAAATATCACCAATCCAAAAAATCCGGGCTACCCGGTGTACCGCGATACCACAGCTGCTGTTGGAGTCTGGGTTGACGGGGACTTTGCATTTGTTGCCGATTATTCCGCAGGGCTTGCCATCATTAATATTACCCGCCCCACAAATCCAGGGGTGCCAATTTATCGGGATACTTTAGATAATGCCCGAGATGTTGCCATTGCAGGCGATTACGCCTTTGTATCATGTGAGACCTATGGCATCGCGATAATTAAGTTCCGGGATATTGTACAGCCTGAAGCACCTACGCTGGAGCCCATAGTCCCCCAAATCGATGAAGATGGCATAATTCATCTCAATTGGAACGATGTTCAATTGACTTCAACTTATTTCATCTATAGAAACACTAGTCGCATTACCGCAATTAATTCCTTAACTCCCATTAAGTCAACTCCGTATAGCAATTATACCGATAGCATAGAAATTAGCGGGAATTATTCCTATGTAATCGTTGCTGGGAATCCACTCAAAAATAGCTCTATTTCAAATTGCATAAATGTGACAGTTAAGATTAGTTCTCCAAACCCTATTTCTGGATATAATCTAATATTCTGCCTAATTGGTCTATTCTTAATTATAATCCCGTTTATGAAAAAAATAAGAACTTATTCCCTTCCTAGAGAATAAGATGAACTTACAACCTTTTAATTACTTATAAAAATGAGATAATTTCTATAAAAATCTCACTTTTATGGTAACCTTCCATCTCGCCCCAATCGGGCAAGACCAGCCCTAAGGTTATCAGGCTGTGAGCTCGTCGCCGAGTTCCACACATTCTTCATGCCGCTTACTACTAGCAAACGCTCGGAAGCCTGGAAGGACGTTATCCCGCGGTGCTAAAAGCGAATTTGGATTTTTATCTACCCATAGGAGGGAGTGCTCGGGTTCAAACGGGGCTCTAAGATATCCCCGACTTGGGCGAACACCCACTATGTAATAAAGGAATTTCTTCCGAAAATCGCATTTCGCTTCTAGTTATTTGATGACCCGTTATTATGAAAATAGCGAAGTCAACTCTTTTTAGAAGTTCCTTTTACTTAAATCTTTTGAAAATATTTGCGCATTTGGTTCATTTGCGCATTTTTCCTGAAAGATTTTTATAGATTTTAATAAATTTTAATAGAATTTTTTCGATCAGTTTCAACAATAAAAAATTGATATTATTTGTTACGGAAAGTTCTTGACCGAAAATCCTGCCAGAGATCCCAAACAATATCAATCACGAAAACGATGGAAAGGACAATTTTGATCGTTTTTATAACATTATCTGTATCGGTCGATAAGGTTATTAGTAATTGCAGAAGAATCATGAAGGCGAGGGGGCCATGTTCAATCCAAGATGGTCCAATAGGAGATTTGGCTTTTAGAATCTGTCTTTCATCTAAAATATCTTTTACAATAAAAGCAATAAGAAAAAAACTGTCCACAATTAAATAAGCCATCATCAATATAGAGCGTGAACTGGTTGATATTAGTAATGCATTGCCTATAAAATAGAATATGAAGTAAACTAGTCCTATAAGAAAGGAAAGGATATAAGACCAGTATCTTTGCGGACTCATAAAAGATGAATTTATTTTGCATCTTTTTTACTTTTCGGTGCAAAAATCGTCCTCCGAATTTCTAGGGAAAAAAAGGTAGAGCGGTAGGAGCACGATAACGACGAAATATTCATAATATTATTTTTAAAAGCCTTCTCTGGAAACAAATGGTCGAAAATACTCGAGATTGGTATATTGCAAATGGCTTCCTATAGATTAATTTCTCTCCAAAAAATTCTATAAATTCGATAGAAAACAATAAAATAATGTTATCTTAGTGCGGATATCTATCAACTGACATTGAAACAAATTAATTAAGTTGGGGAAACCTTATTGATAAAGAGGAATTTATTTTAAACTTGTAAAAAAATTTATATGATTCCTTTAAGATTTTAAGAACCAGTAACAATTGCCTAAATTATTTAAATAAAATGCCTATTAGTAAAGTCTGTTTATTTGTAAATTTCGAATTTAAAAAAAAATAACTCAATAATGAAAATGAATATATGAGATGACTTAAAAAATGCCAAAACAAGAAGCTGTTAATTTAAATAATAAAGGACTTGAATACTTTAATTCAGGCGATTATCGGAATGCAATTCAATGCTTTGAAAAAGCCGTTAAAATCGATCCAAAATATAAAGAACCTTGGAGTAATATGGGTCTCTCTTATGGTTGGTTAGAAGATTATCAAAAATCTATTGACTGCTGTGAAAAAGCTCTTAAGATTGATCCTAAGTATACATCGGCTTTGAATAATCTTGGATCTGCTTACGATGGCTTGGGAAATTATCAAAAAGCAATTGAAAATTATGAAAAGGCAGCCGAAATCGATCCTCAATTTAAAAATGCTTGGAATAACATGGGTTTCGCTTATTATAATATGGAAAATTATGAAAAAGCGATTGAATGTATTGAAAAAGCCACAGAAATTGATCCTAACTATTCAAATGCCTGGAACAATTTAGGATTGTCTTATTGGGGTTTAAAAGATTATCCGAAGGCTAAAGAATGTTTTGAGCAAGCACTAGAAAAAAACCCTAATAACTCAGCAGCTCAAAAAAATCTAAACCAGTTAAAGAATTTTCTCGGAGAAAGCTAATAAAAATTGATTATTGATTCTCAATTTTTTTTATCATTGTCGATTCTATTTTACTCCTATTTTTATTTCCTCCATTCTAATGTGTGGGACCTAAGAAGGCACGCCAGAATTCGCAGAGGTGATTAAAACACAGCAATTATTAAAAATAGGCGCTGATGAATGCTTGGGAGATTTCTTGAGTTGATTTAATGAAGCTTACTTTTCGTACATAGCTCGGGTGCGGTTGTATTGAAAAAGCATTTAGGATCGGATGCAGTAATATCTCTCAAGTAGATATATGCGTTGGCCCGACACCCACAACAATATAGATTGAATTTACACGACGCACAGGGACCTTTCACCTTTAATTTCAGTAGCAGTGCACTTTTCGCCTTTTTCACGATCTTCACGACATTTTCCTCATAAATATTGCCCGCCGACAGATCCCGCAAGAATAAGCAGGGAACCACGTCCCCGCTCGCCGTGATCGCTATGTGACTTTGGCATGCGTACCGCCCATCCGAGCTGCCTACAGCGAGCATATGTTTTCCCTCCACTCGCGCCCTATGATAGAAAATTCTCCTGAGTTGCGAGAGGGTCGGTTCCCACGCCGCACCTTCGTTTCTAGAAAACCCTAGTGGCTTGAATACGATAGTCGCAACGTGTCTCACCCCTTTCGTGTAGAACCAATCCATCAGCGGTATCATGGTCGTGGCAGTCTGGCGGGTAATAGTCGGGCAGCCGAAGATATGGTCAGCCGGGAATCCAGTGTCAAGCAGAGTCTGGAAGCCGTCTAGCCTCGCTTGGAGCGTATGTGGCGAGTTGTTCACAAGGTTATACGTGTCCTGATCTAATGTGTCGATATGAATGCCGACGAACAGCTCGCGATCTCTCAATTTTGCGAAAGCATAGGCTTCTATCAACCATACTGCATCTGCACTGGTGATGAGCCCGGACAGTGGCATAACCACGTGAAAATTCTCCTCAATGGTGTGAAACACCATATTTTTAAATTCTGGGTGAAGTAACTGGTCGCCGCCATAGAAATACACGACGTTCACGCCGAGTTTCTTTAGCTCAAGAATCTCCTTAAATTTTTCAGTAGATAGGACGTGTTCTGATACATTGTGATGAGAAGGGTCCAGCGGACTCGCGTAGCAATATTGGCACCCACCGGAACATCGTTGGTTGATCTCGATATTGACGCATACGGGATCCCCGCGAGCATAGACATCAAACAATTCTTTTCTTGACCACATATCGATAATCGGATTTTTTCGTGGGAAGCCCGATCGCATAGAAATAATCAACGTCCTTATTTCTCTTAATTAATACAGTAAATAGAAATTAAATACAAAGCAACTAAATTAATTATATATTTAATTAGAAATTAAATACAAAGCAACTAAATTAATCATATATTTGATTAAAATGAAATCCCTTCATAAAATCTTTTTTGACAATTCTAACAGAATGGATGAAATAGAGGACGGCAGTGTTGATCTAGTCGTCACCTCTCCTCCGTATCCCATGATTGAAATGTGGGATCAACAATTTTTTCAAATGAATCCTGAAATACGCGCTGCCTTAGATGGTGGTGAAGGAATAAGTGCTTATGAATTAATGCATCAAGAATTAGATAAAACTTGGAATGAAATATACCGCGTATTAAAAGAGGGAGCTATAGTATGTATTAACATTGGCGATGCAACAAGAAAGATTGGGGATTCATTTCAATTATTTTCCAATCATTCACGCATTTTGAATCATTTCATTCAGTTAAAATGTAATATTTTGCCAGAATCATTGTGGAGGAAGGAAAGTAATAAGCCAAACAAGTATATGGGAAGTGGAATGCTACCTCCTAATGCATATGTCACTTTAGAGCATGAATACATCCTGATGCTAAGAAAAGGAAAAACTCGTGAATTCAAAGAAGAAAACAAAAAGATTCGAAACGAAAGCGCTTATTTTTGGGAAGAAAGGAACACTTGGTTTTCAGATATTTGGACAAATTTAAAAGGCATTAATCAAAAACTAAATACGAATTCCACACAGCGAGAAAGATCTGCCGCATATCCTTTTGAATTGGCATATCGCTTAATCAATATGTTCTCGATTAAGGGCGATATGGTTTTAGATCCGTTTCTAGGAACGGGGACAACAATGCTTGCGGCAATGGCATCGAACAGAAATAGCACTGGCTTTGAAATTGATAGAGGATTCAAAGAAGTAATCCAAACTAGAGTACAGAATATATTGGATTTTCTGAATAATTATATCGTAAATAGAGTAACTCAACATTTAGAATTTATTGGAGAAATGGATAAAAATAATAAACCCTTGAAATACAAATCGCAATTATATGATTTCAAAGTGGTTACAAATCAAGAAACTAAAATTTGCTTTAATTTTTTAAAAGAAATTAAAAAGACAAATGAGATGTATGAAGTACTGTATTATGATGAAGAAATGAGTCAAAATATAATCGCAAATTTAATTAATAATTGTAAAATTGAATTTATTTCGGATGAGAAGAAATCAAAGGTTTCATTTCAACAAAAATTGGGTTAATATCGAGCATTTTCTATTGAGATAGTGCAGGAGGCGATTTGGATGGATATAAAAGGGAAAAAAGTGCTCATTATTTCTGCAAACAAATTCGAAGATACGGAATTGGAATATCCATTGAATCAATTAAAGGCGAAAGGCGCGAAAATTACGATTGCCGGGCCTTCCAAAGAACCATTCTACGGGAAAGGCGGTACTAAAGTGAAACCCGACATCAGCTTCGATCAATTATCGACTACATTCGACCTCCTCGTTCTCCCTGGAGGAAAAGCGCCTGAAATAATTCGAAAAAATGAAAAAGTTTTAGAAATTGTACGTCAGTTTAACAATATGGGAAAACCTATTGCTGCAATTTGCCATGGCCCGCAAATTCTGATTTCTGCAGGAATTATTGAGGGACGTCTTGCTACAAGTTATTCTCAAGTCGCCAAAGAATTGAAGAATGCCGGTGCTACCTATCTTGATGAGCCCGTCGTGGTGGATAAGAATTTGATAACGTCCCGAAAACCTGCTGATTTGCCCCAATTCGTTCAAGCCATTTTCGATTATGAAGGTTAAATGATACAAATTTATAATCTACGAAAGAGTATTTCATTTTATGGAATTATTATTGAGCAAGATGGATGAGATTACCACCTATTGTGAAGAAAATGGCATAGAATATTTGGGAATTTTTGGATCTTATGCTAGAGGCGATTTTAAAAAAGAAAGTGATATTGATTTACTTGTAAAAGTTGATGGAGAAAAGACATTATTAGATATCGTAAGGATCGAGAGGGAATTAAGTGAGATCTTAGGAATTAAAGTCGATTTATTGACAGAGGAAAGTATAAGCAAATATATTATTGATTATATTAAAAAAGAGTTAAGAACTATATATGAAAGAAGATAAGCCCTATATATTGCACATTAAGGATGCAATAAACAAAATAGAGATATTCACCAAAGGAATTGATTATAGGAAATTTATAGAAAACGATATGATCCAAAGTGCTGTTATTAGACAAATTGAAATTATTGGCGAGGCATCAAATAAATTAGGTTCTCAATTAAAGGATGCTTATTTGGAAATTCCTTGGGTTGATATCATAGGAATGCGACATAAATTAATTCATGATTATTTCGGAGTTGATTTGAAAAAAGTTTGGGGCACAATTAAAAAAGATCTACCAAATTTGAAAAAAAATATAGAGCGTATATTAAAAAAATTAAATCATTAACCCTTTTTCAAATAATTTATTCAATAAATTCCAATCAAATGAATCACTACCGAATATTCCACTGTTAAGGTTCTGAGGTATCACAATACTTAATCCCGAAGGAGTACAAATGAGCATTTGGAAAAGTCAGTTACATCCTTATTCGGGTTAGACGGATTAAAAAATTGCAAATTACTCAAGGGTTCATAAAATATTACATTTTAACAATTATTGGGAGTGTAATTGTGTTTATGAAGGCGATATTTTGGATCTAACTTCTTTATTCTAATAACATTGGATGGGTGATAATTATGATAATAGATTTTTGCGTCTTAATTGTTTTTACCATTGTATATTCTTTTATAATTCGGATTAAGAAGGTGTGAAAATGGCTCAAGAAGAAAAACTGGATAAACACTTGAAAAAAGCGTTAGAAGATATTATTACCACTGAAACTGCAATTGTCACGTATCTAAAAAATGAATATGGCGATGAAGATGTCCAGAAATTTTATTCTGAGTACCGCCCAAAATTCATATTGGAATTGCAGCTTGGAATGATCCGGCGAGCAATTGCGAAAATGGCTGCTAAAATTGCGAAGAAAACCCTGCTAAAAATGATTATTAACACTTTGCTTGAGAAAGGTGAATGGTACCAACCCGCTGGCACCGTTGAGGTTCTTAAACTGTCCAAAGAAGAAGCTGCTGTCCGGATTATTACCTGTAACCGAAAGAAGATGTTCAAAAAAATTATAAGGAAGAAAGATAAAAAAGAAGAACCCACCTATATTTGTGAAACCATGTGTATTCCTGAATTCAAATATTATCTTTCATTTATTGGGCTTATTCCCACAATTAGATTAGAACCTGAGGGCTGCTGCGTTTCTGCGGTTTGGGACCCCTCAAAAATCCAATTTGAAGAAGAACAACAAGAAGATTTGGAAGGATGAAAAATGTCGTTAGAAGGAAAGCTTGCCCTCGTCACAGGCGGTGGACGAGGTATAGGTAGAGCGATTGCGCTGGATTTCGCAAAATATGGGGCTGATGTGGTAGTTGCAGCCCGAACAATTTCCGAAATTGAAGGTGTTGCTGCTGAAATTCGCGAGTTAGGACGGCAATCATTAGCAATTCCCACGGATATGACCGATGAAAACTCCATACAAAATCTTGTTTCTAAAACCTACAGAACCTTTGGTAAAATTGATATCTTGGTTAATAATGCGGGAGTTTCTATTGTAGTACCTGTAATTGATATGAAAACGGAAGATTTTGATCGAGTTATTACCGTGAATCTTCGAGGAATGTTCATTTGTACGCGGGAAACTTTACAGATTATGAAAAAGCAGAGGTATGGGACCATAATCAATATCTCCTCTGGATTTGGCATAGAAGGGCAACCGCTATTAAGTGCATATTGCGCTTCTAAAGCAGGAATACTTTTGTTTAGCGATTCACTTTCCAAAGAAGAACGCCGTATAAAGGTTTATGTTATTAACCCCGGTCTTATTGATACCCAAATGGCAGAGAATGCCCCTGGTAAAAAATATCCCCCCGAAGCAATTTCACAAATTGCGACCTATCTCGCCTTCCCTGAAAATAAATTCCCTTCCGGGACCGTTGTTAAACAGCTGCAATTGGACAATATAAAAGACGCTTTATTTCCTCTAATCCAAGGACATACATATCCTGACTGGGACACTTTATTCCAAGATGTGGAAACGAAGTTAGACGAGAAAAATCTCCGAAATATCGAAAAATATAAAATTATGATGCCCTATATATTTAGAGATTATCTTGAATCCTAATAGTTTCAATTTTTCTTTAATTATTTCAATTTTTATATTAATTAAATAGACAGGGAACTATTCTTGTTACAATAAAGAGGAATGACTTATGAAGAGTACTCAACCAACCAAACCGAAGAAAGGACTCAAAGAGTGGATTAAAGGACAATACATTTCAAATCTCATCAAAATTATTATAAATAGTATTATCCTCGCTCTACTCATCTATTGGATCGAGGGATTACTTCTCAATGATGAACCGATTTTTGTTATAAGT
>Ga0315279_10002363_pt1 | contig 28572 bp, 19 predicted proteins | sample YL17G06_20_MG_FD_203694 | JGI IMG/M metagenome (GOLD analysis project Ga0315279, IMG submission 203694) | Sediment microbial communities from Yellowstone Lake, YNP, Wyoming, USA - YL17G06_20 | ecosystem: Environmental > Aquatic > Freshwater > Lake > Sediment | place: USA: Wyoming | collected... | reverse complement strand
TCTGGGCGCGCGGGGCCGAGGTCTGCCGCGACGCCACTCCGCTCTATCTTGCGATCGTCGACCGGCTCGTCGAGCGAGGTCGGCTCTCCCGCGCACGCCAGTGGGCGGAGCGCGGCGCCCGGGCCACGGGCGGCCATCCCGCGTTGAACCGCCGCCTCATGGACATTGCCCTTGCCGAGGGCAGCTTCTCCGCCGCGGCGGGGTACGGCTCCGCCTACGCCGGGAGCGGCCGCGAGCGCGTGTCCGAGGCGACGGCCGTCCTCGCTGCGGCGCAGCCGCCCGCCGCCGCACAGGACTCCATGGCGGCGACCGCGCTTCGGCTCGCCGACGAGGACTCCGCCAACCCGGGCAGGACGCTGTTCGCCGGGGATCTCGCCCTGGCCGCACGTCGGACGGCCGACGCGGAACGGTGCTACCTTCGGGCCGCGCGCCAGGCCGGCATCGATATGCGCCAGATCCTCCTCCTCGCGACGGACCTCGACCAGCGCGGGCAGGATGACATCGCCGCGGCGCTCCGGGAGATCGTCGTCGGGCGCTTCCCGCAGGCGCCGCAGGCGGTCGTGTCGGCGATGACCGCGGCGGAGCACTTCGACCGGTCGGGCCAGCGCGACCGCGCGATCCGCCTTTACCGCTGGACCCTCACGCAGCCGGACCGCACGTACCAGGACCGTGCGCACCTGGCGCTCGGCCGGCTCCTCCTCGCCGGTGGCGGCGTCGCCGAGGCGAAGCTCCACTTCGGCGCCGTGCTCCAGCGAGGCGGGACGCCGCTCGTGCAGCGGCGCGCGATGTTCGGCCTCGCGGACTGCGCCCTCCGCGAGGGGCGACTCGACGAGGCCGCTGCGCGGTGGCAGGCGCTCGCGATCGGCACCTTCCCCGACGTCGCGGAGGCCCGGTTGCGCCTGGCGGAGCTTGCGATGTACCGCGGCGACGCGCAAGCGCTCGCGGAGCGGTGCGAGCAGCTCATGCGGGAGACGCCCGAGGCGGACGAGGCGAACAACTGCCTCGCGCTGACCGCCGTCCTCTCCGAAGCGGCCGGCGACACTGCGGCGTGGCGGAGGTACGGCGAGCTTCGCTACCTCCTCGACCGGGGCGAGTACCGGGCGGTCCTCGGTCGGGCGGAGGCGCTTGCCGGGACGGCGCTGGCCGGCGCCGCGTTGGTCCTCGTGGCGGAGGCGCGGAGGGCGACCGGCGATGCGGAGGGCGCAACCGCCGCCCTGGAAGACGTCGCCGACCGCTTTCGCGGCACGACGACCGGCGAGGAGGCGCTCTGGCGTCTCGCGGAGTTGGAGCGCGCGCAGTTGAAGGATCCCGCCCGGGCGCTGCGCACGTACGAGCGGCTCCTCCAGGACTACCCCGATGGCGTCTACACTGGTCCCGCGCGACGGTGGGTTCGGGCGTTGCGCGCGGAGACCGGCGCGACGTGAGGGATACATGGGAGAGACGGTGATGGTGCGGATGAAGGCGGGATACCTCAGGGCGTTCGCGATGGCGGGCATCCTTCTCGTCGCCGGGCCCGCGGCGGCGGACAAGCTGCTCGTCCCCATGGACCTGACGCAGACCGATCACCTCAAGGCCTATGGCGTGGTGTACTGGGCGCTCAAGCAGCAGATGCCGGCAGAGTGGCTGCTGAACTACCGCGGCGGCTCATTCATGATGGACTACTCCGACGTGGTGGCGACCGAGGCGCAGGTGCGCGGCGTGCGGACGGAGCGCGTGTCGTCCGCGGAGGCGGGAGGGATCTACGGGATCATCGAGCAGGAGAACATGGAGGTCGTCCGTCTCGAGAAGGCGCCGCGGATCGCCGTCTACACTCCTCCGGGCAAGCAGCCGTGGGACGACGCGGTCACTTTGGCGCTCCAGTACGCCGAGATCGACTACACGACGCTGTGGGACGGCGAGGTACTGGCCGGCGAGCTCCGGAACTACGACTGGCTCCATCTCCACCACGAGGATTTCACCGGGCAGTATGGCCGGTTCTACATCAGCTACCTCAACACGGCGTGGTATCAGCAGGACAAGGCGCAGTCGGAGCAGATGGCGCGGTCGCTCGGCTTCGCGAAGGTGAGCGAGTGCAAGAAGGCGGTGGCGCGAGCGATCCGCGACTACGTGACGCAGGGCGGGTTCCTCTTCGCGATGTGCTCCGCGACCGACACCATCGACATCGCCCTCGCCGCCGAGGGGATCGACATCGTCCCGGCGATCTGCGACGGCGACGGGATGACGCCGAACGTCCAGAACCTTCTCGACTACTCGAAGTGTATGGCGTTCCAGAACTTCCACGTCGAGCCCGATCCGTCGGTCTACGAGTTCTCCGATATCGACACGTACTCCGAGCGAGTGCTGAACCCTCGCGGCCCCGAGGCGGACTTCTTCACGCTGTTCGAATTCTCGGCGAAGCTGAGCCCCGTGGAGAGCATGCTGACGCAGGACCACGTGAGCAACGTGCAGGGGTTCCTCGGGCAGACGGTGGGCTTCCATCGGCGGTTCGTCAAACCGTCGGTGGTGATCCTCGGGGAGGCGGAGGGCGTCGACGAGGTGAAGTACATCCATGGGGACCTGGGCGAGGGCACGTTCACGTTCCTGGGCGGCCACGACCCGGAGGACTACCAGCACGTCGTCGGGGACCCGCCGACCAATCTCAGTCTCCACCGCAACTCGCCCGGATACCGGCTGATCCTCAACAACGTGCTCTTCCCCGCGGCGAAGAAGAAAGAGCAGAAGACGTAGGGCGGAGCGCGGTTTGAGCGGGTCCGCTCTGTTGACAAGGGTCGGGGAGTCTCGTACTTTGTTGCGTAGCCTTGGGGATTTCCGCGTGAGGAGGGCGAGGCGACATGTCCTCGCTCAGGGGTGGCGGACGCTTCTTCCGGAGAGATGACGCGCATGCGACCAGTCAGGCCGGGCCGGGGCCGCGCAATGCTCCGGCTGGTCGGCGCGGCAGCGCTCATGTGCATGAGCCTATCGCCCGCCGGCGCTCAGGAAGAGGAAGCCGAGCAGGTGCTCTCGTTCCCCGATGCGTACGTCAGCCGCGTGGATCGGAAGCTGGCGGATCTCCAGGCCGAGGTGGCGGACCAGCGGCTGCTCCTGAGCGAGCGTGGAGGCGAGCTTCTCGGGGAGATCGGCCTGCGGCTCGACGAGGGTTGGGCCGAGCTGCCGATCGGCATGCAGTTCGCCGACACGGCCGTATCGCTGCCCCTGCCGGCGAGCATCAGACGGTTGAACGAGTACGACCGCATGCTCGCCGACGAGGTGTACGGGATCGACGAGCGGATCGTGGCCGCGCTCGAGGAGATCGGCGCCCAGCGCGATTCTCTCGTCGCCGGGCTCAAGACGACCGAGGCGACGCGCGCGGTCGTCGACGAGCTCGACCAGATGGTGCGCACGGACCTCGAGCTCTGGAGGACGAAGGTCGATCTCATCCGCCGGCGCCTCATCTCCGACGGGACCCCCGACGCTGCGCGGCGGATGTTCGCGCGGGAGTATAGCACCATCGCCATGCACTACCAGATGGGGCAGTATCGCGTGGCCCTCGCGCGGATGGAGACCCTGGCCGAGCCGTACGGCGCTCTGCCGCTGCCCGAGTGGCTCGAGAGCCTGCCGTTCTACCGCGCGGAGTGCTACTACGCCCTCGCCGAGTGGGATAGCGCGTACGATAGCTACGCGCAGGCGTGGCAGCAGCCGGGCAACCTCTATGCGCCGCAAGCGCTCCTCGACTGGACCGAGCTGGCGTTCTCCGGGGGACGTCACCGGGAGGTCGCGACCATGTGGACGGCCCAGCCGCCCATGCCGCCTGACCCCATCGACGCGAACCGCATCCGGCTGCTCGTCGCGGAGAGCTACCTGCGGCTCGGCGAGCCGGATCAGGCCCTGACGACGCTCGACCGACTCGACGGGAGCCGGCCGCTGATGCCCGGCGAGGAGGAATGGCTCGACGCGGAGGGCCTCGCGGAGCTCCGGGCCCTGAACGGACGGCTCATCATCTACGGCCGGCTCCTCCGCGCGGAGGCGCACGCCGACGGCGGCGGCCTGGCTCGGCAGGCGTCCGCACCGCGCACGCTCGCGGCGCCGTCGGGTGAAGCCCTCGCCGCGATGGCGGACACGTCGGTGGACACTTCGCTCTTCTCGGCGGGGACGGACACCGCACATCTCGCCGCGACGCTCGCCGGCCGCCTCGACAGCGCCGCCGTGGCGGACTCGCTTCGCCGCGTCGTCCACACGGCCTACCTCATCGCGAGCGGCAGCATCCGGCCGGCGGCAACGAGACGGCGTGGGGTGGCAGTGGATTCGGTCATCGAGGACCTGGAATCCCTCGTGCCGGTGGTGAGCGCGATCGACCGGAACGGGCCGCTCATGGCGCGCACGCTCGTCGCGCTGGGACATGCGTACTCCCAGGCGAACCGGTGGGCTGATGCCGCGGCGGCGTACGGCGCCGTGCCGGTCTCTTCGATCTGGTATCCGGAGGCGCAGCTCGCCCGTGGGTGGGCGCTCATGGAGCAAGGGTACTATCTGGAGGCCAAGTCGGCGGTCAACGTGGCCCGACGGTGGCCTCTCAGCCCGTCGGCGACGCTCGAAGCCGCGGCGCTCAACAGCTACATCCTCTCTCTCATGGGTCGCGAGGAGGAGGCGGTCGCCGAGATGCACCAGATGGCGCGCGCGGTGGACCTGGAGGAGCGTCGGTCGATGAGCGCGTCGATCGACCGCGAGCTCCACCGCATGGAGGCATCGCTCCGGCTCGCCGGCGTGATCGCGTTGGAGCGGCAGAACGAGGAGTTGTACCGCGCGGTGGTCGACGAGCAGGCTCGGTACGACTCGCTGCGCGCGCAGGTCGCGCAGGTGGAGGAGGCGATCCGCGCCTACACTGCAGGGCAGATCGACAGCGCCGGGCCCGTGCTCAGCAGCGTGCGGGCCGAGCAGGAGCGCCTTCAGGCCGTGGCGACGCGCGTCGTCGAGCTACGGCGCGCGGCGGGCGAGCTGCCGGCCGCCGACGTGACGCCGGACCTGACGTACGAAGAGCGGCGGGAGCAGCTCCAGAGCTGGCTCGGCGGGATCGCCCCAGCGCAGGAGCTCGACATGTACCGTTCGTGGGCGGAGTATGCGGAGTTTGCATACGCGAAGCGCATCTTCGAGGAGAACCAGCGGCGGAGGGACGAGTCGCAGCGTCTGAAGGTGTCCCGTGCCCGCATTACCGGACTTATCTCGGAGTCGCCATGAGGCAGCGCGCGCGATCGCTCATCATCCGGCCCGTAGGCCTGGCCCTGATGCTGGCCGGCCTGTCGCTGCCGGCATCGGCGCAGCAGACGGACGGTCAGGAGACGGGACCTGCGTCGGATACGACGGCGGCCGTGGCGCCGGCGCCGGCAGCCGACACGACGGGGTCTGCCCTGCCTGCACTCGCGCCCGCGGCGGCTGCGCCGGCAGCCGACACGACGGGGTCTGCCCTGCCTGCACTCGCGCCCGCGGCGGCTGCGCCGGAGAGCGTGACGCTGGCCGAGTTGGAGGTGCAGGTGCGGCCCGCGTCGCTCCCACCGATTTCGACGCGCTCCTTCGGTGTCACCGCGCCGCCGCTTCCGCCGGCGCAGCCCGGCGACACGATCATCGTCCCCCAGATGAATATCACGCATATCCGGGACCCGGAGGTCGCGGCCCGTGCCGACTCGCTCAACCGCGTCCTGCGCATGGTGGCGATCGAGGAGCGGTTGCTCCGGTCGGACGTCCAGGGCCGCACGCCGCGGGTCGGCATCCTCACGCGGAAGGAGTACCTCGAAGCGCGGGTCGACCTCCTGCGGACCATGGAGCAGTCGCTCCGGACGCGACTCCAGGAGAAGCTCACCGCGCTCGACACCGCGATCACGACGCTCGACTCCACCATCGAGGCGACCCGCACGCGGGAGATCACCGAGATCGAGGATTTCCTCGCCCGGTACCCGAGCAGCCGCTACGTGGCCGACGCGAAGTTCATCCTCGGGCAGCTCTACTACAGCCGGGAGCAGCAGCGCAACAACGAGGCCCTGCAGCGCTACCTGACCGAGCTGCGCCGCTGGGGCATGGGGCTCATCCCCGTGGCGCCGCGCCAGCCGACGATGAACGAGGCGATCGCTGTCCCGCTCTACCGGGCCGTCGTCGCGCTCGGCACGAACCAGCAGCTCCTGCCCTACTCCCTCTACTCCCTCGGCAAGTACCACCTCGAGGCGGCGAAGGACCACAACGCGCAGAAGGGCTTGGCGCGCCTCAGCGGCAATCGCGAGGAGGGGAATCGGCAGGAGCGGCTCGAGCAGATCGAGGCGGATAGCGCCAAGCAGTACTTCGCCCGGCTCGTCACCGACTTCCCGGGCGACTCGGTGAACGTGCCCGAGGCGTACTTCGTCCTCGCGTCGCACTACAACGTGCTCGGTGGCATCGCCAACCGCGATACGGCGGCGACCTACGCCCTCGCGCTCATCCGCAATTACTGGTACTCGCCGCGGTACCAGAACATGCTGATGATGCTCGCGGAGATCAACTTCTACAACGGCGTCCTCACGAGCCTGCGCGATCGGGCGCTGAGCAACCGCTACTACGCGGACGCCCTCGCGTACCTTGCGTGGGCCGCCCGCGAGATCGACGCGTTCGAGGCGGAGCAGATCGCTGGCGTGTCGCCCGAGGAGCCGCCCATGCTCGGCGTGGGACGGCGCGATCGCACCATCCAGTTCATGACGCAGATCATCACGCGGCGCAGCCCGCCGGGCGTCGGCACGCCGCCGCCACCGCCGGTCGATACCGCGATCCGGCTCGTCTCCGCTGCGGGCAACCCGCCGTTCGGGGCGGACCTCCTCCGCCAGGTGGGCGACAGCAAGAACCAGGAATACCAGGTCACCTCTGAGCCGCAGGACCTGGTGGCGGCGCTCACGGCCTACGACTCGCTGCTCTCGCGGTATCCGACGTACGAGGAAGGCCCGCAAATCCAACAGACGATCATCGACAACGCCACGTACCTCTCCCAGGACCCGAACGAGCGGGTCCGGATCTACATCAACCAGAAGATATCCTTCTTCGAGAGGTTCAGCCGGAATGGCGCCTGGGCGGCGAACGAGACGGTGCCGGCCAACGTGCGCCGGGCCGCGGACGACTCGTCCGCGTCCTACTTGGAGCAGGCGGCGAAGTACCTCTACGTCCAGGCGCGGAACGCCGGCGACCGCGACGGGATCCGTCGGAGCCTCGACTACTTCGTGGAGTACTTCCAGACGTACCCCGAGCGACCCCAGGCGTACGAGCTCAACTGGAGCGTCGCGACCGAGCTCCGCGACCTAGGCGACTACAACCGGGCGTACGACGAGTTCATGCGGATCACGAGGGCGCCCCTCGTGAAGTACCGGGAGGACGCGGCCGTCGAGGCAGTGGCCGCCGCGCAGCAGTTGGTGGAGGCGGAGCAACAAGGCCAGGCCGCCCCGCCGGCGCCATCACCTACGCCGTCACCCACGCCGTCACCACGGTAGCAGGGGCTTGAGGACAACGCCCATGACGAGGTTGGCACGCACTGTCCGGACGCGGCTCGCGAACCGGGTCCTGCGCGAACTCGGGACGGCGCTGGCAGCATGTACGGTGGTGGTGCTCGGCCTGTCCGGTCCCGCCGCGGGGCAGTTCGCCCAGGAGGAGCTGGAGCGCAACGCGAAGCTGACCCCGGCGATGCGCAAGCTCATCCTGGCGTACGAGAACTACGTCCACCTCTACCCGAATACGACGCGCGCGCGCGATTTCCTTCTCGACGAGGCGGGCCGCTTCCGCGACGTTGGCGACCAGGAGACCGCCATCGTCGCCTTTCGCAGGACTCTGGACCGGCCCGACATGACCCAGGCCAATCGGGCGTACGTCTATGAGCAGATCATGGACGCCTACCGGGTCATGGGCCAGTTCGAGCGGCAAGAGGAATGGGCCCACCGCATGGCGACCGCCGACGTGGGGGCGGAGAAGCAGCAACAGGCGAAGGACTTCATCTTCGGCGCCGGGTACAACCGCGCCAAGGCCCTCGAGGACAGCGGGCAGGCCGAGCAGGCGGCGGAGGCGTACGAACGGCTCGCGGTGAAGAACCCGGATCACCGACAGGCGCCGAACGCCATGCTGCGCGCGGCGATCCTCTACGAGGAGGGCGGCAACAAGGCCCGGGCCGCGCTCACGTACGAGCGGTTCTACTATACGTATCCGGACTTCCGGAGCCCGGACACCGGTGCCGGCGCGCTCGTGGCGCTCGAGAACGCCGCCACGCTCTACCTGGAGCTCAACGACAACCGCCACGCCGCCGACGCGGTGGAGCGCATCCTCGCGGCGGCTCCGACCCATGCCAAGCGGAAGGACTACCTGCAGAGCCTCGCCGCCATCTACCAGCTCCTCAACGACTACAACAACGCCATCCGCGTGCGGCAGCAGTTCATCGAGTCGTATCCGCGCGACCTGCTGGCGGGGTCCTACCAGTGGGATATCGCGGAGTTCCGGGGCCTGGCCGGCCAGCGGCAGCAGGCGCTCGCCGAATACGAGGCGTTCGTCCGGAGCTATCCCGGCGACTTCCGCGCGGTCGAGGCGAACTACCGCATGGGCATGGACCGGCTTGCCGCGCGCACTAGGTCGCTCGACGAGGGGCAACCGGATCGCGGCGCAGCGCTCTATGCCGAGGCGCGCCGGCACTTCGAGCGCGCCTATGGCTTGCACGACTCGCTCGTCGCCAAGGTCGACAGGGGTGGCGGCGACCTGGAGCACGCCCTCGGCGCGGTCGTGCAGGTCGCGAGGATGGACAGCGCGGAGTACTACGCGATCGGCCTGCGCGGTTCGCAGACGTTCAAGTCGGACAGCACGCGGAAGTGGGAGACGCTCCAGAAGACGTCGCAGATCTACCTGAAGGTCGCCAACTACGGCTACCCACCGACCACGTTCGAGGCGCTCTACAAGCGCGGCCGCCTCCTCGAGGACTTCGCCCACCAGTACCTCCTCCAGCCGCGGCCCGACACCGCGATCACGTACGATCAGATCCTGAAGGTCTTCTTCATCAACTCGGTCTCCCAGCGTATCCTCGCCGACGCCGCCATCCCCGCATACCAGCGTCAGACGCTCGACTTCTACGAGGAAAACCGCCCGACGATCGATTCGGCGGCGGCGGGCCTGGCGAGCCCGGACCTCCGCCAGGCGCACACGCGTTGGCTCGAGCGCGCGCGGGAACGCGTGGCGGCGATCCCGGCGAAGGTGGATAGCCTCGAGCTCAACACGATCAGCTACGAGGCCGACATGCTGGTCCTCGACGCGCAGGAACAGATCCCACGGCGCTTCGAGACGGCGTGGGGGCAGTTCCAGCAGCAGCACGCGACGCGCTACCAGGAGGACCCGAAGCTCGTCTACGCCGATCGGCAGCAGGTCTTCGACATGACCGTGGCGCCGCTCGTCTACGGTGCGGGCCCCGCGGACACCACGGCGATGGTGCCGCGCTTCCAGGATATCATCACGAAGGGCGGCAAGTTGGGCGACCAGTGGACGAGCTACAACCGGGGACGGTTGCGGCTGGTGTATGGCGCGCGGAGCAACTACTACAAGATGGTGTCGGACGAGGGCGTCGGCGGGCTTGGCGGGCAGCTCGGCACGCTGCGCCAGCAATCGGACGACCTCGTGACGCTGATCGGCAGCCTGCCGAAGCTCGATCTGAGTTCGCTCGGCCCGCCGCCGGAGCGGCCTGATCTGACGCCGCCGCAACCGCCGGAGCGCCCGCCGGGCGAGCCGGCCACCTGGGGCAACGAGCGCGCCCTCCGGTTCATCAATGCGTACAAAGCTTACATCCAGGCGGTGAAGAACCTCCAGTACCGCGTGCAGCGCTATCAGAACGCCGTGGGGCGCTACCAGACCAGGCGGCAGGAGCTGTACCAGCGCCTCATGGCCCAGAACGCCGACATCATGCAGCGGACGCGCGCCGAGGTGCAGGTTTTCGGTCGCAGGACCCTCGACACGCACCTGTACCGCTATGCCATCGAGAACGTCGTCGGCCGCGCGAGCGGCGCGCTCGAGCGCGACATCGCGTTCGGGGACTCCGTGGGGTACAGCCCCGCGGACCGGCGCGCCGTCCGCGATAGCGCGCTCGCCTTCAGCCTGGGATCGGCGGAGCGCCTCGACTCGCTCTACCAGGTCGTGAACGGCATCCGGCAACTGTACGAGACCGGGCGCGATACCGCCGCCGGCGGCGAAGGTTCCCCGGCGTTCCAGGTCATCAACAACCTCGTGACGGGCTACGCGAGCGTCGCCGACTCGTTCCGCACCTCGACGGTGCGGCGGTACATGTACATCTACCGCGGCCGCGACTCGCTCTTCGCCGCAGGGCTGGATAACCCGATCGTCGCGCGGGCCATCTCGCGCCTGAAGCAGCTCGATCCGACCTTCGGCACGCAGGCGATCGCGAGGACGTTCACCTTCGTCACCGAGGACTCGTCCGGCGCGTGGCGCGTTGCCACGACGGTCGACAAGGACGATCCGGACGCGTGGAAGGAGATGGCGTTCAACGACAGCGCGTGGGCGCCGGCCGCCAAGGGCGCGATGGTCGCCACGACGCAGCCGGTCGCGCCGGATACCACGGCTCAGGCGCGGTTGGATACCACCGCGGCGCCGTCCGACACCGTCGCCGCCGCCACGGACACCCTGCGGAGCGACACGACCGCGGTGGCGGAGGCGCCGGAGGCGCAGCGCGAACTGCACATCGAGGGCTTCCCCGAGCAGAACCTGAACATGACGAGCCTCTGGGCGCCCACGCAGTCGGACACGGTCTACCTGCGGTACCGGATCGAGCTTCCCCCTGGATGGAACGAGCTGCCCGACTCGCTCCGCGAGCGGGAACGCCCGCGGCCAGTCATCCGGAAGGCCTCGATCACCATCACCGCCGACGACGACTACGTGGTCTACGTGAATGGCCGGGTCACGAACGCGCGCGACCAGGACGCGGCGGTGGATTGGCCGAAGGCGCGGACGTTCGAGATACTCAAGGACCAGTGGCTCGTCGGCGACACGGCGAACGTCATCGCCATCCGCGCGGCGAACGAGCGGCGGCTGAATCGCGTCCCGGATACCGATACGACGACGTTCGGCGTGATGGCGCGCATCGACGTGGAGATGGACATCCCGCTCGACATCTACCAGATCCTCTACAAGCCGCCGGAGCCCGAGCCGACGTTCGTCCTGGCCTTCATGCACGACGACTCGATGATGCTGGCGGATACGACCGGGGCGTACTTCCGCACGCCGCAGCAGCGCGATCAGTGGCGCGCCTGCCGTGAGCGGGCCATCCAGGCCGTGTGGACGGACACCGTCCTGGTTCCGTGGCGCCTCGAACGCGCGCACTTGCGCCTGGCGGAACTCGACACGCAGGTCGTGCGGCTGCGTCGCTGGCTCGTGGACAAGCGCGAGGCGGCGAAGCTCCGGCTGGCGGAGGCGGCAAGCCAGGAGATGGGCATCGTCCCGGCCGCAGGCGATACGACGGCCGCACCGCCGCTCGAGGGTCCAGGAGGGACGGAGGAGCAGGGGACGGGCGAGCAAGGGCTGCAGACCCCGTCCGACGGCGCCAACGTGGCTCCGCAGACGCCCGAGGAATCTCGTCCACCGGGGCCGACACAGCCGCCGCCGCAACCCCGGTCGCCCAACGGCCGGCAGTAGGGAGGGGTATCGACGCCATGAAACGCGTGCTGCGCTACACGGTCCTCGTCGCCGCAACGGTGGTGCTTGGCGGCGCCATATCGGCTTCCGCGCAGGTGCGGGCCTTGAGCGGCGGCGGCACGATCCGGGAGAAGCCGCCGGGCGAGCTGGCGACCATCCCGCGGCGCGACCCGGACTTCAGCACCATCCGGTTCCTCGGCCTCCAGCGGAGCTACCAGGAGGACCTCCGCGCGAAGCTGCTCGTGGGCCATGCGGTCATCCGCGTGGGGCGGTCGGTGGCGCCAATGCCGCCGATCGCGTGGCCACCCGAGCCGCGGGAGTGACGATGGGTCTCCCGCACGCTTGACTCTCCTCCGAAGGGGGCATACATTATCACGCGTTCCGCTGTCAGGGGGAATCTACGATCACGCGTTCGGCCGACGACCGTACCGGCAAACGCTTCGACCCGTCGGTGGCGCAACGGAGCCGCTCTGTGCCCACCATCGCGTACGGTTCGTGACACTTTTCCTAATGGAGGAGGCAATGGGGCTCCAGTTCTTCCGGTCTCGGGTGGGAAGGCTTTCCCTGCTGGTATTGGTCACGGGTGTGCTCACGGTGTCGGCGGCGTATGCGCAGGCTGAGGCGCAGGGCGCCGCTGCGGGCGAGGGCGCCGGTGCCGCTGCCGGCGGGCAGGAGCTCGATCCCCGTCTCGTCGTCAAGCGCGTGTACTCGGGGTTCATGTCGGACTTCAAGATCAAGGCGACGGGCGCCTGGCTGTTCCAGTGGCCGATCGTGATCTCGTTCGGGATTGGCCTCGGGATCGCCGGGGAGCGGTACTACGCGATCGTCATGAAGTCGAAGGTGAACATGAAGAGGTTCACCGACCAGCTCGTGAAGTACGTCGAGCAGAAGGAGTACGATCGCGCCATCCAGCTCTGCGATGCCTCGCCGGCGGGCGCGCTGCCGATCCTCAGCAAGGCCGGCCTGGAAGCGGCCAAGCGGAACATGGGCGCTCGCGCCGTGCAGGACTCCATCGACGAGGAGACGCTCAAGCTCATGCCGAAGATCACCATACGGCTCTCCTGGCTGAGCGTCTTGGCGAACGTCTCCACGCTCCTTGGTCTTATGGGGACGATCTTCGGGCTGATGTACACGTTCGCCGGCCTCCCGCTCGTGCTGAACCCGAAGGCGAAGGCGGACTTGCTGTCGGGCGGCATCGCGACGGCCATGAACACGACGCTGCTCGGGCTCATCTGCGCCATTCCACTGACGCTGCTCTACCAGTACCTGAGCCAGGCCAGCAAGGCCCTCGTGGATGACATCGACGAGAACTCGGTCCGGTTGATCAACGCGCTGAGCCGCTCGTAACTACCGGCTCTCCCGCTCGCTTAGGGCGGCGCCGGCTACCGGTCGGTGCGCCGAAGGTGCGGGCGTGTCGTGATCGCAACGCGTTGGGGGAACAGCTATGCCTGGAATGCCGCCCTCTGGCAGGAAGAAGCGGGGCAAGCGGCCGTCGGACAGGGAAATGGCGGCGCCGATGCACATCTTCATGAACCTGATCTGCATCCTCATCCCCGCGCTGATCTATCAGCAGGTGCAGGACTACTACCGCCACGACGTGGAGCTGCCAGCGGGCGGAGGAAGCGCAGCCGGCGTGTCGGCGCCGACGCAGCAGCCGTTCAACCTGAAGCTCACCATCGGCATCGATGGCTCCTTCATGATCGTCAACGCGAAGGCGCTCTCGCCGGCCGACGGGCTTGTCTCGCAAGGGCCTGGGCTCCTCCTGGCGCCGCTGGCGGGCGGCACGCCCGACTACGTGCACCTCCGGGTTCTCCTGTCGAAGGAGAAAAAGCTCCGGCTTGGCGGCCAGCCGGCCGCGACCTTCCCCGACGCGGACCAGATCACGGTTTCCGCGCCGCAGGACATGGAGTACCAGCGCATCATCAGCGCGCTCGACTACCTCCGCTTCGAGGCACCCCCGCCGGGCAGCGACCTTGCGGACGCGAAAGAGATGTTCACGGTCATCTCCCTCTCCCCCGGAAGCATCGGCGGGTGAGGAAGCACCGATACGGTCCCAGAGGGCACAGACCATGCCACTGTATCCATCGAAGCGCAAGGAGAAACAGGAAGAGGAGATGGAGTTGAACATCACCTCCCTCATGGACACGTTCACCATCATCCTCGTCTTCCTCATCCAGCAGTACGGCACGAGCGCCGTGAACGTTGCCGATGGCTACCGTCCCCCGATCGCGGAGACGCGGCTCGCGGCGGACCGGATCGTCGCGCTCCAGGTGCGGGAGGCCGGCCCCGACATTGTCCTCTACCGGATCGGCAACCGCCCCGAGAAGGCCGAGCGCAGGAACCCTCAGCTCGGCTACCAGCAGTTGCGCTCCGACCTCGAGACCGAGAAGCAGCTCGTCGATGCCTCGATCGCCGAGGAGGAGCTCAAGGGCGCGATCAACATCATCGGCGATAGGGCGCTCAGCTTCCGGACACTCACCGACGTCATGAGAAGCACGGCGATGGCGGGCTTCTTCAAGCTCAAGCTCGTCGCGACGCCGTAGCGGCCCCGGGCCAGACGAACGACAGGAGCGAGGCTCTCCCATGCAGCAGAAACCTGGCAGCCCACCCGTTCAGGCCACGGCCGCCCCGCCGAAGATGGAGTTCCCCCACGAGCTGCGTCGGCACTTCTACCAGTCGGCCGACTGGACGACGATTATCTTCATCTCGGTCTCACTGTCCATCCACGTGCTGGCCGTCGGGATCGTCGCCTCGCGCGACTGGAAGGACCCGGTAGCGGACCTCACGAACCAGCAGCTCCTCCAGCTCCAGGAGAGGATCGTCAAGCAGTACACGGTGAACCTGCCCGAAGCGCCGGCGCCGACCGAAGAGCTGCCGATGACGGACGTGACGAACCCCGAGTTCGACCGGATGCTCCAGCAGACCCAGGCGAACCTGGAGGCGAGCCTGCAGAGCACCCTCGCTGCGGCGCAGTCGGCGCTCGCCGCGATGAATGTCCCATCCACAGCGACCGGGAGCGTCGACGTACAGGCCGAGCTCGGCGCGCTCCTGGGCAGCATGGGCGATATCGGGAGCCTCGGCGACATGAGCGCCGCGGGCGGCCCATCCCTCGACATCGCCCCGACGGACGTGGCGATCTTCGCGAAGGGAGCCACGGGCAGCCGCGTCGTCGCGCAGGCGATCGACATCGGCGCCCTCGGCTCCGACGTGCAGGTTTCCAGCCAGTTCACCCGCGGCGGCGTGTCCGCCGGCCAGGCCGCGCGGCTCACCCAGCAGATCAGGCTCGCGCGCGAACGGCTCGGCGGCGACATCCAGATCAGGGTCGCGAGCGGCCTCGGCGGCACGCAGCGCGCCGTCCTCCACATCGCCGGCGGCAAGACCGGACAGCGGATCAACGTCCAGCAACTCGCACTGCCTCCCGCGCGCGCCGCCGGCCCCAGCGGCCGCGACCAGGAGTCGGTCGAGGCGCAGGCGGCTCGCACGCGCTCCCTCATCGGCGGGTGCTACACCATCGGCCTGGCATCCGATCCCTCTCTCTCTGGCGTCGTCGTGGTGCGCTTCACCATCACGCCGAACGGCGTCGTGTCGGACGTGCGAATCTCCAAGTCCAATATCGGCAACCGCGACGTGGAGGAATGCGTCGTGGCGGCGGTGCAGACGTGGAAGTTCGGCGCCGCCGGCTCCACCGACACGTTCGAGTACCCCTTCGCGTTCGAACCGGGCTGATGCCGACTCCGTGACCACGATCCGAGGCCGTCGGGAACGCGGTTCCCGACGGCCTCTTGTCTGGAACCCGCGGCCCGCCGTATCGTCCTAACGTGTCGTCGCCTCAATCCCCTTGCGCTCGGGATGAACCATGGATGACGTCGCCCTCCTCGAGGAGCTGCACCCCAAGCTCGACCGCGTGCGGGACGAGTTGGCGAAGGTGATCGTGGGCCAGGAAGCGATCGTCGAGCACCTCCTCATTGGCCTCCTCTCCGGGGGCCACTGCCTCCTCGTCGGCGTGCCCGGCCTCGCCAAGACCCTCATGGTGCGCTCCTTCGCCCGTCTGCTCGACCTGAGCTTCAACCGGGTCCAGTTCACGCCGGACCTCATGCCGTCCGACATCACGGGCACGGAAATCATCGACGAGGACGTCACGACCGGTCGGAAGAGCTTCCGCTTCGTGCAGGGCCCGGTGTTCACGAACGTGCTCCTCTCCGACGAGATCAACCGCGCGCCGCCGCGCACCCAGTCGGCGCTCCTCGAGGCGATGCAGGAGCATCGGGTCACGAGCGCGGGGCAGGCGTTCCCCCTCGAGGAGCCGTTCTACGTCCTGGCGACGCAGAACCCCATCGAGCAGGAGGGGACGTACCCACTGCCTGAGGCGCAGCTCGACCGGTTCATGCTCATGCTCTGGGTGGACTACCCGTCGAGCGACGAGGAGCGGCGCATCGTGCTCCTGACCACCGGGGACGAGCAGACGGGCCTCGATCCGATCCTCTCCCGGCAGGACATCATCGCCGCGCAGCGCCTCGTGCGTCGCGTGCCGCCCGACGAGCGGGTCGTCGAACGTGCGGTGAGCCTCGCCCGGCTCACGCGGCCCGTCGACGGCGCGCCGAAGTTCATCCGCGATTGGGTCGCCTGGGGCGCCGGTCCGCGCGCGAGCCAGTACCTCGTGCTGGCCGGCAAGGCGCGCGCCATCCTCGACGGCAGGAAGACGCCGTCGGTGGAGGACGTGGACGCGCTCGCCGTGCCCGTGCTGCGGCATCGGATCGTGACGAACTTCAACGCCGACGCAGACGGCATCGGGACGACGGACATCATCGCGCGGCTCCTGAGCGACTCGACATGATCGGCCGGCCCGTACCTACCGAGCGCGACTATCGCCGCTTCCTCGATCCGCAGGTGCTCGCGCGCGTCAAGCGGCTCGACCTTGTGGCGAAGTACGCGGTGGAGGGCTTCATGGCGGGCCTCCATCAGAGCCCGTTCCACGGCTTTTCGGCGGAGTTCTCCGATCACCGGCAGTACATTCCCGGCGACCCGCTCAAGTACCTCGACTGGCGCGTGTACGGTCGCACGGACCGGCTGCACCTGAAGCGGTTCGCCGACGAGACGAACCTGCAGGCGCACCTTCTCCTCGACTGCTCCGGCACGATGAGCTACGGCGAGGGCGGGCTCAACAAGTGGGAGTACGCGCGGATGGTGGGCGCGTCGCTCGCCTACCTTCTTCTCGTGCAGCGCGACGCGGTGGGCCTCGCGCTCTTCGACCACGCGATCCGCCGCATCGTGCCCGCGCGGTCGGCATCGAGCCACCTCGACGTCCTCCTCGCCGAGATGAACCGCGCCGCAGCAGCCGAGCCCACCGATCCGACCGCCGCGCTTCATCGTCTCGCCGAGGGATCGCGCCGCCGCGGGCTGATCATCCTTGTGAGCGATCTTCTCCTGCCGCCGCAGGCGATCGCCGGCGACGCGCTCATCGAGGCGATGGCGGAGCGATGGCTGAGCGTGCTCAAGCATTTCCGCCACCGCGGTCACGACGTGCTCGTCTTCCATCTCATGCATCCGGATGAGATCGCCTTCGGCTTCTCCGGTCCGGTCCAGTTCGAAGGGTTGGAGGGCGAGCCGCCCCTCCAGGTCGACGCGTGGGCCGTCGCCCACCTCTATCGCGCGCAGATGGAGGAGTACCTCGACCGGCTGCGGTGCGGTTGCCGCGAGAACCAGATCGATTATCACCGGCTGCGGACCGACGCATCGCTCGGCCTGGCGCTCTCCGCCTGCCTCGACAAGCGGCGACGGCTGCACTAGGCGGTGTCCGACAACCCGGGAGGCCCGGCGTGCGACGTTCTGATCGGGTGCAGAAGATGCCGGTGCGACGGACGGCCACACCTCTCGACGCGCGACATCCCGCGCTCCTGCGCCATCCCAGCATTGACCCGTCGGACACGGCCCGGCCATGGCGTTCCTGAATGCCTCCCTCCTCGTCGGCCTCGCCGCCGCGCTCATCCCGCTGGCGATCCACCTCCTCGGCCGCCGTCGGCCGCGGCACGTGCAGTTCAGCGCGATGGCCTTTCTCGAAGCGGTGCGCCGGCAGCAATTCCGCCGCCTCCGGCTGCGTCACTGGCTGCTCCTCCTACTGCGGACGCTGTTCATCGTCCTCCTCGTGCTCGGCTTCGCTCGGCCGGCGATGCGGGCCGCCCTCGGCGCGCTCGGTCACCGCGGGCAGAGCGCCATGGTCGTCGTCGTCGATGACGGCCCAAGCATGACGTACTCCGGCGCGCGCGGCAACCGCTTCGATTGGGCGCGCCAGCAGTTGACGGCCCTGCTCGGGCTCGTGGCGCCGGGCGACTGGGCCGTACTTGTCCGCACGTCGCGGCCGGACCTCGTCCTGCCGCTCGACGCGAGGACGCTCTCGACGCTGCGCGAAGCGTCGCCTTGGTCCGGCGACGGCGTCGCGGCGCTCCGCCATGCCGCGGACCTCCTCGGTCGCTCGGACGCGGCGAACCGTGAGCTGTGCCTCGTCACCGACCTCGCCGGGCCGCCGTGGCGCGAGCGCGAGACGATCGCCTGGCCCGCGCGCGTCGTGCCATACCTCGTCATGCCGCCGGAGGAACGGACCCTCAACCTCAGCGTGGACTCCGTCGCGGCGGGCGGGGAGCTCATCCGCAGCGGCCGTCCGATGGAGGTCCGCGCGACCATCCGCAACACCGGCCAGACCGACGTGGAGGACGCGCCGGTTGCCCTATGGATCGGCGGTCGCCGCGTGCAGCAGAGGGGCATCTCCGTCCCTGCGCACGGGAGCGCGCGCGCGACCTTCTCCACGACGCTCGACGCGGCGGGCTGGGTCACCGGCCGGGTAGAGCTTACGGAGGACCCGCTTCTCGCGGACAACGCCCGCTGGTTCGCGCTCTCGGTGCCGCCGGAGACGCGCCTTCTCATCGTCGGCGAGAACACTCCATCGCGAGCACACCTCGCCGCGATCTTCGCGAGCCCCGGCGTCGCCGCACCCTACGCGGTGGAGACGCTTGCCCCGCGAGAAATCAGCCGCGAAGCGATGGAGCGCGCCGACGTCATCATCCTCAACGAGCAGATGACCCTCGATGACCGGTCGCTCGGCTGGCTGCGAGACGCGCTGCGTCGCGGCGCCGGCGTGCTGCTGCTCGTTGGGCCCGATACCGACCTCATGTACGCGGATCGTCGCGTCCTGCCGCTCATCGGCGCGGCGCGGATCACGGGCGTCCGCGGCGCAGGCGCCGCAGGCGACACGACCTCGTACTTCAGCGTCGGGCCCGAGGGGTCGGGGTCGCCCGTCGCCGGGCTGTTCGGAGCGGGTTCGACGGGCCGCGTGGCGGCAGGTCGCGTGTCGGCAAGTAGCCCGGAGTTCATCGGGTATGCTATCGCCCAGGCGCCGGCGGCAGATGTGCTGGCATCGTTCAACACGCGCGATCCGTGGCTCATCATGGGGAGCGGCTCCGCCGGACGCGGTGCGATCCTGACCGCGGGCATCGACGCGGCATGGGGCGATCTCGCCTACCGCGGCATCGTCGTGCCGCTGCTCCATCGGCTCGTGAACGCCCTTGCCCGGCCGGTGTCCCTGGTGCCCGGGTACAGCGCGGGTCCCGGCGGCCGTCGCACGCTGGTCGAAGGTGCGCCGCGGCTCGAACTGGAGCCGCCTGACGGCACTCGGCGCCCGCTGCTACCCCTGGTCGCCGCAACCTCATTCGGAGCGGGCGCGCCGCAGGTCGATCTCGGGATGCTGTCGCCGACGGGCATCTGGCGCATCCGGTCCGACTCGGCCGTCGTGGATGTCTTCGCGGTGAACGTCGACCCGGCCGAGTCGGACCTCGGCCCCGCACGGCCGAGCGAGTTCGCTCGCCGCGTGGGCCTGCCGCCGCTGGAGAAGCTCGGCGACGACCCTGCGGCGGAGGTGGCCGCGCGCCGTCGGGGAACCGAACTCGACATCGGCCTGTTCCTCGCCGCGCTGGGCTGCGTCGTCGCGGAGCTCGTCCTCATGCGCGGCATCGGCCGTCCCGATGAGGCGCAACACGAGGGCTCCCCGCATCCTGGGCGGACTACCTGACCCGAAACCTGTGCGCGCGCGATCCGGCGTCGTATCTTGTATTGGTTGGTCTCACCCGTGCACCGATCCCATCGCTGGGCGATGTGCGCCGGAGTTCGGAGCGCATCCCCGCAAGGAGGAATCGCGGTCGTGACCGATGCCGAGCAGGTCGCCGCTCTGAAGGCCCAGGGCAACATGCCGCGGCACATCGCCATCATCATGGATGGCAATGGGCGGTGGGCCAAGGAGCACGGCTACACCCGGGTCACCGGGCATCGGCATGGTGTCGAGGCGGTGCGTGAGGCACTGCGCGCGTGCGCGGACCTCGGCATCGAGGTGCTCACGCTGTACGCCTTCTCCACGGAGAACTGGTCCCGTCCGCGGAACGAGGTGGTCGCCCTCATGCGCCTCCTGCGGCAGACGCTTCTACGCGAGACGGACGAGCTGAACCAGAACAACATCCGCCTGCGCGTCTCCGGCCGCACGCACGAATTGCCGGGGAACGCGCGGAAGGCGCTCGACGAGGCGATCGAGCGGACGGCGGGCAACACGGGCCCCATCCTGAACCTCGCCATCAATTACTCCGGCCGGGCCGAGCTCGTCGACGCGACGCGCGCCATTCTCCGAGAGGGCCACCGGCCCGAAGAGGTCACCGACGAGCTCATCGCGCGCCACTTGTACACGTCCGACCTGCCCGACCCGGACCTGCTGATCCGCACGAGCGGGGAGATGCGCATCAGCAACTTCCTGCTCTGGCAGCTCGCCTACACCGAGCTGTGCTTCCCGAAGGTGTACTGGCCCGACTTCCGCCGCGAGCACCTCTACGAGGCCATCGCCGACTACCAGCGGCGGCAGCGTCGTTTCGGCAAGACGGGCGATCAGCTCTTCGAGCACTCCACACAGGAGGGCAGCCGATGAGCTTCGACGCGAAGAACCTCGTCCTACGCGTGGCCTTGGCGGTCGTGGCGATCCCGCTCGTGCTATGGATCGCGCTGACCGGCGGACGGCTGCTCATGGCCCTCTCGGCGGGGCTGATCCTGGTCGCTGCGTGGGAGTGGGTGCGTCTGTGCGACATCGGGCGGATGCGGTGGCTCTCGATGTATGGCGTCCTCGCGCCGCTCGCGCTCGGCGCGGCATGGTGGCCGCTCGGCGGTGGCGCGTGGGCTCCGACGGCGGTGGCGCTCGTGCTCGTGGCATTCATGCTCGCGCTGACCGGCCCGTGGGCGCAGATAGGTGCCCTCCGCGCCGTGGGCGGAATGGTGCTCGGCACCTTCTACATCGGCCTCTTCGGCCTGATGGTGCCCATCAGCGAGGGGTTTCGAGTCGCGGGCATCGTCGAGGGCGGCCGCGTGCTCGCGACGATCTTCGCCATCGTGTGGGTCGGCGACACGTTCGCCTATGTCGGCGGCACGACCCTCGGCAGGCATCGGCTCGCCCCGCGGGTGAGCCCGAGGAAGTCGTGGGAGGGCGCGATCTTCGGCTTCATCGGCGCGGTGATCGGCGCGTTCCTGGGCGGATGGCTCTTCCACGTGCACGCGCTGCCCACGGTGGAGCTCGCGGGGATCGGCGCGTTCATCGGCGTCATCGGCCAACTGGGGGATCTCGCCGAGTCGATGATCAAGCGCGACAGCGGCGTGAAGGACTCTTCCGCGCTCCTGCCCGGCCACGGCGGCGTGCTCGACCGATTCGACAGCTTCCTGTTCTCCCTCCCTGTGGTGTGGGGGTGGATGCTCCTGCGGCCGTGGCTGCTCGGAACCTGATCCGTCGGGACGGCATCTCAGATGAATGATAGAAGATGACCACGCGGCTCGCACTTCTCGGATCGACCGGCTCCATCGGCAGGACGTGCCTTCGAATCGCCGCCGGCCACCCGGGCCGGTTCCAGGTCCTGGCCCTCGCGGCCGGCACCCAATGGGAGCTCCTCGCGGAGCAGGTGCGGGCGTTCCGCCCGTCGCTCGTCAGCGTGGCCACCGATGAGGCCGCATCGGCGCTTCGCGAGGCGCTCGCCGCGAGCAGGGCCCCGATGCCGACCATCGCCGTGGGCGAGGAGGGCCTCCGGGCCGTCGCCACGTGCAACGCCGCCGACATCGTCGTGAGTGCCCTCACCGGCGGCATCGGCGTCGTGCCGACGGTGGCCGCCGTGCGCGCGGGCAAGGACGTCGCCCTGGCGAATAAAGAGGCGCTCGTCATTGCCGGGGAGATCATCGCGCGGGACGTCAGGCGGTACCGCGTGCGTCTCCTGCCGGTGGACAGCGAGATCAGCGCGATCTGGCAGTGTCTCGAAGCCGGGCGCGGCGCGAGCATCCGACGCATTCTGCTGACTGCGTCGGGCGGGCCATTCCGCGACCTGCCCGCCGAGCGCTTCCCGGAGATCACCCCCGAACAGGCGCTCGCTCATCCCACGTGGGTGATGGGTCGGAAAGTGAGCGTCGACTCCGCCACGCTGATGAACAAGGGATTCGAGGTGTTCGAGACGCGCTGGCTGTTCGACATGCCGCTCGAGAAGATCGAGGTGCTCATCCATCGCGAGTCCGTCGTCCACTCGCTCGTCGAGTATGCCGACGGGTCGATCATCGCCCAGCTCGGCGTGCCGGACATGACGCTGCCGATCCAGTACGCCCTCACGTATCCCGAGCGGCTGCCCTCGCCCGTGGAGCCCCTCGACCTGGCGGCGATCGGGTCGCTCACCTTCGCACCACCGGACACGGCGCGCTTCCCGGCGCTCGCCCTCGCGCGGCACGCTGCGGAGGTCGGCGGAACGATGCCGGCGGTCTTGAGCGGCGCCGACGAGGTAGCCGTCGCCGCGTTTCTCTCCGGACGGCTCCTCTTCACCGACATCGCCACACTCGTCGAGGAGACGATGGCCCGGCACGAGTCAACTCGGGACCCGTCGCTCGACGACGTGCGCGCCGCCGAGCGATGGGCCAAGGCCACCGCGCAATCCCTCGTGGGGAGCGTCGCCGCAGCCGGCGTCCGCGGCCGGACGACGCCCCGAAGCGCCGCGCGGTAAGGAGTTCCCGTGAGCATTCAAGGCATTCTCGCGTTCATCGTCGCCCTGAGCCTGCTCGTGGTGGTCCACGAGTTCGGCCATTTCATCGTCGCCAAGCTCACGGGCATGCGCGTCGAGGGATTCTCCTTATTCTTCGGGCAGCCGATCGTCTCGGTGCGCCGCGCGCAGGAGGGCGGCTGGCGCATCCGTTCGTTCGGCTGGTGGTGGGGCCTGCCCAACGAAGCATTCCAGCACGGGGAGACCGAGTACGCCGTCCGGTGGATTCCCTTCGGCGGCTACGTGAAGCTCGCCGGGCAGAGCGACGTCGGCGCGGCGGAGACGACGGGCCAGCCGTGGGAGTTCGCCTCGAAGCCGGTGCTCGCGCGCGCTGCGGTCATCGTCGCGGGCCCGCTCATGAACTTCCTCCTCGCCGTCGTCCTGTTTGCCTTCCTCGACGCGCGCTACGGCGTCATCGGGCGCATCGGCATCGGCCCGGCGCCGGACATGCGCGTCGCGACCGTGAAGCCCGACTCGCGCGCCGACAGGCTCGGCATCGTCCCCGGCACCGCGTGGGTCGGCATCGACAACCATCCGATCACGACGTGGGACGAGATCGCGCAGATCGTCGAGCGCGACTCGACGCCCACGCTCGCGCTCGCGACGCCGAAGGGCGACACGGTTCGCGTCACCCTCCACGGCGGGCTCAGGGAGCTGGACACCTTCGGCGTCCAGTGGGAGTCGAGCCCGACGGTCGGATCGGTCATCCCGCTCGAACCGGCGAACGAGGCGGGTCTGCGCGTAGGCGATCGCGTCTTGGCGGTGGATGGCACGCCCGTCGCCACGTGGACGGACATGAGCCGCCTCATCCGACGGAGCCCGGGCAAGCCGCTGCTCCTCGACGTGCGGCGCGACGACATTGTTCACGTGATCGAGGTCACGCCGTCGGTGGAGATCGCCACGGAGGAGGTCGAGGGCGGCGTCCGCCTTCCGATACTCGCCGCGGTCGGCACCGGGTTCGCCCAGACGTGGACCGTGACGGTGAAAGTCGTGCGGTTCATCGAGCGCCTCGCGACGCGCGCGATCTCGCCGAAGTACCTCGCAGGACCCATCGGCATCTTCAAGATGACCGAGGCCGCCGCCGCGCAGGGACCTGCCACGTACCTCGTCCTCATCGCGCTCTTGAGCGCGCAACTGGGCTTCATCAACCTCCTGCCGCTCGCGGTCCTCGACGGCGGACAGCTCGTCATGCTCGCCTTCGAGGGGATCAGCGGCAGGCGGCCGACGGTGCGCCAGCAGGAGGTCATCCAGCGCGTCGGGATGGCGCTTCTGCTGGGCCTCATGGTCATGGTCACGATCATCGACCTCGGCCGGCTGTTCTCGAGCCCGTAGCCTCCCGCGGCGGGCCGGGGGAGTCATCGCTGCGGCGCAGGGACATGCCGGCGCGCCCAGGCGTTGCCGGGCCGGCGGTCCCGCGCCATCTGATACGCGTTCGTGTTGAAGACGCTACATGGGCGAACACGGGGTCTGCCCTTATCGTGGGTTGTATGATACGTTTTCACAAGTAGTTGTAGGGGCGAGGCATGCCTCGCCCCTCCGGCCATGACATGGCGTCCTGAATACGAAATCGTATGACTGAGCAGCCGACCAAAATCCCGGCGCCCGCGCCCAAACTCCGCACGGACAGCGGACGATTTCGTACATTTCTCCCTACCATCCGACATGTCTCGCTCGATTCGATGGAGTACCTGCGCATGCGCGCGCGAAACGTCAAGATACTCATCAGCCTCGGCCTCGTCATCGGGGCCATCGCGCTCCTCATGGTGACCGCCACCACGCGGAGCGGCTACACGACGCACTACTACCGCACCGCCTCCGAGTTCCTCGCGAGGGCGCCGGAGTACGTGGACCTCCCTGTGCGCGTGAACGGGAAGGTCGTCGCCGGCTCGATCCGGCGCGGCGCCGCCGCGAGGGAAGGCGGGCCGCCGATCATCGACTTCGTCCTCGGCGACTCCGCCGCGACGATCCCGGTCCACTACGAGGGAACGACGGTGCCCGACGCGTTCAGGGAAGGTGCGGACGTCGTCGTCGAAGGGACGTACACCGCCGCGGGCATCCTCGCCGCGAAGCAGTTGCTCGTGAAGTGCCCCTCGAAGTACGAGTCGGCGCCGACCCCGAACGGACAGACGGCGGAGGGCAGGACGTGACGGCGGGCGACCTGATCGCGAGTTTTCATCCGCGAGGCTTTCATGGCTGAACTGGGACACTATGCGCTCCTCCTGGCATTCCTTGTCTGCTGGTACACGGTCTTCGCCTCGTTTCTCGGCGCGCGGCGGTCGTCACCGGAGCTCATCGCATCGGCGTACCGGGGCGTATGGGCGTTCTTGGGCCTCTTGACCATCGCAGGTGTCGCCCTCGCGTACCTCCTCGCGGTGCGGGACATGAGCATCGAGTACGTGGCGCGGTACACCTCCAGCAGGCTGCCGATCTTCTACGCGATCCCGGCGTTCTGGGCCGGCAACGCGGGCTCGCTGCTCCTGTGGGTCTGGATGCTCTCGGCGTACACGGCGCTCCTGATCCCGCGCCACCGCGGCACCGAGTCGGCCCTCGTCCCCTACGCGGTGACGGTGCTCATGCTGATCGGGTCGTTCTTCATGGCGATGATCATCTTCCTCTTCCAGATCGACCCGACCATGACGCCGCGGATGGTGACGGACCCGTTCTACGGCATCCTCCAGGCGGTCCTCGGGATCACGCGCGGCGGGCTGCACCCGATGTGCAACCCGTTCTGGCGGCTGCCGTTCGTGCCGGAGGAGGGCATGGGGCTCAATCCCCAGCTCCAGAATCCGGGCATGATGTTCCACCCGCCGGCGCTCTACCTCGGCTACGTGGGCATGGCGGTGCCCTTCGCGTTCGCCATGGCCGCGCTCCTGTCGAGGCGGGTCGACAACGAGTGGCTCCTCCTCACCCGCCGCTGGACGATCACCGCGTGGCTGTTCCTCTCCCTCGGCAACCTCCTCGGCGCATGGTGGGCGTACGTCACGCTTGGCTGGGGCGGCTACTGGGCGTGGGACCCCGTCGAGAACGCCGCGTTCATCCCTTGGCTCCTGAGCACCGCGTTCCTCCACTCCGTCATGATCCAGGAGAAGCGCGGCATGCTGAGGATCTGGAACATGGTCCTCGTCATCACCGCCTGGGCCATGACGATCTTCGGCACGTATCTCACCCGTAGCGGCGTGATCTCGTCCGTGCACGCCTTCGCCCACAACGAGGCGTTCAACATGTCGTTCCTCGCGTTCCTTCTCACGAGCACCGCGGCGGCGCTCTATCTTCTCGTCACGCGTCTCGATCTGCTCGAATCGGAGCACCAGCTCGACTCGCTCGTCTCGCGTGAATCGGCCTTTCTCTTCAACAACGTCATCTTTGTCGGTGCGGCGTTCGTGATTCTCTTCGGCACGATGTTCCCGCTCATCAGCCAGCTCTTCCGCGGCGTGCAGGTGAGCGTTGGCCCGGCGTGGTTCAACCGCGTCCTCTGGCCGCTCTGGGTGGCGCTCCTGCTCCTCACTGGCGTGGGCCCGCTCATCGCGTGGCGGCGCGCGGACGCGGCCAACCTCCGCCGGAACTTCTTCTACCCGACCGCATTCGCGATCCTCGTCGCCGCCGGCCTCCCGGTCGCGGGCGTACGAGACGGGTACGCCGTCGGCTTCGGCGCTCTCGCCGCCTTCGTCGGCGCCACGGTCGCGCAGGAATTCTACCGCGGCACGCGGGCGCGGATGGAGATGGCGAAGGAGCCGGCTCCGACGGCGCTCGCGCACCTGATCAGCCGGCAGAACCGGCGCTACGGCGGCTACGTCGTCCACCTCGGCATCGTGCTGATCGTCATCGGGATCGTCGGCTCGTCCCTGTATCGCGACGAGGCGGACCTCACCTTCCGCCGCGGCGAGAGCCGGTCGTTCGGCGGCGCCTCGTACCAGTTCGTCGGCTTCCGGCAATTCCCCGAGGTGAACCGCGACGTCTTCGCCGCGTCGGTGGCGATCACACGGCCCGGCCGGCCGGCCAGGAACGTGGAGGTCGTCCAGGAGGACTACCACGCGGAGCAGATGCGCTGGACGAAGCCCACCATCCTCCATTCGCTGTGGCAAGACGTCTACCTCACGCTCGCCGGGTTTTCCGACGACGCCTCGACCGTGACGATCAACGTGAAGCGCAATCCGCTCATCAACTGGCTCTGGCTCGGCGGCGCGGTGCTCATCGTTGGCACCGCCATCGCGATGTGGCCGGACCGGCGCGAACGGCAGCACAAGCGGCGTCTCGACGCGTGGGCACGGGGCGAACGAGCCGATCGTGCTCCCGCTGAGGCGGCGGCATGACGCGGACTTCCACGGAGAAGGGGCAGCGATGTTCCTTGCGCTCGTCATATTCCTGCTGACTGTTGGCGTAGGGCTGTTCGTGACCTATCCTCTGCTCGATCAGAGCCGGGCATCTCAGGTCGTCGACCCGTCGGATGTCGAGAGCCTCATGCTGCGGCGGGACCAGATCTTCCACGACATCCGGGAGCTGGAGTTCGACCGCCAGGTCGGGAAGCTCTCGGCGGCGGACTACGAGGAGCTCCTCGCGCAGCTCAAGGCGGATGCGGCGGCGGTACTGGAGCGCCTCGAGCAGGCGAACGGAGCCGAGAAGGCGGCGAAGCGGGGGCGGTCGGAGACAGGTTCGCGCAGGGCGAGGCCGTCGCCCGACCGGAACGTCGAGGCGCGGATCGCAACGGCGCGGCAGCGGCTCGAAGACGCGCGGCGGCCGGTCGCCTGTCCTTCGTGCGGCGCATCGAACCCGCGCGAGGCCCGTTTCTGCATGGGATGCGGCGCGGCACTGGCAGCAGGGACGAAGGGAGAAGCATGAGGGAGACCATGAGGACGCGCGCGCTGGCGGCGATGGCGGTCGGGGCGCTCTACCTGGTCGGCGCGCGAACGCCGGCGGCGACAGTGAGCGGCGTGGTGAAGGACATGACCGCGGGCGGCAAGCCCGTCGGAGGCGTCGAGGTCGAGCTGAGCGGCGTCGACACCACCATTGCGGCGCGGTCGTTCCGTACCATGGCCGGGCCGAACGGCGAGTTCCACTTCGGTCAGATCCCCGGCCGGCTCGGCGCGCAGCACCAGCTCGTGACGACGTTCGCCGGCCAGCGGCAGGCAACGCCGCCATTCCGCGTCGCCCGCGACACGAGCGACGTCACCCTCGCCGTCTTCGACACGACGTCGTCCGCAAAGGACATCGCCATCGAGAAGATCCACCTCATCATCAACCCGGTCGACGACGGCGTCGGCGTCACCTCCGTCTATCTCCTGCGGAACTGGGGTCCCATCTACGTGGGCGGGAGCGAGCGCACACCGGGGGGCAGGCGGATCGGCCTCAAGTTCCTCCTGCCGAAGGCCGCGACGGATTTCCAGATCCTCCAGGGCGTCATCGCCGCACACCATGCCGTGATCCCCGGAGGCTTCGCCTCGACGATCCCATTCCATCCCGGCACCGACACGCTCGTCTTCGGCTACAAGATCCCGTGGAGCGAAGCTGCCTCGGGCTTCGACGTCGAGTCGCCGTACGAGATCCGCTCGCTGAGCGTCATCGCTATGGCGGGCAGCGTCGAGCTCAAGGTCGAGGGCGCCGAGCAGACACCGAGCCCGATGGGGCAGCAGCTCATCAACTTCGAACGCTCGATGGTCCCGGCGAACACGCCCGTGACGATCACGGTGAAGCCGGTCGGCGGCACGACCGGCCGCCCGCGAGTCGGCAAGTGGCTCATCGCCCTCGCAGTGGTCGCTGCGGTGGGGGTCTTCGCCTTCGCCGTGTACGCGCGACGGAATCGACGGCGCGGAGGTGGCGGCGGGGCCGTCGCGAGCGAGCAGCAGGA
>Ga0315279_10002362_pt1 | contig 28578 bp, 21 predicted proteins | sample YL17G06_20_MG_FD_203694 | JGI IMG/M metagenome (GOLD analysis project Ga0315279, IMG submission 203694) | Sediment microbial communities from Yellowstone Lake, YNP, Wyoming, USA - YL17G06_20 | ecosystem: Environmental > Aquatic > Freshwater > Lake > Sediment | place: USA: Wyoming | collected... | reverse complement strand
GCCGACGGCGGGAAGACCTGGATCAACCACCTGGGGCAGAGCAACGCGCCGCTGCCCGGTAAAGAACAGGCGATGTTCGCCTCGTTGCCCTGGTCCTGGCTGACGTTCGTTCAATACGGAAAAGGCAACGCCGCTCTGAATGCGGACAACACCGAACAGTATGTGTACCTGACCGCAGGCGCGCATTTGGCGAGAATACCGAGGACTAAGCTGGCCGATCTCAACAAGGGGGACATAGAGTACTTCAGGGGCAAAGGATGCGATGGGCTGCTGGATTCGAGTTGGTCGAAAGCCATGGCGGACGGGAAGCCTGTGCAGTTCCTGGGCGCGGCGAATGGGGGGACACCCGCGGAGGACGAAGGCGGCGTAAGCAACGTGGTGTACAACTTCGGGCTGCAACGCTATGTCGCGACCGGTTGGTCCGCCTACTTTAGGCCGGGCGAGGGCGGACATGACACGGGGAAATCGCGATTCCTCATCTACACCTCAAAGCACCCGTGGGGGCCTTGGCAAACGGTCCTCAGGTACGGCATCTGGGGCCGCGCGGGCTGGAACTTTCTCATGTGCAACAAGTACAGCTCAGCGGACGGCAGGAAAATGTGGTACGTCTTCTGTGGCGAGTACAAGGGCGACCTGTGGAACTACGGCTTGCAGTACATGCCGTTGTACCTCTCAAGCGGCGCGGTTGATATCTACGAGGCGGAGAAGGATCGGGCCGAGCTGGCACAGGCCCGGCTCCAGGGGACGCGGGTCGGCTCAGAATACCCGTCATGCTCGGGCGGGGGGTACGTCACGGGCTTTGCCAAAACGGGCGACAGGGCCACATTTGCTCTTAACGATGTCAGCGGCAGGGGCTGGCACATCGTCAGAATCCGCTATACGTCGCCGCAGGCCAACGGCCAGACGCTGAGCATCTACGTCAATGGAAGGAAGGCTCGGCGGGTGACGCTGTCCTTGAATAACAAGGACTGCAAGCCCAAAGAAAACTGGACTGACCGCAGCGACGTTTACTACCTCAACCACGGTTCCAACACGTTCGAGATACGCCAGGACGAGGGAGACTCGGCGGCGGGTGTCATGATTGACTACATCGCCGTCTCCAGGGAAGTGACGTACGACGAGGGACGCAACGTGGCGCCGGAGGCGGCGGCCACAGCCAGTTCGGGTGATCCCGCGTGCGCGAACAAGGGATGGGTGGATGGGCTTCGCGAGTGGACTGCCAAAGGCACGGTGGGGGAATGGATTCGTTTGGATTGGGCGCCGGCCACCAAGACAGTTCACAAGGTGGTGCTCTACGACCGGGCGAACAAGAAGGACCAGGTGGTATCCGGGACGTTGTCCTTCAGCGATGGTTCCACCGTGCCCGTGGGCAGATTGCAGAATGACGGCGCGGCCGGGACGGTGATCACATTTCCCGCCAAGAAGATCCAATGGGTCCGGTTCACGGTGGACGGGGTGAGGGCGGGGACGGAGAACGCGGGACTGGGCGAGATGGAACTATTCACCGCAGAGTGAATATTTTCGATTTTCGATTTTCGATTTTCGATTTGAACTTCCCGTCCGATGCAATTGAAAATTGAAAACCCTAAGTACAGCGCCGCAAAAATCCCTGACCCACTAACCCCCGGCTTCAGCCGGGGGTGGCAGGTCCGAAGGGCCTTTGTAGCCCCGTTCACGGGGCTTACCCGAGGCGCTTGGGCTTAAGCCCTACGTCACTGCCGACAACCGTCGTGAACGACGGTATTGGCTTGTGTTTCCGCCACATCCCCCCAGCAAAAGCTGGGGGTTAGCGGGACGGTTCGCGGAGGGTCACTTACTTCTGCGGCGCTGTACTACGGCTCCAGAAGCTTTGCGATGTCGGCATCGGGCAGGTCGCCTTCTTTCAGCGTCAGCTTTCCTCCGGTCGCGCGATAGCCGGCGGCGATGACATCGGTCTTGAAGGCTGTGCCGGTGTTGAAGAGGCACAGCGGCTTGTCGGCGGCCAGGAGGGCGGCGGTGCGGAATTCGCCGGCGTAACGAAGTCCCGGCGCGTAGGGGCCGGCGAGGTAGGCATCGTCGCTGGAGTTGTCGAAGTTGTTCACATCCACAACGGTGGATTCGATGTCCGGGAACAAACCGCGCGCCAGCAGGGCCACAAGTCCGCCTTCGCCCAAGCCCACAAGGCGGATGTGCTCCGCGTTTGGGGTAGGGCGGAGACCCTCCAGCACGTCGAGTACTTGCTGCACGCCGTCTCCAAGGGGTGTGCGGTTGTAACAGGTAAAGAAATTGTCCCAGAGTGACTGGCCGGTACGGGCGGGAGCGTCCACAAACATATACAGCGCGCGCCCCTTTATGCTCAACGACACGGCCAACTTCGTGGCGCGGTCCCTTTGCGTTGCGCTTGCAACAATCAGCACGGCCTGGTGCGTGAAGGCATCGATCGGGACTTCGAGCACAACCGGCTTGGAAGGCGAGCGCTTCGGGTCAATATTGACATGTAGCGAATGGGCCAAGGCCGGCGCCATTTTTTCACGGAACGTCTTGAGGCCATCCTTGTCGCGCGGCCAGAGCGCGCTTAGACGCAGTTCGGTGGCATCTTTCAGCTTTTGGATGAGCTGCTCTTCGGTCAAAGCATCGGCGGGACGCGGGTTCTGTTCGGTCCACACGCGCAGGTTCTTCGCATCCGTGGTGAAGGGCTGTTCGCGGAAATGGCTGGCGTCGGCGTCCTTCAGCAGCCAGCGCCCGAACCAGGCGTACATGGCTTCGCGGCTCTCAACATTGAAATTGTGCTCATAATTGAACTGGACCACGGCAGTGTTCTGGCCCTTCCCGAAGAGGTCGTAGATTCTCTTGAGAGCCGGCCATTCTTCGGTCAGGCAGTTCTTCGTCCAGTCGCCGGTTGCTGAAACCAGGAGCTGCGGGCGCGGCGCCATCACGGAGGCGATCTCGACATTGTCCGTGCCAAGCCGCAGCCCAGGGCCGTTCTCGCACAGACAGCCGCCCTGCATGCCTGCGGAGACCATGTTCACGGGCACGGCCGCCGCGATGCGGTCATCCACCGCGCTGAGCAGGAAGGTCTGGGTGCCGCCGCCTGAAGCGCCTGTCATGCCGATTCGTTCTTTGTCAATATTTGGCAGGCTGGTGACGTAATCCGTCACTCGGATGCTGTTCCACAATTGCAGGCCCAGGAGGCTGATGTTCCAGAGCCACGGGCGGGCATCCTTGGCGAAAGCGCGATGGTCTCGCACCTGGTTGGTGTCGTTGTAGCCCACCATGTCCCAGGCGAAGACAACGAAACCTTGGCGGGCGAGGTTCACGCCGATGGCCGGCAGGTTGCCGCGGCCCTTCCCCTTCTCGGCCGGCGCGGGAGCGGCCTTGGGCACATCGGCGTCCATCTGCAAGCGGCCGTGCGCCCAGTGTCCGTGGGGGTGGAGCACCGCCGGGAAAGGACCGACCCTCCCTTTGGGGCTATACAGGTTGCCACACAAGAAGAATCCGGGATAGGTTTCGATCGCCACGTTCTTGATGATGTAGTCGGGGCCTTCGACCTTGCCCGTCACGCGCGGATTGAGCGGCGTCTTCTCTGGAAGCGGGTCCAGTCCGGCGGCGAACAGAATCTGGGACCGCAGTTCCTTGGCGCGCGCTTCCCAGGCGCCGCGAGTCTCGGGCGGCGTAAACAGATGATGCGTATCGAGATCGCGCGTGGCCGTGGCCGTCACTTTTCGCTCCTCTCCTGCAAAGGCAAGGGTGCAGAGGGTGCACACAAGCAGAGCCAAGGTTCCAACTCGTGGAGATGCGTAGGTGGTAGGTGGTAGGTGGTAGGTGGTAGATATACTGCTTGCGGGCGAAATTCGAGCTTGTTCGCAGAGGCTTTGGGCTTTGGACTTTAGGCTTTGGGAAGAGCGCGGCCTGCCGTGCCCAAAGCCTAAAGCCCAAAGCCTAATGCCCAACGCCAAGTCATCTTGCACTGCGGAATGCGCGCACCAATGCATAATGCCACCTCCAAGCGCCTCTTCTGGGCAATGAGTGACAAGCCGCGATGATCTCTCTGCGAGGAGCGTCCTGCAAGTCGTTTCATCGGAATCTGTTGGCGAATACTATGAATAGCTTTTGTAAAATGACTTGCGGGTTGGGAACGCCAGTTGCTACTTTGCACTTTGCACTTTGCACTGACTACGTACTTTGGGGATAGTGAGGGGTGCCCTTGAACAGCGGAATGCTCTTACACCTAAGCGCATTCAATGACAGCCGCGAAGGGATTCGCACTTTTGCGGCGCGCAGGATTGCGACCTATGGGGCCGAGGCCGCGCCTTTGTTGATCGAACTGCTGGGTGAGGACGAAGGCTACACCCGAGAGAGTGCAGTTTTGGCACTGAGAGAGATGGGCCAGGTTGCCATTCCCTTCTTAAGGGGAGCAATGCGGAATCCTAACGAGGCAATTCGCCAGCAGGCTGCGATTATCCTGGCTGCCATCGGCGAGGAGCCAGAGCCTGACACGCAAGGCCAGATGACTGCGGACACCAGCATCTCGGCCTCCTGAATACGCACTTGTGCGTTTGGGGTCTTATGCGGTAGCACGGACTATTCACCACAGATGCACAGATGATGAAACCGCAGATGAACGCAGATGAAACAGATGAACGCAGATAAAGACAGAGGACTGGTTCCTTTCATCCTATCTGTGTTCATCTGCGTCCATCTGCGGCTAAGGAAGTTGTCTGTGCTCTTTGTGCCCTGTGTGGTGAATAATGCGGTTTAGAACATAGGGGACCCCAAAATGAATGGCACCGGCGATCGTGTGGAACGAGCGCTGGCCCTGATGACGGCTTACCAGCCGGCTTGCGTGTTGGGCGCGGCGGTTGAGTTGGACGTCTTCAGCAGGCTGGGACGGGGAGCGCGGACGGCGCCTGAGCTGGCCAAACTGGTGCAAGGCGACCTGCGCGGCACGATAACGCTGCTGGACGCATTGGTGGCGCTGAACTTACTCTCCAAGGAAGGCGCGCGTTACCGTCTGCCGAAGGAACTTGCGCCGGTGCTCACAGAGTCCGGGCCACGCAGCTTTCTGCCGATGTTGCGGCACCAGTGCAATTGCTTGCGCGGGTGGTCCCAGTTGGCTGGGGTGGTGCGACAGGGCCGGCCGGCGGAACGGCGGCCCAGCACAAGAGGGGCTGAAGCTGATCGGGCAGCTTTTATCCAGGCCATGGACAACGTCTCCGCGCCAACAGCACCGGGATTGGTGAAGAGCTTGCAGCCGCTGAAGTTCAAGCATCTGCTGGACGTGGGCGGCGCTTCCGGCACATGGACGCTGGCGTTTCTGCGAGCCGTGCCGGGGGCGCGGGCCACTTTGTTCGACCTGCCGGATGCCATTCCACATGCCGCCAGACGCATGAAACAGGCAGGGCTGAGCAGTCGTGTGACGCTGGTGGCCGGGGATTTCTACACCGAGCCGTTGCCGCCTGGCGCGGACTTCGCCTGGGTCAGTGCGATCACCCACCAGAATTCGCGCGCGCAGAATCGTGCTCTGTTCGCCAAGGTACGCGCGGCGCTAACGGCCGGCGGGCGCATCGCGATCCGGGACATGGTAATGGAACCGTCCAGGACAGCCCCGCGGGCTGGGGCGCTGTTCGCCATCAACATGCTCGTCCACACGCCCGGCGGCGGGACCTATACGTTGGCGGAATTCGATGAGGACCTGCGCCAAGCAGGCTTCGGTCCCGCGAAGCTGCGGGTCCCGGATTCCGGGATGAATGCAGTGGTCGTGGCCGAGAGACTGTGAGAAGGGCCTGGGCTATGTACAGACAGGGCTGGCTCAGCCTCGCGGCGCTTTCCAATGCCTTACGGGGACAAACAGCCCAAGGTGCCCCGTGTTCTCAGTAATGACCTCTGCGCCAGCTTGTTCCGCCTGAGCAGCAAGGATCACATCGCAATCCAATTCCCTGGGATCTGCCGTGGGTCGTCCGCGATTCCTTGCAATGGCCCACAGCTCAGCGGCGCGGCGCATCGCAGGGGTATTGAGCGGCCAGAACGCGAGTGAGTCAATCAACCCATCGAGTCTTCTGACCGACGCGCCAAGACCGGCGCGGATGAGCTCACGTCGCAACTCGAAGTCAGCTATTTCTGGTATGATGAAAGCTACCCCGGCATCGCGCTGGGCGGAATACCATTCGGCAAACTCACGGTTTGGGTGCGGATGGACGAGCATGCCCAGCGGCCCGGCGTCCAGCATAAGCGGCCTAATCATTGAACAACTTCCGACCGGAGGTGCGGTTACGTTGAAGGTTCGCTTTGAGGATAGGCCAAGTCCGCTCGTCGTACCCGGACTCGTCTTTCAGCCACTTGGCAATCAAGGCGCAGTCGCGGGGCAATTTCTTCTTGATAACACGCTTGGGCGCCCGAAGCGGGGCCGTTGTAGCGATTGCACGCGTTGCGCTCCTTGGCATGCCCTGTGCCTCCTGACATGGGCATATCACTTCGCGTTCCGCGCGCAAACCGATTTCCGCATGTGATCAGAAGGCCAGATGGCCGCCTGTATGGCCTCTTCGATTCCTGCTCAGGAACGCAGCGGGGGCAAGCAGAAATCCGCTCTGGAAGATTGGCAGGCTTTACTTATCGGCTGGCGACTGTAAACTAGGGTGTCGCGGCGGGAGGTGACCCCCGCAACCCGCGAGGAGGTCTTACCGTGGCGAAAGCAGTCGTTGATCCGGAGGAATTGCGGCGCTTTGCGTTTGAGCTGAAGCGCTTCAACACGGACGTCCAGGGGCAGGTGGCTTCAATCCAGCGGCGCTTCGTCAAGCTGGGCGAGACCTGGCAGGACCAGGAGCACGCGAAGTTCGCCGAGCAGTTCGAGAGGTTGATCGGGACTCTCGCCAAATTCGTGGATGCCTCGGACAAGCACATTCCCTTCCTGCTCCGCAAGGCGCAGAAGGCGCAGGACTACCTGGACTAAGGGGGAGCTCAAATGTGGCATGCAGGCGTACGGATTAACACCCCGGATGTCATTAAGGATTTCCGCATCCAGTTCGTCAAGTTCAACGAAGGCTGCCGCTCGGCGCTGTCCGAGGTCCGGGCGGAAAGCGAGAACGTGCAGCAATGGCTGACGCACGAGCAGATTCCACATCTGAAGCAGGAGCTCAGGAAGTGCGAAGAGCTGGTCAACCAGGCCAGGAGCAAGTACACGTTCGCCAAAGCGGATTCGCCGGCCTATGGCAAGAGCAGCGCCATAGACGAACTGAAGGCGCTCAAGAAGGCGGAACGCAGGAAGGAAGAAGTGGAGAAGAGGCTGGCGGCGGCCAAGAAGTGGGCGACGCTGCTCGACCGCGAAGCGACCAAGCTGATGGCGCCGATAAACAACCTGTCCAACATGCTGGATGTGAATGTGCCGAAGGGGCTGGCCAAGCTCGATTACATGGTGCGGAGCCTCGAAGAGTACCTGCGCATGTCGCTGCCGGACGCCGGCATCCCGGTGAATCTGGGCAATCTGCGCAATCTGGGAGATCAAGGTCATGTCAGTTAGCATGGGCGACAGCGAAACGACTCTCGGGCGCGCGATGGACGACTTGGAGAAGAAGTGGCAGGGCACGGGAGACGCCTGGCATGACCAGGCACGGGAGGATTTCGAGAAGGAGTACCTCCAGGACCTGACCATGGCGGTAAAGAAGGCCCAGCAGGCGATGAGGACCATCAGCTCCATGCTGCATGAGGTGATTCGGGAGTGCAGCTTGTAATTTTGGATTTTCGATTTTCGATTTTCGATTGCATCGATCTGGAAGTTCAAATCGAAAATCGAAAATCTAAAATCGAAAATGTAAATTCGGGCTAAGGGCGTGGAAGGAAACCGATGGAACGAATTCGCACGCGACTGCTCGGCTTGAAAGCGCGGTTGCTCGAAACCCTTAACGCCCGCGAGGCGGCGATCAGCAAGAGCGCCGCCCTCGTCCTGGAAGAGGAAGCGTCTTTCAAGACTTCCTGCGAACAACTGGCCAAGAAACTGGAGCAGGAACAGCGCGGCCTCGAAGCCGCGGCCCAGCAGAAACGGCAGCAGGCAGAAGAGCGCTGGAAACACCGCACCACCAAAGTCAAAGAGACCTGCGTGCGCATCAAGGCGCGTTTTCAGTCGCAACTGGCCGCGCGGACCGCCTCGTGGCAAACGAAGCAGCGCCTGGCACACGAGCAAGCCGACCAGGAACGGCAACAGAAGATGGACGTCCTCAACCGGGAATGCACGCAAGTATTGGAACGGCTTGCGGCATTCGAGGCCGCCGCCGAGGAACAGAAAAGGCGCATCGAGGACTATGCAGAGGAACACCGTGTCGCGCTGGACACGGAGCGCTTCAAAGAGTCCGTGGAGCACATTCCGGCTGAAAATGAGGCGGTGGCCCGGGAGATCACGGAACGCCTGGGCGAGATGACCGCGTTTCTGGATGCGTCGGGGCGCGGTTTTCGCAAACGCATACCTTCCCTGTTCTGGTACGCCCTGGTGCTGCTGGCCCATGCCGGAACCGCGTGCTACTTCTGGGTCACTGCGGCGGAAAGCTGGCATTATCTGCCCCTGCCGGCAACTCTCCTAATCTTCTGGGCCGTGGTCTATGGCGTATATGTGCGGGCCAGGGACAAGGTCGAGGCGGCGGCAGTACACCTGTCCCGCAGCGTGAATACAATCCGCCTGCTCATCGAGCGGCAAAGGCAGGTGATGAACGCCTGGCTGGAGCAGGCCACGAGCGGAGTGGACGCGGAGCGGGCGCAGAGCGTTGCCGGGGTGGACGCCGACGTGGAACGCCAGACCAAGGAGAACAACCGGACGGCCGGCGAACTCTCCGTGAAGCTCAACACCATCCGCGACCGGATGATCTCCAGAATCACGCACGAGCGGGACTTCGAACTGTCCGACGTTGACCAGGAGGCGAAGGATAGCGCCGCAAGCCTGCGCACGGGCCACGAGGAGGCGCTGGCGCAACGCCGCCAACAGAACGCGGCGCGAAAACGAGAAATCGAGAACGAGAAGAACAACGAACATGGGCGGCTGGCCGCACAGTGGAGCGGGATTGTGGGCGATTTCGGTATTGCGGCCAAAGAGGAGATGGCGCAAGCGCGGAAAGTCCATCCTCCTTGGGGCCTCCTGCCCAAGCAGGGCTGGCCGCTGCCCGCCGAGTTTCGCGAAGAGATTTACATCGGCGATGTAAACGTCAACTTGAAAGGACTGGTCCCGGAGGCCGACGCCGAGGGCAAGTTCTCGATTGCGCCAGAACAGACACTGGCGCTGCCGCTGGTGCTGACGTTCCCGCTGGAGGGCTCGCTCTGCATTCGCGCCGGGCTGGGCCGGCGCGAGGAAGGCATGCGGACGCTTTTCAACACCGTGCTGCGGCTGCTCTGTTCGCTTCCTCCGGCGAAGGCGAAGCTGACGATCATTGATCCGGTCGGGCTGGGCCAGAACTTTGCCGCGTTGATGCACCTGGCCGACTACGACGAGTCGCTGGTGGGCGGACGGATCTGGTGCGAGGGTTCGCATATCGAGCGCCGGCTGACCGAACTGACCGAGCACCTGGAGAAGGTGATCCAGAAGTATCTGCGCAACCGCTACACCACAATAGGCGAGTATAACAAGGAAGCCGGACAACTGGCCGAGCCGTACCGGTTCCTGGTTATCGCCGATTTCCCGACGGGCTTCAGCGACATTGCGCTGGAGCGGCTGGCCAGCATCATCACCAGCGGGGTGCGTTGCGGCGTCTACACGCTGATCCTGCACGACAACCGTCAAAGGCTCCCCGCGTCACTGGACGACCGGATGTTCAGGAAGAACGGTTTCCTGATTGATGAGTCCGAAGAGGGCCTGGGGCTGGTTGAGGAATCGCTGAATAACGGACGGTTCTTCAATGAGGAGCCGCCTTCCTCCGCGGCCGTGGACACGCTGGTCAACGGCATCGGGAAACAGTGCCGCGACTCCATGCGGGTGCAGGTGCCGTTCGAGGCGGCGGCGCCGAAGGGAGATGAGTATTGGAGCATGAGTTCGGAAGCCGGCGTCCGCTTGCCCCTGGGCAAGGCCGGCGCGGACCGGCTGCAGTACCTGGAGTTGGGCAAAGGCACCGCTCAGCACGCGCTGATCGCCGGCAAGACGGGGTCGGGCAAGTCGAACCTGTTCCACATCATCATCACGAACGCCAGCTTGTGGTACAACCCGGATGAAGTCGAGTTCTACCTCATTGACTTCAAGAAAGGCGTCGAGTTCAAGGTTTACGGAGTGCATCGGTTGCCGCACGCCAGGGTGGTGGCCATCGAGAGCGACCGCGAGTTCGGTTTGAGCGTGCTGCGCCGCATTGACAAGGAACTCACCGAGCGCGGCGAATTGTTCCGGAAGGCGCGCGTACAGGATTTCCCCAGTTACCGCAAGAGCAACCCCGGCACGCGGCTGCCGCGCACGATCCTGGTTATTGACGAGTTCCAGGAGTTCTTCACCGACGAGGACAGTGTGTCCGGCGAGGCGGCGCTTCTTTTGGACCGCGTCGTGCGGCAAGGGCGCGCTTTCGGCATCCACGTCGTCCTGGGCACCCAGACGCTGGGCGGCACCTACAGCCTCGCCAAGAGCACGCTGGGGCAAGTGGCGGTGCGCATTGCGCTGCAATGCAACGAGGCGGATTCGTATCTGGTGCTGAGCGACGACAACGCGGCGGCGTCACTCCTGTCCCGGCCGGGCGAGGCCATCTACAACGACATGTCGGGGCTGGTGGAAGGGAACAATCCATTTCAGGCGGTTTATTTCCCCCAAGCCGCCATGGAACCTTATCTCCGCAAGCTGCAACAGAGGGCGGCGAACGCGGGGGTGCGGCTGGCGGACAGCATGGTCGTGTTTGAGGGCAACGATTTCGCCGACCTGCGCAACAACCAGATGCTCAAGAGCCAGGCCGCGCAGCCGCCGCAAGGGGTGGAGAGCACTCCCATCGTGTGGCTCGGCGAGGCCAACGCCATCAAAGGGCCGACTGAAGCCAAGTTCATCAGGCGCGCCGGCAGCAATCTGCTGATCATCGGGGAACGCGGAAACGCGCAGATCGCCACCTGCTGCACCACGGTGCTCTGCCTGGCGGCAGCCAATTCTCCGGAAAGCATCCGCATCCACGTCCTGGATGGCACGAACCCCGATTCCGGCGCGCGACAACGTTTGGCCGCTCTGGCGGAGGCGCTGCCGTACGAGATCAAGGTTGTCGAGTACCGGGACGTGCCGCAGGCTATCGCCGAACTGACGGCCACGCTGAAAGCCCGCCAGGAGGGCGGCGAGCAGTTGTCCTGCCAGCACTATTTGCTGGTGCTCGACCTGGAGAGGTTCCGCATGTTGCGGGAATCTGATGAGTTCAGCTTGCCCAGCGAAGGCGCGGCTTCGCCGGCCGAGGGCTTTGCCAACCTGCTGGCCGAAGGCCCCAACGTGGATATGCACTCGATCATCTGGTGCGACAAGCTGACCAATCTGAACCGGACGATCAGCCGGAAGACACTGCGGGAATTTGAGATGCGCATCCTGTACCAGATGAGCGCCAACGACTCCGCGGAACTGATAGACTCGCCGGCCGCGAACCGGCTGGGCTTGTATAACGCGCTCCTTTTCACCATGCAAAATGGGGCCATAGAGAAGTTTCGCCCGTACGCGGGGCCCAGCACGGAGCTGCTTGGAGAAATCGGCCGCTCCCTCCACGCCAGGTTGTCGCCAATCAGCCAGCCGACGAAGTAACGGACATTGCGGATTTTGGATTTTCGATTTTGGATTTTGGATTGAACAGCAACCAGATCCGAAACTCGAAATCCGAAACTCGAAATCCAAAGGAAACAGAAAGTAACGAAATGGCAAAGGGCAAAAGTTCGCCGCGATCCTGCCCTTACTTTTGCCTTTTGACTTTTGCCTTTTTACTTGCGGCAGATTCCGCGTCCTCTGCGGTGTATTAGTGGTAAGAAATGCGGGCTAAGTACAGCGCCGCAGAAGTAAGTGAGCCTTCGCGAACCGTGCCACTAACCCCCGGCTTCAGCCGGGGGGAGAAGGTGGAAACACAATCCAAAACCGTCGTTCACGACGGTTACCGACAGTGGCCGAGGGCTTAAGCCCAAGCGCCTACGGTAAGCCCCGTGAACGGGGCTACAGTGGTCCATCCGACCTGCCACCCCCGGCTGAAGCCGGGGGTTAGTGGGTCCGGGACTTCTGCCTCGCTGTACTTAGCCCTTGGCATTGCCCTGCTGCGATGCCCTCATTTTTTCAGCCAGGGCGGTGTAAACCGGTAGTAGACACTTGGTGGTGAGACCCGAAGGGCCGCGCCACGGCAGGGGAGGGTAGGGGAGTAGCGATGACAAAGAAGATCAACGCGATGTCCAGCAGGCGGTCCTTCCTGAAGCGCGCAGCGGCCACGGCGGGCGCCGTCTTCGGAGCGCCGTACTTTATTCCTGCGTCCGCGCTGGGCGCGGACAAGCGGCCCGCGCCAAGCAACCGCATTGTCATGGGGGCCATAGGCATCGGCAACCAGGGCGGCGGCGATTTGGGCAACTTCTTGGGGTTCGAGGAAGTCCAGATGGTCGCGATTTCGGACGTGAAGAAGTCCGCCGCTGGGAAGGGCAAGAACGCCGCAGACAAGAAGTACGGCAATTCCGACTGCAAGACTTACAGCGATTTCCGCGAGATGCTGGCGCGGCCTGACATTGAGGCCATCATGATGGCCGTGCCCGATCATTGGCACGGACTCATGGCCATCACCGCCTGCAAGATGGGCAAGGATGTATACTGTGAGAAGCCGCTTTCCCTGACGATCGCGGATGGCCGCGAGATGGTCAATGCAGCGCGCCGCTATGGGCGCGTCGTTTCATCCGGCAGCCAGCGTGTATGGGACGACTACGGGAAGCTGGCTCAGATTGTCCGCAGCGGCCAGATCGGAGACGTGAAGGAAGCGTATGTGAGCACTGCCCCGCCCTCCGGGCCTTGCTTCTTGCCGCCGGAGACGATTCCGGAAGGATTCGACTATGAAACCTGGCTCGGACCCGCTCCTTGGGCGCCGTATAGCCCGGGTCGCGTTTCCGGCTCATACGGCGGCACAGGCTGGCGCATCTTTGAGGATTACTCCGGCGGTGGCACGACGGATTGGGGCGCCCACAATCATGGCGGAGTGATGTTTGCACTGCAATTGGATCATACCGGCCCGGTCGAGGTTCACCCGTCCGGCAAGGGCGTGATGCACGTCTTCGCCAACGGCATCCATGTATTTCACAACACAGCAGGCAACATGGTTTTCAAAGGGACCAAGGGCGAGGTCTCCAGGGGCACCGAGAAGAAGTTCAGGACGGATTATTACATCGAGAATTACAAGGGCAAGAAGAGCAGTATCTTCGGCGACTTCCTGTACTGCGTGCGCAGCCGTGAGCGCTGCTTCCAGGATTTCGAAGTCGCGCACCGCACCGCGTCGGTCTGCCATTTGACCAACATCTGCTACAAGCTGAAGCGCGTGCTGAAATGGGATCCGGTGAAGGAAGATTTCATCGGCGATCCGGAAGCCAGCCGCATGCTCGACCGGCCAAAACGCGCGCCGTGGAGACGCTGATGGAGTTTCATGTTTCAAGTTTCAAGTTTCAGGTTAACCACGGCAAGCTTGTAACCTGAGACGTGTACGTGGGGGGGACGATGGTTTCAGGTTTCTGGTTTCCCGTGTCAAGTTGCGCCCGCCGGGCAGGTAACTTGAAACTTGGGACATGCAACCTGCAACTGTCCCTGGCCGCTGTACTGGCGTTATTGGCCTGCTCCGGGTGCGTTCGATACCACGCGAAGCCGCTCGATCCCGTGGCCGTGCAGGAACTGATTCAGCACGTTTCAATCGCCGATCTCATGGACCGGTCCGCTGCAAGCGGCATCGCGGGACCTCTGAAGCTGACGCCAGGGGAGGGGCTGGACGCCGACGCGGTAGGCCTGGCCGCGCTGCTGCTTAATCCGGCGCTCAAGACCAAACGTCTCGAACGGGGTGTCGCGGCTGGGCAGATTATTACCGCAGGGCTGTATCCCAACCCGTCCCTGGACACCAGGGGCTTGCCTTTCGACGGTGAGGGGAAAGGCCCCAAGAGTTTTGAGGCCAGCCTTTCCTTTGAGGTCCTGCGCTGGAGTGAGCGGGCCGCCGAGCGGGACGCAAAGCTGGCGAACGCGGAAGCCGTGCAGTTCGATATCATGGCCGAAGAGTGGAAGACGGTTGCAGAAGCCCGCACTGGATACTGGAACGTGGTTGCCGCCCGGGAAAAGCTTCGTCTCAACCAGGAGGCACTGGAGCTGTCGGAACGGCTGACCTCGGGCGTCCGCAACCGAGTGACCAAAGGCGCAGACAACGCGTTCGCTTTGAACCTGGCGGAGTTGCAGCACCTCAAGCTGCAGGCCGAGGCACGGAAACTGGAGGCGGAAGCGGCGGCCGTCGAGCGTGCTTTGCGCCAGGTCATCGGCCTGCCATTCGATGCCGAGCTGAAATTGAGAATCCCCGAAAAACCGTTCGCTCGCGGCAAGCGCGCCTGGGTTCTGCCGGAGGTGTTGTCTTCCTTGACCAATACGGCCGGCATGAAGTCGGCGGAGTGGGAGTACCAGGTGCGGGAGGGCGAGTTGCGCGCCGCTATTGCACGCCAATAGGCGCGGCCTGCGGCACAGCCGCATCAGCGGTCCGCGTCCTCCAACTGCGGGATTTCATCGTCAGGCACAGGGGCCTCCTTCAGCAGGTGTTTCGGGAGGAAGGCAAAGTTCGCGATCATCGTCGGCACGACCGCGCTGGCAATCACGGTCGCCACGAGGAAGGAGTACTGCTCCTTGGTCACTATCTCATGCGTGAGGCCGTAGAGAGCCGAGATGGTGCCGAAGGTCAGGCCCGTGGACATGAGCAGCGTGTAGTACCACCGCTCCTTGCCCTCCTGATGGAACAAGCAGATGACCGGGTACAATCCGAAAATCTTGGAGGCCACTTTCCCCGACAGCAGGGCGAGGAACACAAGAGGCGCGGCTGCCAGCGCCGACACCGTTACCAGCGAACCGGCCCGCAGAAAGTAGAACGGTGTCAGGAAGCCAATGGTCAGCGTGCGCAGACGGCGCACCCAATGGTGGTCCCGCGCGGCGTTGCCTGCCAGCACCATGCCGAGGAAGTAGGCCGGGAGCACCGCTTCGCTGCCAGCCCAGAGCGCCAGCGTTCCCAGACCGCACAGCACGAACAGCACCCACTTCGTCCGCACCGCGGCCGTGCGGTTGCCGTACAACGCGGTTAAGCGCCCGGTGATGAAAGGCACAAGAGTGAAAGCCAGAACGCTCACCAGGATGAACACGACCGTCCGGACGGTGAACGGCGCGAATATCAAACCCAGGGCGATGACCGTGCCGAGATCGTTGACGAAACACGCCCCCAGAATGCCCTTGCCGTAGGCCGTCTTGTTGAAGCCGGTCTCCAGCATCACGGCATACACGACGGCCATGGACGTCGTGGAGAGCGCGATACCGGCCAGCCAGCTTGCCTGGTTGCCCCAACCCAGAAGAAACTTTGCTACCGCTGCACAACCAAGGAAGGGAGCAACAAAGCCGACCAACCCCACCACCGACACTTCCTTCCATTTGGCCTTAAGCGATTGCGGTTCGAGTTCCGCGCCCGCCAGGAACGTCAGCAGCACCGCGCCGGTTGACGCAATGAACTTGAGCCATTCTTTGTCAGCGCCCAGCGGGTCGCGGCCGAGAAACCTGGCACATGCGAAGGAGGCCGCCACACCCACGCAAATCTCGACCAGGGCCATCGAGATGCGCAGGTGGCTGGCAAGGACAGTGGATAACAAGGCCAAGCCGAGCCAGAGTGCGGCAATACAGAACGCTTCTTCCATGCGGAGTCCTCCTCGAAGATGAACCGCGCCGCCAGATCGGTAACAAGACAAACCCGCCTCACGGCGGGTTCAACAGGCACAGGCCTCCGATCCCTGCCGCCATGGCCTTGCGGCGACAGGAGTCATCAGCCCGTCAGCGAGCGGTTATGAGGGGGACTCCATCCCCGACACACACCAGAGTAGCACGAGGCGGCGGCTGGGTCAAATCCTGTTGACGGCATATTTCAGCAAAGTACGATCATTGTTAACGGTCTTTCCGGGAGATGGAGTCCTTCCCGTGTAACCGCCCTGCCAGGGCTGATGACTCCTACCGTAGCTGGTTCTAGCGGTGGGGTGCAGCCCGAGATCACACGCCCACATCGCTGGTCCAGTCCCCATTCCTGGCGGAGGGCGCGAGAATGGACCTAAGCTATGCCAATGAGGCGCAGTTGCGGGCCATCGCCATCAGGCTGAGGCTGCTGGACGAGGCCATCTGCGAGGTCGAACAGTTCGTGCACGGCAGGGAGATCAGATCCATCTTCGTTGTCGAGACCAACACGTTGGCTCCGAGCCAGCGGAAAGCACTCGCAGCCGGGATCAGCGCGATACGAGACATCCTGGACCAGTTCCGGGCCGATTTTCACTTCATCGTCAGCCCGCGCGATGCCGCGGGCATTGTGCGCGGAGAATGCAATGGGCAGTGGTTGCCCCTCACCGAAATGCAGAGCAGATACCTGCGCGGTTACGGCGAGGTCGCAAAGGAGCTGGCCGAGTATCTGGACCCGAAGGCAGACGAACTCTTGCGGCGTTTGCGTCTGATGGCGGCAATCTGCGGTGAATCCTGGCAAGCCACCGCACCATGCGATGAAGCGAAAAAATGAAGCCGGGGCCACACCGGCGGAGCAGCCTATGGGGGAAAGGAAGGCGCTCAAGAAGTCCCGGGAGGAACGCCGCGAGGAGGTGCTCCGCCCTTGCCCATACCTTGGCTACGACCACGATCAACTCGGCGCGTACCTGATGGAACGCGGCGCCTTCCGCATCGCCGAAGCGGAGTTCCGACGCGCGGCCTGGCTCAACCCCTACGAAGCCGCCTTCAAGACACACATCGCGGCCAGCCTTTATTATCTGGGTTGTTACGTTGAGGCCAAGGAATGGGTTGCCCAAGCACTGGCGCAGAGACCTGGAGACAATGAGGCGCAACGTCTGGGGGCCAGGATCGAGAAAGAACTGACACAGCAGCCGTTGGGAGACAAGAGTCCGTGAGCTTCCACAGTATCCTGTTTCGAGGAGCAGATGACCCCGGCAGACGGGAAGCTCGTCAAGCGCCCGCTTTTTTTCATGACCTGAATCTCGATCAGATCGTGGCAGCCATCACAAGAGGCTGGCAGGACTACGATCTTGCGCCTTTCTTCTACGCCCCTCTGAACGATCTCGATGCGATCGCCTATCGCCAGGAAATCATGCGGGATGTCGAGGATCCCAACCTGATGCGAATCCTCAACTCGTTTTCGCAACGCATGCGCGCGATGCGCGTGCGCCTCGATCAAGCGAAGAAGTGCTATTACAAGCACGGCAGGGAGCGCTTGTTCCTGGAGGCGTGCGAACTCTATTGCGAAGCCGTTGACTCCCTCGCGCGGGAACTGAGTGACCTTGGTTTGACATCGCGCGGCTTGCGCACATTCCGCGAATACCTGGCGGAGTATGTCCACTCCACTTCCTTCAGCAAGCTCGCGACGGAAACAGCGAAGCTGAAACTTGATTTGGCCGCCATCAGGTACTGCCTGCTGATCAAGGAAGGCAGCTTCACGGTTCGCGGCTGCAATGGTGAGAGCGAATACACTCCCGCTGTCGAAAAGACATTCGAGAAATTCAGACGAGGCGCGGTGAAGGACTACCGGGTCGAGCTCGCGGATTCGACAGGCATGGATCACATCCAGGCGCAAGTGCTGGAGGGGCTGGCACGACTGAATCCCGTGACGTTCCGCGCGCTTGAAGCCTATTGCACAGAGCACGTGGAGTATCTGGACGAAAGGATAGTGCGCTTCGACCGCGAGGTCCAGTTCTACGTTGCCTATCTCACTTACCTGGGGAGGTTCCGGGGCACCGGCCTCAGCTTCTGCTATCCCCAACTCTCGCAAACGTCCAAGGAGATCAGCAGCCACGAAGGCTTCGATCTCGCACTGGCCGGCAAACTCCTTGGTGAGGGGTCAGCCCTTGTCCGCAACGATTTCTTCCTGCGTGGCCCGGAGCGCATCTTCGTGGTTACCGGCCCGAACCACGGCGGCAAGACGACATTCGCCCGCACTTTTGGCCAACTGCACTATTTGGCCAGCCTGGGTTGCCTGGTCCCGGGCACGGAGGCCCGGCTGTTTCTCTTCGATAGCCTCTTCGCGCACTTCGAAAGGGAAGAGGACATTACCAATCTCCGCGGCAAACTGCAGGACGATCTGGTGAGGGTACACCAGATCCTGGAGCAGGCGACACCGAACAGCATCGTCATCATGAACGAGATCTTCTCATCAACCACGCTCAAAGACGCGGTCTACCTGAGTAAGGAGGTCATGGCCAGACTCTCACGGTTGGATCTACTGGGCGTTTGCGTCACCTTCCTGGACGAACTGGCATCCTTCGACGGCAAGACGGTAAGCCTCGTCTGTATGGTGGATTCGAACGATCCGTCAGTCAGAACCTATAAAGTGGAGCGAAGGCCGGCCGACGGGCTGGCCTATGCGCAGGCGATCGCCGTGAAGTATCGCGTGACATACCACCAACTGAAGGAGCGGATCAGGGCATGAAGGCGCTTTTGATGCACCGGGACCGGGATTTCGATCTGCAACAGGGACTGCCGCGTCACGAGCGGGACCTGATGAAGGATCTGGAACTGAACACGCTGCTGAGCGCTATGGCTGGCAAGGACAGCTTCGTGTTTGACGTGTCACAGAAGGCGCTTCTCTTGGGCCTGCAGAATGACGCGGACACCATTCTGTATCGGCAGGAGATCGTGAAGGACTGCCTGAAGAACCCGGTCGTCGTCAGAGAACTCTACGCCCTCGCGGTGGAGGCGATTGAGGGGAAGCGCAAGCACTATCTGGGCATCTTCTGCAGGTGGCCAGGCGGGGTCCTGTACGAAGCGATCAACCTGCTGGACATGCTCGTGGACATGCTCAGGAAGCTAAGGGACATCGCGGACAGGCACGCCGGTCGCTTCGAGTCGAGTGGCTTCACCACCCTTTTCGCGATGCTCCAGAAGGAACTCACCGACGAGTACTTCGCCAGCGTCCGGAGTCATCTGACGGAACTGAAGTTCCGCCACGGTGTCTTAGTGAGCGCCAAACTGGGCCAGGGGAACGCTGGCGCCAACTACGTGCTGCGCCAGGCGCGCGGCAAGAGGCCGAATTGGCTCAAGCGGATTCTTGGCCTGGCGCCGCCCGCCTACACCTTTCGTCTCGCTGAACGCGACCAGACTGGGGCGAGGATCTTGTCGGAAATGCGGGACCGTGGAATCAACCTGGTCGCGAATGCGCTCGCCCAGTCCACCGATCACATCCTGAGCTTCTTCGGAATGCTGCGCACGGACCTGGCCTTCTATGTCGGCTGCCTCAACCTGAACGACAAACTCGCGGCCATCAGCGCGCCGATATCGTTTCCTCGCCCGGAGGCCATGGGCACACGCGGGCATTGCTTTAGCCAGTTGTACGATGTCTGCCTCGCCCTTACCATGGGGAGAAGCGTGGTGGGCAACACCCTTGACGCCGATGGCAAAGGCCTTGTCATTGTGACAGGCGCGAACCAAGGCGGCAAGTCGGTTTTCCTGCGAAGCATAGGCTTGGCCCAGTTGATGATGCAATGCGGCATGTTCGTCGCAGCCGAGTCCTTCGCGGCCGAACTTTGCGCCGGTCTATTCAGCCACTACAAACGGGAAGAAGATGCGACGATGAAGTGCGGAAAGCTCGACGAGGAACTCGGCAGAATGAGCGACATCGCCGGCGCCATTGCGCCAAATTCCATGCTGCTCTTCAACGAATCGTTTGCCTCGACGAATGAGCGTGAGGGGTCGGAGATCGCGAGACAAATCGTCTGTGCCTTGCTGGAAAGGCGCGTCAAGGTCTTCTTTGTCACCCACCTGTATGAATTCGCGCGTGGCTTCTTCGACCAGAAAAGGGAGGATGCCATCTTCCTCCGCGCTGAAAGACTGGCCGACGGGACACGGACTTTCAAACTCGTCGAGGGCGAGCCCTTAGAAACGAGTTTCGGCGAAGACGTATTTAGGGAAGTATTCTCTCCTGCCAGCGTCAGCGCCTGTGCGCGAGATGCTCACGGAGGGCCTGGAGACCAGCCACCGCCGATTCAAGCCGCATGATCTCCGGCGCAACCGTGGTCGAATGCTCGGTGCGCTGGCGGCGCGCGGCGTCTATGGCGCGGCGAGTGGTCTGAATGGCTTGCTGGAGACCGTCGTTCAACATCTTGCCGAAGTGCTCAACGCTTTGCGCCAGATCCTGCAAGGTACTCTCCTGGAGGTCGCCGATGTTGCGGGTCAGGAGGTATTCCACCTGCTCCATGATGCGCCGGCGAATGCGGGCATGGCGCAAGCCCCGCGGCAATACTCTGTCAATCCAGGACGGAGGAATCGCGCCGGGACCGGGGAACCGCCACCTGTGAGTGCGCCAGTAAGGCTGGTTGGCCCTTTCCAGCGCTATTTCCTGTTGCCGGAGTTCAAACGGCACATCGAACAACTTCGTCACGAGCTGATGGACTGAGGCGATCAGTTCTCGCACGCGGCAGCCGTGGGGCAGCAGCGCTTCGCGCAGCTCCTGCTCACAAAGCTGGTGTGCCGCGCCGAACTCGCGCTCAAAGAAGCCGGGGATAGCCTCTGCTATGGCCTCACGGGCCAAATCTTCGGTCCACTCGGTGCCGTGCTGGTCCTGGCATCGTTGAACCACACCCCGTAGGAACCTGACGCTCTTGGGCAGCAAATCGTCGGCGCGTTTCCGGATGGCAGCGGCCAAACGTGCTTCTTCGGCGCGCAGCCGTGCCATAGTCACAATGCGTTGGTCTTCGATGCGGCCCAGATTCTCCTCGAAGAGACGGGCACGCTGGTCCAGTTCGGCCAGTGGCATTTGCAGGGAACGCAGACTAAGCTCCAAACGCCCCTGCACGCCGGCCAGAATGTCTCCCGTCTGCCGTGCCAGCGCCTGCCTCAGCACCTCAGTCTTCTCCGTGAGCAGGAAATTCACGATCTGCTGTTCGATCTCCGCCATGCCGCTGCGTTGCCAAGCGGCGGTATCCTGATTCCGGCGAGCCGCCAAGCCTTGCCGCGCCGAGGCGCAGAAGATCGGCGGTGGCGAGTCGAAACCGGCCTGCTCGCACAGCACACGCTGCAAGAATGCGACGGCAACGGGGCGTTCATTATCGTCGAGGTAGTCAACCTTGTTCAGGATGAAGAACAGGCGCGCCAGTTTCTGCCGGGCGAGTTTGAGGAACTCAACTTCCACCTCGGTGATCGGCGGGTCAGCCGAAACCACAAAGAATGCCGCATCGCACTGCGGCAGGAAGTTGAAGGTGGCCTCCGTGTTGTGGCGGAAGGTTGAGCCGATGCCGGGCGTGTCAATCAACACCAGTCCCTGGCGCAGCACCGGCGCTGCGTATGTCACTTCCACAGTTTCGACGCCCAGCCGGTTGCGGGGATTGGCGCTTTCAGTGACAAAGCGCGTGAGGAATTCGGCCAGCGTGCTGGCATCCTGCCCGGCAAAGTGCTCATCCTCTTTACCGTTGTCGAACCGCACCCGCGCCGTAAGGCGCTCACCACCGCGCAGGAACGTTGGGATTGAAGTCAGCGGCACAACCGAAGCGGGCAAAACCGCCTCGCCGAGCAGCGCGTTGATCAATGTGCTCTTGCCACGTTTGAACTGCCCAAGCACGGCCAAGTAACAGTGTCCCTCTTGCAGCCGCAGCCGCAAGTCATCGAGCCGGCAACAGTCGGCCTCAAACTCCGGCCCAAGCGCGCCAACTTCCTGGCTGGCTTGCCGTAGAAAGTCAGGCAGCGAGACTGTGTCCGTCGCGGTATCCTTGTCTCGGTTCATCGCATTCATGCCGGTCTTCTGCATCGGTTGGGCCCCCCTGGCCGCCAACCTGCTCCCGCCTCAGGCCCCATGGTTGCGCTTGAACGCCAAGTGAGTCATCAGTACCACACCCAAGAGCATCAAAACCAACGCGAAGACGAAGGCCACTTGGATGCTAAACGCCGCCCAAAGCCAGCCGACCACAAGACTGCTGAATAAATCGCCCATGCCTGTAACTACCGAAAGCATACCGAATCCGCTGCCGCGAATGGGGGCCGGCAGGAGTTCCGCTGCCAATGCGTCCTCAACGGCCTCATACAAACCCACGCCCATTCCGCCCAGCGCAAACATGAACGCCAGGCCAACATAGCTGGTCACTCCGCACAGGATCAATGCCGCCGCGACCGCGGCCGAAGTGTAGCCGCAGACAAGCAGGAGTCGCTTGTTGACGCGGTCGGCAATCCAACCTCCGGCGTATGACCAGAATGCGTATAACACGTTATGGACGGCGTAGAACGCGACCGAAATCGTCGTTGCGCGTGCCGCGCCGATCTGCGGCGTCAGGACAGCCACTGTGTATAAAATGTACAATGTATCGGCGAAGTCTCCGAGGCCGAACAATCCGACTGCGGCAAGGAATTCATTGAAGCGCGGCCCGAACCCGCCCAGGCTTTGCAGGAACGGCCTTGGGTGCGGGACTCGGTTGGGCACTTCCCGCACGAGCACAAGTATCGCAACGGCCGCCAACATCGCTGGGATTGTAGAGAGCAGGATGATATGGCGCGTGCTCCAGCCAAAATGCAGCAAACCTAACACCGCCAATGGCGCGATTATCGCGCCCGTTGTATCCATAGCGCGCTCCAGGCCGAACGCCCGGCCGTAAGCTTCTGGCGCGACGCCATCTGCGAGGAGAGCTTTGCGCGCCGGTGTGCGAAGACCGCGCGAGATCCAGGCTAGGGTCCGACCGGCGAGCACAATGGGCCATGTGATGGCCGCCGCGATGATCAGGGGCGACAAGGCCATAACACTGTAGCCAGAGGCCGCAAGAATTTTCCTATTGCCGACGCGGTCGGCCATCCAGCCGCCATAAAGCTTGGCAGCAGTAGAAAAGCCATCGGCCACACCTTCGATTGTGCCCAAGGCCGCGGCAGCCGCGCCCATTCCGGCAATGAACGACGGCAACACTGCCGTGATTGTCTCATGGCTCAGGTCGCTGAACAGTGATGCCGCCCCAATACCAAGAACCGTGCTGGTCAACCAGCGAACACCTGACGAAGGCCTGGGTACTTCGGTCACCATCTTCAGTTCAATGGGCATCAAATGTTCTCCTAAACACTATGCCTCTTCGCTCCAGGGAACGCACAGGCTGCGGTGGCCGGCGATTTGGATGAGAGTTCGCATCCAAGCGTCGGCCTCGTCCTGATTTTGAAGGTAACGCCGCGTCGCTTCGTGCTTCATGGCGAAGCTCTGCATGTCCTCAGACAATTCGTCCAGGTGACGCACAGCTTCCGTGAGGAGAAAGCGCCGTCCCTCGCCATCCGCAGTGGCGGCCAGAAGCAAGCCCAAGTGCCGCAGACATACTCCCTTGGAGCGGGCGTAGGCGTCCCGGGCGGGCGCGGAGCCAAGTACCTCCGCCAGACGGAGCACGTAGGCATGCTCGATCTTAGCCAGCAACCGGCAAGCAACGCAGGTCGCGGGCCGCCCGCCCAAGGCCAGCACCGCCTCGGCGGACCGTGGCGCTTCTGGGATCAACGTGGCGAGTTCTCCCGACAGACGTTCCATCATTGTCGCAAAGCCCAGGCTTAGACCGTGTGGGGAGGCAATCGCAGCCAGTTGCCAGGTGTGCAGCGGGCAAAGCCCGTGCTTCTGGGCGAAGGTCCGTTGGACAGCCTCATTGGTCGCGAGCACATACTGCCAGGTCGCGAAGTTGGAGAACTGCGCGTGGCTGAGATGTTCGCAGGCCGGGCAAGCGCGTGCGCTGAAGGACTGGAGTATGGCCGCTTCGGAGACAGGCTTTGGTTCTTCCTCTGGCAACCGCGCCTCTTCGTGGGAAACAGCAGCATGCGGCTGCACGGGGAGTGGCAGATCGGTGTCGTCGGCTGCCTCCCCGACGGCCACGGGCAGGCCGACAGCCTGCGCCGCGTCCTTTGGTTCCGCGCCTGGTGCTTCTTCGGCACGGTTCTGAATGGCGGTTGAAGCTGCCACGTTCTGCTGGCTGGAGAGGAAGAGCGACAACGCAGATTCCAGTGGTTCCTCATCCGCAACGCTGGCTGCTGCGCAGGGCGCATTAACTGCCGGCGCCGACAAATCCGCGGGTATCGAGCCCAGGATTCCTTTGCGCAACTGCTGGATGGTGTTGCGCCGCTCAAGCGCCGCCTGATCGGAGGCCGTGTCGAGCAAGCCTTCAGTGCGCGCCAAAATAGAAGCCAGAAATGTCGCGCCCCGCTGGCTGGTCAGGAATTCCGCCAAGGCTCGTTCCAGAGCGGGCAAGCCGCTGGCGGCGAGCATCGCGGGGTCTTGAGTTGCCTTGGCATCCAGACCACGGCGTGAGGAAATGGGAAAGAGCCGGGCGCCCTGTATGCCAAGCTGTTGGCGCAAGCCGTCAGCGATGAAGCGCAGCACCCCCTCGCGTTCGCCTGGCGCCAGCAGGTCCATCTTGTTGACAACGAAGAAGATTTTACGCACGTACAGGCGAATGCGGTCCAGAAACGCCAACTCCGCCTCCGCCAGCGGGCCGTCGGCGCTGGTCACGAAGAGAACCGCGTCGCATTGCGGGATGAAGTCATACGTGGTGGCTGTGTTGGCCGCGATGGCAGAACCGATGCCAGGCGTGTCCACGAATTCCAAACCGCGGCGCAGGAACGATGACGGAAACTCAACGTACACGGCTTTGATGCGCAGCCGATTGCCGGGATTGCCCTCCTCGGTCACGTACTCGGGCAGCGCCGCCACGGGCGCCTCTTCGTCGAGCGACAGCTTCTCGCGGGAGATGACCAGCCGCTCCCTGGGTCCGAAGCGCAGAATCGTGATCGCCGACGTGAGCGGCAAGATGCCCGTAGGCAGGAGATTCCGGCCAATGACGGCATTCATTAGCGAACTCTTGCCTCGCTTGAACTGGCCCGCCACCGCTAAGGTGAAGCGGTCCTCGGCAAGTTTCACCATCAGGTCGTGACAGGCAGCGCAGCGGTCTTCGGCGCCATGTTGTTTGAGAATACCTTCGACGGCGCGAACCTGTCGTGCCACAGCCTGCTTGTCTTTGACATAAGCCCGCAGCCCCGATGAGTCCTCATTCCGCAGCGGGGCGGTTTGAACTGATTCCATAACTCCTCCCGGACTTGGTGCCAGGAGGAGCCACTCCACCTATCCCCCTGCCAAGCCCATTGTCTTGGTAGGAGTCATCAGCCGTAGTGGAATAAGGCGGCGGTTAGAGGCGAACTCCATCGCCTTCCTCAATAAAGTTTACACGAGCATTCTCGCCTGTCAAGCCGCCGCGGCGCTCTGCAAGACCGGGAATCAGGCAGAAAAACAATGAATGAGGCCCTGTGCTCCACCGGCCTCATTGCGCTTTCGCGCCGGTCTGCAACACGGTCGCGAGCTTCTGGAATACAGACTGCTCCAGACCCGTCCCTGCCAGGGCGGTCACGGTGCTTGCCAGGTCATAGGCAATGCGCTCCAAACGGGCTTCGCCATCCTCGATTACAGCAAAGGCCGCACGTGGATCACCGTCCCGCGGCTGGCCTATGCTGCCAGGATTGAGCACGATCTTCCGCCCAACGTGGAGAATCACAGGCAAGTGGGTGTGGCCTGTGAGCAGTACGTCCGCATCCACAGCCGCCAGTTCCGCTTCCCAAGCCGCCACGTCGGTGGGCCGCAGGTATCGGTACATCGGGTCCGTAGGCGTTGCATGTACTAAGCGGCAACGCAGCCCATCCACCGCAACATCAACTTGCAGAGGACGGGAGCCGAGAAAGGCTGTATGTTCCGGCCCAAGAAGCCGGCAGTTCATCTCACGTGTCGCCTCTGACAACGGCCGAAAAGCCTCGGAACAGCGGCAACTCGTAAGCGCGGCAACAGCCTGGTCATGGTTGCCGCGGACTGTGACCCATTCCTGGTCGCGCACGAACTCAACGCACTCTTTGGGGTGCGGTCCGTAGTCTACCAAGTCGCCCAAGCAGAGCACGCGGTCGCGCGATTGCGTGTCCAACACCCGCCGTAGCGCTGCAAGATTGCCGTGGATGTCTGAGAGAACCAGAGTTTTCATCAGGCCCCGCGCGGTGGCGTTCAACGCAAAGACTCAAGAGGATTCCCGAAGACTGCGGCCTTGCCGAGTTCTGCCTCAATCTCCAAGAGGCGGTTGTATTTGCAGATGCGCTCACTGCGGCATGCAGAGCCGGTCTTGATCTGTCCGCCGCCCATCGCCACGGCAAAATCGGCCAGGAAATCGTCCTCCGTCTCGCCCGAACGATGCGAGATGACGTAGCCCCAGCCAGCCTTCTGGCACATGCGGATGGCTTCGATGGTCTCAGTCACGGTCCCAATCTGGTTCAGCTTGATGAGCACTGCGTTGGTGCTCTTTTCCGAAATGCCGCGCGCAATGAACTTGGTATTGGTCACGTAAATGTCATCGCCGACGATCTGAATCTTCGCGCCCAACGCGGCGGTGTGTTCGCGGAAGCCGTCCCAATCGTTCTCGGCCAGGCCGTCCTCGATGGAGACGATGGGGTACTTCTTCACCCACCTCTCGTAGAGCCGCGTCATCTCGGCGCTGCTCTTCTTCCCCTGGCCGGACTTGGCCAAATTGTAGGCGCCGTCCTCGTAGAACGAACTGGCCGCCGGGTCCAGCGCCAGTGCGACATGCTTGCCCGGCATGTACCCTGCTGCTTTGATCGCTTCCAGGATCACCTCGCAAGCTTCCTCATTGCTCTTTAGGTTCGGCGCAAACCCTCCTTCGTCGCCGACGCTGGTGGCGTATCCCTTTTTGGCCAGTATCTTCTTCAGCGCGTGGAATGTCTCAGCGCCATACCGCAGGGCTTCGGCAAACGACGGCGCACCGATGGGCATGACCATGAACTCCTGCAGGTCCACACTGTTGTCGGCGTGTTTGCCGCCATTCAGGATATTCATCATGGGAACCGGCAGGCGCACAGCGCCGGGGCCGCCCAGATATGCGTACAGCGGCAAGCCGCTCGCCAGCGCTGCCGCGCGGGCAGCGGCCATCGAGACGCCCAGCATGGCGTTCGCTCCCAGCTTGGACTTCGTGGGTGTTCCGTCCAACTCCAGCATCAGCCCGTCAATCTCGGCCTGACGCGCCGGGTTCAGGCCAAGAATCTTGGGCGCAATCTTCTGGTTGACATTCGCCACGGCCTTCTGAACGCCCTTGCCGCCGTACCGGTTCTTGTCGCCGTCACGCAACTCAAGCGCCTCGTTTTCCCCGGTTGACGCGCCGGAGGGCACAGAGGCAGCGGCAGCGATGCCGTTGTCGAGGCCAATCCGCACGCGCAGCGTGGGGTTGCCCCGTGAATCCAGAATCTCCAAGGCTGTGGCACAAACGATCTTTGCGGACATAGCTCCCCTCCTTGCGGGTCCTGCCGTGGCTTCGCCAACGCAGGAGTCATCAGCCCTTTTCACGTGGGCGGTTGGAATAGGGGGACTCCATCCCCTCTCGGGAGACCTTACTCCCATGCGGGCCAAGAGCAAGAAGCGTTTGCCGCCCTCTGGGGACCTGATTTCCCCTTTTTGCCTTTGTGTCTCTGTGATAAGAACAAGAAGCCATGCTGCCGCTGGCCTATGGCATCGGTTCCGGCGCGGACATGCTCAAACCGCTGGCCATCGCAGTGATAGGGGCCTTGTGCATCTCAGTTTTGCTGTCCCTCGTGGCGACGCCGGCGTTTTATCTTCTTTTGAGGCGGCTTACGGATAGACTGGGCCGAACAAAAAGCTTGTAGTTTGGCTGACGTCTGGGTACACCAAGGGCAGTGGAAAACTGGTGTCTCCAGGAGTGAGCGATGATACGGCAGATCGAAGCCCTAAACTTCCGTTGCCTGCGCTACGTGCGGCAACCGCTGGGGCCGTTTCATGTTCTGGTAGGCCCCAATGCCAGCGGCAAGACTACTTTTCTGGATGTCGTGGCTTTCCTGGGTCGGATGGTTTCAGACGGATTGGAAGCGGCCATTCAAGAAAGAACGGCTAACTTCCAGGATCTTGTTTGGGGGCGCGAGAAGGATTCGTTCGAACTGGCTATCGAGGTCGCCATTCCTGAAGAGCGAAGAAAACACCTCAAGAAGGATTTTGACACGATACGCTATGAGATACGTATCGGTCTGGTGCCGTCCACCCAGGAGATTGGAGTCCTTGAGGAGAGGTTGCTGCTTAAGTACTGGGGGAATCTCGGGTCGGCGAAGAGGCCCATATTCCCGTGGGAACCTGATCCGCCAGCCACCCTTGTCAGCGGCAAAGGGAAGGGCCAATTTGTGGTTCTGAGCAAGAACTCCCCCCATGGTAATGATTATCAATATACTGAGGTAGATCGGAAGGGGATTTTTTTTGCGTCCATGAAGTCGCGGTCGGGGCCGCGCAAGTCGGCTCTGGCCAACCTCTATGAAAATGAATCTCAGTTCCCCGTATCTACATGGCTCAAGGAGCTCCTAGCTAAGGGGGTACAAAGCTTCGTTCTAAATAGTCTGGTCATTCGCAAAGCGAGTCCCCCGGGTCAGATGCG
>Ga0315279_10002361_pt1 | contig 28581 bp, 23 predicted proteins | sample YL17G06_20_MG_FD_203694 | JGI IMG/M metagenome (GOLD analysis project Ga0315279, IMG submission 203694) | Sediment microbial communities from Yellowstone Lake, YNP, Wyoming, USA - YL17G06_20 | ecosystem: Environmental > Aquatic > Freshwater > Lake > Sediment | place: USA: Wyoming | collected... | reverse complement strand
CCAGGACCGTGCCGGGATCGGCGCCAGGCTGCGCACAGAGCGCAGCCGCAAGCGCGCCGATCAGCATGCCGGCAATATGGCCGCGACGTCTCATGCATTACTCCACATAATACGTGCCGAACTCAAGCGTGTCCACATCGGCTATATGGTGCTTGAGTTTATCTTTTTCCGACATTCCGTCGCCCGAATACTGTTTCTCGAATACGGATTCGTGCACGAACAGGGGGGCGCCGCAGCGCTGCGCCAGCGCTATGGCGTCGGACGGCCGGCATTCTATCAGACAGGCGCCGGCGTCCGACGCCAGGTGCAGGCGCGAAAGGAAGGCGTTGTCCACCAGGTCGTAGACGACCGCTTTCTGCAGACGTCCGCCGAAATGCTCCATGACAAGCTTGACCAGGTCGATGGTGAGCGGCCGTTCGGAGGCCACATTGAGCGATGTGAGGGCAATGCTTGACGCTTCGAGATGGCCGATGGCGATGGCAAGGGTGCGCTGGCCCGATCGCTCCTGAAGAATAATGATCGGCGAATGCGTGGCCGGGTCCACGGAAAACGAAACGAGTTCAACGGGTATCAGCATGGCGGCCGGTTCGGTTCGGATGCGCTCTCATCGCGTTCACTGGTGCGTCAGCATACGATAAAATAGCTTCCGGCATGCGCGGAACCCGCACGGAGAATACGGCGGAATACGGCATGTTTGAAGGCGGCGCGCGGCCATGCGGGCGGGCGGAGGGCGCGCTTCATCGCTTGATGAATTGTTGCATCAGGCTTTCCACGGCGTTCTGGACCGTGCGGCTGATGATTTCACGGTCGATCTCGATTTTCGGGTCATCGAGCGTCCCGCGCAGCCGGCATTTGAATGCCCGGCCGCCCTCGGCCGCCGGCGCCAGCGATTTCCGGGCGATCTCGTTGAACCGGTCGGAATACTCTTTTGTAAATGTTCCGATGAGACGCAGGTCGCACCGGTCGCGCCAGTCGACCCAGCCGGACGCGTTGATGTCGAGGTCCGCGCCGTCGGCGGCCAGGCCGCCGACGTCCATGCGCCGGGCGGAAAAGGAACACGTCGAATTGACTTTGGAAAAACGAAGCGTATCGAGCCCGGGAAGCAGGACCGCCATGATCAGCGGCTTCTGGAACGCAAGCCCGGCGATGACGGCCCGGTCGATGGTGACCGGGCCAGAGCAGCGGAGCTGCCGCGGCGCCGAAAGCGTCCCGGTGATCGTCTGGCGTGCCGAAAGCCTGCCGCGGACAAGACCGTCTCCTTTGAAGGCCGCGTTGGCCGGCTCGCAGTCGATGCCGGAAAGCGATACCCATGCGCTGTCGAGGACAAAAGTGCGCAGATCGATGCCGCCGGCCGCGGCGACAGTGCCGCCGAACAGCCGGCCTTCGGAGGATGCTATGCGCGCGGTTGATCCATCCACGGCAAGGAGCGCGCGGCATTTTTCAATATGCAGCGCCGGGCCGATGCACAGCCGCCCGACGTTGATCGTGCAGGAAAAAGGGCCCGGTCCCGCGCGTGCGCGCAGATTCGCGTCAAGGCAGGCGGCTGCGGTATCGCGGCCGCAGACGGCGGCGCAAACCGCGTGTGACAGGACCGCCGAGCGCAGAGCGCCAAGCAGGCTGTCGGGCGGGATTGAGATTCCCTGCGATTTTCGAGCGCGCGGCGATACGACGATGAGCGCCAAACGCAGGAGTGGCCCTGGTCTGAAGCGCACCGCGGCGTCCGGTATGCGTGCCGTCAAGGTGCAGGCGCCCGCGGGCCGGATGATGACCAGGTCCGAAATGGATACCGCCGCCGGCGGCATCAACCGCAGATCGTGTATGGAAGCATGGCACGCAAGGTTTTTTTCAAGCGCGGCGATAAGCGCGCTCCGCAGCGCGGGTTTGAAGAGGGAATTCGCCGCCACATAGAGCGCCGCGGTCCCCGCGATGATCATGATGAGCAGGATTGCGGCGATCAGCGCCGCCCATTGGAACGCCTTGGGCAATCGCAATATAGTATCTTTCTTTTTCTGCAGTCCGATGGTCATGTTTTCCATTCCGCCGGCCGCGGAAAAAATAACCTATGCTTGCGGTTAAAGGTCAAAGGACGGTCCTTTTTGTGTCGGACGATGCGCTGCTCCGGTCGAATGCCCGGCAATCGCCGGCGTTCAAGGCGTGGCGCGTTTTTGATACGCGCACGGCCGGCGACGCGCTGGCGCAACTGGAAAAAGAGCCTTTCGGCGCGGTCGTGCTTGACATAGAAAAACTGCCCCTGCAGGAGATGGACCTGGTCAGCTATCTGCGCACGCGGTCCCCGGCCACGGACATCGTGATTCTCGCCACGCTCAACGAGCTCGATGCGGCGACGCATGCCATCCGCAGCGGCGCGGCGCTCTATCTGATCAAGCCGGTTGACGCCGCGGACATTGCCGCGGTACTCGACAAGCTTTCCAAGCAGCAGGACCAGCAGCGCGAGCATGTCGAGCTGGAACAGCGGGTGCTGGCCGATCTCATGGCGGGCAGCCCCGCCATGCAGAAGGTGCTCAAGCTGGCGCTCAAGATCGCGCCCACGTTGTCAACCATTCTGATCGGCGGCGAAAGCGGCACGGGCAAGGAGTTTTTCGCGCGCATCATCCATCGCATGTCCGGCAGGCACGACGGCCAGTTCGTGGCCATGAACTGCGGCGCGGTCCCCGACACGCTTTTCGAAAGCGAACTTTTCGGCCATAAAAAAGGGTCGTATACCGGCGCCGACAGCGACAAGCCGGGTTTGGTGGAAGAGGCGCACCAGGGAACGCTTTTTCTCGACGAGGTCGGGGAGCTTTCCCCGTCGGCGCAGGTAAAACTGCTGCGTTTTCTGCAGGAACGGACCTTCCGGCGCATCGGCGATAATACGCTGCGGACGGTCAATGTCCGCATTGTCGCCGCCTCCAATCAGGACCTGACGCAGCTGATTGCGGAAAAGCGCTTCCGTGAAGATCTCTATTACCGGCTTAACGTCTTTTATCTCTGCCTGCCTCCTTTACGAGAGAGAAAAGAGACGATCCCCGGCCTGGTCACTCTTTTCGTGCACCGGCATAATGAGCTGCATGGCAAACATGTCACGCGCTTTTCCAAGGCCGCCGAAGCGCTCCTGGCGAATTATTCCTATCCGGGCAATGTGCGGGAGCTCGAAAACATCATAGAGCATGCGGTGGCGCTGGCCGAGGGCGATGAGATCACCGAAAAAGACCTGCCCGAAACGCTTTTCCGCAACCGGTTGCTCCTTGCAGCCCCGGACCGTTCGCCCACGGACATTCTTCCGCTGTCGGAACTGGAAAAAGAGCATATCCGCATGGCCCTCACTATGTTGAACCATAATTATACCGAAACGGCGAAAAAGCTCGGCGTATCGCGGTCCACGCTGTGGCGGAAGATCAAGGATTATGGGCTGGAAACCGGGTAATGCGGGGAAATCAATCCGCCCAAAACGGCGCCGCGGACCCGGCAGCGCGGGCGATGTTGAATACGATCGCGACCGCACGCAGGAACCGGGGGAATGTTGACTGATGAAAATCCGCGTTTACTATGAGGACACCGACTGCGGCGGCGTGGTGTATTACGCCAATTATCTTCGCTATATGGAGCGCGGTCGCACCGAATTTCTTCGCGAGCGGGGGATCAGTCTGGTGGAACTGCGGGCGCGCGGCATTCAGTTCGCCGTTGTTGAGACGAATGTCAAGTACCGCGCGCCGGCGGTGTACGATGATCTGCTGGATGTTGAATCCGCGATCATCGACAGGACATCGATCACCGTCACGTTCCGCACCACGATCCGCAATCCGGCCGGAACACTGCTGGTCTCCGGCGACGTGCGTCTTGCCTGTCTGGACGCGGCAATGAAAGCCTGCCGCATGCCTTCCGATGTCGCGGAGATCATGAAACGCGCCGCGCATCCGGAATCCGGCCGTCCTATTGCTTGATATTCGCGAAAACCATTTCCGCCGCGGGACGGATCAGGCTCCGCCCCGAACATCGCGCGGCAGACCGGATCTCCGGATCGCGGCCGTGGCCAGCCGGTCGCAGCGTTCGTTTTCGGGATGGCCGCTATGCCCGCGAATCCAGGCAAAGGCGACTTGGTGATGAGCGCATAAGTCAAGCAAGCGGCCCCAGAGGTCGGGATTGAGCGCCTTGTCCCTATTGTTTCTCCGCCAGCCGTTTTTCCGCCACTGCGCCGCCCAGCCCTGCCGCATGGCATTCACCACATATTGCGAATCGGTGATCACCGTGACGTCGCAGGGCTCCTTCAGGCTTTCCAGACCGGAAATAACGCCCATCAGTTCCATGCGATTATTGGTGGTGTCGGCGTAACCGGCGGAAAGCTCTTTTTCATGATCGCCGAATCGAAGGATCGCGCCATACCCGCCGCGCCCGGGATTGCCCGAGCAGGCGCCGTCGGCGAAGAGCGTGATTTTTTTCATGGACGCTAATACTGGAGAGCAACGGAAACAAGGATCCGCTGCAGCGCATGGTCCGAGGAAAGCGTTTTGTTTTTAGTGAGTCCGAAGAGCTGGACTCCGTATGCCGCCTCGATGGAAAAATCATTGACCATCTGGCAAATTCCGAAAGCAAACTGCTGGCGATATCCCTGGTACGCAAGGCCGCCCAGGCCCCAGTCCGCATTCGCCCCGTCGTACAGCCGGGCAAACGCATACGCATCCGGCTGGTCCACGCCATACCCCGCCCGCACCAGCGTCCTGGTGGGCAGCGGGACTTCTATCCCGGCGCCGCCGCCGCCTTTTGCATAGGCCGCCGGGGATTCCGCGGGAATGCGCTGGTCCAGGTACACCATTGAATAGGGGGCCCTGCCGTGTATTTCCGCGGCCATGGTCAGGAAACGCAGGCGAAGACTGGCGCCTATCGCCGCGGCAAATGATGAGATAAGTTTGCCATCCGGATTTTCGGCATACTCCGCTTCCTGGGAATGCGGGTACTGTTCCCGGACATTTTCGGCAAACCAGATTGTTTGCGGAAAGGCAATGCGTGCGCCGATGAACAGCCGGTCGTTCGGGGAATACAGCAATCCGGCGCGAACATCGTAGCCGAGATAATTGCGCAGAGTACTCCGATCGAAATCATCCAGGAGCGGATCAACGATGACGCCATCCGCCGTTCTGAAAAAGGTCTGGCGTTCGTGTTCCGTGCCCGTGACCAGCGATGCGGTGATGCCAAGGCCCAGGCCTTGCGCAACCTGGAGCCCGCAACCGCCGGACCAATAGGAAAGGTCGCCATAATCCCGATAATCGTTTTCGGTGCTGATGGATCGGTTTTGATTGTCGGAATACAGGGCCTGATAGCTTTCCAGATCGGAAAAAGCGTACGGCCGATGGAAGGCAAAGGCAAAAGCAAATCCGCCCCTGGTGACCGGTGCGGCATGCAGCATGCCGAAGCGCGCGAAGCGCAAGCGGGAGAGATCGGCATTGAATGATCGTTGGAATAGCGCCGCATCCGCGGATTCGCCGATCCAATCGATCGAAGCGCCGAACTCGCGTTTCGGCATGAAGGCAAGTTCCGATGGATTTGCCTGCAGAGCCGACAGGTCGCCGGAAAGCGCGACCCCCGCGCTTCCCATGCTCAGGAGGCGCGCGCTGTTTTCCACGGGAGTTGCTGAGGTATATGCCGGGATGGCTGCCTGCTGCGCCGGTATGGCGCTCACAAGAGCTGCATAAACGGCGGCGATAATTTGGATTCGGATTTTCATTTACCAGCTCCTTGGATCACGATATCGTCGGTCGCGCGGCCTTGTTTGTGCGGTATCGGGCGGCGACGCTTCGGCCGGCTTTTGCGGCGCAGCGTCGCTTGGAGCCGATGGCGCTGTGGTCTTGGCCTCTGATGAAGTGGTTGGAGCATTCTGGTTCTGGGCCGGCTTTATTTCTGATGGCAGGGGAATACCATAGGTTCGCGATGCTTTCGATTGAACCGGGCTTGAAGGACTGGTATCCGCAGGCGGCGCTTTGGGTGATTCGGCTTTTTCGCCGGCTTTAGGCAGGATCGTTGATGATCGTACTTCCGAGGAATTCGGCACGCCATATGTTTTCGATCTTTTTGGCGTTGCGGCCGGGCCGACTGATCCGGATGAACCCGAGCCGCCGCCGCCGTAATATTGGCCGCCATAATAATAATCCGGATTATCCTGATAATAGCGGCAGCACCCGCATTCCCTGTTATAATAATAATAGCGCGGACATCGATCATAATCGAACCACATCGGGTCATGCCGATACCACCAGGGAGAATACTGCGAGTAATACCATTCGCGCGGATAATCGGTCTCATCGCATCGTAAAATCGGTCGGCCCCAGAAATCATACGTCCAATAGCAGACTTCACGTTCTTTGATTTTAATGGTATCAACGCTCCGGTTCTGCGAGGAGACGGAATCCCGGTTGTCTGCGGCATTTTCTGCCTGCCGCACCACTGAGAGCTGAGTATAGCACCCGCCAAGCGTGACCATAATCACAGCACCGATCAGCATGGACAATGTATAATGACAGCGCATAATGCCTCCCTTGGGCCTTGTGACCCTGCGACACTCATTAAATATACATGCAGGATTCGCGAGAATCGGTATGCGGTTTTTGGATAAAGCCGGACCATTTTCAATTCAATGGGTGGTATTGGTTTACAAAAAGTACAACTATATATGGTGGGCCCTCGTAACTTCCGATTTTTGAATGATTTTCAACAAATAATGCTTGCATACCGGCGCCATAAAAGATATCCTTTATTGTTGTAAATCCATAACCGATAGAAATTAAGGAGGTTAGAAACATCCCGGAGGAAAAAAGATTCTCTTTTGACAACTTAGCGGGGGAATCGAACAGCGCTCGGGCGTTCTCAAAATACCAGAGCAATGAAAGATAGATGAATGCCTTAACTAGTCGCTTGAATATTTGCTTGTAAATAAGCTATAATAAGTACCTTATAATCGGATACAAAACCGTTGCCATGAGACTAACAGCATCGCGGGTGCAGAAGGGTTGCGGGGGCTTTTTGTCCTCTGGCCGTGGCGCAATTCCGTTTTTTGCGGGCAATGCGGCGCCAATAGAAATTCCCATGAAGAGATTTCTGCCGATTCTGCTTATGTTCTGCTTCGTCGTTCTGTCATTTGCGCAGACCGAGGAGTACGTCCTTAAGGCAGGCGATGTAATCTCCATTTCCGTTGTTGAGCACCCTGAATTTTCAGGCCGCAATAAAATCCGTCCGGACGGCAAAATCAATTATCCCGTTATCGGCGAATTGGAAGTCGCTTCCCTTACTTGTGCGCAACTGGTTAAGATCATGCAGGGCAAACTGGCCTCGTATATCAATAATCCCGTGGTATCGGTGGCCATCGAATCGTATTATGCGAACGTCATTTATCTTGTCGGCGCCATCGGCAGGACCGGGCAGATCGAGATTTACGAACCGATAGACATAATGAAAGTCATCGCTATCAGCGGCGGGCTCAAGAACCCCCGAACGAAAATCGTCAAAATCATACGCGCCGACGGGACCGTTGTCAATGTGAACGTTGCGGACATCTGGGGGACGGAAACGAAGCGCGATCCGCGGAAATGGGTGCTCTATCCCGGCGATACGCTCTACGTGCCCGAATCTTTTACCATCCCGTGGTCCTTGATCGCGACCATATTAAGCGTTATCACCGCGTCGCTCACATTATACTTGACAATAGACAGAATAAGCTCAAAATAGCTGCTGCATAATCGGGCGGGCGCATGCGCCCGCGCTATGGACGGTCCATACAATGCGCTGAAATGCGCGGCGCGCACGTGTATCTATGAAGCCTCCTTTTATCATCACGGTCGGCGGCGGAAAAGGAGGAATCGGAAAGAGCACGGTCATCACGAACATCGCCGCCTCGCTCTCGCAGAAAGGTTGTTCGGTCGGATTGATCGACGCCGATCTGGGCGGCGCCAACCTCCATATCTGCCTGGGCATGCGGCGGCCTTCCGTTCATCTGGTCGATTTCGTTTCCGGCGCGGCAAAAACGCTCTCCGAAACGGCCTTGCCGACCCAGATACCCAATACCTGGCTCATCAGCGGTTCGAACGAGAGCTTCGACAGCGCGAACCTGAAATTCAGCCAGAAGCAAAGGCTGATTGCGCACATCAATAAGCTTGAGGCGCAGTATATTTTGATCGATCTGGGCGCCGGCAGCGACAATCAGGTCGTTGATTTTTTCGCGGCCTTTCCTTTTGGAATCGTGATCTCGGACAGCCTGCCGACATCCATAGAGAATGCCTACGGCTTTTTAAAAAACGGGATCATCCGCGGCCTATTAAGGCTGTATCCGGCGGACCGGGAGCTGGGCGACCTGGTCCGCCGGTTTTCGGCGCCAAAACAGGAGGGGAATTTCGCCACGGTTGACGAAATGATGGGAGCGATCGGGCGCACTTTTCCGGCCCAGGCGCGGTCGATGAAGGAATGGCTGCACGGCCGCAAACTTTTTTTGGTGCTGAACATGGTGAAAGACCGCGACGATATCATCACGGGCAAACGGTTCTGCGAGCTGGTGCGAAAATATCTGGGCGTCGGTCTTGTCTATATCGGCTACGTGGCGTATTCGCCGGATGTGCGCGCCTCGATCCGCGCCATGAAGCCGCTGGTCCTGGCCGATAAGCCTTCTCCGGTGCGGGAGTGCTTCAGCGCGATCGCGGACAACCTGATGGCATTGACTAAAGGACGAGCGTGACATGGGCTACGTGGAATACTGGAAACTCACGGAAAAACCCTTTGAAGAGCTGTGCGATACGCGGTTCTATTTTGAAAGCGACGACCACCGCGAAGCGCTGGACCGGATGCTCTATGTCGTCAACGACCGTAACATGAATATGGGGCTGCTCACCGGAGAAGTCGGCTCGGGCAAGACCATCACCAAGAATGTTTTCATGAATAGACTCAACCGGAGCGATTTCGAGGTCATCAACTTTGAGAATTCCCATTTTTCCTTCAGCGACATCCTCTATGATATCTGCAAGCGGATTTCGTTCCGTGATGCGCGCATCACCATGGCCGAACAGGCGCAGATGCCGCGGCGCGACGATACCTACATGTTCATGAACCTGTTCAAACACAAGCTGGAATTGCTGGCCTATGAGGAGAAACGTCACCTTGTGCTGGTGTTCGACGAAGCGCAGCGCATGGAGGACCAGGTCATGGACGAGGTAAAAGGCCTTACCAACATCTCTTCCGAAACGGAAAACTACCTGACGATATTTTTCATCGGCCAGCCGGAAATGCGCGAAAAAATCCGCACCCTCAAACAGATCGATTCCCGCATTTTTCTCCGGTTTCATCTGAACAATCTCGATTTTGTCAATACCACGCGGTATATCCAGCACCGTTTGCAGATGGCGGGACTGGCAATGCAGAACATTTTCACCAGTCTGGGCCTCGAGCTGATATTCCGCAGCACCGGCGGCATACCGCGCGAAATCAACCGGCTGTGCAAGCTGGCGCTGAACTACGGCTTTGCGGAAAACAAAACCGAAATCCGCAGGGAAGAAGTGGAACTGATTCTGGACGATATGCGGAAATAGCGCACCATGAATGCTCCGGATCAAAAAAAGCGTTTTAAGCTGGGCGACATTCTCCGCAAGCTCAACGAAGAGAACGCCGCCGCCCGTGGCGCGAAGAACCGGGAGGTCGATAACGAGCCGCCGGCGTCCAACGCGCGGCGGGAGAACAATACGCTGTTGACCAGGCCGGATGATTCGCTGCCCGAACAGCCCCGGTTCGGCGGGCCGGCCGCCCATGAAGGCGAAGACCTTCCCGCGGCGCCGGCCGTCGACGAACGGTTGTATACCGGCAATGATGCCCCCCGTCCCGAAGCCGCCGCGCCCGCGCCCGTCGTCAGCCGGAGCGCCGACCAGTCGCCGCCCAGAGGGCCTGATACGCTGGATGCCGGCGAGGAGGCCGAAGAATTCGATATCTACCGCTATCTTAGCGTTATCTACCGGCGCAAGGGCATTATCGCCATTACCATTTTGGTATTTACCGCCGTGTCCCTGTATACCTATCTGACCGGCGGTAAATATTACACGGCGCATGCGCGCATGCTCTTCAACCCGGCCTATCAGGAAATCATTTCCGATAATGTCATTTCATTCGAAGCCTGGGGAAGCAGGGAAAAGAAGCTCAATACGCACCTCAATCTGCTGAAGACGAACCAGGAGGTGCTGCACCTGGTATGCACCGAACTCGGCGGCGATGTGACGCCGGGCGTGATCCAATCGTCCCTCGTCATCGAGCGCGGAAACACCGGCGGTGAGAAGAACGACATCATCGAGCTTACATTCAGCAACCGCAATGCCGAACTGGCGCGCGACGTGCTCAATTCGCTCTGTCGCACCTATATCAACTATATCCTGGAAGTCAATGCCCAGGACATCACGAAAATGGTGATGAAATTCAGCGCGCAGATTGACAAAATAAAAGACGAGCTGCGCGAGAAGGAGGACCGGCTCCGGGTCTTCAAGGAACAGAACCGGATGGTGCACCTGTCCTCCGAAACCGAAGCGGTCGTGGGCAAACTGTCCGAGATGGAAGCGTCGCTCCAGCAGACCGAGCTCGCGATGATCGAAAGCAAGGACAAGTTTGCGATCCTGCAGAAACAGATCAGTCAGCAGGACATCGAGATCGTGCAATCGACCACGTACGAAGACCCGTACCGCAAGCGATTAAACGAACTCGAATTCGAGTTGAACATCTCCCTGGCCGAATACAGCCCCGACCATTTCAAGATCCAGAAGCTCCAGCAGGAGATCGACCGCATCAAGAATATCCTGAAGTCGAATGTCAATAAATCGATCCAGAATGAAACCATGGTCACGAATCCGGTGCGCGAACAGCTCCGGCAGGACCTGGTAACATTGACGATAGAAAAATCAAGCCTTGAGGCAAAGCACAGCGCGCTCCAGGAAATCATCAGGAAGCTCAATGACGAAGTGGTAAAACTTCCGTCCCTGGAGCAGCAGTACGCCACGCTGGACCGCGAGACGCAGGCGCTGAATAAAGCGGAACAGATGCTCGAGGACCAGTATGAAAAAATCAAGATCAAACGGGATTCCCAGGAATCGGACCTTAAAATGCTCGAGTGGGCCCTGATGCCGACCAGGGCGTTCATGAATGTCAAATCGAGCCGCGTGTTCATGGGCATGCTGATGGGGCTGATCATCGGCGTGGCCCTTGCGTTTCTTCTGGAATATCTCGACCAGACCATCAAGGAAATTAAAGATGTTGAACGGATCCTGGAAGTTCCGCTTCTGGGCGTGGTTCCGTTCATTGAAGGAGAGAACACCGTCCTTGAGGTTGATTCCAAGAAATGGAAGAACAAACTGGAACCGTTCAGGAGCCTGCGCGCCAACCTCAAGCATATTGCGACCGCCAACAAGTTGCAGACCTTCATGATCTGCAGCGCGGTCAAGGGCGAGGGAAAAACCACGCTTGCCGTCAATATGGCCATCACCTTTGCCATGGACGGCAAGCGCGTGATAGTGATCGACGGCGATTTGCGCCGGCCGCAGATCCATTCGCTGCTCGGCGTTGCCAAGGAAACCGGCCTTTCCGATTATCTGCTGGACAGCGCGGAAATATCCCAGATCATCAAGCCGACGCGGTTTGAAAATCTTTTTGTCATAACCTCGGGGGAACGGCCGCACAATCCGGCGGAGTTGATCGGCACGGTCCGTTTTGAGCAGCTGATGAAAGAACTGGCCGGCCGCGCCGATTATGTTTTTCTCGATACGCCGGCGCTGCTGCCGGTCAGCGACGCCATTACCATGGCGCCCAGGATCAAGGCCTGCATCATGGTGACCCGCACCCTCTGGACGCCGACCAAAGCGGCGCGGCACGCCCGGGCGCAACTCAAACAGATCAATGCTCCCGTCATAGGCGCCATTCTCAACGGGGTGTCGCATGCGCGCGGCTATTATCCGTATTATTACGGCTATTACCGGTATTACGCCTACAAATACACCTACGACTACGATGAAGACCGCAAGGAACGATTCACGTGGAGGGAATTCGGTCTTCGGTTCGAGGAGAAATTGCGCGGCGGATTGATGAACCTCCGAGGATCGTTGCCCCGCTATCTGGCCAGCGGCGGCAGGCACCTTCGCGGCGTCATGCGGCATACGACATTCTGGGCGCTCCTGCTTGCCTTTCTGGCAATCAGTTTGATGGCGCCCTGGCTCAGGGAGAAGAAGGCCGCGAACGCGGTGCCGGGGATCCGGTATCTTGAGGGTAGCAATGGCGTGCGGCCGGGACCGGTTTCCCCGCGTGCGGCCGCGAACCCGGCGCCGGCCGGCATGCCGCTGGAGGCCGTGCGCCGATCCGCGCAGCGCGATTCCATTCTCCCGGCTGATATGCCCGCGGTTCAAGAGACGCATGAGGCCCCGCATGCGCGGTTCTCCGGCTGGTTGAGCGCTGTGCGCTCTCGTGACGCCGCCGCAGCGCTCGGATACTATGATTCTCTGAATTTCCAGTATCCAGGGGGCGGGTTTGGCGCATGGCGGGCGTTCGTGCGCGATTCATTATTCTCGAAAACCATCGGCGCCGGCATTCCGCGGATTGATTCTTCCGGCATCGCCGCAATTGACAGTTTGGTAGCCAGCGCGACCGCGGATGTTTCCGCCATCAACGGCAAGGATACGTCGCGCGTCCAGTTCGTGCAACTGTGGCGGAAAAGCAGCGGGACCTGGCGGATCGTGCGGGAGAAACACCACGCCATGGAGTAATCGGCGCCGGCGAATGCGCGGACCGCGATAGCCTCAAACGGGAGCGTGCCATGTCCAGAAAAAGCAGACAGATTTTCTCCATCGCCGTCTACGGCCTTCTGGGCGCAGGCATCCTCTGGCAGGCGTACGCGATCATCTTTTCGCGCGTAGAATTCTCCCATACCAATACCCATCTTGTTTCCGTCTATGGAGAAGTGGAGCGTCCCGGCCGCTACCGCGTTCCGGTCGGCACCACGGATTTTGAGATCCTGCGTGTTGCCGGCATCCGGCCCGTCTCCGACATCAGCGCCTTCAATCTGATGAACCAGGTGGCTCCCGGTGAAACGTTGACGGTCGGCACGCGCGCCGTTCCCCTGGGAGAGAAAAAGTCCCCGGCAACGGCAAAGTTCGATTTCTCCCTGGGCGACGTCAGCGTTATCGCCCGGGACGGCCGCAACCAGACCATTGCGGACGGCATGAGCTTGACCGAGGGCGACCGCATCATCACCGACGCCAAAGGGCAGGCGGAAACCACGGTCAACGGCTATTCGCAGGTCGAAGTGGACAATTTTTCCGAGTTATCATTTGAAAAGATCGGCGCCGTTGAAGAACAAAAGACCGTGGTGGAGATGCTGCAGAAGAGCGGCACCTGCTGGTATAAAATGACCTACGCGTCGCCCACCGAGCTTTTCCGGATCATGACGCCCCTGGTGCGCGTCACCGTGGCGGGGCAGGGCGCCGATTTCATGATGGAAGTGAAATATGACGAAATCAACGTGAGCACCATAGACGGCCTGGTGCTCGTGGAGCGCCTGCAGGGCCAGGAGGCGATCAATCTCATCGCCGGCCAGACCGTGACGATCTTTGCCGACGGCCGGCCGTTTCAGGTGAAATCATTGGCCCCGGACATCAGCCCGAACGACCGGTTTGCCGCGTTGATCAAGGAAAAAACCAGCTACATGTTGCGCGGCCTGCCGTTCAATTTCGTATTTTTCGGCGTGCCGGGTTCTTATTATGTTGTCAATGTGCAGTATGAGAAAGGCATTGTTAATATCGTCAACCTGCCGCCCAAGACGTCGGTCGAGGAGTACGTCCAGGGCGCCAGCACGCTCGACGAGGCCCTTTTGCAGGGCGGGCCGATTTTCGCCAGCACGCTGGTGGAGCGCATCATGGACACCCGCATCCCCAAATACTGTTTGATCGAGAAGGAGAATCTGGTCAGGGCCGCCGCCGCGCTGGGCGGCGTTACGGTTGATGTGGACCCGGTCGCGGCCGGCAAGCTGCAAATCGCCTCCGGATCGCAGAAACTCAACAATGAGGGCCTGGTGAAATTCATGGCGCCCGGCCTTTCCGGATGGGAAAAGGCCCAGCAGCGCCAGGAACTCGTGCTGCGCGCCATATATGAGCGCATGGTATCGAAAAACATTGTCGTGACCTCCGTTGTGGCCGCGGAGCTGGTGGCCACCATGGAAACCAACATCGCCGCGAATGATGCGGTGGCTGAATATCAGAAATTCGCCTCGACGCGCAGCTGGTCGCTCCATATGTACCATCTGCCCACAACGCCGGTGCAGAGCGGCCGCACCATAGTGCAGCAGCCGCTGGTTGATCAGGCCCGCAAACTTCTGATTGTTGAATAAGGAGCGGCCAAAGCCATGCGCATGATCATCATCGGGTGCAATGGCCAGCTTGGCGCCGATTTCATGGCGCAGGCCGTTGCCGCGGGCCATGACGTTTGCGGCATGGACTATCCGCAAATCGATATCACCGACCCCGGCTCGGCGCAACGCGCCATCGAGAGCGTTCGGCCCGAGATGATCGTCAACTGCGCCGGGTATACGGCGGTTGATGCATGCGAAACCGACGAACAGCGGGCCTTTGCCGTCAATGCCGCCGGCGTCGGAAATATCGCTCAAACGGCGCAGGCATGCGGCGCGGCCGTGGCGCATATCAGCACGGATTACGTGTTCGACGGCACGAAATCGGGCCCGTATGTCGAATCGGACCCGCCGAACCCGCAATCGGCCTATGGCCGCACCAAGCTTGCGGGCGAAGAAGCGTGTATGCGCATTTGTCAACGACACTTCATCTTCCGCATTGCCTGGCTCTATGGCATTAACGGCGCCAATTTCGTGAAGACGATCCGCCGCGCGGCCGCGGAGAAAGCCGCAGGGGGCGGGGAGCTCAAGGTCGTCAGCGATCAGCGGGGCACGCCCACCTGGACCGTGGAGGTCTGCCGCCAGATGCTCCGGGTGATCGGTACGCGGCATTTCGGCCTGTTTCACTGCACGGCGGAAGGCGAATGCACCTGGTATGATTTCGCCCGGCATATCGTTGAGCGTGCCGGCATTTCCGCGCCGGTTGTCCCCTGCACAACGCGCGAATTTCCTCGGCCCGCGCCGCGGCCGGCCAACAGCGTCCTCGAAAACGCGCGCCTGAAAGCCCTCGGCCTGCATTCCATGAAAGAATGGCGCGCGGCCTTCGGGGAATTTCTGGCAACGGAACGTAACGCATCAAGTCAAGGAACCTCATTATGAAAACATGGCTGGTCACCGGCGGCGCCGGATTCATCGGCTCCAATTTCGTGCTGCATATGCTCGAAACGCGGGACGACGTGCGCATCGTCAACCTAGACGCTCTGACGTATGCCGGGAACCCCGACAATCTGCGGTCCGCCGACGGTCATGCGAGATATTCTTTCGTCAAGGGTGATATCTGCGACCGGCGGCTGGTCGAGTCGCTGTTCGATGAGCACCGGTTCGACGCGGTCGTGCACTTTGCCGCCGAATCGCATGTGGACCGCAGCATCGCCGGGCCGGAAATTTTCGTGAACACCAATGTGCTGGGCACCCAGGTCCTGGTTGATGTGGCGCGCGCCGCGTGGAAGGACCGATTTGACACGGCGCGATTCATCCACGTTTCCACCGATGAAGTGTATGGCGCGCTGGGGCCTTCGGGCGCGTTCACCGAAACAACGCCGCTGGCGCCCAACAGCCCGTATTCGGCAAGCAAGGCCGGCTCGGACCTGGTAGCGCGCGCCTATTTCAAAACCTATGGGTTCCCGGCCATTATAACGCGCTGCTCCAATAATTACGGCCCATATCAGTATCCCGAAAAACTGATCCCGGTCATGATCATCAATGCTCTGCACGACCGGCCTTTGCCCGTGTACGGCGATGGTCTGTATGTGCGGGACTGGCTCTTCGTGCGCGACCACTGCCGCGCCGTGGAAACCGCGGTGCGCGCGGGCCTGCCGGGGCAGGTGTATAACATCGGGGGCAACAACGAACGGCCCAATATCGAAATCGTCAAGCTGGTCCTGCGTGAACTGGGAAAGCCCGAATCCCTGATCGCCCACGTGACCGACCGCCTTGGTCACGACCGGCGGTATGCCATCGACGCGTCGAAAATCAGGCGCGGGCTTGGGTGGTCGCCGCACGTGGCGTTTGACGACGGGATCCGGCAGACCATACAATGGTATTGCGACAACCGCGCGTGGTGGGAAAAACTGCTTTCGCGCGCCGGCCGCTGAGTCCGCGGCGCCGGTCAATGTTTCTCCGGCTTCGCCACCATTCCCTTCTGGTAGGCCGTCACCCGGTTGCGGCCGCTTTCCTTTGAAAAATAGAGCGCTGTGTCGGAAAATTTGATGAGTTCCGCCTTGTCGGTCGAATGCTGCGGAAAGGTTGCGCATCCCAGGCTGATGGTGACCCGCAGGTCCTTGTCCGCCGCGCGGATGACCGCGGACTCCACGGTCGTACGGATGCGCTCCGCGGTGATCATGGCCGCCTGATCATTGCTTTCCGGCAATATCACGACGAACTCTTCGCCGCCGTATCTCGCCGGAATATCGTTGATGCGGATTGACCTCCGGATACAGTTCGCGATCTCCTTGAGCACCAGGTCGCCCACCGGATGGCCGTAGGTGTCGTTGAACGATTTGAAATGGTCGATGTCCATGAGCAAAAGCGAAAATACGCGCGCATACCGGCGTGACCGCTCGGCCTCCATGGTCAGCTGCTCCTGGAACGTGCGGTGGTTGTTAAGGCCGGTAAGGCCGTCGGTGGCGGCCAATTTTTCCATTTTCTGATAGAGCAGCGCTCGGGCGATAGCCACGGAGGCGTTTTCCACCAGCGTGGAAACGATCTGCTCGAAATCCCCGGCGAATTGATTGGGCGCGTCGCCTTCAATGGAGAGCAGCCCGATGCAGTGGCGCGCATCGTCGAGGACCGGCGCCACGATAAGCGACACCAGGTGCGGCAACCGCGGCTCCTGCTGGGAAAAACGATAATACGCCGCCATGTCGCCGATGTTGGCCGGCCTGCCTTTCTGGTAGGCGAAGGCGTAGATCCCGCCGCCTTCGAGCGGAAATTCCATTCCGGGCTGCAGGTCGGGCGAGTTCCCCACGATCTTGTACACGACGCCTGTTTTTTTCTGGTAATTGATCGTGGCGATCATGATGCGGTTGAACTTTGTCAATTCGGCGATCTCGTTGAGCAGAATGTCGAACACCTCGTCGGGCTTGAGCGCCGTGGTGAATTTATGCGACGTCTCGTAGAATATCTGGAAATTGCGCGCCACTTTCTGCTGAAAAATGCGCATGCGCGCGTTGGTAATGAGCGCGGCCGCCAGCGATGAGAACCGTTTGAGCGTATCGCGGTGGTCGTCGGTGAATACGCGTTTGTCCTTGCTGTCGATGACCAGCACGCCCAGCAATTCCTTGTCTTCCGAAAGAATGGGCACCGCCACCACCGAATTGATGCTTTCGTTTCCCGAATAGTAATTGATGTCCTCGGCGTACAGGCTGACATCACCGCTCATGAAGGTGTGACGCTCCATGCCCACGCGGCCGACCACGCCGCGGCCCAGGGGAATTTCGATGTCCTTGATGACCGATATGCTTTTGGAATGATACGAGTTGAGCTGCAGCATCTGCCGTTGCTGGTTGTAAATGAACGCCAGCGCCGAATAGGCGACGAAATTGCGGCGCATGAAAAAAACGACGCTGGCCAGGATGCCTTCCATCTCCTGGTCCCCGGTCCGCGTACCGAGCAGCTGGTCACGCGAGTAGGCGCCGGTATCGACCCATTGCGGGGAAAGCAGTATCCTCTTGCTGTCGCTGTCGACGCCCGGCATTTGCGGCGGGCCGGCGGAAGACGCCGGCGGCGCCGCGGGCGGCTGCGTTGTGCCCACGGCCGCGGGCGCCGGCTTCCGCCCGGCCCGCTCCAGAAAATAGCGCGCCAGAAAATACGGAATGATGCCCGCGGATGCACATGCGCAGACCGCCGTGAGAAGCCGGGACAAGCCTTCCCCGGGATTTCCGCCATGCCGCAGGTACACATGCGCGCTTTCCACCAGCGCCATGATCAGAATGCTTGACAACCAGAGGACCGGACTTCCGCTGGCGGCCCAGAAAACGGTGACGGAAAAGCAGAGCCAGAAGAACGGCGATCCCGCGATGGCCGCTTCACCGGCATTCAGGGCGGCATGCGTCGTGGCCAGAGCAAGCACCGAGATGCCGGCGGCCATCCTGAAGTCAAGCGCGCGGGCGAGCGCCCCGCGGGAGGCGATGGCCATCCAGAGCAGCAATCCCGCTACGACGGCGGAAGCGCACGGACCTGCCGCCGGATAGGCCGAAAGAATGCCGTCGGCGACTCCTGTTGCAACAATCAGCGCCGCCGCGAACAAAAGCATCGCTTCGAAAACAAATCGGAGAATCGTGAGGATTTTGAATGCCATGGCGCACGGCCTATCGGGAATAAATTCATGAGCACGGCGTGAACACTATATATATTGAAAAATATCAATATATCCGTGCTATGCGTAATTCTATCATCTGCATATGAAAAATGCAAAGTCTTCCATGCCGCTTGCCGGCCGCCTGCTGAATCTGCTTGGCCAGCCGGTCGCCGCATCGGTGCTGCGGTCCACCGTACCGCGCTCCGCGCGTACCACCGCGTATACCGTTCCGCGCGATATCGCGGAGGCAGGCAAGGTGCTGATCATGCTGCCGGCCGAACCGCTGGATGCGCTGCACCAGTTGACAACCATTATTTCGCTCATCGCCCATTTCCGGCATGCCTCGGTGGACCTTTTCTGCGCGCCGGCGATCGTGCCGTATGCCGGCACGATACAGGGCGTGGGCCGGCTGATCGAATGCGGGAACATCAGCGACCATCCGCTTTCCGCGTCCATGAAACGTACCGCGGCGGGCCTGCGTGACGCCGGCTATGACGTCTGCGTAGTGTTGGACCGGTCGGCGGGCCCGTCGCTGCTGTGGCTTGCCGGCCAGACCGGGGCCCGCATACGCGCGGGCTTCGACGCCTGCGGAGCATATCCTTTTATCAACTTTCGCGTACGTCTCAGCGGCCGGCCGCTATACCGGCCGGACCAGAACCTTTTCGTTGCGCGAATGCTGGGCGCGGCGCCGAAGCAAAACAGCCGCTGGGGCGTGTCCAAAGTCGCGATTGAAGAGGCGGGACGCCTGCTTATCGAGGCGGGCATGGCCGCCGATGCGCCGCTTGCCTGCTTCGATGGATTTTCATTCTGCCGCCGGCACGGCCCGGAGTGGACCGGCGCCCAGATGCGGCGTCTTTCCGCCCTGGGGTTGAGCATGTGCTGGTTGACGACAGAAAACGCCGCGCCGGACGAACCCACGGTGGCCCTGTTGCGGAAGGAACGGGTCCCGGCCTTTGCCGGCATTCCGGTGGCGCATGCGGCCGCTCTGGCGCGCCGCGCGCGGGTGGTCATCGCCGGGAAATCGTCGCTCTTTGAAATAGCGCACCTGCTTGACGCTCCGGCGATCGGCATATTTGACGCATGGGAAGCGGCCGCGTATTGTCCATCTTCCGCCAGGATACGGTGCATCTGCTATGACGGTGCGCCCGATGCAACCACCATCGAAGCCGTTGCCGCGGCCGTCGGACCGCTGTCCGCCGTCCGAAGCCGATATTGACCGGCGCGGCGCGGTCAATATATAATTTTTGAATCGCAGCGTTTCCGGCGCATCGCATCGTTGTATGGCGGGGTCCATGTATCCATTATGGCGGCATATTCGGCGGATCGTTCTTTTTTTCAGCGCTTCGCTGCGATTCAGATATTCAATGCGGCGGAACCGGCGCGCTATCGCCCGCGCCTACCGGGTGCGCCGCGAATGGCGCTGGACGCCGCGGGCGCTGCGGGCGACGCTGATCGCCGGCGCCGCGCTTATCGCCATAGGCCTGGTGATCGCTTTCATGCCCGCCATGGCGCAGGCTGTTAAGGCGGCGACGCGTCACACGATCCGACCGCAATCCAGGGCAGGCCCGGCCGCGCCGGCCCGGCAGCAGGCCGCGAAATCGCATCAGACGGCGAAGGTTGACACCGGCGAAACAATCGCACGCTCCTTTTCAGACGGCGATCCGGCGCTGGCGGCCGACAAACACACCTCCCGGCTGTATCTGTTCCGCAGCGCGGCCGGGCGATGGCTCGTGGAGGACAGCTTTCCGGTTGCGACCGGCGCCAACCAGGGCCCCAAAACGAGCAAAGGCGATAAGCGCACGCCGGAGGGGGTCTATTTCATTATCGGCCGCCGGGACCACACGGAACTTGCCAGCATCTACGGGCCGTTTGCCTATATGCTGGATTATCCCAGCGAGGTCGACCGGGCCATGGGGAAAACCGGTGACGGTATCTGGATACACGGCACTGCGCCGGATTCTTCGCCGATCGATACCCGCGGGTGCCTGGAATTGCATAACCGGAACCTGATTGCCATTTCCCGCCTGCTTAAAAGCGGGATCGGCACGCCGGTGGCCATTGTCGATTCGTTGCGGCAGAACGCCGCGGACAGCCTGTTCGGCCAGCCTCGCGTTGAGGCGCGCCATCGCCTGCTCCTGCTCGAGCGGCAGTCGCTGCGGGACACTCTTGCCGGCGTTCTTGATAAATGGAGGCTTGCATGGCAATCGCGCGATATGCCGGCGTATGCCGCGTTTTATGATACTGCGCATTTCCGCGGGCAGGGTGTGGGATGGTTTACCTGGCGCCGCACCAAGGAGCGCACCTTTGCCGACTATGATTCGATCGCCGTCGCCATCAGCGATGTCGGGCTTATCGAACTGTCCGATACCACGGCGACCGTACGGTTCCTTCAGCGATATGCATCGGACCGCACCCGGTCGGACAGCTGGAAAAAAATCGCCTTTGAACGATATCCGCGGGAATGGAAAATCATCCGCGAAACGACCGCCCCTAACGAGGAGAACGGCTTATGATGTTCTCACTGTCGCGAAAAAAAGAGATTGGGGAACCGCAGCAATTGACCGAAGAAATCGAGAAGCGCCTCAATGAGTTGACGGAGCTTGTCAACACCGTCCGGTCGGAAAAGGCCGCCGGCCCTGGCGGCGCGCTCGATGACGTGAAGTCGCTTGAATCGCGCATTTCCCATATTGAAAAGAAGCTGAAAACGCTTTCGGAGCGCGAAGCCCTGATCGATGAACTGGAGAAAAAGGCCGGCGCGGTGGTTGAAAAGCTGTCCGGCAACGAAAACGTGGCCCTGGTGCGCGACGGCATGCAGAAACTGGACGAGCTGGACCGGCGGCACCGCGCGACGGCCGATACGGTGGAACAGGCAGAACGCGCCGGCGCGTCCCTGAAAAAGGAACTCGAGCAGATGCGGGTCTTGCTGCAGGAAACCGCCGGCAATGCGGAACGCATGGCCGAGCGCGTGGCCGCGGCCGAGCAGGATGTCGCACGAGTCAATCTCGTGCGCGAGAAACTGGAGTCCATCAACAGCCTTTCCGAATATATCAAAGCGAAAATCAAGGCGCTCGAGAACCAGCGCACCGTGGTTGAAAAGGCCAACGAGGACGCGTATAAACTCGGCACGCTCACCTGGAAGATCGATACCGACCTTACGCTGATGCAGGGCAAACTGTCGCGCCTCGAAAAGGCCGAGAAGAACATCGAACGGATCACCTCCCTTCTGGAACAGAGCCAGGCCGAGCTCAACGAGGTACGGTCGTTGCAGAAATTCATGGAGCAGACGGTGGCGAAAATCGAGGAAATCCACTCGATTGAGGCGCAGGTCGACGCCCAGTTGCATGAGATCCGCGGACAGAGCAAGCAGGTCCATGAAGCCAGCGAACGCGCCCATGAGGCCATCACGGTGGCGCGCAGCGCCGAAGCGATCCTCAATACCCTCACCAAAAACAAGCAGGTGCTGGAGCGCAACCACGCGCAGGTGCTCGAATACGAAAAAGCAGTGGAAAAGACGCGCGCAAAAATAGAGGAAGTGACCAAGGAATGGAGCGTGGTCGACACCATCCATCAGCGGATCGGCGGCGTTGAAACGCAGGCCAACGGCCTTGAGGCCAGGCTCGAAGCCCTTGTCAAAGGACATAAGCAGATCGAAAGCTATGAGGCGAAGCTGGCGGACATCCGCACCCTTATTGACGAAACGCTAAAACGCGAAGAAGGCATGTACGGCTTCCGCGCCACGCTGGAAGAATTCGAAAAGCGCATGACGGGTTTTTCCGACGATGCGCAGAAGCTCGACGGCCGCATGCGTGAACTGGCCGCGCGGGGGGCCGACACGGCCGCGGTCGAACATAAACTTGACGAAGTGAAACAACTGTCGGACCGGATGAACGAGCGCCTGGGCCGCACCGAGGAGAAGGCCGCCATCATCGCCGAGGTGGAACGGAAAATCGACAGCCTGGGCGGCATGGTCAGGGAGATCGACGGCAGGATCGAGTCGCAGTTGTCGCGCAAAGCCATGGTGGACGCGACCGAAAAACGGCTGGACCAGCTCAACTATCTGCTCGGCGACATCAACATGAAGATCCAGAGCCTGACCAAGGAGCAGAAAAAGGTCGACGACCTGTCGGCCCAGCTTTCGGCAATCGCCGTGCAGTCCATGGAAGCCAAAGAGATGATGCAGCGCCTTGCCGGCGAAAAGCAGGCGCTGGGGCAGGAAGAGAACCACATTGCCGCGCTGCGGCGGGACCTTGACGATATGCAACATTCCGTCAAGCAGAGCCTGGGGTCGTTCCGCGCCGACGTCGATGAGTTCAGGAAAAGCGCGGACGAGAACCACATGCAGATGGAACGGTCGAACGCGCAGAGCCGCGAGCAGATGGCGGGCATCGAGAAACATATGGCCGACATTAAAACGGCGGCGGCGCAGCTTAAGGACATTGAAAAAATCCTGGAACAGATCAAGGACGAAACCGACCGGCTCAGCCGCAAATCGGGAAAACTCGACGCCATCGACGCCCGCATCGAGGGCATCAACACCGCCGTCAGCGATATGGAGATCCGCATCGGCGCCATCGACAAGGACCGGGACATCGTCAATACGACGCAGAAAAAGATCGACGGACTGGCCGAAACGGCCGCCAGGGCCGGGACGCAGGTCGAACGGATCATGGCGCAGGTCCCCTCCATCGAAAAAGCCGGCAAAGACATCGCCGCGCTGGAAACGACCATGCAGTCCGTGGAAGAACGCATGAAACGGCTTTCCAGGGAAAAGCTGGCGATCGCCGAGAGCGAAAAGCATATCTCGTCGCTGAATCTGATACTGGAAGACATCAAAGCGCAGATCGGCAATGTCACCAGTGAGGGCCGGCGCATCCAGGAGGCCATCGAAAAGACCGCCGAACTCAGGTTTATATTGGGTGAAGTGGAATCAAAGATCGGCCAGCTCCGGCAGGAGAAAGACCGGCTTGTCAAATAGCGCCGGTCAACCCGTATGTTCGCATCGCTTGCCAGATCATCCATCGACGAAGCCGCCGCGGCGTATGTGCGGCGGCTTGCGGAAGTATCGCCGAAAATCAAGACCGACCTGATCGACAAGGCTTTCCGGTTTTCATGGGAGGCGCATAAAGACCAGGTGCGCAAATCGGGCGATCCCTTCCTTTCGCATCCCATGGCCGTGGCGCTCATACTGGCCGAACAGAAACTTGATCCGGTGACCATCGCGGCCGGCCTTCTGCACGACGTTCTGGAGGATACCACGGTCACGCGTGAGCGCCTGGCCCTGGAGTTCGGCGAAGAGATCGCGCTTTTAGTGGACGGCGTCACCAAAATCCAGCAGTTCGAACTGAAAACGCATGAGCAGCGCCAGGCCGAGACCTACCGCAAGATGCTGCTCTCCATGGCCAAGGACATCCGCGTCATCATCATCAAGTTCGCCGACCGGCTGCACAACCTGCGCACCCTGCGCTTCCTTGACGCGACGCAAATCAGGGCGGTGGCCCAGGAAACGCTCGATATCTACGCGCCCCTGGCGCACCGGCTGGGCATGGCGCGCATCAAGTGGGAGCTCGAGGACCTGGCGTTCCGCTATCTGCATCCCGATGAGTACAAATCCCTGGTGGCCAAGGTGGTGGGCGGCCGGCACGAACGCGAAAAGGTGATTGACAATTTCGTGTTACCGCTGCGGCGCCGGCTCGAGGAGGAACGCTGCGAAGCCACGGTGGTGGGCCGGCCCAAACATTTCTACAGCATCTATCGCAAGATGCAACTCTATAACCGGCCGTTTGAGGAAATCTACGATCTTCTGGCCATCCGCGTCATCACCGCATCGGTGCGCGACTGCTATACGGCGCTGGGGATCGTCCACTCGCTGTGGAAACCGATCCAGGACCGGTTCAAAGACTATATCAGCATGCCCAAGCAGAACGGCTACCAGTCGCTGCACACGACGGTCATAGGCGAATCGGGCAGCATCATCGAAATCCAGATCCGCACCTGGCGCATGAACCAGATCGCCGAAGACGGCATCGCCGCGCATTGGCTTTACAAAACGGGCGATGACGCCGGCCAATCCAAGGACGACCGGGCGCTGGCGTGGCTTAAAAACCTGATCGAATGGCAGAAGGACCTGACCGATTCCGCCGAGTTCTATGAGTTTTTCAAGATCGACCTGTTCGACGCCGAGATCTTTGTGTTTACTCCCAAGGGCGACCTCATCGCGCTTCCCAAGGGCGCCACGGTACTCGATTTCGCCTTTGCCGTGCACACCGATATGGGCCTTCACTGCATCGGCGCCAAGGTCGACGGCGGCATCGAACCCATTAATGCGGCGCTGCGCAGCGGCTCCACCGTGGAGGTGCTCCATTCGGTGTCCAAGAAGCCGTCGGTCGACTGGTTGCAGGACGTCAAGACGCCCAAGGCGCGCTCGGCCATCCGGCGCTGGCTTAAAAACGCCGGCAGGATCGAGAGCATCGAGCTGGGCAAAAAAATCGTGCGTACCACCTACAACAAGCTGCACCTGTTGTCGCCGTTTTCCGAGCACATTCCGGCTCTTCTGCAATTCCTGGGGATCACCAACCTCGACCGGCTGCATGAACAGATCGGCAGCGGCGAACTGCCGGTCGGCCGCGTACTGCAGTTCTTCGCGGCGCACCGCAAAAAGCACAGCTCGGTGCCGGCGCGGGTTGTGTCGCGTATTGTCAATACTTTCACGCACCGGGCCGCGCACCCCGCGGTGGTGGTGGGCGACACCGACAATGTCATGGTGCGCTTTGCCAAATGCTGCAACCCCATCCCCGGCGACGCCATCACCGGGTTTGTCACCCGCGGCCGCGGCATCGCCATTCACCGCACCGATTGCCCGAACTCCGCGCTTTTTTCCGACAACGAAGAGCGGCGCATCGACGTAAGCTGGGACGATCAGGACACCCGGCGCTATCTGGTATCGCTTGAAATCGAGGCGCAGGAGCGGCCCGGGCTTTTGCACGAGATCGCCGGCGCGTTTCTCAATTTCGGCGCCGATGTGATCGAAGGTTCGATCAACGCCACCGAGCAGCGTGTTGTAAACCTTTTCAAGATTAAAATACAGAACAAAAACCAGCTCAAGCAGATCGTGCAGCGTCTGCAGAAAATCAAAGGTATCGAGAAAGTTTCCCGCACCCGAGATTATATTTATGCATCCGGATCGGAAGGGAGATAGCGGGTAAATGGAGACGTTCGATCCCCTGATATGGGTTTCGGCCAGCGGCCTGATCGCCGGCGTAGGCGCCGGCGCCCTTTTTCTGTCGCTTTTCCGGCGCAAAAAGGTGGCGGCCACCATGGAACGCGACCTTTCCCAGACCACGTTCGTCTTTTCCGGCAATCTCAAGCAGACCAGCGTGCTGGACGCCATCCAGTTCCTGGAGATCGGCCGACGTGAAGGCATCCTCCATATTTATTGCGGCCGCCGCAAAGGATACCTGATCTTCCTCGAAGGAAAAGTGGTGGATGCATTCTGGCGCAATACCACCGGACGCGAAGCGGTCCTCGCCATGCTTGATCTGAGCGAAGGAGACTTTTATTTTGAGCCAAGAAAAATCATACAACCCCGGCTGATGTCCGATTCCATCCTCGATCTGGCGTTCGAGCTGGATGCGCGGAAACAGCGCTAGAATTCCCAGCGAAAGGCGACCGCATGAACGGCGAACTGAAAATCTTTTCCGGCAATGCCAATGTTCCTTTGGCCAGGGCGATCTGCAAGCACGCCGGCGTTGAGCTCGGCCAATGTGAAATAATCAAGTTCTCCAATGAGAACATCAAGATCAAGATCCTCGAAAGCGTGCGCGGCAGGGACGTCTTCGTCATCCAGCCTTCATGCCCGCCGGTCAACGAAGGCATCATGGAACTTCTCATCCTGATCGATGCGATCAAGCATGCCAGCGCCGAACGCATTACCGCGGTCACACCCTATTTTCCCTATGTCCGCTCCGATAAAAAGGACGAGCCGCGCATCTCCATCACCGCCCGGCTCATGGCCGACCTTCTGCAGACCGCGGGCGCCAACCGCGTGATGACCATGAACCTGCATAATCCTGTGAGTCAGGGCTTTTTCAAGATCCCCTGCGACCACCTGCTGGCGGGCAAATTGCTTGTCGAATACTATAAAAAGCAGGGCGTCGAGGATTCCGTGGTCGTGGCGCCGGATTCGGGCAGCGCCAAGCACGCCAAATATTACGCCGCGTCGCTGGGACTGCCGCTCGCCATCATGGACAAGCGGCGTGTTGACGATTCGGAACAACCCGCCATCGTCAACGTAATCGGCGAGGTGAAGGGCAAGCACGCGCTCATTTTTGACGACGAAGTGGCGTCGGCCGGATCCATCTGCGAGGCCGCCCGCGCGCTCACGGACCTGGGCGTTCTGGAGATCCAGGCATGCTGCGTGCACGGCGTGCTTTCGGGCAACGCCATCGAGCGCATCAAGAGCTCCACGCTCACCAAGCTGGTGGTCACCGACTCCATTTTCATTCCCGAATGGAAAAAGATCCCGCAGCTCCAGGTGCTCTCCGTGGCCGAACTCTTTGCCAAGGCGATCGTGAACACCAACCAGGGAGACTCGATCAGCCCGCTGTATGATAGGTATTGAGCCGCGCCGCGGCATATGACGTGACGCAAAGGCCGGTCGAGTAATCGACCGGCCCTTGCTGTATGCAGCGGGGCGCCTTGTGCGTTGGAACTCCGGGCCCCCCTCACAAATAGCGAATACTAATTTAAAGCATGGAATAGCAGGATTGCGGGGGCCGGCTTGGCTCCCGCTATCGGAGGATAACCGCCCTCCAGGTGCAGCCATGCTATACGAGGAATTATGGCTCCAAAGGTATCTCATTCGCGCTCCTTATCTTCCTTTTCCCCCCTTGCGGATGATACCGTGATGCGGTTGTACCTTCGCGACATTGCACGGTACAAGCCCCTTTCGACCGCTGATGAATACCGGTGCGCTGTTCTGATCAGGGGCGGCGACAATGCCGCCTTGGAAAAGCTCGTACGGGCCAACCTTCGTTTCGTGGTAAGCGTAGCGAACAACTATCAGAATCAGGGGATGTTGCTTTCGGACCTCATCAACGAAGGCAATCTTGGACTTATAAGGGCGGCCAGGCGTTTCAATGAACAAAAGGGATTCAAGTTCATCTCATACGCCGTATGGTGGATCCGTCAGGGGATACTGCAAGCCCTGGCCAATCAGTCCCGTCCGCTGAGATTTCCTCTAAACCGTGTTTCAGAGGTATATCACATCAGCAAAGCACGAGCTGCTCTTGAGCAGAAGCTCCACTATCCGCCCGATAATCAGGAGCTGGCGGAGAACCTTGGCATCAGCGAAAGGGCCGTAGCCGCCTGCGATAGGATTACATCCAAACACATGTCCCTCGACGCTCCCGTGCAGCCCGGGGCAAACACGGCGCTCATTAATCTAGTGCCCGCCGTAAACCTTGACAACCCGGAACAAGTAGTCGGGCAACTGTCCCTCAATCGTACGGTTGCAGGACTGCTTGGTAATCTTACGGACCGAGAGCAGGTCATTATATGCCTGTACTTTGGTATCGGCAAGGACACCAACCATACTCTCGATGAGATCGGGAAAACGTTGAAAATAACGCGCGAACGGGTCAGACAAATCAAAATGGGTGCGCTTAAAAAACTCAAACACCATTCGAGAAAGGTATCCATTATAGTTGATCCGGTCTCGGCGCTGTATTCCAGCAATTCATCAGGCAATTCGATTATATAATCGATCGCCGGCCTTGCCGCAGTATGGTGATTGGCCCTGGACATTCCGAGTTCCTTGATGGACATTGGACATTCGCCTTTTCCAATGGCAGCCCCGGCCCACTGACCTGTCCGCCGAAGGCTGCGTCCCGCTCTGAGGACGAAGGCGGCCCTGGCTCGCCGAAGTCCAGCGAAGCGCAGGACGAAGGCAGCTGAACTCCGAAACTCTTGAACTCCTGAACTCTGAAACTCCCATTTGCTTTTTTCGTCAAGAATAGCTAATTTAAGGGAATTATATACTTGACTCCCTAACCTAAACACTGTATAATAGAGGTTAGGAGGATCTACCTATGGAAATAACAATCAGCTCATA
>Ga0315279_10002360_pt1 | contig 28582 bp, 26 predicted proteins | sample YL17G06_20_MG_FD_203694 | JGI IMG/M metagenome (GOLD analysis project Ga0315279, IMG submission 203694) | Sediment microbial communities from Yellowstone Lake, YNP, Wyoming, USA - YL17G06_20 | ecosystem: Environmental > Aquatic > Freshwater > Lake > Sediment | place: USA: Wyoming | collected... | reverse complement strand
TTTAGAAGCACAAAGGGCGAGTAGGGGGAGAGAATATGAATGAGGGTTATTGAATATAGTGGCACACATTTTAAGGAAGGGTCTATCAACTGTAGATTAAACAAGGAGTTTATCGATGAAGAAGTTGTTGCTGATTCTGGGTGTGCTGGCGGCCTTGGTAGCCTTGGCAAGCGGAGTGACCATCGCATATGCTAAAGGTAACGGTAATGGTAATGGTAATGGCAATGGTAATGCCGTGCAACTGCAAGAAAGAACCCAGCTCTGCGACCAATTGCTGCTGGGCACAGTTATACAAGTAGACGCAGAGGCTGGCATGATCACCTTGCTACCCCGAGGAGAGAACGCAAATGTCAACATTACTGTAAATTCTGATACCAGGTACAGGAGTTGGATTGTGCCGAATCAGGAAGTCACATTTGATGACCTTGGATACGGCGGCTGGATAGCAGTGTGCGCCAACAATAATGTGGCTAGTCTGGTAGTTTTGTTACAGGTCCCTGAAAAACCTTTCCAACTCAGGCTTCAGGGCAATGTGACCGCTGTTAACGGCAATGTAATTACTGGCAACGTAAAAGGTGGGGGCACTTTCACAATAGACCTAACCGGCGTGAGTGGGAACTTCATCGGCGCAGCAGGGCAACCCATAGAGCTTAATATTGGCAAGAACGTCCCTCCCGCCTGGGGGCTATTCCAGGGGCTTGCCTTGAGGAATCTTGGCGCAGAGATTGGAGTTTGGATGAGAAACCACGGGTGGATGATGGGCCGAGGAGATTAAGCGATTATTGGCCGCTGACAGCTGGAGGCGAGCCGTTTTGTTGAAAGGGTTGACGTTCGGCAAAGTTGTTTGACGATTAGAAGCTTTCCTGCACTCTTTCTCTGGATTATACTGATAAGTAGCAATTCAGGGGAGGAGTTGCAGGTGGGAGATGAGGAAAGCACTGCCCGAGGGCTGCAAAGGCGGGATCCTGAGGCTTGGGCTGAGATTTACGAGAAGTACTTCTCCAGGGTATATAGATACATTGCTCTAAGGGTGGGCGATAAGACGGAGGCCGAGGACTTAGCGGAACAGGTGTTCCTCAAAGCGCTTGAGTCTATCTCTTCATTCAAGTGGCGAGGGGTGCCTGTTTCAGCCTGGCTGTTTCGCATCGCGCATAATCAGGTTATCGATTACAGGAGAACAAGTAAGGCAAAATTGCACTTGCCCTTGGAGGAATCCTTAGTAAGCGATGGTACAGACCCTGTGTTGGAAGCTGAAAGGAATTTGGATATGCATCAGGTGGTTCAGGCGGTGGGGCATCTCACTCAAGCGCAGCGAGATGTGATTGAGTTACGCTTTGCTGGCGGATTATCCACTGCCGAGGTGGCGAAGGTGCTTGGGAAGAGTCAGGGGGCAGTGAAAGTGCTGCAACATAGCGCGCTTGTAGCGTTGCGGAAGAGGCTTTCTTCGGAGAGGAATCATGAAGAAGAGCTTTGACGACATATTGGACATATGCCTCGATCGTATCATGGTAAAGGGTGATACTATCGAGCAATGCTTGGAAAGCTATCCAGAGCAGGCAGGGGAGCTCGAGCCTCTTCTTAGAGCAGCCTTATCCAGCGTCAAGGCCTCTTCTCGTATTGAACCTAGCCCTGAATTCCAGAGATTAGCCAAGCACCGACTGATTTCAGCGCTTGAGGATAAAGGCAAGAAGCGGGCAGAACGGCGAATGCCGCTTTTGGGCTGGCAGCGGCGCTGGGCCGTGGCTTTGGCAGCGGTTCTGGTACTCATTTTGATCGGTGTGGGTACGGTATCAGCATCGGCAAGTAGTTTGCCTGGGGATACACTTTACCCAGTGAAAACAGCGACTGAGAAGGTGCAAGGATTCTTTACCTTCGGTAGTGAAGCTAAGGCGAACTTTCATATGAAACTCGCTCAGCGGAGGCTCGATGAGCTCAAGTTGTTGGTCGAAGGAAGTCGAAATATACCTGAGTCACTTCCTGGGGTAATGAATACCGAAACAGAGGGGGCAATTGAAATATTAAGCCGAAATAAACAGGTCGGAAACGAATCGATTGACAGGCTGATGGGGCTGACTTCTAATCAGAAGACTGTGTTGGGGGAGTTAATGGAAAAGGTTCCCTCGAAGGCGAAGCTGAAGCTACAGGAAGCACTGGCACGCTCGGAACATGCCCGGGGTCGAGCGCAGTTACTGAAAGATAGGATGTACCAGATGGAAGAGCCGCAGGCGTCACCCTCATCTCCGTGACTGTACACGCAGTTTCTCACCGCAGTTGACATATTGAGTTTGGTTCCCAGCATGATATAACACGGTGTTAACGTAATATTCGATTTAGAGGAGATTGGACCTTTATACCTAACAACGAAGGGCTGTATCTCGTCATTTATTCTCTGGTAATGACTAAGATTCTTTTGACAGGTGGTTCTTCTCCTGTCTGTCTAGCAGGCACTGTCCTCTCGGTTCCCGATAGCTCGTCTGACACTTTTTTTACCTCAGGTAGGTCTTCGAGGACTTTCAGGAGCGGTGTGGGATTCTCGAGAAGTAGTCGGATGGTAATACCCTTGTCCACCGAGCCACCCAGGTTCAAGACTTCTACTTGGGGGGTTTGTTTTAGGTGTTTATGGAGTTGAAGCATTCGCTCCAAACCTATGGGAGGTGGTATCGCTAGTTCAATAGTGCCTTTGTAAATCCCGGGATCCAACTGTTTATCTTCGTGGCCTTGGGAAGGCTGCCCTGGGGATCCCCCCTTCTTCTTCTTTGCTTGTACGGGTGCGGCTGTTTCTAGGTTTGACGCTTCAGGAGATTTGTGGGGCTCTGCAGTTGGTCCAGTGCCCTTTGAGGCCGCCAGGATATTTTGAGCTTCCTTCTCCGCAGTTTCTAATCTTGTCTTGACTAGATGCTCGGCTCTTTCTCTAGCCTCAGCAATAATCCTGTTGGCTTCCTGCTGGGCATGGGTAAGTGAGGCCTGTGCCTTCTGTTCAGTCTCACTCAGAATATCCTGGGCATGCTGTTCACCAGCTGAGACTCTTTCCATTACTTGTCGCTCTGCTCTCTGTTCAGCTTCGGCAAAGATTCGATCTGCTTCTATTTTTGCTTTTTCCTCAGCTTTTTCTCTAGCTTCGGATATAATCCTATTAGCTTCTTTTTCTGCTAATGCCTTGGCTGCTTGCGCTTTTCTTTCGGCTTCTCTAATAACGCTCTGAGCCTGCTGTTCTGCTCCTAGAGTGTTTTGTTTCACTTCGGCTACGATCTTATTAGCTTCTTTTTGAGCGGATGCATTGATTTTCTCTGCCTTTTCCTCTGCCTGCTTAAGGATTTCCTGAGCCTGCTGTTCCGTTGATACAGCGTTTTCCTTTGCTTCGGCTATAATCCGGTTGGCTTTTTTCTCTGCTGATGCATTAGTCTTTTCTGCTTCGTCTTCCGCCTGTTTCAGAACGTTCCTAGCTTGTTGCTCTGCTGCGGAGATTCTTTCTTGAGCTTTAATCTTGGCTTTTCTCTCAGCTTCGGCGATAGTTTTGTCTGACTCTGTCTTAGCTTTCGCCGCGCTCTCTTCTGCCTGCCTGAGGAGGTGCTTCGCTTGTTGTTCCGCCTCAGCGATTCTTTCCTGCGCTCTCTGTTCCGCCGCACGCTCAGCTTCCGCAGTTATTTCATCTGCTTCTGCCTTAGCTTTGGCTGCCGCCTTTTCGGGAGCCTCTGCGGTAATCCAGGAAGCCTGCCTTTCTGCTGCTGCTATGATTGCCTCTGCTTTGTATTGGGCTTTCTTAGGGATTTCCTGAGCTTGTTGTTCTGCATCTGCGATTCTTTGGTGCGCCCTGACTTTCGCCTTCATTTCAGCTTCAGCTATGATTTCATCTGCCTGTATTCTTGCTTTGTCTTCTGCCTGTTTCAGGATTTCCTCAGCTTGGTGCTGTACCGCTGTGATTTTTTCTAGTACGGTCTGGTCTGCTCTTCGTTCAATCTCGGCGGTAATGTCGTTTGCTCTTGCTTTTGCTTTGTCCTCTGCCTCTTTTAGGATGTCTTGAGCTTGTTGCTCTGCATCAGCGATTTTTTCCTGTGCCCTCTGTTGTGCTTTTCGCTCAACTTCGGCGGCGATTTTATCTAATTCTGCCTTAGCTTTTTCCTTGGCCTTTTCCGTAGCTTCGGCGACTATCCAGGAAGCTTGCTTGTCGGCAGCTATGACAATTGCCTCCGCTTTGTTTTGTGCTTTCTTTGGGATCTCTTGAGCTTGGTGCTCTGCATCTGCGATTATCTGTTGTGCTCTAACTTTCGCTTTGCTCTCGGCTTCGGCGACGGCTTCATTGGCCTTTATTCTTGCTTTATCTTCTGCCTGTTTTAGGATGTCTTGCGCTCTCTGGTCTGCTCTTCGTTCGATCTCTGCTGTAATCTCGACTGCTCGTGCTTTTGCATTGTCTTCTGCCATGGTAATAAGAATTTGAGTTTGTTCTTCTGCTGCCAATAACTTTTCTCTGGCTTCATCCAAGATTCGCCCAGCTTCCTGCTTGGCTGGTGCCTGTATTTCCCGTGCCTTGTCTTCTGCCTTCGTGATAATGCCTTGAGCGTGTTCCTCAGCTCTTCGTTTAGCTTCAGCGACAATTTTGGTTGATTCTGATTCGGCCTTTTCTCTGGCTTCTGCGATTATGGCGGTGGCGGTGCTGTTTGCCTTTTCTACCATTTCCATCTTGATGACCACTGCCTGTTTCTCAGCCTCGACTATGGTTTTCTCGGCGAACTTTAGCAGTGAATCGAGAGGCTCGAGTTTTCCGTTGTTAGCGCCGGGTGAGGGATTGTCGGTAGACGTTGCGGCTAGTTGTGGCTGATCAAGTTTTAGCATGAAGTTATTGAATTGGTCTGCCAGGCTAGTAACAAGTGATTCCAGTTGTTCAAATTTTTGGGCGAGGTTGTTATCTCGGTCTCCCAAGTTGGTAACGAGAGAATTAAGATGCGCCAGTTTGTCGGCTAGGCCGTTGTTCTGCTCTGTTAGGCTATTAACAAAAGCAGATACCTCGGCTTCATCTAGGCCGTTATTAATAACCTTAGACTTTTGGCCCCGGGGCTCTTTCTCCATGATATCCACATCCACCTGTGATTAAGTTGCTATGCATCCCCTATTTAATTCTGCTGAAGTTCGTATTGCTTTGCAATAAGACTTCCGTACTTGATTGTGCAGAACTTTAGTAGTGTTTCATATGCTTGGGGGAAGGAAGTAAGTGATTGAATCTCACAGAGATAACTAATTTTCGTGTACTTGTTTCGTAGTGCGCTGATTTGTATATCATTAAGTGCATCGAGTGATGGCCTTTTTGAATATGTCAGATAGGCTTTCGAATTGGGTGTAGGTTCTATAAGTATTCTATGTGTGAGCGGTTCTTGATGTCGCGGGCATGGAGGGAGAATCCGAGGTCATCAACAACTATCCCGATCGAAAGGCCTGTAGCCAAGTAGTTGGGCTATTTTTTTGTGGTCACTATAATTCTTTTGACTGGCGCTTTTTCCCCGGTCTTCTTGGTTGGGATCGCCATCGTAGCATCTTGTGGCGCGTCCGCAGCCATCTCTACTTCGGGAAGACCTTCCAAGATGCTGCGAAGTGGGGTGGGATCTTCTAGCGTGACTTTGATTGTTATGCTCTTGTCGGCGGAAACTCCCAGATTCAAGACCTCTATGTTGGGGATATTCCTCAAGTGTTTGTGTAGTTGCAGCATCCTGTCCAAACCAATGGGAGGTGGGATTACTAGTTCTACAGTACCCTCGTAGAGGGTAGGCTCTTCCTTTGATTCCACCTTTTCCTCAGATGGAGGCAGCTGCTTTTGTGATTCCTTGGCTTTCCCTTCCGCTTTTGCATGGACAATTGGTTCCGGTTTAGCTACCTCTGTGTCTTTTCCCTCCTCAGTAGATATGACTGTGGTTTCCTCGATGTCCTCTAAGCTAGAAAGCAATCCCTGATAAACTCTCTTGAGCTTTTCTTTTATCTCGCTCTCTGTTATTCGTCTGCTTCTCTTTAGCAGTTGTTCTGATTTTTGCTTGATGAGAGATGCCTCTTCCTCAGCCTTAGCCTTAGCCTCCTCCAGAATACTCTGAGCCTCCTTCTCCGCGCTAGCAGTTCTTGCGTTTACTAAGTCCTCGGCCCTTTGTTTTGCTTCGGCGATAATCTTGTTGACTTTCTTTTCAGCGTTTATCTTGATTGATTCTGCTTTTTGTTCCGCTGCTTTAATGACTTCTTGAGCTTGTTGTTCTATTGTTGTAGCGTTCTGTTTAGCTTCAGCAGTAATCCTGTTAGCTTCGTCATTAGCATTTATCTTGATTGATTCTGCTTTTTCTTCTGATACTTTAAGGGCTTCCTGAGCTTGTTGTTCTATTGCCATAGCGTTCTGTTTGGCTTCAGCAATAATCCTGTTGGCTTCGTTATCAGCATTTGTCTTGATTGATTCTGCTTTTTCTTCTGCTGCTGCGATTTTTTCTTGGGCGCTCTGTCTGGCTTTTCGCTCACTCTCTGAGGTGATCCTCTCTATTTCTTTTCTGGCTTTCTCTTCAGCTTCGACGATAATTGAAGCAGCGCTGGCGTTGGCCTTTTCCTCAGCCTCTTTCTTGATACTCTGGGCCTGATTATTGGCCTCGATTACAGTTCTCTCTGCAAGCTTTGTGAGGGAATTGAGGTGTTCCAGCTTACTGGATAGAGCGTTATTTTGATCTATAAGGCCGCCAATAAAAGAGAATACCTCGGCTTCGTCCAACCCGTTCTTAACTATCTTGAACTTCCGTCCCCAGAGCTCTCTTATCTTGCCGTTGCTTGTATCCATAGTTTTGCATCCTTTCTTAGCTCACTGTGACTGGATTTTAATAATACTTAACTTTTCCTACAATGGGAGTTTAGTACTCATCTCTTCTAGGACTTTAGTATGCCTATGGCGATGCGCTCTCTGGCAAGCAAAGGCAACAGTGATTGCATCTCAAACCTTTAGTTACTCCTTGTCGTAAGGTACCATGTCCGAGGACTTGTGTCAAAGCCTCTCAGTTGGTGATTAGTTGCCAGAACCTAACAGTACTCTAGGAAACTTGACATATTGTTAAATTTGTTGTATATACCTACGCTACATAGTACTTTAGTCATATGCGGCAAAAAGAGTCTGAGGCAACTGGAGGGCTCAACTAGTAATGTGGGAAAAGGGAGCACTGGGTTTACAACCATGGACGATTTGTATAAGTATATCTTTTGCAGGAACATAGGGTTTTTTACAGAGGGAGAGCAGGAGAGACTAAGAAGATCTACCGTAGCGATTGCTGGCGCAGGTGGCATTGGCGGACTGCTAGCGGAAAGACTGATGAGACTCGGAGTAGGAGCGTTGAAGATTATTGACCCCGGGACTTTCGAGCATAGCAACCTGAACAGGCAGTTTGGTTCCTCCACACTTAATCTAGGGAAAAATAAGGCTGAAGAGGTATTTAAGCAAATTAAAGATATTAATCCTCAGGCTAAGATAAAGTACAGCAAGACTGGCATAAAAACTAGAAAGGAGGCAGCCTTCTTTGTGAGCAATTGTGACGTGGTGGTTGATGCGATGGACTTCGGATTATTCAAGGAGGCTGTCTATCTACAAAGAGCCGCTCGAGAGAGGGGGATATATTACATTTTCGCAAGCGCCATAGGGTTTGGAGCCCTTGTAGTTATTTTTGACCCTAATGGGCTTACCCTGGAGGAGTATAACAGACTTCCTCTAGGTATAGACTTAGAAAATAGTGAAGAGCCCAAAATAGCAATGGATAGAGTTTGCCCGGTTATACCTTCGTACGCAGTGCCCTCATCGGTTGAGGCTGAGGAGATCATGCATGAAATCATCGCCGGGGAAAGACCGGCGCCTACTAATAGCATAGGGGTTGGATTAGCTTCGATCTTGGTTGCCATTGAGGCAACCAACGTAATTTTAGGAAAAAGAGACATAGCGAGTGCTTCTCGATATACATATATTGACTTACTCGACCGGAAATTCCTAGTCGGAACCGTGTCGTGATTTTGGGTTTTGGGGAGACAAGTGCAAAGCGTAATTGAACTACTGTGCTGTTAAATGATGGATATATTTCTCCAGAGGAGGAAGAGAGCTTGGTAAGGAGGAGCAGTGGTAAGCAAGTGAGAAAGCAGAAGGGCAAGGTGCTAATAATAACTGGCTTTTCTCCAATGGGGCTTCCTCAATTTGAGGAAATGGGGACCAATCTTGACGCGCAACTTATTAACTCTATGTCTGGCGGGGGTACTATCCGTATTTCAATTCCGACGATTGGGCCGGCAGTCATAGGAAGCTATTTGCAGCAGCAAGGTATCGAAGTGGAGATAAGGGATTTTTACTTTGACAAAGTTTGTGCTTTTGACAATGACGTAGTAGGTATCTCTTCAACGTTCATGGGCGTGGAGAACGTGAAGGAAATTGCTGATTTGGTGAGAGAGCAGAATCCATCAGCAACTATAGTCCTTGGAGGGCCTCTGAGTTGGTCGGTGTTACCTTTAAAATTGTTGCATGAGATACCAAACATTGACTACATTGTTCAGCGTGAGGGAGAGCAAACTTTTCTGGAACTGATCGGTAGACTTCGTAATGGCGGAGACCTTAGTTCGGTAAAGGGACTAGTTTTTCGTAAGGAAGGGAATGGGTTTGAGACACCGCCGAGGCCGCTATTGGAGCAAGAGAAGCTATGTAAGCCTGCCTGGGAGTTGATGGGGATCCCTTCGGCAAAAAGGCTTCCAATCCTGCCAGTTGAAACAAGCCGGGGATGTCCCTATAACTGTGCGTATTGTTCAGAGGTTCACTACTGGGGTAAGCCGGTGAGGTATCGAACTAGCGATAGTGTAGTGGAAGAGCTCAGGCATAACGCAGAGCGGATTGGGATTACCACCTTTCGCTTTACTGATTCCTGTTTCTCAGCACCGCCTGCGCGTAGCGCTGAAATTTGCGATGCAATCTACGAGGGATGTATCAAGGATGGCATCCAGATAAAGTGGTCATCATACGCAAGAGTGCAGAACCTTAATCGCAACCTGCTTGAGAAAATGAAACGCTCTGGATGTGTGGCGCTCGACATTGGGGTGGAATCGGGTGCTTCGAGCATCTTGCGCAGAATGGGCCGAAACTACTCTCCTGAGATGGCACTGGAATTAGCTCGGGTGGCCAAGGACATAGGGATAATTATTAATTTCAACGTGGTTGTTGGCTTCCCTGGCGAAACTAAGGAAACTGTACAAAGTACGGCTGAGATGATCGACAAGGCAGCGCCAGACACTTTCTCTTGTTTTCTTCTATTTCTTGCCCCTAATACGCTTGCCTACGCGAATTCGAAGAAATATGGGATTGAGGGTGAGGGTCTTTGTTGGAAGCATAGCACTATGACAAGCAAAGAAGCCGCGGAAGCAATGCTCATTATTACACAGGGGGTTTCCTCCTCAACAAGTTTCCCAGGAGGCGAATACGTTGCCTGTTATCTTACCTCCCTGGGCTATTCGCAGGAGGAAATAAGGGCTTTCTATCGAGCAGTCGGCAAGCTAGTTAATGGTTCTCAAGATGAGAAGGCACTTGCACTGGTAGGGAAGGTGATTCAGAGTTTCGAGAAGTTCTTCTGAGAATAACATGGTTAGAAGGCATCAATGCATAATAATGCATGTAGTCTTCAACTTGGTTTCAGATACCGGGTGGTACTGAATCCTGCTCTCATTTTGCAGGTTGGAGGTGCTGTCAATGCCAAATGCAATTGAGGTGTTAAGAGAAGACGAAATCGAAGAACTGTGGCAGAAATGCTGTGGTTTCGGAGAGCTAAGCCTCAAGGACTTCTATGAGCATCTATATGATTCGCTACCCGGATCCCATGACCCGTTTCAGAGATTAATAGGTGATATGCTAACATCATGGGGTAACATTACTAGCAAGTGTAGCAGGATGTTGTGTATTGGGCAAAGCAATGGGGACTGTCTAATCGAATTAGGACGTCGAAGTTGCGAAGGAGACAGCCCAAACTTCTCACGCGCCGTGGTGATGAAAGCCAGGCTGTTGAAGGATAACATGTTGCTAAAAAATGTTGAGTTCCGCGAATGGGACATGGAAAAGGTTCTCACACTCTATCCTGAGAGTGTCTTCAATTGCGTTCTCTCGGTTCACACTTTGCATTTTCTCAGGGAACCCGAGATTGCTATTCGTGAATATTTCAAAATGCTTAAGCCCTCTGGTGGGGTCATTCTGGCAGAGCCGCGGCGCCCGAATAAGCATCATCAAATGCTTGACTTCAATGAGGAGCAGTTGAGGAGCAAACTTGAGGCTGCTGGCTTTAGAGTAAACACTATAAAATCTGTTGCTTCCGAGCTTATAGCTACGGCGTTAAAGCCAAGGTACTACTTCGAAGCGAACGGCTATAGGTTTATAAGTGCAGAAACTCCAGAGGACCTCGAGAAGGTTTTTAGGCTGAGATATCAGGTATACTGCGTGGAGTTGGGTGTCGAGTCTAAGAATGCCGATGGGCTTCAAAGGGATGTTTACGATGAATATTCAGTACACTTTCTAACCTTAGACGAAAATGATAAACCTGTTGGCACATTGCGAGCAGTACCGAATAATCCTTTGGGATTTCCAATGGAATCCGATTTTCCCCTTACGGCCTATATGAGCAAAAAGGGCATATCCAGAGCTGTTGAGGGAGGAAGATTTGCTATTAAAAAGACTCTCTCGCCTGAAGTCCGTGCTGTTGTGGGGTTCGGTTTGATGAAAGGTCTTATTGACTACTGTAGGGAAACAGGGATAAATGACGTCTTCAATACTACGCAGCTAAAGGTTCTGAAGAGGTTCGAGGTGGCGGGGTTCCGCCAAATAGGGGAACCGTTTGAATATCCGGGCTCTTGGGCTGGCGTATTATGGGTTCCGATGCATTGTGATATTAAGGAAGTCTATGACAACTACTCAGGGACTGTATCGGGCTACTCAGGTTTGCCATGACATATTTGACGCGTAAATAAATTGCTCGCTATACTTTCTACAAGTCCGAATCATTGTCTCCGCTAAGCGCTCATTAGTATACACTTCCCTGCGGTGGTTCGCTTTGTGCGAAGGACAGGCTCTTCTTTTGACCTGGTTCCCAAACATAATCGCTAGTGCGTGGCGCAGAGTGTTCTAGTCGATTTTGTTACTACCAAAGAGGCAAGCAAGTAGATCTATGCGATCAAATTCATTTGTTGAGGTATCGGGGTGCTTAGGTCTTTTGACGAAGTTACCATGTCGTAGTGCAAATACATGGGTAGAGCCGTTTGTATTAGCTTTGTATACAGTTCCACGCTGTCTCTCGAATCTTAGTTCTTTTAGCTTCTTTCGGTTTCTCATAGTCATACCATTTTCGTTGCTATACCGATTTGATTCTGAAGGAATCCGAACTTATCATCAATAGGATAATGGTACTTACTTGGGTATGATTTGGTACTGTGTGATTCTCGATGTGCCACTGAAGTCCCTAGTGAGTGATCAGAGACTCAAACCCCAAAACAGGTAACAAAAGCTAGCTGTCCAGCTCATATGAAGTCTCCGCATATGAACTAATCCGGCGCAGGAATTCAGGCTGTGCCAGGCTTGACCTCTTGAAGTCCAATCATTGTCCTCAATATTTGAGCTTCTGTCGCCATAGTGTGCCTATGCACGCGTTTCCATGAACCTGGAAGGTTAATTGCAGTCCCCATTGACAGACGCCTCGAGTATGAGTGAGGAAAAGGTCGAGGTTGTTCCACTGACAAAGATCAAGGAAGGAGTTAGTTATTGCTTTGCTTACTTAGTCTTAACTTTTTTATTTCAATTACAACATCAGTTTGGCCGGGGTCCTATTTTCAAGGCAGAAATCCATAGCGTTTTAGTAAAGTTGGGTAATGTTTTGCGGGGTCAAGTGTACTTTGGTCACGATTATCAGGGTCTGATTGATATAAGTATTGTCTAGCAACGTCGGAAGTACTGCCAAAGCTATTACGATTGTAGGATTGAACATCCTCTTATTAGTCGGATAATGGTTATAGAATTCAATGTGCTAACTCTGTGCGAACTCTGTAAGGGGCTTGTTGTGATATGAGTTCATATTGTGTGATCCTATTGGTCACCCTCATTATCTACTCCACGCTGTTGGTCGGTGTTCTACGTGACACACGGACAAAGGCTCGGCAGCGGTTTGTTGTATACGTGATCCTTTCTATGGGGTGGAGCCTAAGCACCTTGATGCTCTCCCTTGATGTCCTCGAGGCTCCTCGCCTATGGGCGATTTTCTTAGCTCTAAGTGGCGTTTCTACTGTCATCGCTTATTATCACTTCATACGAGTGTTTGCTCTCAAGACCACCGATATATCAGTAAAGTTAGGGTACGTGGCCGTGGCATTAATCTTGGGCCCGCTGGCGGCGTTAGGCTACTTGCCTGAGAGTGTCTCTGTAACTGGGGGAGTTGTAGATATTCAGTATGGTCCGCTACTTTACCTACTTACCGGGATAGGCGCTCCTTTTTTCCTGTTATCAGTATTGCTTCTGGTGCGTGCATATAGGGCGGTGCAAGACTCTCAAAGCCGCAATAGAATTGTTTACTTATTAGCTGGCCTTGGGTTTCTGACGGCTTTTAGCATCAGAATTGCCATCCCGCCTACGCCGCATTTTCCTTTAGAGCAGATTGGCCATCTTGGTAATGCTTTGCTAATCAGTTATGCCATCATGAAGTATAAGTTGCTCGATATCAAATTCCTTATAAGAAAAGGGCTTGTATATTCACTGATAAGCATTTTCGTCACCGCTTCGTTCCTGCTTATGCTCTATGGCGTGCACTACTTCCTACAGGGGTGGAATACCTCGGCCAACCTGGCGGCTATCTTCACGATGGCGCTTTTGATGGCCTGGCTGTTCAATCCACTTAGAATGGCTGTTCAGAGAATTGTGGACAGGATGTTCTACGGGGAAAGCTATGACTACAGGCGGATGGTGCTTAGTTTTGCTCAGAGAATGAGCAGCGTTCTCGACCTGGGTGAGCTAGCGGAAGCGATGTTGCGCCCTCTAACAAAGGCTGTGGGTGCTAGTCAGGCGAGCCTTTTGCTCTCCAGCGATGGTGATTTCCTCTCACAGTTCGCCGAGCGTCTGGTTGAAGGCGATTCGATCACTTCAATAAAGCTGATCAAGGACAGCCCAATAGTTAATTGGCTTTGTAGGGAAGATAAGGCTCTTTCCCGAGAGCTCATAGATTTGTCTCCGGAATTCAAGGAAGTATCGGAAGTAGAAAGGAAGAGCCTCGATGTTTTAGGAGTGGAGCTGCTCTGCCCGATAAAAAGCAGAGACAACCTGATCGGTATTTTGGCGTTGAGCAAAAAGCAATCGGGTGGGTCTTATTCTACGGACGATATGGACCTATTGGTGACTGTGGCCAGTGAAGCAGGGGTAGTGATGGAAAACGCTCAGCTTTACGCTGGGGCCAGGGAGAGAGCTCATACTGATGAGTTGACTGGCTTATTTAACCACCGGTATTTCCATGAGCGCCTTGATGAGGAGATCTCCAGATGTTCTCGCTTTGGCGATATATTCTCCTTGCTCTTTTTGGATATGGATCTCTTTAAAGCGTATAACGACATCTATGGTCATTTGGCAGGCGATGATATGCTCAAGCAAATGGGGCAATACATCAAGAGTTCGATAAGAGGCATAGACATGGCTTTCCGCTACGGTGGGGATGAATTTACTGTTATTTTACCTCAAGCTTCTCTCGATGACGCCTGCAAAGTTGCGGACCGGGTAAGAAAAAGAATAGAAGTCGAGATGGATTCGAAAGGCGCTCCGTTGACTTGCAGCCTTGGTATAGCCTCATGGCCTACTGATGGTGTCATGAGAGAGGAGATAATCCAGGCGGCAGATGTATCTCTATACTATGCAAAGCAAATGGGAAGAAATCGAATATGCTTGGCTTCGGAAATAACGTCTTCCGATGTATTATCAGTGGGCGCAAAGACAGAAAGAGAGCCCGGAATCCTCAGTACAATCTACGCTTTGGCAGCTACTGTTGATGCTAAGGATCATTATACCTATGGTCATTCGAAGAAGGTGAGCAAGTACGCTACTGGCATCGCTGAGGCTCTAGGCTACTCACAAGAAAGGATAGCTACACTTCGTGCTGCTGCATTGTTACACGACATAGGCAAGATCGGCGTATCCGATAGGGTGCTTATGAAGGCCGGGCCATTGAGTGATGAGGATTGGGAGCCAATACGTTCTCACCCCAAGCTGGGTGTGGCTATACTTAAACACGTTGAGAGCTTGAGTGGTTGCCTGGCGGCAATTCAGTATCATCACGAACGCTATGATGGCACTGGCTACCCCGCAGGTCTAAAAGGTGAGAATATTCCTCTCGATGCCCGAATTATGGCTGTGGCCGATTCATTTGATGCCATGACTTCTCTACGTCCTTATCGTCAGGGAAAATTTACCCAGGAACAGGCGTTGGCGGAATTAAAGCGCTGCGCTGGGGCACAGTTTGACCCCAAAATCATTGAAGTCTTCGTCGCTCTCAGTGAGCGACAATTGGCTAGTAGTGCAAATCTAAAGGAGGCAAAAGCTAGGCAAAGCATGTCACAGAGCCCCAACGAGGTGTGAAATGGAGATAGATGAACTTCTTCGTGTAGCTATGCAATGGAGGGCCAGTGATGTCCACCTGGTAGTGCCAGCTCCTCCTATGCTCCGTTTATCTAATGAGCTTGTTCCCATTAGCGGCGAGTTGCTAACACCTTCGGAAGCCAAAAAAATATTCGAATCTATTACATCAGAGAACCAGCGTAAGGCTTTCTATCAAGAGTTGGAACTTGACTTTGCCTACAGCATCTCTGGTGTAGGTAGGTTCAGAGTAAATGCTTCCATGCAAAGGGGCAGCATTGCGCTTACTATTAGATGTTTGCCTATGAAGGTGCCCTCAATGGAAGAATTGGCTCTGCCCGACATCTGCAAAGCTTTGATCCTTAGGCGAAAAGGCCTGATTCTGGTGACTGGCCCGACAAGCAGTGGTAAGTCCACTACGTTGGCTGCTATGATTGATTATCTTAATACGAAAGCTAACAGGAAGGTCGTCACCGTTGAGGACCCGATCGAGTACCTCTATTCCAATAATAAGTGCCTTATCATTCAAAGGGAACTGGATGAGGATACTAGATCTTTTGCCTCTGCGATGAGGCATGCGTTGCGTCAGAACGCCGATGTCATACTTGTGGGGGAGATGCGTGACGTAGCTACTATAGCTGCGGCTATTTCGGCTGCTGAAACAGGTCACCTGGTGCTGGCTACAGCACATACGCAGGGCGCTGCTAATATCATAAGTCGTCTCATTAGTGAGTTCCCTTCGGGGCAGCAGGACCAGGTCAGAATGCAGTTAGCACTAACCCTAGGGGCAGTATTGTCGCAACTTCTTGTGCCTAGGGCGGATGGCAAGGGGGTGGCAGCAATGTTCGAGATAATGATAGCCAATTACGCTATTCGACATCTTATTCGGGAGAATAAGACACACCAGATCTCCTCAGTGATTGAGACAAATAGTCAGCAAGGGATGCAGACCCTTGACCAGGCTCTAGAAGCTGCGGTGAGGAACGGTATTATTGAATTCGAGGAGGCTCTACTCAGGGCACAAAGACCTGAAGACCTGGAAAAAGCTTTCGCGGGTCGCAATTTACATAATGGTAAATTACATAATGGTAAACCTGAGGAATTTTTGGGCAAGGCTAATTAGCACTTTTCATGTTGGAGATTTTAAAGAAGCCCAGATACAGTGCTGTTTGTGGTGCGTTCGAGTGAACGCATTTTGCTAAGTGAGGAGGGTATCTCCTAGGTATCAGAGCTGTTAAAAAGGGAAGATTGGAGGGTCTGATAGGGTTTATGAACTGAGTGCTCATTGCGTTGTCGTGTTATAATAGTGATTCGTCATTGTTTTGTTATAGTTATGTTATGGTTCTGTTACAATAATTTGTTACAATCCAATACGGTGATGAAGAAGCACTGCCGGTGATTATGGTTCATCGGTTGTAGCGAAGTAGTCCTGCAGGAGAATTAGGGATTGGCAGAGATAGACTCTATCGATAATAGCGGCGACCTGGGCGCAATGCTGTTGAAAGGAGCTTTCATCAGCAATGCTGAGTTGAAGACTGCCCAGGAAATTGCTGTCAAGTCAAACAAAAGATTGGTCGAGGTGCTTTTAGAGCAGGGCCTAGTCGATTCTGAGGTATTGGCCTCTGTTCTCAGCTTGAAGTATGGCGTTCCTGTTGTCAACCTGGCTCGTTTTGACGTCCAGCCTGAGGCTATAGCTTTGGTACCGGAGCAGGTGGCCAGAGAGCATCGTATTTTACCGGTTTCATTAGATGGTGATACGCTGACCGTAGCTACAGAGGATCCACATGACTTCCGGGCTATTAATACACTGGCTTCGTTGACACGAAAACGAATTTTGGCGGTTATTCCTGTCGGCATGAAGCTGGAGAAGGCTATAGATGGCAACTATAAACTGACTTCGCAGATAGAGCAGCAGGTAAGCCTAAGCCAGTTAGCCAATGTAAAGAATCTAAAGGTAGAGACGGAAGTTGGGGATCTCTCTGAGGCCGAGGCGCTCAAGCAAGCTCCAGTCGTGCAAGCGGTGGACATGATGCTTACCCAAGCGGTAAGAGATCGAGCCTCGGATATACACATCGAGCCGCAAGAGGATAGCCTTCTGGTACGGAATAGAGTAGATGGTGTGCTCCATGATGCAGTCCGTCTTCCATTGGGAGTGCATACTGCGATTCTCACCAGAATTAAGGTGTTGGCTAATCTGAATATTGCAGAACGGCGCCGTCCTCAAGACGGCCAGTTTAGCGCTACACTGGGCAATAAGAGGGTGGATTTCCGGGTGGCTACCATCGAAGGGTCTCATGGTGAGATGGCAGTACTAAGGGTGTTGGACAAATCAATGCTCCTGATAAAACTACCCGAGCTGGGAATGAGCCCTTCGGTGTTGCAGCCGTTTGAGAAGCTTTTGGCATCGCCTTTCGGCATGATTCTGGTGAATGGTCCTACCGGTTCAGGCAAGACCACTACCCTCTACGCTGCATTGCAGAAACTGGATTCCCAAGGGCACAACATAATGACCGTTGAAGACCCGATAGAGTATGGTTTTAAGGGTATTAACCAAATTCAGGTTAACCGTCAGGCAGGCATTACTTTCCCTGTAGGTTTGCGCGCAATCATGAGACTCGACCCGGATGTTATTCTTGTTGGTGAGATCAGAGATGCCGAGACTGCTACCACCGCTGTTCAAGCAGCAATAACAGGTCATTTGGTGCTGAGTTCTATACATGCTAATGACGCTGTAAGTGCCCTGATTCGCCTGATAGATATGGGAGTGGAACCTTTCCTGGTTACCTCGGCGGTGATCGGGAGCCTCTCCCAGCGGCTGGTGAGAAAGGTATGCCCCTATTGCCACCAGGTGATGGAGGTTCCTCCTGCTGAAGCTATGGCCTATGCGACAGCGATGGGTGAGAAGAGGGACAAATTCTCGGTTGGCCGAGGGTGTAACTTCTGCTCGCGTAGCGGTTTCTTGGGGAGGATAGGTGTGTATGAATTGCTTACCCTCACTGATTCTTTGAGGAAAGCACTGATGAAGGGGTCATCCGCCGGTGAACTCAAGGAGCAGGCGATCAGAGAAGGCATGATCCCTATGGGCCGTGACGGTATGCAAAAGGTCAAGGACGGGCTCACAGCGCCAGGTGAAGTTATGCGCAACGTGTTCACTATTCTCTAAGACGACAAGCGGTAACCGCTGGCCTCTTTATGGCACAGTCGGTTACTTTAACATATAAATAAACTAAAGTTACTATGCTATTTCGGATTAAGTACTATGGACAATCTGTACCGCGGCGCATAATATAGAGTTGTAGCGGGGGGTCAAGTTATGGAATTTAAGTATATGGCCAGTACAGCCGATGGAAGTCCGATTCGTGGCGTCGTTGAGGCTGATTCGGAGACGATCGCTGAAGATATACTATGGAAGTCAGGACTTACCATCATCGATTTGAAAAAGAGGCAGAAGTTACCCCCTATATACGAGATACTGCCCTCACTCTTTGGAGTGAAGAAGCGCGATGTGATTCAGTTCAGCCGTAACCTAGCTAACCTCCTTGACGCTGGCATCCCCATATTGCGCGCCCTGAGCATACAAAGCCGCTTCGGCAGGGCAGCCTTCAGAGATGTGCTGCGCGATGTAATAAAGGAACTGGAGAAGGGACTGCGCCTCTCCGAAGCATGCGCCAAATATCCTAAAGTGTTCCCCAACTTTTATGTTTATTTGCTTAAAACAGGCGAGGAGGTAGGCAATCTAGCGCAGGTGTTGAAAGATATAGCCACTAGTATGGAGAGAGACGAGGCTATAGCCAGGAAAGTTAAAGGTAGCCTGGCATACCCGGCGTTTGTGATGCTTCTTGCCGTCGGCGCTATAGTTGTGATGCTAACCGTTGTGGTGCCCGCGATAACCTCCATGTTTAAAGAGTTTGGAACAGGATTGCCACCTATGACCAGGGGGCTTATTGCAGTGGGCGATTTTTTTAGCGGCAATATCATCTACATGATCTTGGGAGTGGTGGTCATAGTTATCGTAATCGTGTTGTATACTAGAACGCCGTCAGGGAAAAAGAACAGGGATCGTTTTATATTGAAGATACCTGTAATAGGAGGCGCCACGCTTAAGGGAGGGCTGGCCAGATTCAACAGAAATATGGGCATGCTGATAGGGGGTGGTGTATCTCTGTTTGATGCCCTGAGGCTTGTCTCGGAGACAACCGATAATCTTGTGCTGTCAGAGGCAGTGGCTAACGTGCGCGTTGCCGTGGGTGATGGCAAGTTATTCTCCCAGGCGGTGTCTGCTGATCCTATTTTCCCTATGCTGATGTCGGAGATGATAGGTGTGGGCGAAGAAGCAGGTAGTCTGGAAAGCCATCTGCTCAAGGTCTCAGCATACTACGAGGAGGAAGCAGAGAGGGCCATAAATCAGGTTACAGGGATGCTGACGCCGGCGTTGACGATCGGCGTGGGCTTAATCATCGGCCTCATTGCGGTAACCCTATTCAGTTCCATCTACTCGCTGGTGGGGGCTTTACCAACCTAAGGGGCGGAAAAGTGGGGTAGTGCATGTTGATGCGTTGTAAGCAAGTTTCCCGCAAGGGCCTCCGTGGTTCTTCCGGGGGCGCTACCCTGGTTGAAGTAGCGATAGCTATTGTAGTCCTCGCATTTTTGGTTGGCTCGGTGCCTGCTGCCCTGCTTGCAATCTCTAATGCTCACTTCAGAGCGAACGAGATAAGGGTTGCCGAGAACCTGACCCGGAACGAGTTTGAGTATGTCAAGAGCCAGGATTATGTACTAGGTAATATGACATACCCACTCGTTGGTGTCAATGGCTATAAGCTCATTCCTGCCGACCCCGGCTTTGGATTCACCGTCGATGCTTGGCCGATATATCCCGGCAATGGTACCGAGGTTGAAAAGATTACGACCGGAGACGAAACAAACCCCGGACCTACACTGTATAAGTATGATTTTGGCATTCAATTGATTACGGTCGAGGTCTATGGTTTTGGCAAACGGTATGGAGAACCAGGGGTCAAACCTTTGCTGGTAAGTACAGACTATAAGGTAGCTCGGTGAGGAGGATGGTGAGTCGCTTTGCGTATCGGAAGCAAAAGAAGAGGAGGCAGCCAGGTTTTACACTGATTGAGCTGGTGGTGGCTCTCGCTGTAGCGGCTCTCGTTATCGTGGGCATCGTAGCACTTGCGCGTTACATGGTTGTTGGTACCGGCGAGCAATCGGATCAGGTGCTGGCTAGACTCCAGGTGCAGTACGTGAGCTTCTGGATTGGGGAGGATGTTGTCCAGGCTGGGAATATATCTCTGGGCAATTATACTACGGATGCCGGTTATAAGGTTGTGGGGTTTCCCTTTGTTCTGGAGTGTGTCGATAAGTACAAGGTTAACTACACGGTTACGTATGGCGTTCAAGATATGAAAGACAACCTGGGCAGGGACCTGCTGAGCCTGTATAGATATAGCACTAAGAACTCGGGGAACGTGACGGTTGCTCAGTACCTTGACCCTTTGTCAACGAGATGCCAGCGTGGCCAATTGGGCAACGGGACTTTGTTAAATGTGCTGAAACTGGATGTGACCGCAATGGTCAACCAGAAACAGGCAAGCGGCACATACGAGATAAGTCCCAGAGCAGGTAACGTGACTTGGGTGGGCTGATAGCCCGGTTGCCATAAGGAGGGGGGAGATGAGAAACAAATCTGGCTTGATGAGAGATGAAAAGGGACAGGTCCTTATCTGGGTCATAGCATTAATGGTGCTGGCGGCGCTGATAATCCCTCCTTTTGTGGCTTCCGCCTACAGTGGATTGCATACCAGCTCCGTGCAGCAGGAGAAAATGCAGGAATTTTACGCTGCCGACACAGGCATAGAGGACGCCTTGCAGTGGATAATAAGCGAGGGGAATAATATCACTATCACAAAACCAGGCGACCTGACTTTACCTGCCGGTAACTCTACGCCTGAATCTCCAGCCGAACCGGCGCTATATACACTGAGCGATCCAGTAAATAATTGCACAGTCGTGGTCGAGGTACAACGGGATGAGAGTTACCCGTTGGGAAACTACACATATTTTGTTTATGCTACGGCTACCAACCAGGATAACGGCGGCCACGTTAAGGTGAGAGTCCATGTTAGCCCCACAGGTAATTGGACTACATGGTCAAAGCAAGAAGGACCTCCGCATCAGATAGGACAGGAGGGTTCCTCCAATAATCCTTTCTCCTACGCCATGGGCAGTCTGCATTATTCATCTGAAGTAGATTTGAAGCAAAGCGATGTAACGGGTGATGTCTATGTCAACGGTCCCCTGAATCTCATAGGAGGAAAAAATATCGTCAATGGCAGTGTTTACTCTGTGGGAGACCTGACGCTGAACGAAGGTAGCATGGTTACAGGCAACGTAAGTGTGACTGGAAACTTGCTTCTAGAGGAGACATCTATTATCGGGGAAAATGCCTGGGGCAACAAGTCAATCACAGTCAACACCCGCAATTTCATCGGGGGCGATGCCTATGCCCAGACGGACATCAATGTGGCTAGCGGCTCCATACATGGCACAGCCTGGGCCAACAACAACATAAATGTTACAGGTACTATAAACCAGAGTGCTTATTCCAATAATGATATAAATGGTACCGGAGCGATTGAAGGTTGGGCCTACTATCTGTATACTTTGCAGCCCAGCGTGCATGTCGGGAACTCAGCGAAGCTGACTGTGCCGGTAATAGTGGAACAGCCACTAATGCCCCAGATTGGTCCCCCACCGACAAATCCACAGGGTGTATATCTCGGCAACGCAACAGGGCCAGGCAGCACGCAGATAAATGGTGATGTGACCATTAAGAACAACGAGTCTAAATCTTATGGCCCTTGCCTAATAAATGGCAACCTGGATGTGAAAGGTACACTGACAATAACGGGTACGGTCTATGTAATGGGTACAATCACCTTGGAAAATAGTGCTGTTGTAACGACCGGTAATACCAACCCCCCTAACGACACTCCAAAAGTGCTGGTTGGAGTCGGTGCAGTTAGCATATATGGCAATGTTGTTGCCCAGGTCGACCAGGCCATGCCCCTCATCATGTCCGTAAACAGCAATATTACCTGCTGGAACAACAGTGTTATCAATGCGGCATTATATGCTCCGAACGGCATAGTTTGGGTTCATAACGGCGCTAAGGTGTACGGAGCCATTGTGGCGCAGCAAATCACCAACATAAAAGATACGGGTAGCAATGCACAAAAACAATCTACTATTGTATATAACGAAGCAGTAAAGAATATTCCGGGCTTGCCGTATGCGACTATTGAGGAGCCGGGTGGGTCCCAAACGGAACCCACTGAACAAGACGTTCCAAATACGCAACCATTCGGGGTTCATGTCGACAGCTACATCGTGCTGGAAGGATAGTCGGGATAGGGGTAAGCAAATTTAGAGGTCGTTTCTGGCGACCGGCGGTGTAAATGGTGTGTGGGGGCGTTCAACTGAACGCGAACGCTCCTCGCTGAGAATGGCTCAGGGGAAAAGGGCTATCAGGGGCAGGAAATTTGGGTTATTGCAAATCGTTTGTGGACACGTTAACATCTGGGCGATTATTCTAATTCTAATTGGAGGGGAGAAAGAAAAAGTATGAATATTGATATCAATATCCTCCCGGAGGAGCTGCGCCCCAAACCTCTGATAGATACGAAGACGGTTGCCCTGATAGTCGTTATCCTGCTTCTGGGTTTTGGCTGCTACCACTTTTACCAGGCAAAGAGCGATAGCCAGGCTGAGATCACTAAGGCGCAGAGTGAGCTAAAAACCACCCAGCAGCAGATCACGGCCCTATCAAGTGACCCTGAGGCGGTGCAGCTCACAAACTCAATCAACCAGCTAAAGGCAGCGAAGCAGAGCTATGACGCTTTTGTGGCTTCGCGGGTGCTGGTAGGGAATGCGCTGGATGGGGTGTACTCCCTGGCCTCGGGGCGGGTAAACATCGTTTCCATTACTCAGAGCGGCGGTACCCTGTTAATAAATGGAAGCGCTTCAAGCTACAGCGATCTCTCTGGCTACGCAACTGCTCTGGATAATGACCCCAGGTTCTTGGTTGCGGGATTGCCAACGTATAGCAGTGATAGGTCATTCTCGCTGACTGTAAGCGTTACGCCTGGGGGTGGCAGATGATGCAGATAACCGATTTAATTAAAGGCAATGCCAGATTGGCTGCTATCATCGCTGTAATTGTCGCCCTGGTCATCGTTAACCTTGTTTTTTACTTAGGCTCGCAATCGTCAGCAGACCAGCAGGCAAGTGTTGAGAAGCAGTTGGCGAGCGCCAAGGTGAATTTGACTCTTGCGCAGGGCAGGTATAATGTGGCAAACCTGCGGACTGAGGAAGCACAGTTGAAGTCGACGGGCACTCCCAGTTTCCCAGACTCGTTTCACAGTGTTGACCTGAGCGCTTATATAACAAGTGGGGCAACCAGTTACAGTATAACGGTTGTCAGCCTGACCCCCAAGGGGGCAGTTGGCACGAAGACGGTTGGGGGAACGAATTACGTTGAGTATGATACAAGTGTACAGATAAAACCACTGACAACCGGCGACTATACGGCGATGGATTCATTTCTAAGCTACCTGGAAAGAGGACCGTTCCCCAGCCTGAGTATTGCAGGTGCATCTTTCACTGCAAGCGGCGGCACGTTTACTGTGGTTATTCTGACGCAGTCTTGATGATGAGAATATGATCGGTCTGACAAAGATGGATGAGAGTTAACAAAGAATATCTTCAGCCTTCTGCTGCGGTCCGGAGGCTGAAGGGGGGGTAAAATGGAGCTTTTTAGTGGTCAGGGGATGGCGTTCACGATTGAAGGCTTTTCGCTGAAGATGCTTACCTTTGCCGGAAAAAGAATCGAAAGCTGGTATAGTATTCCTCTGAATCCCAATTTCGTGAGAGACGGGCTGGTAGCTGCCCCTCAGGATATAGGCAAAATCATGGCCGAGGCGATTCAGGAAAAGGGCATCCCACGCAGCGGCGTGGTTTCTGCTTTGGCGAGCACAGGCAGCGCCGGTCAGGTGATGACACTCCCCCGAGTGAAGGGAGGGAAACTAAAGGAGGTGGTGGACAGGGAGATGAAAAGGGCCATGCCGAGTGCTGCAGACGTGGACTACCTTTACTGGCGGCCAGTGGACGGTGGGGGCACAACGGGCCAGAGGCAGGAGATTTATGCCCTGGCCGTGCCCAGAAACAACGTCATCAGTATGGTGGAAGTCTGTCGCACTGCGGGGGTAAAGCTAAAAGGCATGGAGCTCAGACCATTCGCCTTGGTCCGAGCCGTCAACTGTAAGAATGGCATCATTGTACACGGCGAGATCGATAACATTGAGATAGTCATCGTGGACAGGTCCTTTCCGGGCCTGTTCCGGGGCGTTCCGGTGAAGGATGTTAATCCGAGCCCGGAGACAGCCTGGCAGTACCTTATTCGGGAGCTTCCGTTCACTATAGATTATTACAACCGCAGCCATCATGATTCCAACATAACCGCTGAGGCTGCTGTCTATCTCAGCGGAGGGCTTGCTCTCGATCCCGAGACGGCCCCAAGGCTGGCGCAGGCTACCGGACGCAAGGTGGCCCGCATTGAGCCTCCTCCAGGGTGTCCTCAGAATTTCCCCCTGGAGCAGTATTTGGTAAACGTGGGGCTGATGCTCAAAGGGAAGTGGTAGATATAGGTGCCCGGGTAGATATGGGGTGGAGATAATAGCAGGGGCATCCGCAAAGGCGGATGCCCCTGCTCGCAATGGAAGGGTGTCCTTGAAAGCGAATTGAGAGGGGATAATGGCAGCTATAATAGCAGTCGGCTTTGCTCTGCTCGGCCTGGCGGTAGGCAGCTTCCTCAATTTATGTATTGACCGCCTTCCTCAAGGCAAGTCCATAGTCAGGCCCGGCTCGCATTGCGATGGCTGCAATCAAAGCCTTAAGGCAATCGATCTGGTGCCTGTGTTCAGCTATATCTGGCTGAGGGGACGCTGCCGCTACTGCGGTGCGCGCATCCCTCTGCGGTCACCTATTGTGGAGTTTGCTGCTGCCGCTATCTTCGCCTTTTTGGCATGGCATTACGGCCTGAGCCGTGAGCTTGCCTTCGCCGTTATCTATGCCGCCATTTTCATCGTTATCTTCGCCATTGACCTGGAGCAGGAGCTGATACTGAACATCGTGGTGTTCCCGGCAATGATACTCGCTTTCGCCTTCGCGTTCTTCTGGGGAGGATTCGAGGAGTTCTGGCCCAAAGCCGGCCCTGGTTTTGTCCTCAGCGCGCTGCTGGGGGGGGCGGTGGGATTTGTGCTGATGCTGCTGCCCTATCTGCTCACGCGGGGTCGCGGCATGGGTTATGGCGATGTGAAGCTGGCTGCTTTCATCGGGCTGATGAGCGGCTTCCCGCTGGTGGTAGTGGCGCTGCTGGTGGGCATTATAATGGGCGGGGTTGTAGCTGTATTCCTGCTGGCCTCGCGGCTGGTGAAGAGTAGGAAGGCTGCTATACCGTATGGGCCGTTCCTGGCGGTGGGGGCTATGGTGGTGCTTATCTGGGGGGATAGGATTTTTCACGGGTGGTGGACTATGGGGTCTGGGTGAGCTGAGGGGGGAGGGATTGTCAGATAATATTAAACCAACAATGACATGGGGGAAGCGCTCGCAATGACATAGAAAAAAGCGCGGTGAGATTGCCGCGGCCTCCTTCGGATGGCCTCGCAATGACATAGGGAAAAAGCGAAGGTGTCTCAATGACATAGGGAAAGGCTGGTACCTAATATGTCATTGCGAGGAACGTAGTGACGAAGCAATCTCCTCGTACTCATAGAGATGAATAGGCAGTATTATGTTTACATAATGACTAATTTGAGGAATACTACACTATATACGGGCGTTACGAGCGACTTAAGAAAAAGGGTGCACGAGCATAAAGAGAAACTGGTCAAGGGATTTACGAAGAGATATAACATCACTAAGCTGGTGTATTACGAGATGTGCACTGATATAGAGAGCGCCATCATGAGAGAAAAGCAGATAAAGGCTGGTTCAAGGGAAAATAAGATTAAGTTGGTAAATAGTAGGAATAGAGGGTGGCGCGATTTATATGAGGAATTATGAGAGATTGCCACGGCCTTCTTCGGATGGCCTCGCAATGACACAGCGAGAGGGGCACTTTCAGGAAAAGGTATGATGCAGAGTTATAAGAAAAGTAGTTGTTTCTCATGTCATTGCGAGGAGCGCAGCGACGAAGCAATCTCGGTGGTGGAGGGAATGAACGATGGGATTGCTTCGCTACGCTCGCAATGACATAAAAAAAGGCGCTCGCAATGACATGGGGGTATGAAGATGAGTAACATGATGCGGAAAAGGAACAGGCAGGGCGGGTTCACCTTCATGGAGCTGATGGTCGTTCTGCTCATATTCGTTATCCTGGCGGCTGTGGTGATACTGGTGACCCGCGGGTTTTTCAGCAAGGCACGAGAATCAGCTATGGACCAGGATTTGAGCGAGATGAGAAGCGTTGTTCAAACATATGCTGTTCAGTCGGGGGAGTGGCCCACTGCGAATCGCAGCTTGCCGCTCCAAGGCAATGTCTCGATAGATTTCAATGCCAGTTTTGAGAAGGAGGGGAAGACCTTCAGCTTCTATCCGCACTTTATTACCAACCTGCCGCGACACTGGGATGAGGGGGTATGGCGCATAGACAGCGCGGCGCTGGTCTCGGTAGATATGGCTCGAGATAAGTACTGAGGTACTAGAGGAGGAGCGGGATAGGACGAAAGTAATGTTGACACGCGTTCGAGGCTATGTTAGCCTGTAAGCATAAAAAATATACAAGAAAGGAGGTGAAACATGAAGAGTTTTAAAAGAGGAGAAAAGGGCTTTACCCTGATCGAGCTACTGATCGTGGTGGCAATCCTTGGCGTGTTAGCAGCGGTGGTCATCCCCAACGTAGTGGGATTGATGGGGAGAGGAGGCAAGCAGGCCTATGGAACTGATGCAGAGGTCATCCAGCTTGCGACGTCTACCTTCTTCTCTGATGTGCACGGCGGCTTCAATGCTAATACTCCAGTCAGTGCCACGTGGGGCAATAGCACATACCCGCCTGTCTCAGACCACTACTTTCCGACGGCGATAGGGGTACTCAATAACCACTATTTGGTTTTAGGTCCTACGGGCGGTGACACCAACAATCCCACCAATGCGAGAATAGATATTTTTGCTGGGGGGCAAGCTGGTGACGCTGAGATCCGGGCTTCTTCTATATGGATGGGATTGCTAATATTGGCTCCGGGTCAAAACAATTCAGCGATCGGTCTGAACACTCGTGGCAATGTTTCCGTGCTGGGTAACGATACCGGCCTGTATCTGCAAAGGATGCCGAAGTCAGCCAAGGCTACCGATTACTACAACGGCGCTGACAGTCCCGGCGGCGGCTATGCCTGGGTAGTGGGCAAGAACGGCACGGTCTTCGGCGCGTATACAACCGATCAAGGCACTACGTGGTATAACGGCTTCAGCGGAAGCTATCCGTGATGCGTGGTATAGCCGAGAGAAACGTTTAACGTAAGACTGTTTTAAAGAGAGCCCGCCCGAGGCGGGCTCTCTTTGTGTCCACAGGTGTCATTGCGAAACGCAGTGAAGCAATCTGGCGGGGAGGTGAGGGAAGGACGTTGAGATTGCCACGTCCGCCTCTGGCGGACTCGCAATGACATAGAAAAAGGGCTCGCAACGACATGAGGCAAATGGCCTCGCAATGACATAGGAAAAAGGGGTTGACAGTTGATATGTCATTGCGAGGAGTCCTTCAGCAGGAAGGAGACTCCTCGCTTGCGCTCGGAGCAGGCTCCGCAATCTCCGGGTACTCGTAGATGGGGAAGGGGCACGGTGAGATTGCCACGTCCGCCAGGGGCGGACTCGCAATGACATAAGGGAATTCACGGAGGTTCTAAGGTGGAACCCTTACCTTTTGGGGATTGCACTATGTGAAACATCTGTTATTATTTAGGTCAAAAGCAATTATCGTGTAGTAGGTTCAACTATATTAGCAATCGAGGTGAAACATAGAAGAGTTCAGGCAGTCTGAAGGCGGCTTCACCCTGATAGAGTTGATAGTTGTGCTGCTCATCCTGGGCGTGTTAGCAGCGGTGGTTGTGGTCAACGTGGTGGGACTGACCGGGCGCGGCGAGGCGGAGAGCTTCGCTGTGGATGAGAGAACCATCCAGCTATCGGTGTCTACTTTCTACGCCGACACGCATGCTTACAGCAGCACAGGCGGCTGGAACGAAGCGGGCAATCCCACTTCTGTGCATAACTACCCGACTGCCATGGGTAATGCTTCATCTCTCTATCTGGGCGATGAGACCAGCATGGGCAAGTATAAGGTGCGGGTAGTCATGAATGGTAGCGACTTTGCTACGACAGATGATATCAAAGCCGCTGCGATCTGGATGGCGTTGCTGGTCAACAGGCCGGGTGAGGGCAGCCCTGGCACTGATGTAGCTCCAGGTGATGCTAACTCGCCGCTGGCTGAGGAGCATGGCCCATACCTTAATCCGCTGCCCAGGTCATGCAGCAATTACAATTCTTCTTCTGGCACCGGAACTATCACATGGATAGTGGGCGCATATAACAGGATTTACGGCGTTTTCCAGTCTGGAGTTCTGTGGTACGCCGGATTCGGCGGCAGGTTTCCGTGAGCATGTAATGTTCCGGCATTCGGCCGTGAGCAGTGAGTATGCAGGGGCGCGGGAACCGCGCCCTTTGTCGTGGTAAGGAGCCGGTTTGTGGCCGGCTCGCACTCAGTATGTCTTTGCGAGGAGCGCAGCGACGAAGGAGACTCCTCGCTTGCGCTCGGAGCAGGCTCCGCAATCTCGGTGGGGGAGGGAATGAACGGTGAGATTGCTTCGCTACGCTCGCAATGACATGGGCAGAAGGTATGAAAGGGTACGGTGAGAT
>Ga0315279_10002359_pt1 | contig 28592 bp, 21 predicted proteins | sample YL17G06_20_MG_FD_203694 | JGI IMG/M metagenome (GOLD analysis project Ga0315279, IMG submission 203694) | Sediment microbial communities from Yellowstone Lake, YNP, Wyoming, USA - YL17G06_20 | ecosystem: Environmental > Aquatic > Freshwater > Lake > Sediment | place: USA: Wyoming | collected... | reverse complement strand
ACAAGCCAAATCGTTCACGTGCAGTTCAATGTGTACATACCTTTTGGTACCATTCATGGAGAATATACGGCTCATGTAGCTACGAAGATAAAACAGAAAAAAAATTGAAGCTGTTTTTCTCCTTAGGCGTGTAAAACCTGTCGAACAGAGATTTAGACACAAATTTACCTTTAATTATGGGTTCAAATCTCTTTTTTCAGACCACCGTGTATAGGTCGTTATTAAAACGATGTTTTTCTCCTGTAAAAAGGGAAAAGTGCAGGGGAAGGGATTTGAACACGAGTTTAGTCATAAAAAATAATAGTTACTCCTATTGTTTGTGTTCCTCTTCTCACCTGATGAGGCAAGTTACAAAATATCGTAAAATATTTGTCTTTTTAACGATGACAGTTTTCTAGCAAAAATGTGGTTTCTTCTGCTTGTTTTATTTGCTAAAAAAGAAAACTGATTCCTTTATTTCATCCATATCATATCCAAGTGGTATAGTTGTATATCAAACTGCTTATCAAGAATAGATTGTTATATGCTGTAAGCATGTTTAACTTTTTTTGAGTATCTTATATAACTAAGCCAGATAACTGAGTATATTCCTGGTGGAATAAGACGAAAAATATTTTCTAATACAACGGATAGGCTATCTGAATTTCCTGATGTAGTAAATGACCAAATTAAAATTAACAGATTGATGTAGAAATATGTATATAAAAACGACTTTGTTTTTGACAATGCATTTCTTTTTTTTAGTAATAAAATTATACCAATATATAAACCAAAAAACGTGATAGCCATGAGAAGGATAAGAGCAACAATATCAGGTAAAATTAAATACCATTCAATATCCGGTGGCGGTAGCATTCTGTGTATCCCATATTTTGAAACATATGGAGTTGGAAGGAAGTAGGTAAGTAAGTATGCAAGATTTAAAAAAGTAAAAAAAGGAATAACAAACAAAACGGAAGCAATAAAGATATAAAAGAAAATTGGAATCTTATGTTCTGAATTATCCTTTAACTGTTCAGGAATGTCCTCCAAAAGTATCTTTGATTCATCGGTTTTCTTTTCAATTTTGGTAGGTAAAATATTTCCAATAACGATAAAAATTAAACCTATTATAAATGATACAGCACCAACCAAAATTGCATTATTTTTATTTTGTGTAATCTCTCCTGCCAGAGGTGTTACTACAAACAAGAAATAAATTCCAAGTACAAATAAAATAATCCCCAAATATACTATATTTTTGTTCATGCCTTTTCTTTCTCGTGGTTAATGGAGTTTGTAACCTGCTCAATAACAAATTTTGAAAAGGATTGTTCACGTTCATCGGCAAGGTTTGTCCATTCTTTTTTCATCTCATGTGTTGGTAAATAGATATGTATGGAACGCTCCCATATAGTGTCAGTTTTTGATTCTAGTTTTTTCTTTCTTCTACTGTCAGAGGTCATTATAATCAAAAAGAGAATATTTATCTGCTTTATATAATTTTATGACTAAATTAGTGCAGGGGAGGGGATTTGAACCCCAGATTACCGGCATGACAATGGTTGACTGATGATAATTCCAATAATCAAGCCTTTCCTCGATATATAATTTCTTTCCATTGCTTTCCATGGAAATAAGGTCTGGTGAGTCTGGGAGATAAGGTCATATCTTACAAAATACGCCAGACTCCATAGAAACAGTTTATACGAACGAGCGACGAATAGGAATCATCATCGAGGATTGATTATTGTTCATGGGCAATCGTTTATCTCCCAGCTGATGTGAATCATATTGATCCGCAGGATTTTTGATTTCTCATCGATGCAAAACCCCTTGCAATTCAAAATTCGAAATGGAAAGAGTATTATATTATTTCTTGAAGCAAGATACATCCAGGAGGACCCAGATAGTCAATTTGATGATAGTATGTCATTTAATTTGGCTATCTGGTACTCTCCTGGAGCTAAACAAATACTTTCAGATCGTTAAAATTGGTATTATCCTGTGATAAAGGTTACAAAAATTTGTGAGAAACATTTAACTTTCCCTGATGCATGTGGTATATCAATAAGGTGAAGAGAGGTGTATTTCACATGAAAATTTGGAACCCAAATGAGTTAATCGGAAAAGAAGTTTTTGACGCAAGTGGAACTGCGATGGGCTGGGTGGATAAAACCTGGAACAGCTGGAACGAAGACTATCCCGGGTATTTCTTCGGGATAAAAATGAATGACGGGGCCAGGAACACGCATTTCAGAGGCGCAAATAAACTGATACCGATCTACAATGACTACATCCGGACCGTCGGTGCTACGGTGACGTTAACCAAGACCATGGATGACCTTTGCAGATACTGGAATAAAACTGTTCCTTGTGGTCCAAGCACCTGCCCGGTAGAGGAATTAATTGAGATGACGGTGTATGACAAGTTCCACTCCCGAGTTGGAACATTCACTACTTGGGTGGAAAATAACGGACAGATCAACAACCTTGGTCTCTTGCTCGATCCCTACATATGCGAGACATGGCATCTGCCCCATAATACAACATATCCCATAGAACCTACGCATATCACGAACGCAAAAAATACGATCACTTTAGATCAGACATTAGCCGAGTTGAAAGAATACTGGCAGAGGACGCGTAAATTCTAAAAGCGAGAGGCGACCCGCCCTCTCAAACTATTGTCCTACACATCCCAACAACTCGTAGTAGATTCATAAAACAGTCGTAGTACCGATGATGGAAAGTAATCAGTAATATCTTCCGTTTTATGATATCTTGAACAGGAGGAGAATTTGTAGGGGGGGAGGTCGAAAGGAAAATGAAAAATAAACTATTAGAAAGAGCTTTGCACAAAATCTCGTCAATTGCTGCTCTTCCATCTTTTGAATTTTGGAATGACATTATTTGCCATCTGTCCTGCCTTCTCTCAAAGGTATCTAAATCATCTATCATATCGATCCACTCGTGGACGTGTCGTATGCACCTCAGTAAGCAACCTGCAACGACAATTCGCTTCTGCAGACTCCAAGGGTTCTCTTAGCCTATGGACTAATCTTTGGATACCGCCTACTCGATCTTCGGTAAGATCAATGAAAATCCATTTTTCATCTTTTAGTTTCTTTCTAATCGTCTCATCCATTTCTCTAACAACCGCTACGATAACCTTTGTTTTTAGTCCATATCGCTGCTTTTGTTTCTTTGCCCATCGAATCTCCCGATGAACCCAACGAGATCTCATAGCGTCGGGCGAGGCACAGACAACAAGAGCGTCACATTCTCGAATGCCTCGTTTGATTTCCTTTTCTATAATGTCTCCTGGCCCCATCTCTCGTGCATCTAGCCAAATCCCTATATTCGCATTGTTAAGCTCATCTGCTATATTCTCGACCAACCACTTGTCAATGCTGGAATGACAAAGGAACGTAGTAGGTGCCGCCCATTTGAAGGCATCATATCCGCACGTGCCAAGATGGCGAAGATGTATCCTTATCACATCGGCTACCAGCCAAGTTGTTTGTTTATGGGAGAGTTTAGTAAGTTTCCCATAAATAAAAGCGGCATCGAAAACATCTCCTGCACCCGTATCATCAACGACTATTATTTCTTCACCATTTTGTGATGAAGGTAGCCATGTCGGTATCGGTTGTTCATTATCTGCATGGTGAACAAAATATCGATCTAGCCCTCTCTCGACAATAATACTCTTCATATTAGGGTATTTTTCAAAGATTTTCTTCACTATTCTTGAGCGTTCAACCTCCTCATTATATAATGCATTTTCTCCTAATAAAGCTACTAATTCATCGTATTTCAGCATCAGATAATCCACGCATTCCAAGAGAGACTGAATCAACCTGTTTTCGAGATGCATTTTGCTCAGAATGTATCCAGGATCTAAACTCACAAATGGAGAATCCTTCTTTTCCTTTTTTACCTCATGGAGTAGTTTTGCAACAGCAATGTTGCAATGTTCATCTGCGAAAGGGCTGACATGAATCCAATTAGCGGTCTTCAGCCAGTCAAGATTGATATGCTTGCCATCAAATTTACTATTAACGCCTGGATAAACCATCAACGCTCGTTCAAGTCTGGGGCCCAGTACCAATGATACACACATGCCAGATTCTCCATTTTCCTCTTTAATATAATCAGTACCGCCCTCCTTATGAATCCGCTCCCAGTTTCGATCTATCTTTATAATATCTGCTGCTTCGTTTGTTCCAATAGTAGAGATATAATGGACTTCAATCGAAGGGTCAATGGCTTTGATTGCTGTTACGGTATTAAATGCAGATCCACCAGCACAAACTCCAACCATCCGGTAAGGGGCGGCGGAATAAAAACGTTTCATGATCTCCCCGTGGGAACTAGCGATTAATTCCTCCTTTGCACTATCAAGAAGAATTTTAGTTACCTTTGTATCACGCTCTGAATAACGTGCAATCAGATCTAGATTAAGGGCACCTATTCCAACTACTCGAATTTTTGAGTTATTCATGTCTTTTTTCTTATTATGATTTTTCATAGGTATCACAATAATTTCTTCGACATATTATTCTTGTCTTGTCCCATTTTGGGACGAGATGCCCTCGCTATCCTAATTACTTTTCTACCTCTTTTTTCTTTTTTTAAATACTTTTAACCCTTAGTTATTAGATAAAACTATTTCCTTCGCATTTTTCTAAAAAGATAGATAGAACTCCCCGATAGTAGTAATCACTGTTTTTCTCCATATGGAGCTCCATTCCTTCGTAGATTTTTAGCTTCAGAACTACTGCCTTGGTTATTCTTTACATTCTGTGCACCACGTTTGCGTGATGCCTCCTTTTGTTTCCTGCCTATGCACAGTCACTTTGTTGCAGTGCAAACAAAAGGTCATGAAACTAATGCTGTTTTCATCGACATCCTTTGTCGGTTCTTCCACAGCTTGGGCTTCTATCTCACCCATGAGCTCATCTATTTTGGCCGCCAGTACGTCCTCTTTGCTTGGCAAGTATGAAGCAAAGGCCTTAGTCTCTTTCTTGTATTCGCTGTATATCTCTTCGAAAGGCTGTATCTTGTCGAACATGCCAACCTCAAGATAGATATTTGCACCTATCTCAAGATATTCCTCAACACCCAAAATAGATAGCATTTCGATGACCGTCTCTTTCGGAAGTTTTGTCGTAATCCTCAACGAATCTTTTTCGAGATTTGGCCTTGTGGTGAACCCTTTTATTTTCACATCGGTCGACACAAAAAAGAAACCTACGATGAACTCAATAGGTACGTTTTGAGGATCTATCCTTCTTTCCGAGAGTCTTGGCAATGATTTGTTTGTAAAGATTGGAGATGGACCCATTACAGTTATCCTTAGGTCCATCTGTTTTGTCATTGCATTTGGTATTTCTACAACACCGGTCTGGAAACCAGCCACTTCAAATTCCTGCTGTATCTTCTCGACTATTGAAGATGGCAGTTCAGATGCGCGGATGAGTACGCTGGAGCGATTTTTCGGAACCCCGTTTCCAAATAGCATTCCGTCCAATAATGGATAACCTGTTATCTTCCCCTCATATTCCTCTTCACTTTCTGACATCCAGGTCCCTCAGAGTGACAACATGTCTTGATGCTTCTCTCATCAAAATCTGTTTCACTTCGTCTAACTTTGCCCAGTCCGCCTCAGATTCCTCTATTATCACTGCTGAGATCGCGTCAACTATCTGCACGAATGCATAGAACGCCTTGTCGCCAGCTATCTTTATCGCAGGGAAATCTTCGTTTGTAAGTATCTCTAGCTTTCTTGTCACATCGTCGAAATTCCTTGCATGGATTGGTCCCTCTTCACCAAGATGATGGAATTCGTGCGTATAGTCGAATTTCCTACCTTTCACCTGTATGACGTTCTTTCGTAGCACCAGATGTGTTTTCTTTGGTATCCTTTTGCGTCCTGTGTCAGCTGGATCCCTTGTCCCTTTGTCGGACACTGGTGGCTTTTCCCGCTTTTCGATCTCGACTATCTTTTGCTCAGTTGCATCTATGCCTTTCTTTCCAGGAACTTCCTGTTCCTCATTGGTCTCTACAGTCCCGGTCTTTTTTTGCCCCACAGTCTCTGGAAGCGTGTATTCGATCAGCTGTTTTGATGCGATGGCAACTCTTAGCCCTTCTTTGTATTGCTCCAATTTCTGTTTGTCGCTGTTGCTTATCTTTGTCTCTCTGAACGATCTACTCATCGCTACGACATCTTTAATGTTTTCAGCTATGAGTTTTTCCGCCTCATCAAATTCCTTTGATTCACGCTCCCAGTTGTTCTTTGTCCCAACAACTGGTACACCGTCTATGTATATCTCACCAGTCACTCTTGCAGTCGTTGCATGAGGTTTGAACCCTATTTTGTCGTAGGTCGTAATCAGCCTGTTTTTTCTATAGGTGTTAAAACCATACATCAATCCTTGTGAAGAGTGTTTCAGCAGCGCCACCCAGCCAGTTATTGTTCCCCCGTTGCTCATGGTGATATTGATTTCTTTCTTTGTCTTTGGCATGATATCGGGAAGCAATGCTTTGCATTCGTCATCGTTTACAACAATCTGCACCTCTTTTGCTTTGATGAAATGAGCGTATCTTTTTCCCAGATCACCGCAAAGAGACATCACCTTTTGTTGCGTTATGTTCATGTGTAGGCGCTTTATCCTGACAATCGTGCCCCCATTTTTTAGTTCTACTGGAACTGGGACTGGAAGTATAGGATACATCCACCCTTTTTGCGTTTCTTTGTCCCACCAGGTCTTATAACATTTATTTGTTCCATTTCTCATCGATAAGACTTCGAAGTAATCGCCGAAGTTAGCGCTTGCCTTTTTCAATCCAACTCCAATAAATCCAAGGCAGTTCGGTCCTTTCTTCGTTCTAGCGTATACCATCGCATCCTGCAGTTCCTCTTTCGACATCCCGATTCCATCATCTATGATTTCGATAATGTCGGATGTTATGTTGATTATAATCTTGAGGAGTTTCCCTCGCCTCGCATCGATGGAATTGTCTGCTAGCTCACCTACGCCTTCACCGAGTGTGTATCCTGCCTTTCCTTCCTTTGCTATAAGGCTTGGATCCGGGGTTGCATCAAAATATTCGATCTCGTTCTCTCCTGTTGCTGTTACCAATCCGGTAACAACTATCGCGAAAAATATTCCAAACATGGTTGTATCTCCTATTTCTCTTTCTTACTTTTATGATAGGTGTCTTTCTCACCTATGCCGGCAAGTATCTGGTTCATGATGTCCAGATACTCCGTCTCTTTTCTAATCCGCTCTATCTTCTTCCTTCGGATGCATTCTTCTCTGTCGTTTCCAATGTGTATTCATTTGATTATTAAATACAGCATTGATAGCTTTAACAATTGTTGTTTTTCCACTGGCTTAACAATCCTACACTTATCACCATTGAAATAATTAGTAATATTGCTATTTTTCTCATAACCTTTGCCTCCAATCTATTGATTTGAAACAATATCTTCTTTAAAAACATATCATTAGAAACAGAAGCATTAACACGGTTTTAAATCAGGTTTTATGCCAATCATTGATAAAAAAAGAGGAAAAGACGGTGTTTTGTATATTCACTGAACACTTGGATTCTGGTGAAAACGATTGAGGATACGATACTTCAGGGGATGATCGAAAGTATGTGATGGATTTTCTGACAGGAGTATTGCTTCAAAGATGCCTCCAAAAATGGATGAAATGAAGAATCCAAAACGATAATTCTTAGCGATTACGAGAGTCGCCCCTGAATACAGGAGAGAATCTGACGGAAAGATTATTAAGAAATTTGTTGAAATGATAATGAGGTCTTCCGTCTCAGTCCAATTGTTAAATGACCCGATGATGAATGAAGTTTTCAGTTCCACGATCTGGATGTCAAATGGATTTGAATTGCTCTCTTCGCCATAGGGATCTTTTGCTTTCACCTTAATCATATAGGTACCTGGCTCATTCCATGCGTGGGATATAGTGAATATCTCACCTGAGGCATAGGGACCGAGCCATCCACTGGAATTCCCATCACCCCAATCCAAAAGGTAAAAGAATTCATCTCCATCTGGATCTGTTGTAACGACGGTGAAGTTGTACGCTACTCCCACTCTTCCGATAGTAGGACCATTAATGATTGGTGGGTTTGGTGGTTGATTTTCTTTTCTGAACACATATACTGACCCGGAATCGATACCTTTGTCATCATCCCCAGGAGCTCCGATGAAGACGGTGTCTCCATCAAGAGAAATAACACTACCAAAAAAATCCCCTAATGCACTGTCGCCAGTGAGGAACTTTTGCTGTTGGGTCCAGGTGGTGCCGGTGCGGGTGAACATATACGCAGATCCGGAATCAAATGCGTTGTCATCATCCCCAGGTGCTCCGATGAAGGCAGTATCACCGTCAAGGGAAACAGAACAGCCAAACTCATCCCATTCTATGCCGTCTGAGGCGAGGAGCTTTGCCTGCTGTGTCCATGTGGTGCCGGTGCGGGTGAACACATACGCAGAACCAGATTCATATCCGTTGTCCTGATCACCTGTTACTCCAATAAGGGCGGTATTACCACTAAGGGAAACACTCCTGCCAAAAGTGTCCTGTTCTTCGCCGTCTGAGGCAAGGAGCTCCGCCTGCTCGGTCCAGTTACCATCGGTGCGGGTGAACACGAACGCTGACCCGAAATTGAATCCGTTGTGATCATGGCCGCATGCTCCGATGAGAGCGGTATCCTCTTCAAGCGAAACCGTAGTACCAAAACCGTCATATGGTGCTCCGTCTGAGGCGCTAAGTATCTGCTGTTCGATCCAGGTGGTGCCTGTGCCGGTGAACACGTACGCCGCTCCAATATAGTAATTATATTGATTTGCTCCTATGAGAGCGGTGTTTCCATCAAGGGAAACAGAGGAGCCAAAAATGTAGGCAAATGGGCTGCCTGAAGGGAGGAGTTTTGCTTGTTGGGTCCAGGTGGACCCAGTGCGAGTGAATACGTACACGGAACCGGACTCGATACCATTGTCATCATCATATTTTGCTCCGATGATGGCGGTGTCACCGTCAAGGGAAATAGAACAGCCAAACGCGTCCCCTGCTGCGCCGTCTGAGGGGAGAAGTTTTTGTTGTTGTGTCCAGACGGTGCCGGTGCGGGTGAACACATACGCAGAACCAGCATTAGTTCCGTTGTCATCACCCCCAGGCGCTCCGATGAAGGCGGTATCTCCATCAAGAGAGATAGGACAGCTAAAAGAATCCCCTTCTTCGCCGTCGGAGGCGAGCAGCTTTTGCATTTCAGTCCAGTTTCCTGCCATACTTGTCAGAGGATGGCTTGGAATCGTTGAATCTATCGCATTATTTTTTAAAGACTCGACTGCAGGAATAGCAGTTGCAATCAATAGCAAACAAATAAAAATTCCAATTATTTTCTTTTTCATGTACCTTTCTTCCTCCCCTGATAAAACAGGTTGAGATTTGTTATCCTGTAGTTTCATTTAAATGTTTGGAAAAAATAATTTTCATAACAGATGTAACATAAATTTCAGAACCATTACTCTATTATCTGGAGGTGTTCCTTTCTTTTCTTATGAATATTGTCTGTTTCTAAGTTGTTGCATCCATGTGCTCACCTCCATTTGTTTTTTGTGAGGCGTTTGCCGTGAACCTTCTCTGAAAGCTTTCCAGTCGGAAGAAAAAATTTAAGTTGGAAGGTGAACGCAGCCTCTAACAAAAAACTGGAGAGGGGTGAGCTGGATGCAGATGAGAAACAAGGCATGATTGGACGTGCCTTTGAAAATACGGCTCTGGATTACAGAAATTCCTTCAGCTTCTTTGCATTTGGGTTGGCGACGTTGTGCTTCGTTATGGCAACGAGGGTTTCCATGAGACTCATCCGCTCGAAAAATCCGGGATACGTTTCTAACAGCGCCTCACAAAATTTCTTTGCCCGGATGATGTCCGGGACCGTGAACGTGAAGATCCAGTCGTATTCGCCGTGAACGAAATAGCTGCTTTCTATGGATGCTTCCACCTTTGCGGCCATTTCCTGCAGGCGTGGCGATGTGATGGATTCCAGGGTTTTTTCATCAATTGGTTTCGTTGACCGCTTGAGCATGAGCACGTAACTTTTGAGTGACCTCTTTTCGTCGTCAACGATTGCCGTGTATCCCCAGATGGTGCGGTCCGTCTCAAGCCTCTTTATGAGCCTCCATATTTTCTGCCTTGAAAACTTCAACCGCTTTGCGATCACATCGAAGTTTTCATACGCGTTTTTCTGAAGCTCGGCCATAATCTTCTTTTCGTCTTGATCTATTTGTTTCCTGCTGGTTTTCGACATGGTATTCCCCTGATTTTTTATTTCGTAACAGCTCTTTCCTTAAAACCATTACCCTCGATTATTTGGAATGATGTATAGACTTTCTGGTCATTTCATGAAATAAGGAGGAAAACATTTATCAATCATAACAATATATTATTTCTTCGGGGAGTCGAATAAAGATAGATAATTCCCAGACATTCTTTTTTTCTACCTTTTCCCCCCAGACTGGACTCCCCTTCAAAATCACACTTTAACTCTGCCTTCTTTAAAATCTGTTTTTTCTCTGTGTTCATCCAAATCTATTATTTCATATGTCCAACCTTTAGGGAGATTTTTTACCTCGGATACAAGACCTTGGTATACTTCTATTATGATCGTCTTTTCTTTCATAGATTTCCCTGTAAATAGGTGGCATGTGGTTTTTATTTTTTTGTGGCAAGAAGTGGAATAATCTTCAGGTTAAATCTTTGTTGCTCGGGTGTTCTTATACTTGCCCCTTGCATTCGTCTTGAGTAACCATTGGCAATGGAAAGCATGAAAGGCTTTCAACAAGTCGAGGCATTACCCAGCCTACTCAGTTCTCTTTCGTGCTTTTGGTTGCTTTTCAATCGTCGTGAAAGATCTAGTGGTTTGGATAATCATTGACAATTTTAATAATAACTATTCTTTGAATTAATTCAATTTAAAATAATCTCGAATATTTATCTTTCAGGTCAGCGATATCTAGAAATACATACTTCTTTGGTAATAAATCGAGATCTATTTTTTCTTTATGAAGTCGTGGTTTTTTCAACATAAATAACATGAATATTTTTTCCATATCTTTATGGGGAATTGCGTACACTTTTTTCTCATTACATTGATTATCTAAAACTAAATATATCGTTACATCAAAAATGAACAACTGCTTTTGCGATGGTTTTAAGTTACCTGGGCTATCTTTACCCCATATTTCTGGATTACATCGGCATATTACTCTTGCTCTAATATTTTTTTCTTTAAAGAAGGTACACAATTTTCTTTTAAGATGAATTTTTTTTGAATTTTTTACTTTAAGATTTTTAATTTCTTTTCTTCTAAAAGAAAGTCTATTTTTTTCTTTATAGGATAACCATAATTTCTCAGCTTGTTTCCATGTTAAAAAATCAATCATTTTATTTTTGAAAGTAACTTGCACGCCATCTCGAAAAAATACAATATAAGGATAATCGATATTTTTGATTTTATGTCCGTTATATTTTTTAATTCCGTTAAAATCCTTGTTGATAAATAGACGTGTTGTTTTTACATCAACTGGTTTTTTATCAACAATGTAGTCGATTAAACCTTCATGGATATCGATGACTTCATCGTTTTTAATACGTTTAATGGTATCAATAAAAATATGTTCTCCAAATCTTCCTAATCGTGAATTTGTAAATTCCTGAAGGTTCATCGACACTAATATCTCGTGTGGTATACATTAATTATTGTCATCAGTAACAAATAGTTTACAATGAACCTATGATTACCTAAGTTGACTCGGTTCTCATTTATGCTTTCGTTTGCCTTTTGTTCGTGGTTAAAGGCGACTATCTAGTTTGATAAAAAAACAATCTCTTTCTGAAAACATCCAAGTCAGGAATAGTTAGATTACTATTATCAATTATTTGATTTTTGGTTAAAGCTTCTATGTATTGTCGTAAAGTTATTTTTTTATCTCCATTTTTCTTGATCTTAAGCTTATTTTCAGATTTTTGAATTTCTTTATAAATAGATTCTATTGAGATTTCATCTTTGAGAGCTTTATCCCACATGTTTTTAATATTTTCATTTTTCTTCACTTCAATTTCATAATATATCTTTAATACTTTTCTAAGAGTTCGATCGCTGATTCCAACAAACTTTGCTGCTTGGACAGTCGCTTTCCCTCGTTCAGCCTTCTTGGGTAGCGGTTCATGACCTCTACCCTGACGTTCCTTTGCTTTTTGTTTTTCAAGTTTCAATCGATATATCGCTATAAATCCTTTTAATGCTGAGTTCAACTGGGATTTTTCGTACACTGGTTTTACCTTCACTAATAAAGATTCTCCCCTTAACGGGACGGTAAATGTTTGTGTTGATTCCAATCGTTTTTTTACTATCTCACAATACTGCATGTCTATATCAAAACCAATAAATTGTCTTCCTAATTGTTTCGCTGCGACGATAGTCGTTCCTGTGCCCACGAAGGGATCAAGCACAATATCGCCTTTTTTTGTGCTAATTTCAATAAGCTTCTGTGAAATTGCGATAGGAAACATAGCAGGATGTACACCTTTCTCAATAGATTTGTCATACGGAATAAACCATGTATCAGCAAATTGACTATTACCATAAAAAGCATCAACTTTTGAATAATAATGATAATAGAACTCATCTTTTGCAAAAATTAGTATGTATTCAGGAGTACAGAATTGCAAGTGATCTGTTTTTGTCCAATTTATTTTCTTTACATAAGAAAACCCAATTGATATCAACCAATTACGTGCTTTGGTTAAGAAAAGATTTCTACGTTGTTCTCCTACAATTACACAACAAAGGCCACCAGGTTTTAAAATTCGATGACATTTCAAGAATGTTTTAACAAAAAATGCTTCATATTCACCATCTGATTTTTTATCATCATATGAATTGTAATGTACACCAATATTATATGGTGGAGAGGTGACAATAAGGTCGATGCTATCATCATCTAACTGCTTCATCCCCTCGATGCAATCCATGTTATGAATCTTATTTGTCCATTGAGGTAGAATAGCAATTACTATTAGGATTGATCTCTTCTCTTTGTTATCTGGACGTTTGTTTACTTTCAGAATTACCATCGATTTCCTAATCACATCCTTTGTTTGAACCAGATATTCCGATTTATAAACGAAATATCCATTATCGTTCCTGAATCCTAGCTTTAGAAATGATGTTGTTACCTGTTTGTTTTCGTCTTCATCGGTTTTCACAGACAACCAGAATGGTTTCACTCTTGCCTTCAAAATATCGTTTTCTATTTCTTGTTCTGTCATGATGAATCTCTCCCTTTCTTCGGGAAATCCGAACAACAAAAATCACTACCCGAAAATTTTCGGGAGATTCACCAAATCCTCGACCTATCGTCTTAAATGAATATTATCATTATTCATGTGCCATTTTTTATTTTTGTTGATCAATATCGGTAATATATACGTGTTTTTATAATTTTCGTTTATTTAATTTTTCTGGAATCTGATGGACATTAGATGCTTGCCTTCGATTTTATGTAGTATAGTATAAAAAATGATAATTTTTCTGTTGAAAAGCTTAAACGTGACGTCAGATTTTTGAACCCTTGTATTTGTTCCACTGGTGTGCTCATCGATTGGCTCTGGGAATTACCTGCCATATCGTAAACCGTAGCGGTAACTGTATGATCACCAAGCCCTGTCCATGTCCACTCATAAGGTAATTGTGTATCGTTATATTGCAATACTCCATCGAGAGAGAACTCCACACGGTCAATGCCACTCGTCTCGTCGCTGACCTGTGCGGTGAATTTGACATTTAAGAGGGTGATTTGTTCCTTGGTGAGGGTGATTGTTGGCTGTGTCTGGTCGATTTTAAGATTTACTATTTTCGATGTTTCCATATTGCCAACTTTATCAACAGAATAGTAGAAGACCGTGTGGTTTCCATCAGCTGATACAACAAACGGTGCAGAATATATGGTCCAGCCGCCGCTGTCGATCTTGTACATTGTAGAGGTTACGCCAGATTGGGAATCAGTAGCGGTCAAAGTGACAGTGACAGAACTCCTGTACCAGTTATTGTTACCTATGGTTCCATTCAAAGAAATGGTTGTCGTTGGCGGTGTCGTGTCCAATATTGTGGTGAAATGCCATACTGGTCCTACGGTCATTGCACCGTGGTTATCCCAGGAGACAATCTTCCAGTAGTATGTTGTGCTGTAATTAAGTGTTCCCAAATCATATGAGTTACCAGTCTGGTTGCTACTAATCTTTGGTGGCGGACTTGTGGTTCCGAAATACACATCATAGGTTACGGTATCACTGGGGTCAGGATCACCACCTGTCCAGCTGAGAGAAGCATTAACAGATATGTTTACCGCTCCGTCTTCTGGATTAGGATTACTTGGTGTGTACGGTGGTTGGTCTATGATTTCAAAGGTATAGTCAGCAGAGATGTTTTGATTTCCACTGGTATCATTCGCCCAGATATGATACGTATAGATTCCAAGTTGAGAGTAGGTTTTGTTACAATAGTAGGTATCACTAGTTTTGTTTTGTGTGATAGAGAAATTTTCGATAGTACTTCTCATTGAAGAATAACTTTTCATGAGATTGTTTGGATAGTTTATGGTGAGGTAGACCTGATTGACTTCGATGTTGTCGGTCACTATGGCGGAGATATTGATAGATCCTTCTTCTATTTGCACAGATGGAACTGCGTGAACATTTGTTATCTCTGGATCATCATTATCGTGGATGGTGACGTTCTTGATTCCCGTACTATTCCAATTATTTGAAGTGTCAGTCGCCGCGATAATGTAGTACAATGGATTTACGGAATGCGGAATTACGATTGTCTTTTGCCAGAAATTCCCTGCGACATTAGTCATGCTGACGTTAGTATGAGTCCCTGTTCCATACCAGTATTCAACCCATACACTTGCAACTTGCGTGTTGTCTGTAACAGTCGCATTAAAGGTAAAGGAATCCCCGGTTGTACCCGTGCTTAGTGTGTTATCTATTATTTCTGGTGGTAAAGTAGTGTCTACCACAGAAATAATCTTCGTGATATTATCTTCGTTCTCCTCGTTATCTGTTACCGTTAACGTCACAGAGAAATCTCCCACTGAATTATACGTATGGGTGATAATTGGGTTCAAAGTGTTCGTGACATTCTCATCGCCAAAGTCCCACTGGTAGTTTGTGATAAATCCATCTGGATCCCAGCTCTGTGAAGCGTTGAAAGTGATTACTTCTCCAACTCCAGGTGGCAACGGGGAGTAGGTAAATGCAGCTATTGGCGGTGATGGGAGAACTTCGAAGCAAAACATTGGAGTCGCATTTTCATTCCCCGCGGTATCGTTCGCATGGATCCTCCAGCCGATGAGTCCAGTTCGAGTCGGTTGTATGGTGAAGTTGCTCCACCCCTCACTCCAAAGCTTTTCATGACTCACGTTCTCCCATGTACCACTTTCATTTGTTTCTAACCAAGCATAGTTTAATTGCCCACCATCCTTCCAGTACGCATAAACTCCAACTGTGTCTCCAGCAGTAACTATAGATTTATTCTGCCCATCATGAGAATATTTTGGGGGAATTATATCGACAATTGATATAACGCCATTGGTTCTTGTTTCTTCAGGAACGCTAGGGAAATATACGGTGGCATAATTAATGATCTCTGTCTCCATTACTTCACTACTAACATTTACACTTATATTAGCGTAACCTCCTTCTCCGGGTCCAACTTCGCCGACAAACCAGGTGATCGTTCTTGTATAGGGATTATAGTATCCTGGTGGAGCGATTAATGAACCATTTGTGGTATTGATCACTGGTCCGATTTCCAGGGTAGAATCGTCTAAATCTTCATCCAAGGTATCCGTAAAGTAAACCCCAAAAGCACTACCGTCTCCTTCGTTTTCATATTCAACTGTGTAGTTTAATTTTTGTCCAGGTAAAACACAGCCATCAGGACCGTATTTGATGTTGGGGTCATGGGCTATTGTTGTTGTTGAAGTAAACTCACTTTCTCCTGACGGCGTTGGAATTGAAGGTGGAAGACCATATTTTTGTGCAATTTTTCCCACAAGAGTGTAAAAAGTTTCCCCGGGGAAGTTTATTGATATATAATTCGGAATGCTATTTATTTTGTTCAAGAGGTCGCTAACCTCAATCCAATATCCGTAAGCATTTTCCGGTGACATTTTGTACATTTTTGCTTCAGCCCATTGTACTGAACCTGTATAGATCCCGGGAGGTCCAGCTTCCATCGCTGCTACCAACTCCGGTGTCCCTATTGGAGCTGCAGGCCCAGATAAGCGGTAGAACCAATCAAAAACTTTTATAATCCAATCATTTACTTTTCTATAAACATCGTTTAGGTTTGGAGTATCATGTTGAAGAATGTCATCTGCTTTATCATGTGAGAATATATAACTATCGAAGGACAACGATTCTCCTTGGCCTAATCCCCCCATTATGGTGGCTTTATAATAAAACCTATTAATACTTTTTGGAATTATATACGGTATATTCCAACGCAAATTGTGAACTACTTCATCATAGGAGCAATTGTGAGATGCAGATACATAATATGTTAGAAAGGAAGGAAACAGTATCATTGACATATTTTCTGCCACTTTTAATCCATCATTTCTATACACTATCATATAATCCACAGTCTGTCCAGGACTAACTCTTCGAGGCCCCCATACTTGAACCTTCAAGTCAGCTCTTGGCGGTAGACCGATGTCGAGTCTTTCTATAGATATTGTTAAGGTTCTTGATTCACCACTTTCATTCAATATCCCGGATACAATGCCTGCGAGTGGGTCAGTGAAAACACCATTCAACTGCGACACATTTCCCGATACAAGATGGTTATAAGCCCATCCATCTCCTGAACCAAAATCTGTGACATAAGAAATAATTGAGAATCCCTCTCCGTAATAGGGGTTAGTTTCATTATTAATTCTCACATGCGTTATTGTGATACTTAAAGAGCGGTTGTATGTTCCCGGCGCTACTCCTTCGAATAAAGATTGCAGAACATAGAGTTCCGATGAATAATTACTTGAATCTTGATAGTAGAGTGTTCCATTCACCTCTATTTGTGCAAAAACAAAATAGCCTCCTATCCGATTAATTTGCCAGCTTGCTTGATAATGATCGTAAACACCACTGCCGTTCACAGATTCATTAAGGTAACCTTCGACAACCCCTGTCACGTCACCTCCGACCTCGCCTTTAAGATAGATTTTTTTTTCTCCAGGCATCTTAAATGCAAAGCCTTGGGAGTACCCTTCACGAAGAATGCTTTCAATATTTGCTGACCAATTACCCTGGTAAAATCCTTTTCCCTCAAACAATCCTGAATTCACAAGAACTAGTTTAAAGGAGGTGAAATTCATTGTCCCGTTGAAATCACCGATAAACGAAGCATTTACTGTTGCATTTTGACTGACGATGGTTTCAAATGAAGTATGAGTGGTTGATGTCGTCTCATTCATTACTGATTCGATGGGATGTATTTTCAAGGTCTGTGCGGGATCACCAAATAGTAGACAACATTCTATGACTCCCCGCCATGATCCAGATGAAGAATCCCAGTTGATGGTCGCTGCCATTCTGTCTTTTGACCAGGCTTGTCCCTTTCCGAGTTGCCAATTACCAGGAGTTCCGGAGTGGTTTTCAAGGTCAAAGAAATAGTCCCAGAATTCCTTTTGTTGGAAGGCACTGCTTGAGTTTGTGTCATCGAATTGTCCCCATCCATATCCAGTGTTGTAAATGCATGCAAAAGCAAGCTTTGTATCTGAACGGAAAAGCATAGATTCTATGACACCGTCATCAGCAGCATTGAAATCACCGCAGTGAGTTCCATAGTCGTGCAGGAAGAACGGTTTCGTATTGGTGTACTGGGACTCCCAAGCGGAAGCAGAGACATCTAAAGACATTTGTACATTTGCATGCGCAATTCCACTGAGCAGAGTCACTGTATCATTATTGATTGCGTTTTTTAATCCGGTGATAGCTGCAGAGGTACTTCCTCCTTGCCAGCCACCAGGGTTTGGTGGTTCCGCTGTCCATTTCACAGATAGATCAAATTGATCATTGGGATTTACAGTATTCCATGTTTCAAAACCATATTGGAACCCTGCCCAGGTTGGGAAAGGACCGTTCGCCCCAGGACTCGGCCCAAGCCAGTTGTTCGTCCCTTTTATGGCACTGTAATCGATCAAATCATCTCCCTCAGTGGGCCATCCGGTATCTCCACCGTAAAAGGCTGCGTTGTCAAAATAATTAGAATCAAGAGAGTCTGCATAGTAGAAACTCTTGGTCAACCAGTTGGAGACATCCTGAGGAACATCACAAGTGATACGTCCGATGTATATCTCCGAGTATACATCGAAGCCACTATCCCCTGCTTCGCCCCATTGGGAATCGTGATCGCTGTTGAAATCGTTATCAAGGTTGCTCCAGTAGAGATCAGAGTCGACATTCCCTTCAAATTGGTAGTACAACTGCCGGGCGGGGATCGTATCCGCATCACCAGCGATAAGAACATACCGTGTTTCCCAGTCTTGATACGCGTCTTTACAAAACTCACGAATGTGAGCCTGGGAGCCATTGAAGAGCGATGTTGCATTAAAATAATCAGAGCATGCATTGATCTGCTGAACGGTGACTACGGTGCTGCTTAATCCATCACCGTTATGTTTGGCTATAAGACTGTTCCAGTTGTAATGAAGCGTACCACCAATATCCCAGTAATCGAGTCCGTTTTGCGTAGTGGTAATAATGACGTAGTCGAAATGCTGACTAGGGTCACACAGCCCTCCAGGATATTCAAATGTGGGCAAATCGGCTGTCTGGTAGAGGTTTGTTATGTCAGGGTTTGATACAAGAGTTTTGACATATGCTTCATCACTTGGATTATTGCTGAAAAACTGGTCAACATAATTGGTGTCCTGAAGATTTATGATAACCGTCATTTGTGAATAGCAGACAAGAGTGCCATCCTTTGGATTATATTGTAGTGGATTAAGACTGAAATCTAGAATCGCATAGCCGTGGGAATAACTTATTTGATAATCATTGTACATTGTAGAGGGATAAAGAGCGATAGAAGAATAGATATTTGTATTTTTTATAAATTCTTGTTGCTCGATGCTCCCAATGGGAATTGGTTTTTGATATGGTAAAATAGGCTTTTCCTTTAGATTAATACCAGATGAATTAATCGGAACAGGTGTTCCAACAACATCAATGCTGGTTACTACTTTCTTGGGTGGCAGCAAAAGTGTAACTATTCTTACGGGCATCGATGGATCACCTGCTTGTTTGCCTATTGCCAAACATCCTTGCATATCGATTTTCGTATAATCAGAACCAGCTGCTTGTATAGAGCTAAAGCCGGGTTCTTTAAAAAGGAACGTATAACTTAAACTATTAACATTCGTATTCATTTGTTTACTCATTTTAACAGAATTTACTGTCGCTGTTGCCATAGATGTAGTTATCACCAAAATACATATTATTCCACAAACCAAGCCTTTCTTTACCCAACTTTTTCGCATGAAAATCTATTCCTCCTTAGTTTTCACTCCCCTAAAATATTAGATTTTGTAAGAGTTGTTATCCTGTGGATTCATTTAAATGTTTTCAGAAGGAAAAATCTGTAACAATGGTAACAAAAGAAAGAAAAAGAGAGAGGGGCGTTGAAGGTCACAAACGATGATTAATTCCCTTGATCGTGTGGAACACGAACTATAGTTAAAGCAGTAGTAACGTGTCCTAGATTATCTGTTGCCGTTGCTGTGATTGTATAGATGCGACCATCCATATCGTTCCCATTTCTCCAGGCCTCAAGTTGAATGATCTGGCCAAAACCTGTTAATGTTGGTTCAAATTGATCGTATTCATCAACGACGGCAAAGGTGACCGAAGCAATACCTGCTCCTCCGTCGGTTGCAGAACCACTAATCAATACATTTTTCATTTTGTGATTTGGTGGCCATAACGAGTTTGGTGAAGCTGAAATCGTAACGACTGGTGGTGAGTCATCAACATAATGGGTTTGATTACGTGTTTCCTCAGCATTTCCTGCATTGTCAACAGAACAATATTCGAGGTAATGTACTCCTTCACCTGACATTGTAAAATTCTCGGTATATTCAGTCCAGGGTGTCCATGCTCCATTGAACCAAATTCGATAATATGTTGTATCAACTCCTGAAAGATCATCGGTTGCGGTGAGGTTGAATTCAGTAGAGGATGTCACCCATTCATCATTTGTTCCATATTTTGGTTGGCTCACTATTTTATTTGTAATCGGAGGAATATAATCAAGTATTATTTCGCTCTCTGTGGATATAATTACGTAAGGATGATTTGGTATGTTACTTATCGAGACGTTTTCGGCCAGGATTAAAACCGCATCGGCTGAGCTTACTTGAAGGCTATATGTATCTGTAGGTTCTGCTCCCGATTCCGCTATGACAGTGATTAAATATGTTCCTATTTTCCGTTCGTATATAACAATGTTATCGTTTGGTACTTCCTCTGGTCCTTCTCCACTTGTTCCATTTTTTACTTCGATGTATTGCGACGATGTTGGGAGTTGATTAGTTTCTTTACTAATAATCAGTCCATCAGGATCAGTGATAATTATATCAACAGGGCAAAGTGTCTTTATTCCAAAAGGTGCTGGATTTTCTGGTGGTGTAGTATATCCTTGATAATTAATAAATTCACACGGGTTTAATGGGAGTGTGTTATAAGGTAAATATGTAAAATCATCTCCTTGTCGGACTTCTAAATGGAGATGCGGAGGTTGTGTTGGGCATCCTGTATTTCCAACCTCACCTATCATTTTATCTGGAGTTATTTGGATTGGGGTATTGACCCAACCTTCGAAGTTGTTTGGATTAATGTTTTGTTCTAATAATTTTTGTTTTATATAAGGGCTGATTTCATCCAAATGCAAATAACGAGTGGATATCTTATCTACAAGTGTTCCATCCAATTTAGTTATATCACCGTGCCAGATTAGGATATATCTACCAGGACCTTCTTTTGGATTATCTAAATTGGAAATATATTTAATTGTACCTGAGGCAGCAGGATAAACTGGAGTTCCAGTATCTCTTAAAATATCTATTCCCTCGTGATAAACATCGTATCTATTGTAAAATACCTTTTTTCCATTCTTAAAAACTTCACCGTTTTGTACTTTTAATATATGAAAACCATTTGGATATTGAGGTAAAATTGGATTGAATACAAGAGTGCTTAGGTGATAGTCTCCTTTTTTATAATCTTTAGTAATGTAATAACCTCGGAATGCATTCTGGAAGTAAAGTACTGAACCTTCAACAGGTTTAGTCATATGATTTGATTGACCCCCACCATCACTTTTATAGAATCGGATTGTTGAACCATCATTCCAAACAAATGCATACCCGTTTTGTGGAATATTTGTGTGTACACCATTAACCACGGGATACCATGCCCAGATAAGTCCTGGATTTTGTTGGTTTACAGAAGCAGAAGTTGGATATGAAACACCACTCCAACCATTTGAATATTTCCTGTATCTCATCTGAAAATAATTTGGTGAATTCGCATCTTTCCCACACCAGACGATATGGATGGTATTACTCCCATCAATAGAGATTACGGCATTCTGTTTTGAATATCCATCTGCTGCAAGTACATCGCCAAATGGTTGTGGCCATGTCCCAGAGGGACTTCTTTTTCCGAGTTTGATTTGGCCCGTGTTTGCGTTACACCATACTGCATAAACATCACCCGTGCTATCAACTGCGAGAGAACCATAAGACCAAGCGGCGTCATCCGTCTGTATAATTTCTTCTCCTTGCCAGGCACCTCCAATAGTTCTACGATATCGTAAACCGTAATAAGGTCCAGACCTCGGTGCATGTATATACAGAATATGAATATCGTTGTTTCCATCTACCACCAGTTCAGGGAGATTAGCCCAGACGGAAGAACTTACACGTAATGGTGAACTCCAACTCGAAGAAGGCGTGACTTTTTTCAGATATTGCACACCGACACCATGATAAGCACCTCCTCCATAACCTCCTATTGCAAGATGAACCACGCCTCCGCTATCAATGGCAAGTGAGGGGCACTCATAATACCCAGTAATGACATCTCCTGTTCCCTGCCAACCTGTTGTGGTTTTAACTCGATATTGGATGGTTGAATACCAGCTTGATCCAACAGGTGCACGTGCCCAGGTCCATGCAACATGAATGTTATCATTTTGACCAACTGCAATACACGGATTACCACAATTTTGTAATGGTGGTGATATTGATTCTGGTTCTTCAGTCCAAGTTACACCATCGTTGATAGAATGGGCGTAATATATCCGATTGTAGGAACCGTCGAGACGGCAGTAGACAGAATGCAAAAAACCATCAGAAGTCCTTGCTAATTTCCGCTCACAACCTTGTCCAAGTTGTCCTTGTGCAATCACATATCCAGGTCCATCTGCCCGCACGTTTTCCATTAATGGAAACACTGATGTTCCAACAAACAGTATAATTATTCCTAAAACTATTGTTTTTTTCACTGTCCCCTTTTTCATGATTTTATTCCTCCCCTGATAAAACAGGTAATAGTTGTTATCTTGTAGTTTCATTTAAATGTTTGGAAAAGATAAAAATTCATGACAAAGGGATGAGTTCCTATTTACCTCTTAATGTCAAAGGCACCAACGGCAATCAACAAACATTCACTGTCACATATCAAACTACGTCAAAAAAGATTGTGTGTTGTCGTTAAGGCAATCGTTTTCTACGTTAATGGTAATTCAATGCTTCCTGACAACGAGAACACAGGATCGTGACCCTCTCTTCTTTAAGGAAATCTTCTAAAGAAGTCATTCCACTGCACCGAGGGCAGGTTTTCTTATCAACGGGAAACAGCTGCTCCTGTAACTGCTGCATTTCCCTTTGATGATCAACCAGGATTGACATCACAACAGACTCGAACAGATCTGGGTTTTCTATCTTCGATCCCGCTTCTGCATTGATCTGGGCACGGCGAATCAAAGAAACGAATGCGTTACGACCCATTTCATCCAGCGAATCCCTGAAGGTATCCCATTCAAGGCCGTATGTTGCAACAAGTTGTTCTAATTTTGATAATGTCATTTGAATACCAAATAACAGAATATCGGTAGGAGTTAATGAAGGTATGAAAAGGGGCGGTGAAAGTATTAGGTTTCAAAATTTAATTAGTTCATCTAACAACAAAACTATGGGATGTTTATACTTTTAGAATCTTAGGATACAATAACTAAATGATAAATCATATCACAATGATTACAAAATCTATATCTAAGATAAGACATTTTCACAAAGTATTATATAAAATGAAACAATTCTGATTATATGGATAAGAATGGGAATAATTGAAGATTTTAATTCTTTGGTATCAGATATACATCGAGATGAATCACTTTCTGGAATGTTAAAAATAATCGTCCAAGATCAACTTAAACCGAAATCCACACCTAAAAATTATTACTATCTCACAGAAGTAACTAATCCAACATTAACTTATTACTCTAGATTGAATCCTCAGATCACCACACCACCAGAATTGGGTAGAAAACTTGTACTAGGCTCTCATTTGCATAGTATTGCAGGTAATTGGTTTAGAAATCTACCTGATTATATTGTAGATGAAGGAACATTAGATGGAGCATGGGAGGATGTAGCTGGCGTTCGTGGAAGAATTGACCATTTAATAGGGGATTCAATAATGGAGTTTAAAACAAAAGATAACAATCCTCAAGGACCCGAAGATGTAATTAAATATTATCCACAGGATTTAGAACAGTTGGTATTCTATTGCGCTATTCATCCTTCGAAACCTAAAAAAAACTATCTTGTCTTTATGGAGAACAAATCTCCTTATAAAATAATAGCATTTCAAATTAATATAAAGAATATTGACAAAATAAAAGAAGTATTAAAATCAAGAATTAAACAGTTAAATGATGCAATAGACCATAGGGACCTATCGTCATTAGGAAGATGTAGATACTCTGATATGGAATGTAAATTTGAAAAACTTGGTTTGTGTTATTGTAGTAAAATGGAACCTTTAGATATAAATGCTATTATTTCTTCTATTGAAATTAATATTGATAATGATTTTACAACTCAATTAGAAACAGTAAGGGACGAACATAAATCTTCTAATGTTTGTTGTCTATCTACTCTTGATATCATTTCTCCAAGAAAACATTATGTGAAAAATGTACTTGGATTTGAAGATAGCTATTCGAGTGATGTTTCATCAGATGAATATAAAGCATGTTTATCTCATTCCATTAGATTACTAAAGACCAAATATAACATTAAACTAACATCTGAGGAAGTACGAACAATTAAACAATCGCAAAAAGATCAACGAATTAACATTGGATTCAGATGGCTTAAAATTAAAAAATCAGGAGCCGAGAATGATATAATTGTACCCTACCTCGTAAAGGTAAGCGGCGTGAGCAATATATACAATACCAGGCAACCTTCTTCATATAGCTTAGCAGAATTAGGAATCGCTTGTGGTACATATGGTTTTAACACAGGATTGATATTTACTGTCTATCCCAAATTGGATGATTTGGTAAGAGTGTATAATGTTAACTATAAAAGTGAAAGAGAACTATTTCGTTTAGTAAGAACCATAGCTGATGGCATTGAAAAAGCTAAGAAAGATCAAAATATAGTATCATTACCAAAATGTCCTTCTTTTATGTGCGATAATAAAACATGTCCTTTAACTCAAGAATGTAATTCGGCCCCACCATAAACCTCGATTATCAATTATAAATCTTAGCCGCTCCTTCAGTTATACAGGTATACTCATGATTTTTAGTTCTAAAAAAGAAGAATCAACAATATCCTGTAATTCGCTATACATTTCTAGTAGACTCGACTATTTTCCAAAAAAATGGTGAGGATCAGTAATGAAAAAGAGATTGTTATCATCAGGTTCTTAATATTTCATCAAGTTTCTTTTTGATCTCTTCCACTTGTTTTTGAGTATTATTCATCGTTTCACTGATGTCCCTATCAGGATGGACCCGCTGTTGTATTCGAAATGAATACATCAGACTCTCTAGTCTCTTCAGTTCTTTCTCCAATTCCTTTTTTTTCAAATCCTGTTGTTTTCTTTGCCCTCGTTCTCCTTTTCGAACATTTTCCATATAATCTAAGTATTCTTGAATATATTTCTGGATATTTTCTTTAGTCAACTTTATGCTTCTTCTTGTTGTATAAAGTAAAAAGGCTCCGATGTGTTTTCCCCTCTTCGGGTTAACAGAAAGCCAGGTTCGCCCAAGGTCTTCCGATAGTTGTTCTGTCGTTAGATAGATGTTTAACAGGGCCTCTTCTTCAGGCCGTGACCATTTTTTCCCCCATCGTATCTTATTTGGATTTCCCAACCTTGTCTCTCTCATTTCACTGCTTGTAATCACTTCAACACAATCTTCCTTAAAATTGTTTTTAAACCATTGTATCAACTCTGAATTCTTGCTTTCATCAGAGTCAATAGATGCCTCGAAATCAACATTTCCCTTATCGCTGTACAATACCTTCATTTATTTCGACTCTCCATCATATACTGTTGTATGTCCTCTTTTGTTGGTATGATGTTAATTCCTTTTTTTTCCTTCATCCAGATAAGAATTTTCGGTACTGTATCCCCAAGTTGCATCGTTATGCTCATTGGATCCTTTCCCAATTTAGTTGCCATCTGTTTAATGCTTAAATTTTCTTCAAATAATACCGCAAGCTGATCAGCACTCCATCTCTCCCCAGTTTTTCTGCTCAAGGGTGGAGCAAGAGGTTCAGTTACTTTTACTTCTTCAACATCTCCATATAACTCTCGTAATTTTTTTATAAAAATATTTCTTTTTTCCACAGTCATATATACTGGGTCACCCAAATCAAACGAGTAATTTGTCACCACTAATATCATTTCTTTACCTCATAGATTAAAACTGATTTATTTTTCATTGTCATTTTTTTCTAAATCTGTTCAATAGAGATTTTTTCTCAGGGTCTTGTTCTTCTTGTGATTCATTGTTATCTAACCAATCCGTTTCATGTGTAATTGAAGAAACGATGGGTTCATCGTTGATCGATATTAATTCTGCATTATCGGCACTCTTTCCGACATCGTAATATTTTACTCTTTTCTTGATTTTTTCAGTAAAATCATTCACAAAGACGAGTGCTTCTTCCTTTGTATGAACAAAATAATCGATCCTAATTCGTGTAGAATATACCCCTAGATAACAGACTCCTGGTCTGAGATGAGTTTTACATAGTTCTCGAGAGATCTCATTGATATCTGATTTTAATCCGTCATCAGCGTGCTTCATTTTAATATCAATTACAGTTCCTGGAGGACTTCGCTCTTTGAAATCATAATTTCCACCAGATTTAACCGTAACAAAATCCTCTTTTTTCGCATTATACATTTTTATTTCAAGTTCATTGTGTGTCGTCAATTCACTTCTTACCACCATTTTATTAGGAGTGCGCCGAAGTATTTTTTTCTCGAACTCAGTTGGAAATCGCTTTGATGTTACTCGCCTCGCTTGAGGATATAGTAATTCAATCGTTTTAGAGAGAATATCATCGCTCATGGGATATCAAAACCTTTGCCTCCACCTAAATAGGTATTATTTCGTAACAATTCTTTCTTTAAAAACCTATACATCTTAACCTAACTTATTTTTTGGGAAGGTAGTCGCTGAGTTACCTTCGGTCAGGGGTTCTGTAACTTCTCGGGTGATATACACCCCTGTTTTCAGGTTGTAACAAAACGGGTGATAATATGGAAAAAAAACAAATAGAAAATGAAGAAGAGACAGCATACAGAATACTTGGAATGTTGATAAAATATCCTGGAGAAGTTGCAGGGTTACCGAAGATTGATGGGTTCCGATGGCTTGAGATTTTAAAGAAAGCTACTATAAAAAGTTAGTAAATAGAGACTATTTCTTTAGCGGTTTCCTGTCAATTCATCATAAGTTCCTGTTCTTTCAAGAATTGGCGAATTGAACCAATGTAGGAGTTCATCGTAACAATCAGGGCAGATCAGAACCACAGAATTATCCAATACAGAAAATGATGTTGTTGGGTCATTGTGCTCGTCTATAGGGTCTTTTGAACAATCTAAGCCGATAATGAAATGTCGGAAGCCCTTAATGCTTTGTTTGCATCTCTGGCAGTTATGCTCTAATAATGCTTTTTTATGTGCTTCTTTGATAGCTTTATTTCTCGCTTCAGATTCCCCTGAACTATTATTCATGTTTTAAAATCCCATTTCCAGAAATGGAATACAACAAAGGTATATAAAATATCTTAGCAAGGGGGGAGGGTATACCAATTATTAGGGAAATATATCACCCGAATTGTTACAAGCATCTACTACCTAAATTCTCCACCCGATTATGAGATAAAACCGACCAATGGAGAAGTATTATAATAGCTATACTTGTTTGTGATTTTGCCACTCAAAGACTGTGACACCAAACTATTTCATCGAAAGTGACACGACATGATAGACGTAAAAGTAGAAAATATTGTTGCATCTACAACATTCGGAGAGAAATTAGAGCTAGATGTAATAGCACAATCGTTAGAAGACGCTGAATATGAACCAGAACAGTTCCCGGGATTGGTATATCGGTTAAAAAATCCGAAGACGGCTACGCTCCTCTTTAGAAGCGGAAAAGCTAACTGTACAGGTGCGAAAAATATTGAGGATGTAAGGACTGCCATCAAGATAATTGCAGAAAAACTAGAAAAAATAGGGGTAAAAGTAAATAAAAATCCTGAGTTTGTCATCCAGAATATTGTTGCCGTAGCTGATCTGCACGGAGAACTTAATCTGAGCGAAGTAGCTATATCTCTTGGTTTAGAAAATGTGGAATATGAGCCTGAGCAGTTCCCTGGGCTTGTGTATCGAATCGCAGAACCCAAGGTTGCCATGCTCCTCTTCGGCTCTGGTAAAATAGTTTGTGCAGGCGCAAGAAAAATAGAGGATGTTTCGTTAGCAGTAGAAAAATTATCGAAGGAGCTTTCTTCGTTAGGACTTCTTCGTAAATAAAACTTCTACGTACGAGTATTTATATAACTCAACTGATGAGTTAGAGAATACCAGGGATTTGATTTGTTTTGGTTAAAAAAGAAAAACAGAAAATAGAAGAGATCGCTCAATGTCCTGAATGTGGGAGTGGACATCTCAGTAAAGATTACTCTCGGGCAGAATTGGTTTGTAGAAATTGCGGACTTGTTCTTGATGAAGATATCATTGACCATGGCCCGGAATGGCGAGCGTTTGATAGCGAACAGCGGGAAAAACGAGCTCGAACTGGAGCACCAATGACGTACACCATTCATGATAAAGGATTAAGTACGGTGATAGGATGGAAAAACAGAGATTCCTATGGGAAGGCAATCCCAACGAGAAATAGAGCACAAA
>Ga0315279_10002356_pt1 | contig 28606 bp, 35 predicted proteins | sample YL17G06_20_MG_FD_203694 | JGI IMG/M metagenome (GOLD analysis project Ga0315279, IMG submission 203694) | Sediment microbial communities from Yellowstone Lake, YNP, Wyoming, USA - YL17G06_20 | ecosystem: Environmental > Aquatic > Freshwater > Lake > Sediment | place: USA: Wyoming | collected... | reverse complement strand
CTCCAGCCCGGGCATGCCTGCTGTTATCGTCCGTATCAGCTCATCATCCGCTCGCAGGGTTATGAGGTAGGTCTTCATCTTCTCGAAATCGTATATGATTGAGAAGGGGATGCCCTTCAGCTTCCTGACGAAAAGGTTGTGCACGTCCATCTCCCTGTCGGGTATCTTCGTGAGCTCGTAGTACCTTGCATCCTTCAGCGTGTCCTTGAAGGGGTTGAGCGCCTGCGAAGACTTTGTCAGAGTTTTCAAGAATCTTTTGGAATATGAGAAGACCGGGAGGAGGACTGCGATGAGGGAGGAGCTTATGAGCATGAAGATTGAGAGGAGCATCGCATAAAGCGTGGTTGTGTTCGTGACTGCAAGGAAGGCTATGGTGAATATGAAGGACAGCCCGAAGGAGAACATCGCAATGGTGATGGTGTGCGGGGTTGTGGCTGCCCAGACTGCGAATGAGGCGGCAGCGAAAAGGAGGAGGATGTCCCCAAGCGCAATGGTGCCGGTGGACCTGTCTGACAAGGAGAGGAGGAGCGCAAGGATTGTGCTAAGCAGGAAGAGCCACCTTGAGTTTTTAACAAACCATTTTAGCTTGCCCATAACACCAGCTATTTCAGCTTTGTCAGGTTGCTGACATCAACCTCGGTAACGTCAAAATACTCCAGAATTGACCTAAAGAACTTCCGAGCTGCCCCAGAGCTGCTGTCATCAATGAGGACCGCGGACTTATCAAGGAAGTCGCCTGCACAGACAGTCGGGGGGTATTCCTTCTCCCTTACACGGTGTTTGTTGAATGCCCGGTAGACTCTCTGCTGGTACTTCCACTTTGTCTTCTGGTTCAGCCCCTGCTTGATATTAAACAGGAATAACTTAGGCATCTCCACCCCCTGCTGTTATTATGTAGAAGGGAGTTTATAAATGTTGTTGTCAAGTAGATGACAGTATATATTGGGAATATTAATAAGCCTTCGTGAGAATAGATAAGGGTGAAGATTCAGTGGACTGTCGGAATATTTTTAACCTAATTGGAGAGTATTCTGGAAGCAACGAGGATCAATTAACTGCTTCTTTGGGAGCGTATATAGCGCTAAATCCATTATTTTTGGGAGACTTTTTAAGTTTGGTAGGGATAGGGGTTGATTCTAGATTATTTAACAAAATTAAAATAGAAACTCAGGTCACGGAAGCTACAAGACGTGTTGATTTGAAGCTAAGTCTTAAAGATAAATTTCTTGTTTTTGTTGAATGTAAACTAACTGCACCTATAGATAAAAGACAATTATGGGATTATGGCAAAAAATTAGCAGAAGAAACGAATAAATTTGATGACGTTAGATTGCTGTATATAAGTCAATGTGAAGAACCGGAAGTAATCGAGAATGTTAAGGATAGGATTAGGATAAGAAAGAAAGATTTTATAGCACTTGAATGGAAAGACATAGCAGATTTAGCTAGGAGAGGGGGAGTTGAAAAAAATGGAGAAGTTATAAAAGATTTATTCTTGAAAAAATGGGGTGGTATCATGAGTGGAGAATTAGATGTTTCAGATAGTAAAATAAGCGATGCAGAAGAAATAATGGTAGTAGTGACTGAGAAAGACTGTATTGACGTAGTTACACGGTATAATTATTATGCACATAAGAATAGACTACGACCCACTATGTACATTGCTTTTTATGTTTCACATCCAGACAAAGAAGTTAAGTATTTTGCAAAAGTAAAGAAAATTAGGTATGATGTTCCGAGAAAAGAGGTTAAAGGAGACTATTATTCTGGGAAAGGAAACTTAGCAATTGTTTATTATCTTGATGAGCCGATTAGATTAGAACGCAGAATTACAGCAGGTGAACGTTGGTCAAAAAAGATGAATATATTTAACCCACATTATACTACTTTTGAAAAATTTATTAATGCTAGAAGCCTTGATGACTTATTTCCGTAAGGGAATTAGAGGGGAGGATGGGGGTGCGGGGCGAAGGAGGGGGTCAGTACCCATGCTCCTTTAACCACTGCTCCATTTCCTTCCTGACGGGCTCGAATTTTATCTCATCAAGCGCCTTCCTGAGCATCCTGGCTTTGACTTCATCAGGCAGGGTTGACACCGCGCAGTAGCCCAGCGCATGCCTGGCGACAGGCTCGTGGCTGGTTTTCTTCACCACAGAGCAGATGAGGGCTGCCTTCCTCTCCTCCAGCAGGTCCAGCTTCATGAGCCTGTCAAGCGCCTCCTTGCAGACTTCTGGGTTTTCATGGGAGGCTGCGAACTCAGCCAGCTCGCCGGGATCCTTTATCGCGTTGAGTATGAGCCTCTCGAGAATGGGGTTGCGTGGGCTTGCCATGTATGAAATATTCGCTTTGCGGTATTTAAGTATTCCTTTGTTGTCAATTAATTGACATCATCCTGTAATACGTGTAACTGGATGTAGATAGATAGGTAACTTGATTATAGTAGTGTAGTAGTAGTGTACCTGATTTTGAGCCATAAGGCAGCCAGCGCTTCCGTCGGTTATGATGTAACACATATTACATACTGAAGCAACATGTGTTAACACGTGTTACACTACTACACTACAACTGTTAACACGTGTTACATACTATACTACATACTAATTACTAACTAAACTAACTACTAACTAACAACAACACACCCCCAAACCCAGAATCAGGCTATGGTCAAGTTGCTTTATCCGAAACAACATGTAACACGTATTACGTTATCAAATCAGCAGCTATTTATCCTGTTTTGTCTAAATCTAAACTATGCAAAAAGAAAGTGAGCAAAAACTGTTCAAAATCCTTTGCACACTTATGGCTTCCTGCGTTGTTCTCCTTGCCTTTTTCGGCAAAACAGATATTGTAAGGGTATTCTTCACCTTGCTTATATCTGACTTGTTTATCTGGAACTTTGCCTCATCTATTATTGATTTTTATAAAGATAGAGAGCCCAAGTCCAGACTCAAGAGATTATTTAAAAAATACATTAATTTTAAATTTGACCGATCTCTGGTCTTTCTCCCTATCCTAATTGTGGTACCTTTAAGCCTAATCCTTTGGTGGTATTTTCAACCCAGCCGGTCCGGGGTCAATTTGCTCTATGCAGCCTTCAGCATACTCTTAGCCCCTTTTCTTGAAGAATACCTATTCCGCCAGCTTTTCTTTGATGACCTACTGCTAAAAAGGATCGGGGGATCATTTCATCTGTCCAATTCAGGCATTAATATCTGGGTTGCTCGTTTTTGGTCTTTCGTTGCGCTCATATTCCAAAGCGTGATATTTGTTTATGCGCATGAAGATACGGCACCCGGGTTCTCTTTCTGGAGCAGGTTCGCGATGGGCTTGGTTTGCGGTATCCTTTATCTAAAGTATAAAAGAAATCTACTCCCCGGAATCAGTGCCCATGCAACAAGCAATCTCCTGCTGTTTATTGCATCTCTCAATTGATTGTTACACGTATTACTCCTGCTCGGCGATGCTTTTCATAAGCTCTTTCGCGTCAAAAAGCTCGCTTTCCAACAAGCTTCTTTTGGTTGACATCACTTCCCTCGGGTCCAGTGAGCTCAGGGCGACAAACCTTTTTGATATGCCCAGAATCTTCTCCAAAACCCTTCTTTTCTCCTTCCCGGTTTCGGCTTTCTTCGCTTTCTCCTTTGCCTCCCTCAAATCTTCAATCAGCTTGTTGTATTTTGCATCCAGGGTTTCGCCTGCCATCCTCTCCAAATCCTGCTGGGAGCTAGTCTTCCCTACGCCGATATCCCTAAGGGTTCCCTCGAAAAGCAGAACATCCGCGCCGAACTCCTTAAGCGTCTGGGCAATCTCCTTGATTCTTGCCTCGTTCTCCGGGCTTACCGTTACCGCATAGACCGAATATTGCAACCGGATGATATTGCTGACAGCCAGCTTCCTGAAAATCTGCACCTTCTCCTTGTTCTTCTTCCTTTCGAGGTCGAATATCAACAAAAACCACTGCCTATCCTTCATCGCTCAACACCCTGTATACTTCTTCTTTAATATCCGCGGTTGCAAAGAACAGCTTGGAGAGAGGCGCCTTCATCGTTTCCGGTATGTTGTAAATCACCGGGTAGGAGCGGTACTCCAGTATCCCTGTCCCCTTGCAGAAGACGCATGGCTTGTAAGCCTCCTCCACCTGCTCATACCCCTGCCCGCTGCAGAACGTGCACTTCCTCTTCTCATTCGTGTTCTCCACGTATCCCTTCTCCTCCAGCTTCTTCAGCGCCCTGGCAACCCAGCTCCTGCTCATTTTCAATTCATCGGCAATCTTCGCCGGGTAGGAAGCCCCGTGGGTAAAAAGATGCTTCAGAAGAATGTATCTGGAGTCATACTCGGGGAAGACGATGACTCTTGGTGGCTCCTTCTTGACTGGAGCAAGTACCGTCTGCACTTCTGTTTGCATCTGCATATAACTGGTCGCCTCTCCTCTATTTAAGCTATGCTCTTTATCCCGTCAAAAACCCCGATTACCTTGATGGGCTTCGGCATATCCTCCATCTTCATCACGAACTCATCCCCCTTCATCTCGAAGGCAAGGGAAATGTCCTTTCCGCTCACCGCATCCAATATCTTTTTATATGTCAGTTTTTCCATATCTATCACCTCTCTGATTGTTCGGAGTGGCTGGAGGTTAGGTCTGGCGATCCACTTCCTACCTAACCTCCCCGGCTTTTTCCTCCAACTTTTCCATCTTGAGCATCAACTTCCTGCGAAATACCTCCCCACGTGGTCTTTCAGCGAATATGCAATCTTCCCTTCCTTATCTGCTGTTGCCAGCAATGGGTACGGAACCCCTTCCTTTCTCCTCTTCTTGCCCTGCAACGCTGCTATCTGGTTGTAAACCGTTCCATTCGTTATTTTCAGCTCGCCTGCTATCTCGTCAACGGTCAAGCCCGGCTTCCTGCCCAGCAGTTTCAAAATTTCTACCTCCGCCTTAGGCAGCTTGCCTACGAATGACTCCCTCTGTACCTCTTCTTTAAGGGTCGGCTTGCCTTCTTCCGGCTCCCCTTTAGTTATTTTTTCTTTTGCAGTCTCAGGCTTTCTGACTCCCTCCTCTTTTCCCAATTCTTCATGAGCAGTGATTACATCGCCAACATTGATTTCAAACCTTCCGTCGCGGATTGCGTACCTGATTGCCTTGTCGCATAATTTTATCGCATATCTTGGCGCCCCTCCGCTCTGTGTATAAACCGCCCCTACGGCGTCATCTGTGAACAGTTTTTTGTTTATACTGCCCATTGATACAATCCGCTTTTCGATGAGCTCAGCGACCTCTTTCTCCGCCATCTTGCGCATCATGACCTTGTGCTGTATCCTGCTCTTCATTGATTCCGTCAGGTGCTTCTCTGCTTCCGGCAGCCCGGCTAAAATTGTGATGGACTTCGTCGCTTCCATGACATTTTTCAAATCATTCAGCCCTTCCTTTAATTGCTCATCGAACTGGATTTTTTCTATTTCATCAACTAGGAAGACAATCTTCCTGCCATTGCTTATCTTCGTAAGGAACTCAGGCAGGGCGTGGATGGTCTTGGGCAGCTTATGCTGTGTTGTAAATATCCCCAGAATCCTTGAGAAGAAATTCGACTCCGGCTGGAAAAGGTAGTTTATGTGCTCCACGACTTCGTTCCTCGTTGGCGGTGAGCTGAACTTGATGACTACTGACCTGCCCTTGCCTGCCTCCTCCTTCTCAACCCAGTTCAGCATGGTTGTCTTGCCTGCGCCTACAGGGCCGTAAAGGAAGACGAAGTAGTTCCTGCCTTTTCCTATATGGCTCTCCAGGCTGCCCTTGATGTCATCAAAGCCAACGACCAGATCTTTCTGGATGGTTGTATCGCTGGCGTTGAACGGCAGCTCCCTGTCCGCCTGCCAACCGAGCTGGGTTTTCCATTCTTCCTCGTTCATTTATACCACTTTTTTGGTTTATACAGCCTGTTTATACATCTCTGCTATATTGTATAAAGTAGTAATATATAAAGGTTTCGGTGTTTCCGGGCTTACGGGGAAAATGAAGGATAAAATGGAGTTTATACGTTTATACACATGATTTATACAAATAAGCATTATGAGTGCTTTTCCTGAAGCTGCTGATGGGGAAGCACCTGGTGACGAGGACCGGCGACTTCAAGCACTATGCAGCTGGGCCTGGCGGTGCGGGGGAGAAATGATGTATCAAGGAGTCTTCAGTTTCATTTCTTTGATTCAATTATCTTTATATCATCTCTACTTAAGTCATAAAGGTCGTAAACTATTTTATTAATCTCCTTATCAATGCTGTCTCTCTCCTTTGCTAGTTTCTTCCTTTCCTCAAACATCTCATAATACCCCTCATGAACCTTGCTTGCTTTCTCCATTTTTTTATCGAGCTTGTTTATCTCCTCAGATACTTCAATAATCGAATCTACAAGCTTAATTAATTCTTCATAATCCTGCTTCTCTTTCTTATCATCAAAATTTATCGTTTTTATCGGTATTTTACTCAATGGCTCGGTAAAGTATTCAAAAACAGAGCCTTTTTTCTTTCCAGTTTCTCTAAAATAGAAATCTAAAGTTTTTGAATTTAATAATGCAAGTAGGTATTTAATATTAAGTTTACTCGTATCTTTTGGAATGATAGCATAAATATCAGTTAATCCATAAAATTTTTGATTATCGTAAGCAAAGGTATTCTCTGAGGCCCTATACGGGCAAATAATTTTTTCAGAATATTTATCAAATAGTTCTCTGTTCTGAGGGTTACTTAGACTAAACCACTTACAAACTCCAGTTTTATACTGATAACGCGATTCTAACTCTTCTTTAAATTGTTCTAAGTACTTTTTTATATTTGGATACCGCTCTAGTAAGGTCTCATTTGTTAAGTACAATAAGTTCAGACCACTGTCTTTATCTAGATAGTAACGATGGATATCGCTATTTTTCAACATTTTTCGGATTGGATCTTTTTCTAATCTATATCTTTCAATTGTGGGAGTATCAACTACAAATGCTTCATTTAACCCTGCCTTAAATCCTTCACCAATAAGACATTCATTACTTAGATCCGACCCTGCATTTTTTTGGATTTTTTCAAGGACTACCATCTTTTCCTCAGAAACAAAAATCCACAGTTCATCTGATAATTTACTCTGATCAAAGTCAAATATCTCTATAAATTCATCTTCATACTGTTTTTCTTTTAAGTGTTTTGTAATATGCCCTAAAAGTTTAGCGTTATTTTCCTCAAAATTCCTACTGGGTATTTTCATGCCTTGTTTGACTATGACTACTTTAATTGTATTATTCTGTCTCTCTTCTAGATTCTCTTCTTTTTGCAGTATTACAATACAAGTATGGTTTCCAACCCCTTCAAATATCTGCACATCTCTAAAATCAATAAGCATCTTAACTTTGGAGTTATTTAGAATGTACTCTCTCAATTTCCTTGCATACGTTGCTTCTAACCAGTATCTAGTTGTAATATAACCCAGATAGCCCTTATTTTTAAGTAAGTCAATCCCTTGTGCAATAAAGTAATACAGTATATCATTTTCACCAGTGTATACATCCTTCCATCTTTCCATAAATCCTTTTGTTTTGTATGCTTTATTCGTCGTCGTCTGCATGTTGAAGTATGGCGGGTTTCCGATCACAACGTCATATCTTTGGTCAAATATATCAAGAAGCTTTACATGTGCGCTCTCTTTCTTTCTCAATAATTTTGTATGCTTTTCTTCGAAGTCATTTAAATTTACATCTCTGTACTTCAAGCTGATTTTCCCAAGTATGCTATCTCCATCAACAATGTTAAATTTGTTTGAGGTTTCATCCAAGTCTTTTAAAGCAAGGCTTATAGTTGATAGTTGCACAGCAAAGGGATTGATATCTACACCATAGAGATTGTTCTCTAGAATTTTTGAATGTGGTTTGCTTTCCTTTTTGTGTTTGTACATATCTCTTAATCTGTCATAAGCCTGAAGAAGGAAAGAGCCGCTTCCAACAGCCGGATCTAAAATCTTAGTGTTTTCTAGATTCTTGTCATCCAGCTCATTGAAAGTAGCGTCTACAATACATTCAATTATATGCGAGGGGGTATAATAAGTTCCAGTTTTCTTTTTTAGTATAGGGCTAAGATGATTCTCATACACATCTCCAATAATGTCTCTTCTAAAGTCTCTGAAATTATACTCGGTTAGTTTTGTTATTAATTCTTCAAGTAAGGTCTCATTCCACTCAATTTTCTCAAATGCAATATGGTCGAATATTGGGAGTTCATATATCTGCTCAAATCTATCTCTTAGAGATTCAAAAACATCAAGTAACAACCCGCTAGCATATTTTTGGGGTTTTGTTATCTTATATGCCTGTAATATTTCTGGCTTCAATTTCTTTTCAATAAATCCCCTGTCCTCGCATATCCTCAGGAAAAGTAGTCTGTTGATTATTGTATAAACTCCCTCCTCACATAACCTATCAATCCAGTCGTCAGTATTTATGCCTTCATTCTTCAAAACTCCGTCAATAACATTTTTAAAATCAGCATCTCGTTTGTATTTCTCAATCCAAGAAGAATTGCTAACTCCAATTTTTTTAAGAGCATGCTCTACGTTATCGCGGAATTGTTTATCATCCTTTAAATTGCTAATCCAATCATTAACATCCAAATTAACTTCCTCAATCCAGGAATCAATATTATGCTTAAACTCTTCATTGTCTGAATAGTCGTGGTGGAATTTCTCTTTAATATCGACAGTAAGTTTTTTCTTGTAATCATCTAGCAATTTGAGAAGATCGTCCGCCTTTATGCTCTCTCTTATCCTTTTTATTTCGTCTTGTGTTTTCTCCTCTATTTTATCAAATTTATCCTTGCTTATAAACTCGCTTAATTTATCAAATTCATCAAATTCAACAAGCCTTCTTAGATGCGCTACTGCAATGGGCTTATTCCTGTCATCAGGTACGCCACTTATGTATGACTTGTATAGTCTAATCTCCATCCCGTTTGTTAGAACTGCCCAATCAACTCCCTTATTTCTTGCATATTCTAATGCCTGTGTCTTATGGTCATCAAGCTTCTTTATCTCAAGGCTCTTAGTTTCTACTATAACTTTTACTTTTCCTTTATGTTTTAACGCGAGGTCGGCCCATCCTTTTCTGGCTGGAAAATTATAGTCAAAGTCCCCTACTTCCCATCCAAGATACTCAAAAAGTGGGCGTATAATCCCAATCTTAACATTCTCCTCTACGCCGCTTTTCCTACCTTGCCAGATTTGGTCTAGGTCTATGTTTTGCAGCTCTTCTACTTTTTTCTTAAATTCTTCCCTGATCACAGTCCACCTCAGTAACGATATTTAGTCTATTGTTATTTAAAATATGTATCTCATAAAGCTATTTCTATGAAGTGCCCTAATTGTGAAAGGGGAGTGGAGGATATGGCAAACTATTGCGGACAATGCGGTTGGACAATGAATAAGGAAATTCCACCTAACCAGATCGAGCTTGCAAAGGCTGCTTTTCCTATGGATCTATACTCAGTTTTAGTTGAGGCTCATTCAGGTGAGGATATCACCAAAATGTTTAATGAAAAGGTAAAACAGCTCGGAGGGTTAGATGTCTTTAATCTAAGGGATCTGCAATCATACTTCGACAGGGGCTTCATAAATGGCTTTGTTGCCGGCAGAGGAGCGGCCATAAAGTTAGTGGGAAGCAAAATAGAGGGTGCATTGAAAATGAACCCCTCACCAGAAGGAAGTCATATTGAAGTATCAAAGAGCGGGAAAAGCGGTTTTGAGATTGTTAAGCTTTATAACTACCCTGAAAAGAACCATGCCATAATCCGGCTTAAAAAAGGAATTATAGAGAATATGGGCCTGCCGTATGATGTAAGGCATAACAAGCCGCTGCTGGCAGAGGTCAGGAATGGCGTCTTGCTGCTTAAGGTTATTGAAGGGTTGATTCATGAGGAGTTTGAATAGTTTCCGGAAAGTCATATAATCTCTTTATATGACAAAAAACCTGTTCCGGAAGAATCATTCCGGAATATTCCAAAACCATTACAAAAGATATTACATATACTATAACCTAGATAAAATATGGTTTTTACTAGTACCCTGGCGGAAAACACTAGTAAAACGATAAAAACGATAGTTATATATACCATATACGGACTATATATAGACGGGAAGCGGCTCCGACCGGGGTCGCTTTGGTTGGAGCAATCCAACAGCTACTATGTTACATTTTACTATTTAGAGGGCATCTTGTCCGTTATAATATATATCCTTTATTCTGTTAGACTTCCCAACTGCGTTTACTATCTCCTTTCCTTTATCACCACACCAGATGAAACAGTCTTGTGAAGTAAGAAACTTATAGTCTGAGGTTGGATCATAAAGCTTAATACATCCATCATTCTCAAATGCGTTTTTTACTGCAAAATTAAACATTCTAGAATAGATTTTTGTTTCCTCCCAGCTAGTTTTATCAAACTGAGATGGTTTTTCTTCAAAAAGAAGGTAATATATCGGTCTAGCACGGAAACGGTCTTTGTTAATGCGTTGTGTTGATATCGGAGTTATGTTATGTAAGTCCAACGAATTACCGATATACTGCTTACTCCCAGGAAGACTCAGCTTTTTGAGCTCATCCTCCACTGTTTGGTCCTCTAATTTCCTGCGGCGCAAGTCGGTATCTATAAAATCTAGGATTATATCCGAAGTGGATATTAAGGGATTTGACATATCACCTCTATAAAAAATTCGAGGTTTTATACTACTTAAGGATTTCCATGATAAGGTTTCCTCTCCATCGAATTCATCAATAAGTGGTACAAAGGTATTTGATGTTTTACGCCATTGTTGGAACTGTTTCCATGCGCAGATGTATGCATATTGGCTAACTGATCTCTTCATAAATTCTAAAGCTGGAAGTCTTTTATGCCAGCCTTGGGAATAAATGTAGCGGGATTCAGCCATAAGAGTGAAGAAGAAATTCGTTTCTATTAGTTGGTCTCGTATTCCCTCGATAAAGATTCCTTCTAGAGAATGCTTTTCAGCTAAATAAAGATTTTTCAAATCCCGTGAACAGTAAATCTTTTTCGTTTGTTCCAATCCTTTGTCATCAAAGATGTCTCTCCATACCCGCTCGTATTCTGTCTTGAACTTATTATAATTCGTTACTGAAACACCTACTCCTATGGGGGCGAAGAAATGTTTCAGAGTACCTGCGTGATATTCCTTAGCATCAAATCCAGAGACGGCATCCATGTAGTACATTTACACTTGTTCTATTTTAATTATACTCATTGTGTTGTTGCCTGCGCCTCCTACCAAAACTATCTAAAACCACCCAAAGCCCCCCAAACAGCTCCCAAAACTCAAAAGGGCCGTTTTGCCCTGCCAATTTCGCCTTTGTAAACATGTTTCCTACTTCTCGCAAATAAGGAAAAAACCGCATAAAAACAAAGGTATATATAGAACTTATTGGAAAATATCTTCCTATACATAATGCAAATCGGAAAGTGGTAAAATGCAGTCCAAGAGGCATTTTGAGTCCCTGTCGGAGGAGGAGCAGGAGAGGCTGTTCAACTCCATAGAGACGTTTGAGGATTTGGTGCTGTTCAAGCTCGCGCTGACGACGGGGATAAGAAGGGAGGACATCGTGAACATCGAGCTGGGCGGGGTTGACCTGGGGAACCGCACCCTGACATTCTGGGAGAGCAAGAAGAAGAGATTCCATACTGTCCCGGTTGCAAACTCCCTGCTGCCTGACCTGAAGCGATACCTGAACAGCATCCCGAAGGGGCAGAAAAAGCTGTTCACCTTCACGGGCAGGACTGCATACAACAAATTGCAGCACTACCTGAAAAAAGCGGGGATAAAGAAGGGGCTCGCCTTCCACGACTTGAGGAGGACGTTCGTCAAGACAGCGAAGAGGAAAGGATTATCTATTAAGGCGGTTGCGCAGATAACAGGCGACAGGGTTTCCACTGTTGAGGAGTTTTATGCAAATCTGGACATGGAGGAGCTGAAGGAGGAGGTTGACAAGCTATGAAAAAATACGAGGTCAGGCTGGTTGAATCGGATGAGGAGCTGAAAGTCCATCCTATGCTAAAATATGAGAATGCAGTGAACAAGAAGGGCAAGCCGTACCAGAAGACTAATCCGCACATTCCGGAAAAGGGAGGGATATACTTCCTTTTTGGCGAAGATACGGAATTGCTCTACATCGGGCAGAGTGAGAACCTGAGGAAGAGAATCTCGGTGCATAACAACGACTATCTTGCTGAGTTGAATGGCGGAAAGCCGCCGAGTTTCTGCTCCTGGATTGTTGAGGAGGACGAGACGAAAAGAAAGGTGCTGGAGTTGCTGCTGCTCGACAGGCTTAAACCGCGCTTGAATGGCAGGATAATAGAGGAGGGCATGAGGTACGTTGTTGGCGATGATGGCAAGGCAAGCTACGAGCCTGTGAAGATAATAAGGACCTATAAGTGCGGTAGGCTGATCAACAAGCAGATTTACTCAAAGGTTGCGCCGAAGCTGGTGAAAGAAGCATATGACAAGGCGGGATTTGAATAAGTAGGATAAGATTATTATTTAGATAGATAGTCGTCAATGCACTTTTTAAAAATGGGCGCATCATATTTGAACTCTTCTATTTGAGCAGGTGTTAGGTGTTCGATTATCTCATGTTTAGTTTTGTTTCTTACATCAATAATATTCCGAAAAACAGCAATAAATCGTCCTTTGCTAGTAAAACCGCTTGGATTAACAAAAATTTTTTCGAAATCTGGGAAAACATTTTTCTGTTCAATTATCTTATAACTTTCACCTAATCCAACCCATTCAATCAGATCTCTACCAGCAAGGGAGGGATTTTTTCTAACATCGCTTTGTTTATTCTCTTCAGCCTCCTCACGAACATCATAAGGAACTAATCGTTTGAAATATTTATCATCCTTCTTCAACAAAACTGACTTTACTAAATTTCTCACCCCAGCCTCTATCTCACCTGCCAGATCTTTTATTTCTTCAATTTTCAGCTTTACTTCCAAGTGAAGGTTTTTATCAGGTATTTTATTATTGATATTAGCGCATATCTCTGACAAAATAGCATCTTTTCCTGCATTGCTTGTAACACTTCTTCTTAGTAAAGCCAATTGAGCTGAAGAATTATATTTCTCTTCAAACAGTTCGTTCAGTAATGATAAATAGTAGATTATCTCAGAATCAGAAACTTTCTTTTTTTGTTTTGTAATTGCATCTACTATCTTTTCAAAAAGAAGGATTGTTACTGCTATGCCTCCATTAGTAAAAATGAACCCTGACTTATATTTTTCTTCAAACTTTTTGTCAATAATCTCAAAATATTTAGATATTGCGGTGGAAACATTAGCAACAATTTCTTCCGGAGAATCAGCAAAAAATGGGTTTTTCTGTTCTATATTTTTCATTGTATAAGTTCTCCCCTTAATTAGTTGTGCATGTTTTATAGCAATACATAAACCAGACATCTTAAGCATACCTATCTTTTTTTGACCAAAGAGTGGAATATAAATCTTCTTTTCTAATGGTTGTAAAAAATTTAGTTGTTTAACGATGTTGGATATTTTGCCATCATCCGAAGTTGGGCGCATTTCTCCCTCAAGATCCCATATGAGATCTGCTGCAACTCTTCTTTGTTCTTTATTAATATCTATGAAGAATTTAGCCTGATTTTCTTTAGGGATATTCTTAAAAGCAACAACACCTATTCGTGGATTTTCAGTTGTTGCTTTGGAAAATGCATAAAGCCGGTGTTGGCCGTCAATTATCCAGCAACTTCTGTATTTATCTGGAAATTTGAGGATACCAAAATCTATGCCCTCTTTAGCAAATTTATCAATACCAAGATCAAATGAATTGAATTTTGGCTCTGATTCAGTATCAAAACCAATGACTATGTTATTTGGGAAAAATCCTCCCGAGTCAATAAATTGGGCAATTTTTGTTAGACGTTTTAATTCCACTAGCCTTTGATAAAATTGCTCACCGCCTACCTCTCGCCTCGCGACGTAAGCTGCTTTAAGTAATTCTCTAGGGTTCATTATGAAATAATATAGTACATGATTTTGCGTTGTTAATTGAATGGCTGGAATGGAAATATCTAAAACTACTTTTTTTGGAATTCCTATTTCACCGTAAAAATTGTATCTAGCCCATTCTCCAAGTGAACGATAAAGATCTTCGTAATAGTCTATGAATTCTTCTTTCCATATTTTAACTTCGGGTGGTTGGGTAGCGTAAGACTCATTCTCTGGGATACAGTCTACATTTTTTAAGTATACAATAAATTGATAGTTTTTGTATTTAGCATACTTAGGATCACTCTGGAGATCATTTAGAATATTTGGAATCTTACCTTTGAATTCTGTTAGTTTTTCTCTGATTGACTTCCTCTCGCGTTTATCAGATGTGTGACAATCTATCACAAGAAACGTATCTTCAATTCCACCGCATGCATCAATTTGCTCACCACCTATCCTAAAGGACTGGCTCCCGTCAATATCACGAAAACCATAGTTATCAAGAAATGATTTCATTGCATTTTCTTGCTTCTTACTTTTTTGTTGCACTGACTCAGCAACTTCCTCCAATTAATTCACCTCTCCATCATTCATTTGATAAGCTACACTTTAAAATGTTATCTCATTTGTAGTAAGCAAGCGGGCTGCACCTCTTTTCAAACAATGCCAGGGCGATCTCCTTTGCCTCTTCCTCACTTCTTTCAGCTCTTTCATTTCTCCTTATTAACCTCAATATCCCAAGCTCCTTTATCTACAAGGGAGTTCACTCTCTTATTCAACCTAATCTCGGCATCTTCGCCAGTTACATGCTTCCCGAAAATCTCCTGCATGTCACCGTGCGTTATCCTACCCCTATTCTTTATTATCTCCCCCATCTCAATAAATGCCTCTTTCTCATCAGGAGGGAACCTGTCAATCGATTTGTAGAAAAGTTTTTCATCTGCAAGGCGTATGTTTAGCGCTTCGCCAAGCGATTCCTTGTATTCCTGCGCCAGTTTCATCTCGAGTTTATCTGTCCGCATTGCCAGATTCCTTATATCCGAAAGGTCTGCAAGTTTCATCCCTTTCTTTTCTAAAACTTTCATATTCCTCCTGATTCTGTCGGGGTGGGCTTCACTCACGGCTTTCTCTATGGACTCACGGGGCATAGTTGGGTTTTCTTTGGTCAGCTCCGTTATAAGCTCTTTTCTAGCAGCCTCCCAAAACTCCTTTCGTGATAACCCCAGAGTCGCAATGCTGCTGTCAGTAAGCTTCTTGAAATCCCTTCCCCGGCGCAGTGCATCCATCAGCTTCTTCCAACCGCTATCAGTAAGCTCTTCTGGATTTTCTTGTCGCTCGGCATCTCCCAGAATCCCAAAAATTACTTGCAGGGAGGTTCTGTCTACCAGCTTTTTTATAGCCTCAGCAGACACATTTGGCATTTTTTCTTCAAGCGTCTTTATTATAGCGTCTTCATGATCCAGAAGCTCATTGAATTTCTTTGGTTCTTCTCCCAAGTGAAATAGCCGGGCATACTCCTCTACATTTCTGCCTCGGTCTTTCAGAGATTTGGCATTTGTTTTTATATACTCCTCGTTTGCTGTTAGGAGGTATCGTAAGGCACCTTCCTTACCCTCTTTAATGCTTTTCATGATTCCGCTCTCTTCGAGAGTTTTTATGCCCCTCTCCAGCCTGCCTGTTGATTGTTCTAAAAGCCATGTTGATGGTGGTATTCCATGCTCTTCTAAAATTTGTAGATGTTGGGAAATCGCATCATATGATACGTTGCTCAGAATATGACCTATGCTTTTGAAGGATGCATTTGGCATCCATTCCTTCAGGAGCAGCACAACCTCTTTTTTATCCTGAGGGTAACGGAATGCAGTTTCCTTTGCCTTGCCCGGCTGCCTCTCGAACTCCTCTGGGAACTCTTTCACAAGGAACTTTGCAAACCTTTCATTTGTTAGTAGGGGCAGCTTTTTCCCTTCTTCTTCCTTCGCTGATTTTTCAATGCGTTTTTCTGGCATGCCTGAAATTATGCCTTTTTAGGTATTTAAACTTGGCGCAAAGCGGCTATTCGAAGTATGCTAACGGAGTACACCTTTTCTCGAAGAACAGGAATGCCATCTCCCTGACTTCTCGCTCTTCGGCTGTTATTTCTTTCGCATCCTCGTAGCACTCCTTCAGCAGGCTGAGCTGGTATTCCCGGTATCTCCTGTATTTGTCCACTGGATCAGCTTTGGTTTTTGCCTGCGTTGGCTCGATGGACTTCAAAATCCGGTTTATGAAAGTCCTCTCGCCCCTTTTCGCTGTCTTCTCCTCGTAGATGGCTTTGACCTCCTCGCCCCTCTTCAGCTTCTTTATCTCAAGGGGCAGCTCGCCCCAGTGGCTGAAGAATACCCTTTCCCCGTTGCTCTCAACTGCCACCCAACTCTTTCCCTCATTAGTCTTCGACTTTCCGCTCCCGAAGAACTTTCCGACAATCTCCTTTTTTTCCATTTTAACACCTCCTGATGTCAATTAGCTGACATCAAATTACCGCAACGCCCTGCGACCGGAATAGGGCAGGTCAGCCTTTCTTATCTCCCATACTTTGGGGGCTAATGAGTCGAGTTCCCTCTCGTCAAAATATCCCCATTCCTCTTCTATTCCTTGCACGTAGCCGAACCATCTCTTCGGTCCGTCCTCCTCGACTCCGAACCAGTACCAGCCGGTAAAGCTTTCCCATGCCCTCAGAACCTTCCTGCCGTCTATGTACAGCTCCCCTTCCCTCGCTTCAAATTTTACCATGCCCTCACCTCCAAGCTCTTTATCCTCCTGATGCAGTTCTCGCATACCAGGGTATCAACCCAGACTTCCTCCCATTCCTCGCCTTCCAAGTCAATTCCGCACACGGCACATTCCATAAAAACACCTCTTTGCATGTCCTTAATTCGTGGGGGATTTCCGGAAGCCGTTGGAAGGCTGGAGGAAATTCACAAGGGAAACCTGCGGTTTCCTCTACCTTCCCTGAATGAAGGGCTGGGCTCCAGCTGCCGGAGGCAGAAAAGATTTTATGTGAGGAAGCGGAGCTGCCGAGCTTAAATTCTTTTCCCAGTCCTGAGATGGACCGGTCTTGCTGGAGATGATAAGAACCCGCCGGAGGTTCTTATGGAAGTCGGAAGTTCAAGAAACCCAGATGGAAAAGACTCGGTGTCTTGGAGCGAATTTAAATAAGAGAATAAGAATAAGTTAAGTAGGTGAACTTATGGTTAAAAAGGCGATATCAAGACCTAAAACAGTCATGTCAGAAATATGGGTCGAGAATAAAGTAAGGAAGTATCTTAAAACACACGGCTTTGATGTAAAGAAAAGACCAACATCTCGTGGTGTGGATATTACTGCTTATAAGAATGGGAAATTATATTTAATCGAGGCAGAAGGAAATAAAACAAGAAAGAATGAAGATACCAAGCAGGTGTATAGTTACTATCTACGCGCATTTGGACAGTTGGCAATACGCACCACAGAACATCCAAGTGCAAAATGCATAATGGCTTTACCTTTAAACAAAAATTATCAAAACAAGGTAGAACAAACCAAAAGAGCACTTAAGCTATTGCATTTCTCTATTTATTTCGTAGATAAAAAAGGTAAAATAAAGGAGATTAAATGAAAACCAAGAGGGAACTGTCTCGGTTGTCCGTTAAAGTGATAGATTTTTCTTAACTAATGATTACAAATAATTGGGATTTATATGACAAGCGATGGAGATGCATTAGCGGCCTTTGGTTTAGGCGGCTTAGTTGGATATTTGCTTGAAAAAGGTAAGATATCGGGATGGGAAGATTTCATAAAGGCTTATGATACAAGAGTCGATCACTTGTCGTACTTCAAAGTCGTAATGCCATACGCTTTTGGTGCTAAATCAGAAGAGTTCAAGATGTTATATAGGGAAGGCGTATACGCTTATCTCTTCGGACTTCCAAATGCTTCAGTACCTACAATGCTTCATTGTTTGGAGATTGCACTAAAAGACAAACTTAAAGAAGTTGAAATGAAGGATAACCCCCAAGAATGGGGCCTCTATAAGTTAATTGAGTGGGGAGAGAAATACCTTAAAGATAAAAAGGATGTGGCGCATGGGTTTAGGATTTTACGGAACCTGATTCATGAAAGAAAAGTTATAAAGGAAAAAGATGCTTTAGAATGTATCAACCATGTTTCAGAGGTGATAAATTTACTTTATGATTTCGATTTAGTGATGTTATCGGTGCCTTGCTCTCAATGCAAGATAAGGTACAGTATCAGTATCAATAAAGACCAGTATTACTTAGGTGCCATGGTTTCAATTCAATGCCCCAAATGCGTAAAAAATAGTTCTTATCGTTTAATTCAGATACTATAAATTATTAGACATATAAGGAACAGAGTCGTACCCTCAAAAGCAAGGTTAATATATTTCTGCGTGATAACTATTCCTGGGGTGGGCTTATGAGAGCAAATCAGTGGTATATTCTAGGCTTGGGATTTCTGCTACTACAGACTTTCTTTATTTATCAGGATATGAATTATGAGAGAATGTGCAATCTCTTCGCCCCTCCTAAACAATTACCGCATTATAACGTAAGCGGGGGGATCATTGGATGGGAGGAAATCCAAGAGCCAATAACTCGTTCTGACCTTTGGTGTATAAACACCGAAATTTATGATCCCTTTATAGAATTATTTATGATGCTGTGGATCGTATGCTGGGTTAATGGTTTTTTGGAAGGACGGGCTGGGAGAAACGAGAACAGAAAAATGAAGTCAAAGTAAATTTAGATACCACAATCCCCAAATGTTATTCGCCCTGGTCTAAGGGGCTGGTAGGTTCGTGGAGTTATGACCATCATGATTCCACCACCCAACTTACCAAAAAGAAGTTGATAAGATGGAACAGACTCGGTTTCTTGAAAGGTAGATAAAAACTCAGTCTTCAAACTTTTGATTTTGTACTTTGGACCAGTGGTACCATCTTCTGTAGATTCCTTCAATTTTGCCTTTAGGTGATTGTTTATACACGTCCCAGTTAACCTTACCTTCTGATGATAATCTCAAAAGTAGTCTGAGGGCAGATTCTTTATCTATTCTAATCTCTTTAGCAATTTTTCGAGTACTAAGCCATTCGTGTTTTTCCAGAACAACCATGATCTGCCGTTTTAATTCTCCTTCTCTCTCCTTCTTTAGTTTCACAGTAATGTTATGGGTGATTATTATTAAATTTACTGCCATTTTGTATTTGGCGGTTTAAAATGATTTGAATGGGGTATAGGCTACGAAGGTAAAAGAATAAAATTCTAAAAGAGTTTTTACAATACCGAAAGGTTTAAATATTTCTTTCGTATATCATATTATAAGCGTTTTTTTAAAAACGCTTTTGGGTTTTCTGGTTTTTGTGGACCTGCATTGGCAAGCAGGTTGAATTTCACTGGTTTTAAATGTCATGCTAGCTTACTCGCTATCCAAGATGGCGTAGGCTGGGGGTGTTGTATATGAAAAACGGAACAACGGGAAAAATAGAGAAGGAATATGTTGTGGCTGGCGCGGGAATAGGTTTGGCAGCGCTGGGATTCGGCCTGCTGATGAGCTGCAGCAAAGGTAGGGACCTGTTCAAAATAGCGTCTGGACTGATAGGGATGATGAAATAGGTGGGAATGAAACTAAGGTGGTTATGTGGAAGAGAACACTATAGAAATGCGTGACATGAGTGAGCTTCTCGCAAAGGAGCTTCTCGTAGTGCTTGGTAATGAGATGATCCGGAAGCTTGCCAAAATAAGAGTCAGGGCTATGCAGGAGTACCAGCTGAATCAGGGGACAAGCCAGGGATGGAAGTTGGAGGGGATAATCAACGCAATCGATTATGTGATAGCTGAGTTGAGTGATGTGCGCATGGATAATTAGTTAAAGATGAGTTCATGAGTGTCGATAAAATAAGAATGATTGAATCTACCGATTGGAGATCCTGTAATAAATGGTGATAAAATGAGGGCATACGGAGAAGTCGACAGGAAATTGTATGCGAAAGTCCATAAAAGATATGAAGGTAGATACAATGACCTTGTGAGGGCGATAGTGAACGCTTGCGAAGCCGAGCAGCACAAGGCTGCGATATGCAGAGGATGCGGGAGGATACAGACTGACGAATACCTGATGAGCGGAGGAAAGTATTGCGTTGAGTGCGAGTGCGAGGTTGTCAAGGGAAAGGCAAGCAACGAGCTGGTGAAACTGCAGAACATAATGACGGAATGCGGGATAACCGAGGATATGACTGAGGGGGAGATTTACGAGTGCCTTGACAAGCATTATGATGATGATTACATGCTGGAGATGGCTGGGAGGATAGGGAAGGAGGAGAAGATAGTGGAGGAGGGTGGAAAGCTCAAAATTGAAGTGCTGGATAACGACAAGTTGCGGGAAAGGGCATTCAACGAGACAGTGAGGCACCAGACTCTGATGGCGAAGAAGATATACCGGGAATTAAAGAGGTTTAGAGTTGCGGGGATGCACGAATGAGAAAAATAATCGAATTTACCGGTGACGGAAAGTCTAAAGACACTGCTATACTTTTTATGGATATTGCCAGTAAAACGGAGCACATAAAGATGCAGTATAGGTTCATGGAGGAGAGGGGAATTAGACCGAAAAACCAAACACTGGTGGAAGTGAATGGTGATAAATACCTGTACGACGTCCATGAAACACCCCGGGGGGAGCTGTGGTTTAAGATTCCGAAAAATCTACCATACGAAAAGTAATGCACAATATGGTGGGAGCGGAGAAGCTGAGCTTATTATTAAATAGGATTTAATCTAATTAACTAAAGGTGGTCGTATGCAAAAGAGAGGTAAGAAAAAGGAAGTCGAAGAAAGCGGATTAAGGAAAGGAGTGAAGACGTTAGTAAGCAGCATCTTTCCACCTTATGGTGTATATAATAAATATAAAGAGTATAAAAAAGATCCAAAGGATTTTGAGAAGAGATTTGATAGAGAACTGAACTTCATAGAAGATACTGGGAGAAGGCTTGAAGTTATCGATTCCAGAGCTGGCGCGGTAGCAAAAGGTATGAGGGTTGTAAAGGAAGTCAAAAAGACAGTTAAAAAGCACATTAAAAAACATTCTAAATGGGGGTAATCAATTGACCTCTCTGACATTCTTCGGCGGAGTGAATGAGATAGGCGGCAACAAGATACTGCTTGAGGACAGGAAAACAAGGATATTCCTCGACTTCGGGCAGTCCTTCTCCCTGCTGGATGATTATTTCGTCCCAGAGTCGTATTTGTCTCCAAGGGACAGGTTCGGACTCAGGGATTACTTCGAATTCGGGCTTATCCCCAAGCTGAACGGGCTTTATTCAAATGAGGCAATTGAGCACACTGACCTGAAGGCTTCTGAACCGGGGTTTGACGGTGTCTTCATCTCCCATGCGCATTTCGACCATGTCGCGCACCTTGAATACCTGCATCCCCAGATACCTGTCTACATGGGGGAAACCGCCAAGAAGATACTCGACTCCAATGCCGAGACAACGAGCAACAGATACTTCGCAGAAGAAGCAGAGATAAGGCAATTCAGGAGCGGGAAGGAGATTTCAGTGGGGGATTTGAAGGTAACTCCTATCCATGTCGACCATTCTGTCCCAGGCGCATACGGCTTTCTTGTTGAGACTTCTGAAGGGGTTGTTGCTTATACCGGTGATTTGAGGCAGCACGGCCCCAGAGGCGATATGACCCATGAGTTCGTTGAGAAGGCGAAGGAAGCTACACCTGAAGCGCTCATTATAGAAGGGACCAGAGTATTTGACGTGGAGAAAAGGAAGAATTTCTCAGAGGAGTCCGTGAGGAAGGAAAGCAAGAAGGTTACCCATGAAGCTGCCGGGCTTGTGCTTGCAATGAGATACCCGAAGGATTTGGACAGGTTCAGGACTTTCCACGATATTGCCAAGGAAAGCGGGAGGAAGCTTGTTACATCCATGAAGACTGCGCATCTGCTGCAGGCATTGAAAGATGATCCTTTAGGGCTTCCTGACCCTTTCAAGGACAAGTATATTGAAGTTTACTGCAGGAAGATGAAGAGCTACAAGAAATGGGAGAAGCCGATGATGGATGACTGCGTTGATTCAGAGTATATTCATAACAACCAGAAGGAGCTGATATTTGAGCTGGACTTCTGGCAGTTAACCGAGCTGGTGGATGTCCGGCCTGCAGGAGGGGAGTGCATCCATTCAATGAGCGAGCCTTTCGAGGAAGATCCGCTTTCGCAGGTTTCTGATGATGTGCTGGAGAACTGGCTTCTGCATTTCGGCATGAGGAGGCACCAGTTGCATGCAAGCGGGCACGCGAGCAAAAGCGAGATTTTTGGGATTGCGAAAGAGATAGACGCCAAGAAGGTTTTCCCGGTCCATACGCTGAATCCTGGGATGTTTGGAACTGCCTGCAGGAATCTAGAAGTCACTGAAAAAGGAAGGAAGTGTGAGATTTGAATGATAAAGGCAATTGTTTTTGATTTGGACAATACCCTGCTTGACTTTTCGGGCTTCAAGAGGGAAAGTGCTCTTGCTGCCGCCAAAGCCATCCGTGAAGCCGGGGTGAAGGCAGGGGAGAGGGAGCTTTACGGGAAGATATTCGCAATATATGAAACAAGAGGGATAGAGTACCAGAGAACGTTTGAGGAGCTTCTCTCAGGCTATGTTTTGGGCCCGCACCTGCACGAGCATGCGAAGCAGGCTGCAATAATCGCATATGAGAAGAAGAAATATGCTTTGCTGAGACCGAGGCCGAAAGTTGTAGGCACTCTGAAGAAGCTTAAGCAGAGATACGAGCTTGGGATAGTCACAGATGCACCAAGGGAGAAGGCGTGGCAGAGGCTCATCCTCTCAGGGCTGGATCATATTTTTGATGTTGTTGTGACATATGAGGATACAAGGGAGTTGAAGCCGTCGAAACAGCCTTTCCTCAGGGTGATTCACCTGCTGGGAGTGTCTCCTAGGGAGGCTTTGTTTGTCGGGGATAACCCGGAAAGGGATATAATTGGGGCAAAGAAGGCTGGGCTCTTAACATGTCTGGCGAAGTACGGTTGCCAGAACTATTCCGAGGAGGAGAATGTTGCGGATTTCACAATTGAGAGGTTTGAGGAGATAGTGAAGGTGGTGGGGGAATTGGAGGGGAATTAGAAACAAAGCAAGGTTAATATATAGAATAACAACTATACTTTGGAGGTGTAAAAATGGCAGAAATGAGATTTGAAGTCCAGTCTGTTGGCATGGTAAATTATGGTCGCAAAATAGTTAATAATTCTGATGAGGTGAAAAAGATATTGGATGAATGGACTAAAGAATATCCTCGCGTAACTGGTTGCATGATTACTTTCACATTTTAGCAAGTATGATACGAAATGAGAAGCCTAATATTACTGTTTGGCGCTAACTTATTCGGTGGTTTTCATGTCCGTGTTGCCGCTTGCAAGGGTGGAGAAGCTCATAAGGAAGGCAGGTGCAGAGAGGGTGAGTAAGGATGCTTCAAAGGAGCTCGGGCTCATCCTGGAGGAAAGGGCTGTTGAGATTTCGGCTAAAGCAGTTAAATTGGCTAAACACGCTGGAAGAAAAACTGTAACTGCTGAGGATATTCGACTCGCCAGATAAATTTAAAAGGCGGAAATGAGCAATTCAAGGTGGTGATGTTTATGCCAGAAAGGGTAATGACGAAGCCAAAGATTAGTGATGTTGAACTTGAACTTAAAGTTGCTGCTCCACCAGTTGCTGGTTGGGTAGGGATAAAGAGTGATGGGAAGGAAACTAAACTTGTATCTGTGATTTGCGAGGGTGGAGAAAGAAATTGGTTTCATTCCGCATCGTTTAGCAATGGTCAGTGGCAAAAGAGCATTAATGCAAAGTTCGATTCGAATGGGCATGTCAGAATTGAGAGGTTTGATTCAAGCGACCCCAAGGAAAAGCTTACAAATACCGAATATGCAAAGCTAAAAGCCGATATAGGCGGATTTTTGAAACATGCGGAAGTGAAGAGGGAAATGGGAAAATTGGAAGAAAAACCTGGCATGCCAGACAAGGAGGAGTTCCAGAGACGCATCTGGAAGAAAGACTAAAAAACCTGCATCTTCTAGGGTTCTAATGCGCGGGGAGGTTAGAAGGAACCGCCAGGTTCCTCTGAGGATATAAGGCTGGCGAAGTGATTAATATTCGGAATAGAACTCATGCAATTATTGCTTTTTTGGTTGCAATTCCTCTTTATTCTATCGGCGTTGACATGACTTCGCTTATTGCATTTTATTTTAGCAGCATCCTACCAGATGTATTTGAACCTGCAACCCACTGGACACATAGGGGAGTTTTTCACAGCAAACGGGCATTAATTGTGACTGGGAGTGTCGGCGCTCTTGGCATCATTATAGGCTTGATAACAGGAGCTTATATGTGGCCATTTTTCATATTTGCCGGGTATGCGCTTCATCTATTGGGTGATTCCCTAACCCCTGTTGGGCTGCCGCCGTAATACTAAAGAGTTTTTAGACATGAGGAAGTTATGACTCAAACAGCTAATGTTGAGCGGGGTAAGATTAATATATCTGAGAATGATAACTATTTTGGGGTGGACTTATGAGAGCAAGCCAATGGTTTGTTTTGGGATTAGGATTTTTCTTATTGGCACAGTACTTTATGTACCAAGATGTAGGTATTTATGAGAACCTTTGTGGTATGCGTGGAGCAGGTAAAAATATTGAGGAAAGTTCAAAGATATTAACTCGTGGAGACCTCTGGTGCATAAACACCGAAATTTATGATCCCTTTATAGAATTATTTATGATGCTGGGGATCGTATGCTGGGTTAATGGTATTTTGGAATGGTGGGCTGTAAGAAAGGAGCAGAAAAATAAGAAATAGGGTAAGCCAAAGCAATTCAATATATCCAAAATAATAATTACATAGGAGGACATTGTTATGGAATGGCTTAATAATTTTAAAAAATCTGTTGTATTCCTTGGTCGAATTAATGAGAAAGGAGAATATGAAATTAAGGCAACTGGATTCCTCATCAATATCAGGAATATAACCCATTTAATTACTGCAAAACATGTTATCATGGATGTTAAGTCTAGTATATGCAATGATGAAGATATGATAGTTCTCTTTAACAAAAAAAATGAAGGAATTGGAACTCGCTCTATAGAGTCAATGAAGCAAAATTTTGGACTTGATTGGATAACTCATAAGGATAAAGAACTTGACATCTCCATTATACCCTTCTGGGCAGAAAAAAATGATGATGTACTATCAATTCCTGGAGATTCTTTTTTGGATGTAGATAGCTCCTTTGAACTTTATGATATTTTCTTCTTTTCATATCAGCCGGGTATTGAGCCTCAAAAAAGAACCACACCTATTATACGTAGTGGTACTATAAGCTTGTTCAATGAGGATAATACGTTCTATATAGACGCCCCCGCTTTTCCTGGAAATAGCGGAAGTCCAGTATTTATCAAACCATCACCCATACGATTTAATGAAGCCGGTATATCTATCGGCGGCGACAGCTTTGGTGGCAAATTCATAGGGCTTATTGCTGGATATCTTACCTATGCGGATAGGGCCGTAAGTGTTCAAACTGGTCATCTACGTCTTGTATCTGAGGAAAATACAGGACTTTCCAAAGTCCTACCAACGAAATTCATAAAAGAAATTATTGAATTGGATGCATTCAAACGGCAACTTGAAAAAATTAGTGAAAAATGAAAGAATATTAAAAAATAATCGTTTTGGAATTTGAGGAGTGATGAGTCATAGTGCGCTGTCTTGACGGATAAGGCTTGTTTTGGCATTTCCGAACCAGCTAGGGCTTCTTTCGGCAAACCGGCATCAGCTAGGCTTTATTTAACAGAATATCTTATTCCCAGAGCTCAGGAACCTAGTTGACCTCCTTTTGGCTAATGGGGACTTGGCAAGCCTCGGATTAGTCTAGATGATTCAGATAATCGTTAATTTCCTTGTACTCAACCTGGTCGGTCTGCTCATGGGTAAGGTTCAGGAATGCCTGCTCCGCAACCTTGTTCTTGACGTCGTTGTCCTCGTAGACGACTATGACCTTCTGGAATTCCCTGAATGCCTTTGAGATGTTCTTTAGTGCGTTCCTTGTCGAGAGAGTTATCTCTATTGCCGTGGGCTTGTGGACTGCGCCCTTGGGGTAGGCAGCAACATCAACAAACCCGCCCTCGCCAACAGCCTTCTCCAGCACTACATGATAATCGTCAGCCTCGAATGCCTTCTTGACTGCTTCCTGGTATAGCCTGTGCTTGTAGCTAACCCGGGTGTCTGCCCAGAAGTCCAGCTCCTCCAAGCCTTGAGCCTGCATTGCCTCTGCCCCTTTGCTGGTCGGGATGATAAAAACAAATTTCCGTATGTTCACTTCACTTATCAGCTCCTTGTCTATCAGCTCGTCCTTTGCTGCTTTTCCCTTGTAGGCATTGAAGCCTAGCCTTTCATATCTCTTTGTCAGAGGGGAGAACCTGTATTCGTTGATGTCCTTGAGGAGCGAGAGGGCATTTTTCGACAGCTCTGCCTTGCCCTTGACGACTTCCTCAATTCCCAATGCATCAAGGTATCCCCTCATCCTCTTGCCAATGACGCTTTCCTCAAGCGGTTGCAGGAACTCGGGCTGAATCCTCACGAAGAATGGACCTACAGTCTTCCTGCCAGTGCCGCTGTCGGTCAGCAGGCAGCATGCCTCGCCTTGCGAAAGCTTCAGTATCTTGGACTGGGCGGCTGCCATGAGCTGCCTATCTGAAACATCAAATGAAAGCTGCTCAACCGCAAGCTTCGCGCCCCTTATGTCCTGCTTGAAGCAGAAGTGGTTCTGCGCATGCCTCCAGATTCCCTCTGAAAGCTGGTCTGCGAAATGCGTTATCAGCACCAAGCCAACCCCGTGCTTCCTGAAAGAGCCGAGCTCGTTCTCCAGCTCCTCCGTAACATTCCTCTTTCCGCTTTCCGGCGACTCCTTCCTGAAGGTCTGGTGCGCCTCCTCCATTATGATGAGCAGCCTCAGCTCGTTCTCTCCCTCCTCGTCGAACTTGCTCTGCGCATAGGAGAATGCCTGGCAGAGTATGAATGAGTAAACCAAAGGTCTTAGCATCTTGGAAATCCCGCTCAGGTCAAAGACTGCGCCCCTTTCGAAACAGTCCTCAATCCTCACCCCGTCCTTCTGGAAGTTGTCGTTCTCAAGCAGCTCCCTTATGTTCTCAAGGGAGGAGAAGAGGTTCTGCCCGTATTTGTCGTACCTCACAGCTTTCTTGAAATGCACCCCGAAAAGCTCGTCAATCGAGGTGTTTGCCGCCTGGTAGACATCAGCCAGCGAAGGCTCGCTCCCTTTCTTGTATAATGTTCGGAATGCGTTGATCAGCGTCCTCTGCAATGGGTTTGTGTATGGTCCTGCGTTCATGCCGTTTGCTATGTGCGTTGCAAGCTGCTCCCTGAATATGTCTGCCGGGACTCCTTCGGGACATCGGACAAAGTTCATCGGCACCGAGCCGACCTTCACATCAAGCAGCCTGTCGCTGGATTTCCCGAGCCTTACCCATTCCTTGTTCGGGGTTATGACTATTGCAGGTATGCCTTTCTTCAGGCAATCTGAAGCAATCATGGCTGCCAGCGTGGTCTTTCCTGCCCCCTGCTGACCTGTAATCAGGGTATGCCTGTTCAAAGCAAGGCTGTCAAAGTAAATCTCCTTTCCGGTTGCCCCGACTCCGCTTATCAGCTCCCTGCCCAGATGCAGCCCTTCATCCAGATAGGATTCAGGCAGCGGGGCTACGTCAACAACAACGTTCTCCTCAGCTGATTCAGGCGCGAAGTAAATGAAGCTTGATGCGTACTCACCGCTCAGGATTTCGCCTTCTCCCTGAGGCAAAGCGTGGCTGAGCTCCTTTGTTATTTTCGCCTTTTCTTCGCTTGTAATCATCTTTGATGAGATGTGTTTTTTCAGGAGCTCGCTCTCCTCACCGAAGCCGGCAAGGTTTACTGAATAGATGCTGTCGTTGCTCAGCAGGGCGTTGTTGCACATCTCGAGAATCTCGCCTGCCTGCTGGACTTCATCCGTCCTTTTGTAGTCAACCCTGCTGGTCTGGTCGTATATCGAGGTAAAGGGGAATGCAGGTCTTGACCTTCCCCTGTGGTGCTCTATGGCGGAAAGCTCCCTCTCATACCGGTTCTTGATTCCCTCCAAGTCCTCCCTTTCCTTTGGGATGAATGAAACAAGCAGTCTGCATTTCCTGTTCCTAAGGCTCGGGAACAGGTCTGCGAAGCCTGCCCTTCTCCTGTGCTCGTATTCCTTTGATGCTTCATATGCGGTCTTGATGCTTGCCCTTCTTTTGAGCGGGAAGGCGTTCATCCTGAATGCTTTCTTCATGTCTGCTTCGAAGTCCAGCGGCTTGACCTGCCCGAACTCCAGCCCGGGCATGCCTGCTGTTATCGTCCGTATCAGCTCATCATCCGCTCGCAGGGTTATGAGGTAGGTCTTCATCTTCTCGAAATCGTATATGATTGAGAAGGGGATGCCCTTCAGCTTCCTG